>SMUX01069557.1_pt1 | contig 12066 bp, 11 predicted proteins | sample 2456431 | NCBI WGS metagenome assembly SMUX01 (sample SAMN11095930, study PRJNA526329) | marine sediment metagenome | biome: Marine sediment; feature: Surficial sediment; material: Deep marine sediment; isolation source: Hadal surficial sediment | place: Pacific Ocean | collected 2014-11 | depth... | reverse complement strand
ACACTGCGCAGATGCGATTCAATTAAATGTCACTTCTAGTTAGGCTCAGGGCCGCTCTGGGCGGGGGTTTGCTCGATTTTAGACCCCCAGGACGCAATTAATGAGCTATTTAAATGCGTCTTGAGTCAGTTAGATACGCTTCTGAGACAAAAACGGCGGCCCGTCGTGGACCGCCGTCTATCAATCCTGCTCAGATCTCTACAACTGATACCGTTTACTTGGGAGCACACGGATTTTTAGCAGAACAGGGATTCGCGCCGGTAGAGGCCTTGCTTGTTTTAGGAAGATCATCTGCGAGGCCCCATTCGGCCCACGATCGGTCATAGCTTCGAACGCGGGGATACCCTAAAAGCCTGAGCGTAAAGTAGGAATGAGCTGCGGCCCGCCCTTCCTGACAGTGGACAGCTACGTTTTTGTCTTTGGTCACGCCCTTGGACGCAAAGTGCTGGTTTAACTCGTCGGCGGACTTCACCGTTTTGTCAGCGTTGATGTTTCCCTTCCAGGGAATGTTCTTGGCCCAAGGGATATGTCCTTTGTTGTAAGACCCCGGCCCGCGGACATCGATGACAACGACGTTCTTATTGTTCTGCCGGTCAACAAGCCAGTCTGCTGTGGCTAACTTTCTTGGTGTCACGCTCATAGGGAACCTGGCTTTTTCTACTGTCGGCGCCTTCTTCGTCACGTTCCGTCCTTCTTTAACCCATTTGGGATAGCCCCCGTTCAGAATGGCCACCTTACGGTGACCCAAATATTCCATCATCCAGAAAAGCCGCGCGGCGCGGAACCCTCCACTGGCATCATAAAACACCACTTTCGTGTCTTTGCCGATGCCGCGGTCACCAAGCATCGTCGCCAGGGTCTCTGTAGGTAGCAATTCATTTTCAACCTGACCCTTGGGGTCATCGATCTCCTGGTAGCTTAAGTTGACCGCACCAGGGATATGGCCTTTCTTGTACTCCCCGTTGGGGCGCGCATCCACTACACGCACACTGGGATCATTTAACATATTCTCCAACTGCGCTGTCTCGATGAGTAAATCCGAATTGGCATAACCAGCCGCAAGCACCAAGCCCGGAGCCAATAGAACACCCATCAAGACGCTCACGAACAAAAGCGTCACCACTTTCGGTTGCATTGTGTTCTCCTCATAAGAAAGTTCACCACCCTTAGAGATTAGGTGATCTAATGCCTTTATGATAATAGGGGGTCAATGTCAATTAATTTAGCAGCCTAATTCTTATAAGGATTATCCTAAAGAAGGATAATGGCTATCTGTGTGAGATTATTGGTGTTTCTGGGGTCGTTCACCCCCAGACGCAATTAAACGACGCTTTAATTGAGTCCTATGAACGATTGAGGACTTCATACTGTGAGGGTAGGCTCTTTGATGTTTGAACAGAGCGAGTTTCGAGGTTGCCCGAAGCGAGCAGCTAACCCCGATCCGAAATTCTTTTGACAGAAACGCGTAGAAAGTCTACGTCTCGTACACCCCAGTATTACTGGGAGCTGCGCATTGATGTCGGATCGGGGCTAAGGTTTCGGTTCGGCCGAGCTCACCGTCGAGGACCCGCCGAGGGGCCACCGAAGCGTGGTTCGACCTAGCTCACCACCCCGAGCCTGTCGAGGGGAAGGGATGGGAGCTCCTGTAAAAGCACACTCAATTCCTTGCCAGGACTGGGGTCTCAACTCACGGAACCACACTTTTCGAAAAAGAGCCTTCACCCCGTGGAATAGCTCCTCTACCGAAACTGAAATTATCGCACCATGATGTTATTCCACGGGGTAAACTTCAAAGCTTGACACGGATAATTCTGGGGGTTATGGAGGGGTTAAACCCTACGGAGGGAACTGAGAATTAGTATGGCCACGATTAATGAATTGAGAGACAGGGTGCGGGAGATGTATAAGGGGATCAAGACTCCCTGGGCCTACCCGCGATTTCCCCAGCCACCGGAAGACTTTTTACCCCCTGAAAAATTTCTTGAAGTTGTGTCCGAAGCTGTCCTTGTTCATCACACGAAAATTAACCACCCTTTTTGTATAAAGCTGGTGCGAGGAGAGTGGTCCCTAAGCCAACTTCAGGCCTGGGCCATCCAGGATTATCATGCCAAAGTTCAGACCCTTAGAAACGACGCTTACATTGTTGCAACAGCGCCGAACCTGGATGAATTGCGAGAGCAACTTAAAGTCCTGATCTCCGAGTCCGGGGAAGATCTAGTCGGGGGAAAATACCCCAGCCACCCCGAACTCTGGCTCAGATTTGCCGAGGGTCTGGGGCTCAGGAGGGAAGATGTGACAAAGTCGGAGCCCTCTCCATTAATGCAAGTGGTTCTTGATGCTGAACGCTTTAGATCCATGAAACCAAACATCGGTGATCTCCCTGCAAATTTGAGGGTGGGAGAAAAGATTAACTCTCTTGTCCACCCCCTCTGGGCTGAGGCCTTTGCTGAGAAATATCATATTCGCCCTGAAGCCTTGGACTTTTTCACTGCCCATGGGGAGGCGGACCAGGACCACGGGAAGCTGGGCGAGCAGATCGTTTTGAGTAGGGCAGTAACCAAAGAGGCCCAACGGGCCATCTGGCTGCATCTGAAGACGAGCCAGGGAAAGCAGTGGGTGACCTACGATGCCTTCTATCAAGCTGCTCTGCAAGTAGGTGAGTGAAGACAAGCTCGTACTTGGCTAAAAAAATAGGAGTTAGAAATATATGGTTACAGCAAATAAGACTAGCGAAGCCAATCTAAAACAACGCCTAGTGGAAGGGTTGAAGGTGTTGACCGGGGAAGGAGTTCTGACGGGTTCGGGCCATCTTAGCGTGCGGATCCCAGGGACAGAGAACTTTTTAATCAACCCGAGGTTCCCCGGCGCGCTGGCTACTCCCAAGGACATTTGCACGGTCAATTCCGATGGAAAACGTATTGCCGGCAAAGGTCCCATCCCTTCGGAAACTCCGATCCACAGTTCCATTTACCGTGTGCGGCCCGACGTAAAAAGTGTTCTTCACTGTCACCCGCGTTACGCCGTTCTCATGGGGCTCCAGGAGACTGGATTGATCCCCTTCAATCGCGAGGCACGGATGTTCGCGGACGGAGTGCCGAATTTTCCGAATAGTATAGGGATCGATAACGATGGCCTGGCTAACCTTATGGTGCAAGCCCTCGGGACCCACTATGCGATTTTTCTGCGCGGACATGGGGTCGTCGTGGTGAGTCCCGGCATCGAAGGGACCTGTGTCTCAGCGGTCCAGCTGGAGCGTGCCTGCCAAGACCAGCTTTTCCTCATGAGCTTCACGACCCCAACCCCCATGGCGGATAAGGACAGGGGGAGGATCGAGGCGAGGTTGGAGAATCCCTACCGGGCTTGGCCTTATTTACTGTACAAGCATAAGGTGAAGTCCCCAAGCCAGATCCGTGCCTCAATCAGGACGCTAAAAGAGGGCGAGAAATACTAACCGCAGATCAACGCAGACGAATCACTCTCTAATAACTTAACCGCAGATTTTCGCCGAAAAACATTTCTTTAATTAAGAACTTAACCGCAGATTCACGCCGATTAACGCAGATACTTAGCGGCAAAGAGCATAGCGCCAAGCGCATAGCGGTCTTACGGAATCGGGACCACTGACTACCGACTACTGACCGTTGACCCGGATCCAAGGATTGACGACCGGGAGTCCGTAGTCTCTTTACGTTGCTCGCTCAGTACTCGTTACTCGTCACTAATTTAGTCGCTTTGCGCCATGCGCTTAGCGCTTTGCTGTTCCCTAGTCTGCGTAAACCTGCGGTTAATACCTCTTGACGCTTTGCGTTCTACGCTAAGCGCTGTGCCCTCAATGTTTGGTTAGAACTCTTTATGTGCGGCTGAGGCATCAGTCAGGCGGCGGATTACAACGGTTAGCGTGCCTAATACAACGATCATCAACACCGACAATGCCGCTGCCGCGCCAGAATCGCCAGCGTCCCAAAGGCGCCATAGATATACCGCCAGTACCATGTTGTCCGAACTTTGGAGCAAAGCAGCGATGGACATCACCTTGAGGCTCAAGATAAACACGAAAAGCAGTCCATTAACCAAGGCCGGGGATAGCAGGGGCATCCAGATTCGCCACAACCTCGTCCAAAAACCGGCTCCGCTGGCCATTGCCGCTTCTTCCAACTCCTTATGCACCTGTACGATGGCCGCATTGGTAAATCGCGTACCGATGGGCAGGTAGTTGACAATGTAAGCCAGCACAATGATCCAGATGGTGTTGTAGATGGGGTTGGGAAACGACAGGAAAACGATCATGAATGCCACCCCCACCGCTATCCCCGAGACTGCGTACGGTAGAAAAACGATAAAGTCGAGCACCTTACGTCCGACGATGTTGGTCCGATAAACGAACCACGACGACAACACCGCCAAAAACATGATCGTAAGGCTGCTCACCCCACCCAGAATGAAAGTGTTCTTGAGCACAGAAAGTATGCTTTCAGATTCGAAGAGGATTCGGTAGTTTTCCATGGTCACTCGAGAGAGGGCGGCCAGGGAAGGGGGCTTATAGAAGGGTAAAAGGGATCCCCAGATCAGAATCAAAAGTGGTAACAGGATAGCAAAAACTAGGTAAAAACTCGCAAAGCCCCAAGCCGGGTACCGCCATGAACCCAGGCTTATCACCCGTGGGCGGTATCCTTTACCTGTGACGACCGTGTACTGCTCGGAGCGCCGGAACTGCCTCTGATATATGATCAGGGCTGCCACGGTTAGGGTTACCAACGTCATACTATAGGCGAACCCCAGCCCGTAGTCCGGGGGAAAGGCGCTCCTCAGCGAGTAATAGATGTTCGTGCTGAACACAAAGATGCCGCTACTAAAACCCAACAGCATGGGCACTTCGAAGGTCTCGATTCCACGGATGAACAGCAAAATGGCTATGCCCGCCAGACCAGGCGCCATCAAAGGAAGGGTCACTTGTAACAATGCCTTCCGCGGCGCGGCCCCGCTTCCCAGAGCAGCCTCCTCCAAGGACGGATCCATCTGCCGCAGAACGGCACCGATCAACAAAAAGGCCAGGGTGCTCATGCTGATCCCTTCCACCCAGATCATGGCTGGAAGCGAGTAAGCGCTAAGCAAGGGCGAGTCAAAACCGAGTCCTTGCCAAAATACGTTCAGTAATCCGATCCTTGGCGACAAAAGGTAGATCCAGGCGATTCCCTTCACTACGGAGGGCATGATGAGGGGAATCATTACCATTAGAGGGATATATTCCCGAAAGCGCAGGTCCGTGCGCTCAGACAAAAACGCTAACGAACCCCCGAAGAATATCGCTACCAGCATGGAGCCTACGGCAAACACCAATGAATTCAGGAGCATATGAAAGGTCACCGGATGAGAGTAGGCTTCGATGTAGTTACGAAGGGTAAGCCCGCTGAGGCCGAAATCCAATACTCCATCAGTAACCTGCCTAAAGCTGTTCAGAATCAACAGGCTCAGGGGAACCAGCACGATGATGCCCAGAACCAGGGTAAGGCTCCAGAAAATAAGGCGCTTGCCGTCGAGTCTGATCCCCCGCAGGTAGCGGATGGCGTGCAATCTAACAGCCGCTTCCATTTTTTGATTTGCCCGGGGTGGAATTTACACAGTAATTACCTGAGACCCAATAGCTTGAAGTAAAACTGCTCCGATTTCTTCTGTACCTTGTCGGAGTAAATCTGTTTTACGTTACTGAGGTCTACCAAGTTCATATTCTCGACTTTGCCACCACGTTCAACCATCCATTGAGCCTGCCTTCCCGGTTTAGCCTTCCGGTTCAGTGGTATAAAAGCGGCCACCTTGTCGGTGAATTCATATTGCCCCTCAGGGGAAGTGATATAGTCCATGAGCAGCCAAGCCGAAGCCGGGTGGGGAGCGTCCTTGAAGATACTCCAAGCGCGCAGGCCGCCAAAGTACTTGGGAAAGGCGATTAGGTTAACAGGGGCCCCTTTGACCATGGCTAACCGTGTAGGAACCGAGGCTGGCACAAACCAGAAGATACCCACCTCGCCTGCGGCGACCCTCTGCATACCGCCGCTGTATCCACGGCCAATGACAGGATTTTGGGCCTTGAGTTTTCTGAACAGGTCGAATGCACGCTCCCAATCCCACTTATCGCCCTTGCGCCACAGCTAAGCCAACCGACCGGGAATTTCTTCCGAGGAACGAGACAACATGGTTTGGCCTTTCCATTTGGGGTCACCCATCTCTTCCCATGATTTGGGCACGTCCTTCGGCGATATGAGCTCTGTGTTGTAGGCCCCCTGTATCCTGGGGTTCGCCAAGCCCCCGACGTATAGTCCGTGGGGCGGCTGGCTTCCGCGCACAAAGTCCTTGAGGTGAGGGAATTCTTATTTGGCCAGAATACCCCTGCGCACGAAGATCTCCGAGCCGTCCTCGCTGATACCCGCCCAATCGATGCTCAGCCGTCCGGCCCTCGCCTCAAGGGAGACCCGGTTGACGGTATCTTTGGTGTTCATCTCTAAGTCCTTGATAGTGATGAAGGGGTATCTCTTACGGAATCCTTTTAAATCCCGCTTAATGTCCTCGGCGATGCTGCCAGCAAGCACCACCATCCGCTCTTTTTTGGCCTGGACGATCATCTGGTCCCGAAGAGAAGCAGCTAAGGCATCGGGTTGACTCACAGGGAAGTCGAGAAATAGAGCCAACGCGAAAAGGCTCAACACTAAAAAATTAGTTTTAACCTTCATGATTAGACCTCCTTTAATTAACCGGCTAATGATATCAATTACAGACAACGCTCGGTTAGGAAGAGCTCGCTATCACCCGACATCGCTCGGGCGCCAGGTAGATCTGCACGCTTTGTCCTGGTTCTAGCGCAGTGGATGGGTGAACCTTCATTCGTAGCCGCTGATCAGACACGGACACCCAACAGTCGAGCATTTCTCCAGTAAAAACGACCGTGTCTACACGGGCCTCTAATACGTTGTGATCTGGCCGCGCTGTGCCTTCACAAACCGTAAGATCCTCGGGACGGATCATGACGACTACCTCCCGTCCCACCGCAGCATCCTCAGAAACGGCACAGCGAATGTTGCCGGTTTTCGTCTTGACCTCTCCCCAGCCGTTCTTCTTACTCGCGGAAACCAACCCAGGGAGAAAATTGGCCAAACCGATGAAGTTCGCGACAAAACGATTGCTGGGGACTTTGTAAATATCCAGTGAAGAGCCTTCCTGGATAATTTGCCCGGCATTCATAACGGCTACCCGATCGGCCATAGTAAGCGCCTCTAACTGGTCGTGGGTCACGTACAAAGTGGTGATATTCAGGCGCTTGGCTAGATCTCTAATTTCGAAGCGCATGTCCTCGCGTAACTTGGCGTCCAGGTTGCTTAGGGGTTCATCGAGTAACAATACTCGTGGCTCGTGAACAAGGGCGCGGGCCAGGGCAACCCTTTGCTGTTGGCCCCCACTCAGGAAAGGGGCAGGGCGATCGGCAAGGTCTTCTAATTGAATTAACTGGAGGACTCGGAAGACCCGTTCGTTGACTTCTTTTTTCGGGACTCTCCGTTGACCGTGGACTAAAGGGAAGGCCACGTTTTGAAAAACGGTCATGTGGGGCCATATGGCATAGGATTGAAAGACAATACCGTAGTCCCGTTTCGGTGCCGGTACATTGATATGTTTTTCGCTTGAATAGACGAGTCGATCTTCGATCCAGATCTCGCCTTCTTCAGGCTCTTCGAATCCGGCGATGCAACGTAGCGTGGTGGTTTTACCACAGCCCGAGGGTCCAAGGAGGGTGTAAAACTCCCCAGGCTCCACCTGGAAATCGATCCCTCTCAGCGCTTGTACGGCATCCTGATCTTGGGCCGGATAGGTCTTTTTGAGGTTTGTGACTTTTATCATTTTTAACTGTCTTTCAACACGTCTGAGCCACGGGCTATACGGCGAGCCACGAAGGTCAGAGTGCCCAATGCAATGACCAGCAGGACCGACAGGGCAGAGGCCTCTCCGGGTTCACCGGTATCCCAAACCCTCCAGAGGTAAACTGACAGGACCTGGCTGTCAGGACCGTATAACAGAACTGCAATCGACATGACCTTAATGGTCAGAATCGATACATATAACGCACCGTTAACCAGCGCAGGGATCAACAGGGGTATCCAGATGACGCGCAGCGTGGTCCAGAAACCAGCCCCACTCGCCCAGGCAGCCTCCTCCAACTCCTTGTGTATTTGCACGACCGCAGCATGGGTAAATCGAGAGCCAATGGGTAAATAATTGACCATGTAAGCCAGGACAATGATCCAGATGGTGTTGTAAATGGGGTTGGGAAACGACAAGAAAAGAATCATAAAGGCGACCCCTACCGTCACTCCTGAAACGGCAAAGGGAAGGAAGATCAGGAAGTCCAACAGTTTGCGCCCCCTCAGGTTTGTTCGATGAATGAACCATGAGGCCAGAACTGCGATGAACATGATGCCCCCGCCGCAGGCAACGGCCAATATGATCGTGTTCTGGAGGGTGGGCCAAAGGTCCCCAGCACTCAGGACATTGACGTAATTTTCGAAGCTGGCTACAGACAACGCCGCCATGGATGGGGTCTGGTAATAGGGCAACAGGGAGGACCAGACCAGGATGAAGAAAGGCAGGAGAACGCCAACCAGCGAATAAAAGCCGACAAATGCGAAGGCCGCATACTTCCACGACCCCAGGGGGATGAGCCGCGGCCGATAGCCCTTTCCTGCCACCACAGTGTAGCGTTCCGAGCGGGAGAGGGCCCGCTGATAAACGAAGAGCGCCGCGACCGTGAACACGACCAGCGTCATGCTATAGGCGAAGCCTAGGCCGTAGTCGGGTGGGAAGGCACTGCGTAGCGAGTAGTAGATGTTGGTGCTGAAGACAAAGATTCGAGAGTTGAACCCCAAGAGCATGGGGATCTCGAACGACTCGAGGCCGCGGATAAATAGGAGCAGTACGACTCCAGCAAGACCCGGTACGAGCAGGGGTAGGGTCACCCGGGATAATACCTTTCCTGTGGAGGCACCGCTACCGAAGGCCGCCTCCTCAAGGGTCGGGTCCATTCTACGAATGGTCGCCCCCATCAGGAGAAAGGCCAGTGTGCTCATGCTGACCCCTTCCACCCAGATCATTGCAGGAAGCGAGTAGGCACTGAGCAAAGGACCCTCAAACCCCAGGGCTCCCCACCATTGGTTGAGTAACCCGATTCTGGGAGAGAGGAGAAAGATCCAGGCAATTCCCTTGACCACGCCAGGCATGATGAGGGGGATCAAAACTATGATCGGGATGAATTGCCTGAAACGCAGGTCTGTACGTTCAGTTAAGAACGCCAAGCTCCCGCCGAGAACCGCGGCCACCAGCATGGAGCCCACCGCGAACCACAACGAGTTGAGAAGCATAGTGAAGGTACGAGGGTTGGAGTACGCCTCCCAATAGTTGCCCAGTGTGAGGTTGCTCAAGCTGAAGCCCAGGTCCCCTACACTCACCTCTCGAAAACTGTTGATTACTAACAGGCCCAAAGGAAAGGCAACAAGGACTCCCAGCACCAGGGTTAGAACCCAGAAGCCAATCTTCCCTGGGTTAAGACGAATCCCCTGAAAGACTGGTATCAGCCGGGTTTGCCGAGTGGCAGATACACTCATATCTCCAGATTCCCTTTCGCTCCCCTTCGGATCAACTCCTTGTCGTTAGTAGCTTTTCCCTTTCCACGGTTTACCTGATCCCCAAAAGTTTGAAAAAGAAGGTTTCGGATTTCTTTTGGACTTTTTCGTTGAAGACAAGCTGCGCATCGAGAGGCACCGTATTTTCCACGGTGGCATTCTGCCCCACCAGCCACATCCCAAGCTTACCCGTTTTCGCCTTTTTATTGATGTTCACTTTTGCAGAGATCACCTCGGTGTACTCGAATTGCCCCTCTGGAGAGGTGAGGTAGTCGATAAAGAGCCACGCGGAGGCAGGATGCTTTGCACCCTTGAGAATGCCAAAGGAGCGAAACGTCCCTGTGAATTTGGGAAAGGCAATGAGCGCCACCGGCGCACCCTTAGCCGCCAATCGAGCAGCAGGTCCCACTGCCGGGAGCCAGAATATGGCCACCTCCCCAGCGGCAACCCGGTTGGTACCCCCCCTGTAACCACGACCGATCATGGGGTTTTGTTTTGCCAACTTTGTGAAGAAGGCGAAGGAACGTTCCCAGTCCATTTTTCCACCTTTACCCCAAAGGTAGGCTAACTGGGCGGGAAGATCCTCCGCCGATCGAGAAATCATGGTCTTACCCGTCCACTTTGGGTCGGTCATCTCCTCCCAGGATTTCGGGACCTCATTAGGGGATACGAGGTCCGTGTTGTAAACTCCCTGGACCCTCGGGTTCAAAAATGCCTGGACATAAAGACCGTGTTTGGCCTGTGTACCAGGTGTGAAATCTTTCAGATGGGGGAAATCCATTTTTTGTAACAGGTTACGTTTAGCGAGTAGCTCTTCCCCATCGCTGCTGACAGCAGGGATATCGAAGCTGAGTTTTCCAGCCCTGGCTTCAATAAAGATTCTGTTTAACGTGTCATTGGTATTGGCCGTAAAGGCTCTCAATTTTATAAACGGATATCTCTTGCGAAAGCCTTTAAGCTGATCGCGAAAGTTGTCGGCATTGCTGCCTGCTACGAGAAGCGATCCTTCTTTTTTGGCCTTGGCGATCATCTCGTCCCGCAGGGAAGCGCCCCATGTATTCTCGGTTGCGAGACCCAACAACCCTAACAAAAGTGGGACGACTAGAAATTGCCTGAAACTGATTTTACTACTCATGGTGACACCTCCTAATATTGCTATCTCCTTAATATGGCTGTATTTCCATAGCCCTTGTTTGGTATTGTGCAGACCACGCCGCAATTAACCCAAAACCACTTGTCAAAAAGGCCTTCTACTATGGCCCCTTAGCCGAGTCAAGTGGTCATTTACCTGGTCTTGACATTCCCCAGGAGAGAGAATATACAAGATAAAAGCCTTTTAACCTGATCCTGTGAGATCAGGAAGGGTTATCATGAAAGACAAAAAATATTTAAATCATTTGAAGACCCTTGCGGTAGCTCCGTTGGGGTCTTTTTTTTGCCCCGAACCACGAAGGGATAACGGTTTGTCCCACATGGGCGGCAAAGGGAGCGGGGTGACCCCATGGAATAGCTCCGATACCGAGAACGATATTATCGACCATGATGTTATTCCACGGGGTGAATATTTTGATTTCTCTGCCAGGGCCGCGCCGAAAGTGACATTGATGCGCCCGTGGTACGGGGTTTGCTTATGGAAAGATTAGACCAGGTTTTGTTTGAGGGGGAGGATATCGAGCGGGCCACCAGTCGCATGGCCCATGAGATCCTCGAATGTGAAGGTAAAGGAGAAGGGCTTACTCTGGTAGGGATTCAGACCCGCGGTGCCCACCTGGTCCAAAGGATCGCCCAAAAAATCGGCTCCTTCAGCGGTGCTGTTCCTCCTGTAGGATCCATAGATGTGACCCCTTACCGCGATGACCAAAAGGGAGTGACTGGAACCAGTCCGCCTCCTGTCCAATTCCCCTTTTCCATCGATGAAAAAACTTTGATCCTGGTAGACGATGTCATTTACACGGGGCGCACCATTCGTGCTGCACTGGATCTGATATCTCAACTGGGCAAGCCAAAGAGAATTCTTGTGGGCGTCTTAGTGGACCGGGGGGACAGGGAGTTGCCCATCAAGGCGGATATCGTTGGGAAGAATGTGCGTGTGCCAGGTTTGTCACGGGTCAATGTCTTTCTCAGTGAATTGGATGGAGTGGACCAGGTAACTGTATCCGACGGGCCAAGCCAGGGGTTGCATAGGGTAAGTAAACGGTAGGGATAGAGACGTGGATAAACGAAGTCTAGTTACGATTGACGATCTTACCGATGAGGAGATCGAGGAGATCTTACATCTAGCCGACGAAATGGAGTCCGTGGCCCAGGGACCCTCAGAGCAGTCCTTTGGGGTGGGGAAGATCATGGCCACGCTCTTTTACGAACCCAGCACCAGGACTCGCCTTTCCTTTGAATCCGCCATGCACCGTTT
>SMUX01323312.1_pt1 | contig 12067 bp, 8 predicted proteins | sample 2456431 | NCBI WGS metagenome assembly SMUX01 (sample SAMN11095930, study PRJNA526329) | marine sediment metagenome | biome: Marine sediment; feature: Surficial sediment; material: Deep marine sediment; isolation source: Hadal surficial sediment | place: Pacific Ocean | collected 2014-11 | depth 0-1... | reverse complement strand
TCCGGGGAGGCGAGGACAACGAACCCATCATCGTCAACAACCCCGGGTAAAACTGACGCCCCGCGTTCGGCCTACCAGCGCTTGCAACGCCGGCGTATGCGCCGGTACTCGCCGGGGGTGTCGAGCGCCGCCTGATCACTGCGAAGCGCGTCCATCATTTCCTGATAGACGGGATTCAGAAGTGTCTTTGACAACCTCTTCATCCGCTGCTTCGCTTGCGTCGGCGAGGAGACGACGACGGGTTCGAGGCCCGTCGGTATGAGATAGGACGTCAGTGCCTTGCGGACCTTGGGGGCGTAAAGCTCGAGGCTCGCCCGCGCGACGCGGACGTGGTCTTCCTCGTGAAGCAGGATCTCATGATAGGGACAGGATCCGGGCCGGTACTCGCTGGCGACATAGATGTCCATGCTTGGGTAACGCAGGGTCACGTCGATCCCGGTGACGAAGAAGCAATAGGTCTTGCCCACCGGCACATAGGAATATCTGGCGGCGGTCTTGATCTCGAGAGGATAGCTGGTCAAGCCGAGGATGTGAGAACCCGGCCCGTGGGGCGCCAACCGGCCGAGCTGGCGGATGGAAAGACCGTGATTTATCGGTGCGCCCGGGACTTCGATCTTCACGCTCACGTCGTAGGGGGCCTTGGCGAAGATCGGGCATTTGTCGCCCGGGTTGATTCGCGGCACCGCCGCGATTCGCGTCGATAGGGTCTCTTGCTGTGTGCCGGTCTCGGCTTCGCTTCCGCCGCCGGCCGCTCTTTTGCGCTTGGCCTCGAGCTCGCGCAGCCTGTGCCTGGCCTTGGCATCGCCCTTATCGGCGGCGGTGCGCAGCCAAGCCATGGCCATATCGGTATTTCGCTTGACCCCCTTGCCCCTTGCCAATAGATCGCCCAACTTGCGCTGCGCCTCCACGTGGCCTTGCTCGGCGGCGAGCTCGTACCAGGTGGCGGCCTTGGCGTAGTCCTTCTTCCCCCAGAGACCGGCAACGTACAGATCGCCGACCGCGTTTTGGGCATCGGCATCGCCGTTCTCGGCGGCGCGCGCATACCACTTCGCCGCCTGGGAGAGACCACGCTCGACTCCGAGGCCGTGATGATACAAAAGACCCAGATTGTATTGGGCCAAGGCATCCCCGCGCTCGGCGAGCGGTGTCCAGATCCGGTGGGCGGCGGTGTAATCGCCGCGCTTGTAGGCGGCATAACCGTCATCCGTTTGGCTCCATACCGGCGCCGCCAGGGTGAGGGCGAGCCCGAGTGCGAGGCCTGCGCGAAGGATCCCGCAACGAAGCCGCCGGGGCAATGCATCCCCGGCGTTATGCCCGGCTCGGCGCCCGGCATGATGAGGTTGGCAGGCAATCCGCATGGACTCGAAGGACCCTTAAACGCCCATTATTTTTACCACAATTAGATGTTACCACAGATCGGCGCCGGCGGGCATTCCAAGCCCCATTTTTTGCCTCCGGGAGGTCCCTTTAGGTGGGAACATAACAGGAACAATTGGATTGGGCGTTGCTCTCTTGGCGCGATCTTGAATGCGGTAGCTGCATCATCGGCCGGCAGGGAACAATGCACCCTGGCGGGCCTGGGGGTGGGCCTTCGCCACGGATCCAGGCCGCGCCGGCGGGCCGAAGGGTAACGATCACGGGGGCCAACATCGAAATCGCCAATACGTTCCCTGGAATTTTAAATTAGTTCAATATCTAGGCCTGTGGCATGATCGCAGCCAAGGGACGCATCGGGCGGGCGCCGGGTTTCGGGCACCGGGCGGCGCAGGGGGTGGAGCCAGCCGGTCTTATCCTTGATCAGCGGGTTCCGTCGCGTCCAACAATAAAATCCGGTCCCAAGGACCGGTGCTGGGGAGGATCGAGTTGGAGCCGCCATTCGACAGCGGAGGCCAGGAGCCGGAAGGCGCCGAGGATGGCGGCGTTAACGTCTCCTCTTCACCGGCGCACCGGTCCGAATCGCCGCCCGTGGGGCTCGAGACCATCACCCTTCGCGGCGACGTCATCGCCGGCGCCATATGCCTGATCACCGCCCTTGCCGGTTATTTCATTGTCGTTCCGGCCTGGGTTTACATTCCCGCCCAGTTCAAGGGGACCATCAACTCTCCGGCGCTGATGCCCCAGGCTTTGTTCATGCTGATGGGCCTCTTCAGCGCCGTTTATCTGTTGCGCAGTATCGACAAGTACAGGCGATCGGACCGCCAAGGTCTGGCGCCTCTCTCGGATTGGGCCCTCGCCGCCGGTACGATCCTGATTTGCCTGGCTTATCTCGGCGCCATCTACGTCGTCGGGTTTCCGGTGGCGTCGGCGCTGTGTCTCGTCGCCGCCCAATACTATTTCGGTGAACGCCGGTGGGGGGTCATCCTGGCCATAGCCATTTTGCTGCCGGGACTGCTGTGGCTGTTCTTCGTCAAGATCGCCCTCATCGTGCTGCCGACGCCGATGATCCCCTTCCTTGATTTCGCCGATCTCGTCGGTGCCTTGGAAGGCGTTTTCGAGACGGCGGCCTTCTTCTTTGAAGGGGGTTTCACGGCATGACGGCGGGGGCCCGGCATGGACATTGACGTCGTTCTCCAGAGTTTCGGGCTGATCAGCCGCTGGCAGGTCATGCTGGCCTGCTTGGTCGGTGTCATCTGGGGCATGTTCGTCGGCGTCACCCCAGGGCTCACCGGCATCATGGCCGTGGTCATCGCCCTGCCGTTCACCTTTTTCTTCGAACCCCAGACGGCGATCGCGCTGCTTCTCGGTATTTACGTCACCGCCATTTACGGTGGCTCGGTGACCGCCATCATGATCGCCACGCCGGGCACCCCCAACGCCGCCGCCACCCTGCTTGACGGCTACCCGATGGCGCGTCAGGGAAAGGCCCGCCAGGCGCTGGAAATGGCGCTTTACGCTTCGGTCACGGCGGGTGTGGTCTCGACCGTGGTGGCGATGACGATCTTTCCCATCGTCGCTACTTTCGCCCTCCGTTTCGGGGCGCCCGAGATATTCGCCCTGATCGTCTTCTCGATCACCATCATCGCCGGCGTCTCGGGTGACTCCCTGATCAAGGGGTTCATCGCCGCCGCCCTCGGCTTCCTGCTGGCGACGGTCGGCCAGGACCCGATCCACGGCTCCAGCCGGTTCACCTTCGGCCTGCACGAGCTCCAGGGCGGCATGCATATACTGACCGTGCTGGTCGGCCTCTTCACCATTCCCGAGATCATCGTCCGCGGCGTCGAAGCCTATCGGGCCAAGGTCAAGGTGACGGTGGGGGAGATGGGGCCAAGTCTGACATGGCGCCAGTATTTCCGCTACTTTCCCACTTACATGCGTTCCTCGGCGGCGGGATCGCTGATTGGCGCGCTGCCCGGGCTCGGCGGCTCTCCGGCGGCGTTTCTCGGCTATTTCATAGCCCAGCGTTTCTCCAAGCACCCCGAGCAATTCGGCAAGGGGGCGCTGGAGGGTGTCGCCGGCGCCGAATCGGGGAACAACGCGGTCTGCGGCCCGGCGCTGGTGCCGATGATGAGCCTCGGCATTCCCGGCGATACGACGACGGCGGTGCTCATGGGGGCGTTGATCGTCCACGGGCTGTCGCCCGGGCCGATGCTGTTCACCAACAATCCGCAGTTCGTTTACAGCGTCTTCCTGCTGCTTTTCGTCTGTCTCGTGATGCTGCTCGTCATCGGCTACGGTGTGGTGCGCATGGCGCGCTGGGTGGTCGAGGTGCCGACCCAGATCCTGTTCCCCGTGGTCCTCATCTTCGCGACCTTCGGCACCTACGCCGTTCGCGGCTCCATGATCGACGTGATCTCGATGTTCGGCGTCGGCATATTGGGGTTCGCCATGCGCACCCAGGGCATTCCGGCGGCGCCCTTCGCCATCGCCTTCATCCTTGGCCCGCTGTTCGAAAACGAATTCCGCAAGTCGCTCATCATCTCCCAGGGATCGCTGGAGATTTTCGTCAGCAGCGCCATCTCCATCACCTTTCTGCTCCTCGCGATTGCCAGCGCCGTGGCCACGGTCTATCTCCACTGGCGGCTCAAGGGCACCGAGGGCGAGAAAATGATGCAAGCGTGAACACCAATGTCCACGCGTGAAAAAGAACCGACCGACAACCAAACCATGGAGGAAAAAATGCTTAGATATTTTCGCTTTGTAACGGCAGTGGCGGGGGTGTCCCTTGCCATGGCGGCCGCCTTGCCGGCCGATGCCGGTGAGTACCCGGATAGGCCGATCAAGATCGTGGTGCCGTCCGGCGCCGGCGGCTCGACCGACACCGCCGCCCGGATCCTGGCGGTAAACATCTACGAGGCCATCGGCCAGCCCGTCGTGGTGTTCAACAAGAAGGGCGCGTCCGGGGGCATCGGCATCAACTACGGCATCAACGTGAAGCCCGACGGCTACATCCTCATGGAGGGCATGATCGGTGGCCATGTCCTGCATCCGGCGATGAACAAGGGGGCCGGCTATACGCCGAAGGACTACACGCCGATCGCCATGACCCAGATGAACCCCAACGTCCTGGTGGTGCGCAATGACAGCCCCTACAAGAGCATCAAGGATCTGCTCGCGGCGATCAAGAAGAGCCCGGGCAAGCTCAAGTTCTCCCATGCCGGCGCCGGATCCATCCACTTCTTCGGCATCCATTTGTTGCTCAAGGTCGCGGGTCTGACGAAAGAACATGCCATCGCGGTGCCCTACAAGGGCGGCAAGAGATCGATGGCGGGGTTGCTGCGGGGCGAGGTGGACTTCCATCAGACCAATCTGGTCTCCGCCATCGACTTCATCCAGGCCGGCAAGGTTCGCGCCCTGGCGGTGACGACCAAGAAGCGGCTCAAGATATTGCCCGATGTCCCGACCTACACCGAGGTCGGATATCCCGAGGTCGATATCTTCGGCTGGCGCGGTATCATCGGTCCCAAGGGCCTGCCCAAGGACATCGTCGACAAGTGGGCGAAGGCGATCCAGAAGACCATGAAGCGCAAGGGTTGGAAGAAGTTGGTCAAGAGGGTCGGGGATATCCCCCGCTACATGGGACCGGCGGAGTTCACCAAGCACATCGACGCCGATTTCAAGCGCTATCGGCAGATGGCCAAGGATCTCGGCATCCTGGTCGAGTAGTCGGCTCGGCGACCGATCGGCGGGCGGCCCGGCCGGGGGTGGCGATGCCGTCCCCGACCGGGCCTCCGGCGTCGGGTTCAAGGTTGGTGATCTTTCGACGGCTCTGGCGGTGCCAGGCGGAAGTTGAGCCGCCGCCAATTACCGCCATTCCGGCGCGACCGGACCTTCGTTCGTGCAACAGGGGCGTTCGTGCAACAGGGGCGTTCGTGCAACAGGAGAGCCCTGGCGATGAAGATACCCGCCGATGGGCGCCATGATTATCTCGGCGCGCGGGAGCTTGGCACCATCCGCGTGACGCCGGCGGGCGAGGTCGTCGTCGGCAGCCACGGGACTTTCACCATCACCTGGCGGGCCGGTGAATACGGCGCCGATGTCGGCGGCGGCATCAAGGTCGGGTTGCGCCGCATGGCGGACTGGGGCACCCCCCAGTTCGACGACCCGGCGGCGCCCAACTACGTAAGCGTCGCCTGTTCGGCGCCTTCGCGCCTGGCGGTGCGTTATGATCCGCGCGGCCACATCCGGCCTTTCCGGGCGGTCACCATCATCGACATCGTCGAGCGTCCGATCTATCCGGGCGATGAGATTACCGTCGTCCTCGGCGACCGTTCGGGCGGATCGCCCGGCATCGAGGTGCAGTCGTTCCCGGAGACGGTGTGTGACATCGCCGTTTTCCTCGACACGCTGAGCAGCGGCCAGTATGAGCGTGTCCCGCAAGTTTCCGGGCCCCTCCGGGTGATCAGCGGCCCGGCCGAAAAGCTGGAACTCCAAGCCCCGTCGACCGTCGTCGCCGGCCGGGGGTTCCGGGTCCTGGTCCGCGGCGCCGATCGCTTCGGAAATCCGACCCCGGCGGAAGCGGCGGACCTGACGATCGACGCCGATCCGCCGGTGACGCTGGCGCTCGAGACCGCCGACGGCAGGGCGAAGTGGATCGAAGGTGTCACCATCGCCAAGGCGGGCATAAGGCGCCTTCGGTTGCGTTCGGGCGATGGGGTGCTGGCCCGGTCGAACCCGATCCGGGTGCGGCCCGAGGGCGCGGATCTCAGTCTCTATTGGGGCGAGTTGCAGGGCCAGACCGCCTCGACCGTCGGTTCGGGCACGGTCGAGGAGTATTTCCGCTACGCCCGCGATTTCGCCGGTATCGATTTCTGCACCCACCAGGGCCACGACTTCATGATGTCCGACGCCGGTTGGCAGGAGGTCAAGCGCGAAACCCGCCGTTTCAACGAACCGGGGCGCTTCGCCACCATACTCGGCTATGAGTGGTCGGGCGCCACGGGCGCCGGCGGTGACCGCAATGTGCTTTATCGCGGCGACGATGGCCCGCTGTTGCGCTGTACCTCCTGGCAACTCAACCAGTCCTTTCCCGAGAGCGAAGTGCCGACGGCGTCGGGGATGCACGAAGCGCTTCGCCGCCATGTGACAGAGACCGGTAACCGCGCGATGATGCTGCCCCATGTCGGGGGACGGCGCGCCGACATCGACGTCCACGATGCGGAACTGGAGCCGGTCATCGAGATCGCTTCCTGTCACGGTATATTCGAATGGCGGTTCAGGGAAGCGCTGGAGCGCGGCTTGCGGATCGGCGTCGTGGCGTCGAGCGACGACAGCACCGCGCGCCCTGGCCTGGCGCTGCCGACGACGCCGGAAATGGCGATCCGAGGCGGGCTCGCCGCCGTTTATGCCGGCGAACTGACGCGCGAGGCGATATTCGACGCCCTCGCGGCCAGGCGCTGTTACGCCACCACGGGGGCGCGTATCCTCCTCGATATCGCCGCCGGCGCCCATCCCATGGGTGCCGATTTCACCACCACCAGCCCGCCCAATATCACCGGCGAGGTGATCGGCACCGCGCCGCTTCACCTGGTCACGCTTCATGACGGCTTGAATGAGGTGCTGCGGCTTACCCCCAATCCGCCGCGGCGCGATCCGCGGCGCGTGCGTCTGACCTGGACCGGGGCCAGGGGGCCTGACCGCAACCGCGCCACCAACTGGGACGGCGGGCTCACCCTCAGCAATGGTGAGATCGTCTCGGTGGAGCCTTTGAACATGTATGCGCCGAAGTGGGGCATCGTTGCCAGCGACGCGGGCCGCGTTGAGTGGCGGTCGATCACCGCCGGTCAGGAAGTCGGTGTATTGTTGGAACTCGACGCCCCGGACGACGCGGTGATCGCCTTCGCCGCCGGTCCCGCAAGCTTCGAGTTTCGCCTCGGCGAAGTACGCGCCCGGGACCTGCGCATCGAGGCCGGCGGTCTCGAACAGGCGGTCGCGGCGACGACGCTGCATTGCGACGGCGATGTTACCGACGCCAGGATCGATTACACCGATCCCGACATCGCGCCTGGCGCCCACGCTTACTGGCTGCGCGTCGTCCAGTCGGACTTCCACCGCGCCTGGTCGTCACCGATCTACGTCGATTTCACCCCGAACTGACCCGAAAGGAAGCGCAGATGCCGAACGGAAGTCACCGGAAGTTGATATTCACCGCCAACGGGCGTGTCGATGACCTGACCGAGCGCGAGCTCGGCTCGGTGCGGGTGGAGCCGAATGATGACATCGTCGTCGGCACCTATGGGACCTGGACGATCACCTACACCGTCGGCGTCTATGGCATCGACGTCGGCGGCGGGCTCAAGGTCGGAACCCGGCGCATGGCCGACATCGGAACGCCCCAGTTCGACGACCCTGGCGCGCCCAACTATGTGAGCGTAAGTTCGAACGCGCCGGCGCGCTTCGCCATGCGGTTCGATGGGCGCGGCCACATCCGCCCGTTCCGCGCCGTCACCGTTATCGACGTCATCGAGCACCCGCTTTATCCCGGCGATGTGATCACGGTGGTGCTGGGCGATACCTCGGGCGGATCGCCGGGCATGATGGCGCAGTCCTTTCCCGAGACGAACTGCGAGTTCGCGGTCTTCGTCGACCCGCTGTCGAGCGGCGAGTACGGGCGGGTGCCGCAGATAACGCCGCCGATCCGCGTCGTCACCGGTCCGTCGGAGAAGCTCGAGGTGCTGGCGCCTTCGACGGCGGTGGTGGGCGAGGCGTTCCGGGTGCAGGTGCGCGGCGCCGATGCGTTCGGCAACCCGACGCCGGCGACGGCGATGAGTCTCCGGCTCAATACCGATCCGCCGCTCGATTTTTCCCTCGATGTCACCGACGGCCGGGCCAAATGGCTCGATGGCGTCAAGCTCGACACCCCTGGTGTCGTCCGCCTCGAACTCAGCGCCGGCCCCAAGGTGGTGGCCCGGTCCAACCCTATCCTGGTGCGTCCCGATAGCGAAGATGAGGCGATCTACTGGGGCGACACCCAGGGCCAGACCGATTCGACCGTCGGGGCGGGCAGTGTCGAGGAATATTTCCGTTACGCCCGCGATCTCGCCGGCATCGATTTCTGCACCCACCAGGGCAACGATTTCATGCTTCCCGACGAGGCCTTCGATGAGGTCCGGGTGGAGACCAAGAAGTTCCACCAGCCGGGCCGCTTCGTTTCCTTCCTGGGGTATGAGTGGTCGGGTGCGACCGGCGCCGGTGGCGACCGCAACGTCTTGTATCTCGACGATGACGGCCCGGTCTACCGCTCGAGCACCTGGCAAATCGCCGGCGCCGATCGCGATTGCGAACGGGCATCGGCCGCGGCGGCGCATGAGGCGTTCCACGAATACGTCAAGGAACAAGGAAAGCAGGTGTTGCTGCTGCCCCATATCGGCGGCCGGCGCGCCGACGTCGATGTCCACGACCCCGAGCTCGAGCCCCTGTTCGAGATCTGCTCATGCCATGGAATCTTCGAATGGCGCCTGTTCGAAGCGCTGGAACGCGGTCAGAAGGTCGGCGTCATCGGCGCCAGCGACGATCATACCTGCCGGCCCGGCCTCGCCTTCCCGTCGACGCCGGAGATGGCGGTCAGGGGCGGGCTTGCGGCGGTGCTGGCGAAGGAGCTGACCCGCGAGGCCCTGTTCGAGGCGATGTTCGCCCGGCGCTGCTACGGCACCACCGGCCCGCGCATCGTCCTTCTGGTCGAGGCCGACGGTCATCCCATGGGCGCCGCGTTCAAGACCAATACCGCACCGAGGATCACCGCCCGGGTGCTGGGCACCGCGCCGATCGATACCATCAGCGTCTTCAACCACGCCCGCGAAGTGCTGCGCCTCACCCCCAACCCGCCGCAGAGGGACGCCAAGCGGCTGCGGGTGCTATGGTCGGGCGCCAAGACCAAGGACCGCAACCGCTACACCGTCTGGCATGGCGGTCTCGGCCTAAGCGAGGGCAAGATCCTCTCGGCGACGCCGCTCAACATGTACGCCGCCAAATACGGCATCGTCGAGCATCAGGCGGACCGCATCGCCTGGCGATCGATCACGGCGGGACAGGAGGAAGGCGTGTTGCTGACCCTCGACGCTCCCGACGATGCGCGGATCCGGTTCGACGCCGGCCCGGCGCGCTTCGATTTCTCCCTCGGCGAGGTTCGCGGCGAAGACATCCAAAGGGATTTCGGCGGCGTCGGCCAGATGGTGAGGGCGACGACCCTGCATTCGGAAGGCGAGGTCGCCGATGCGACCGTCGATTTCGTCGAGGATGACCTCGGGCCCGGTGAACACGCCTATTTCATTCGCGTCGTCCAGGCCGATTTTCACCGCGCCTGGTCGAGCCCGATCTACGTCGAGCTCCTCGGCGATTGATGGTAGGGGAGGAAGCCTAGGTTGGACGCCATGGTCAAACCCAACATCCTTTTCGTCTTCGCCGATCAGCTGCGTGCCTGTTCCCTCGGCTATGAGGGCCAGGAGCCGGTCATCACCCCGAACCTCGATCGCTTCGCGGCCGAGAACGCCCGGTTTACCGCCGCTATTTCCCCGACCCCGGTGTGCACGCCTTACCGGGGCTCGCTGATCACCGGGCGCTCGGCGCTCTCGCTCGGCCTGGTGATTAACGACATAAACTTGTCCACCGATGAGGTTTCCATCGCCCATGTGTGTCGGGACGCCGGCTATGACACCGCCTATATCGGCAAGTGGCACCTGGACGGCCGCAACCGGCCGGCCATGGTGCCGCCCGGTCCCAGGCGCCAGGGGTTCGACAACTGGGCGGCGGCGAATTTCGACCACAATTACGACCGCTCGATCTATTTCGAGGGCGACGACCCGGAGCCCAAACAGTGGCAAGGGTTCGACTGCGAGGCCGAGACGTCCCGGGCGATCGAGTACCTCGAGGCCCGCGACGGCTCCAAGCCGTTCTGTCTGTTCCTGTCCTGGGGTCCGCCCCATCACCCCTACCGCACGGTGCCGGAGCGTTTCCTCGAGATGTACGACGCCCGGGCCATTCCGGCCCGGCCCAACTGTCCCGAGCCGCCACGCCAGGACCTCTGGGGATATTACGCCCAGACCACCTTTCTCGATGAGCAGTTCGGGCGCTTGACCCGGGCGCTCAATGATCTCGGGCTGAGCCGGGACACCATCGTCGTCTTTACTTCCGATCACGGTGACATGCATGGCTCTCAAGGGGTGTACAAGAAGCAATGGCCGTGGGACGAAGCCAACCGGGTGCCGTTCCTACTCCGCTACCCGCGCCAGGTGCCGGTCCCGTCGCGCTTTGACTTCCCGATCAGCGCCGTCGACGTGATGCCGACGCTTCTGGGCCTTGCCGGCATCCCCATCCCCGAAAGCGTCGAAGGGGTCGACCTCTCGCCCTTTATCAGGGGGGAGCGGGACGATCCGCCGGCCTCGGTGTTGCTGATGAACCCCTGTCCCTTCGGCGTCGGCGATCCGCGCGGTCCGGACCAGGTCCCTGACTTCCAGGGCATGCGCATGGAGTTTCGCGGCGTGCGGACGGCGCGCCACACCTATGTGCGGACCATCGATCGTTCGTGGCTTCTCTACGATAACTATGATGATCCCTACCAGTTGGCCAACCGCATAGACGATCCGGCGCTGGCCACGCTCGGCCAAGAGCTCGAGGCCATGATGACCGATCACATGGCGCTTATCGGCGATGAGTTCCTGCCCAAGGAGGCGTATTACCAGAAGTTCGGGCTCGAGATCGACGCCAGGGGCAAGCTGGTGGGGCTGGTCGAGAACCCCTACGACCGCCAGGGATAAGGTCAGGGATAGGGAAACGGCCTCGCCGCGCTATATCCCCGCCGCTATTGGCGCCGCCGGGCGGCCCGCCGGCGTCGGCCTTCTCCCGCCGCCGGTTCCGGGACGGCTTCTCCGCCGGCGAGAGATTTGACCGCGAACGCCTCTTCCGGTGAATAGACCAGGGTCTTGCGCCCGTGGACGGCGAAATAGATCGACGCCGTCAGGTACCAGATAACGCCGCCGAGCACGCCGACCCGGTAGTCCGGGTTGAGGAACAGGAACAACAGCGTGGCGACGGCGATGATCAACGCGATCCAGGCGCCCGGCCTATCATCGTCAGCGCGGTGTTGGTCCGTGCCGGATTTCTGGGTGTGGAAAATCCTTCGGCGCTACGCCTTGTCGCCTCCGGCCCGGCGGTGAATAGTCGCGGCGCGCGTTTCCATGTTGGTCGCATCATTGCCGCGTCCGGTCATGCGCAACAAGGCGGCATAGTTTTCCAGCGTCGTCGCCACGTCCGGGTGTTCCTCTCCCAGGGCCTTCTCCAGGACCCCGAGCGACAGCTTGTAGAGGGGTTCGGCGGCGGCGAGCTTGCCATGGGTGCGGTAGAGCTCGGCCAGGTTTTCCAGGCTTATCGCCACATGGGGGTGTTCCGGCCCCAGGGCCTCGGTGTAGATGCTGAGCGAGCGCTTGTAGAGGTTTTCCGCCTCGTCGAAATTGCCCTCATCGTCATGCATCCCGGCCAGGTTATTGAGGGACGTGGCGACGTTGGGGTGCTCGGGCCCCAGGGATTTTTCCAATATGGCGACGGCGCGTCTCGACAGCGGTTCGGCATCCGCGAACCTTCCCTGGGCGTGGTAGACCTGCGCCAGGCTGTCGAGAGTCAGCGCCACCTGGGGATG
>SMUX01058985.1_pt1 | contig 12067 bp, 10 predicted proteins | sample 2456431 | NCBI WGS metagenome assembly SMUX01 (sample SAMN11095930, study PRJNA526329) | marine sediment metagenome | biome: Marine sediment; feature: Surficial sediment; material: Deep marine sediment; isolation source: Hadal surficial sediment | place: Pacific Ocean | collected 2014-11 | depth... | reverse complement strand
TCGTCACACCAGTCGTTGGTTCGAAGCCCAAGTGAGGTCAGGCTAACCGCCAACTGAGGACTGCCGGAAAATTGCCGGGATCAGTCCGGACCCGTTATGACTTGTTAGGCACTTACGTCCGCGGGCGTCTCCAGAATACACATTAAAAACAATTACTTACATTCGTCCAACTGCCTTCGGGAGGCAGGGGCCGGAAGTTCGAATCTTCTCACCCCGACCATTTTTCCCCACTAACATTCATAGAGTTAGCGTGTCTGGTGATCTTGGATAGCCCTCGATCCCTATAGTCCCAAACTTCCCGAATAGCTGTTTTCATATAGGCGTCTGCAATCTGCCTCGGAAAGCTCGACTGGGTTGCCTGCCGCCGTAGGATCTGCGACAGCCAGTGCTGCCAACTGATCCAAGTGCGAGTTGTCGACGCCAATACCCTGAACTGTATGCGGAATATCAAACTCGGCGCGAAGGTTTAAAATCCAGTCTAAAACGGCGTCAAAAGATGGCATGGGCAGCTCAAGGTACGTCGCAAGAAGTTGCATCGAGTCCTCAATAACGCGGCGATTAAACACCATCACATACGGCATAAAAACCGCATTGGTGAGCCCGTGATGCGTATCATAAAGCGCACCGACCGGATGCGATAGCGCGTGGATCCCGCCTAGTCCCTTTTGAAATGCGGTTGCACCCATAGCGGCTGCAGCCAACATCCCGGAACGCGCCTCAATATCATTGCTATTCCTTACTGCCCGATACAAGAACCTCTTAATCAGACGCATGCCTTCGAGAGCGATGCCATCTGCCATGGGGTGAAAGCCTGGCGCACAATACGCTTCCAGGCAATGCGCAAGCGCATCCATGCCGGTCCATGCTGTCAGATTGGCCGGTAAGCTTACGGTAAGCATCGGATCACTGATAACCAGGGTGGGCATCATTTTCGGATGAAAAATAACTTTCTTGGTGTGTGTGCTTTGCTTGCCAATCACGCCGGCGCGACCCACTTCGGATCCGGTACCCGCCGTCGTCGGTACTGCAATGATCGGCAAGATTCCATCAGGATCCGCCCGTGTCCACCGATCATCAATATCCTCAAAATCCCAAATCGGCCGCGTCTGGCCAGACATGAGGGCAATGACTTTGCCGACATCCAATGCTGATCCGCCACCGAACGCAATCACGCCATTGTGGCCGCCGGCTTTCAGCACGATAACGCCATCGGTGACATTTTTCTCTACCGGATTACTTTTGATTTGAGAGAAAATTCTAACGCCAAGCCCAGCTTGCTCGCACGCGCCTACCGCATTTCGCAACATCGGCAGTTCTGTAAGGCCGGTATCGGTGACCAGCAACGGCCGGTCGATACCGAGTGACAAACAGGCGTCGGGCAGTTCGGAAATGCGCCCTGCACCGAATCGAATGTTGGTTGGATAAGACCAGTTTGCTTCGTAATTCATTCTGGTCGAATCCGCTAGTACTGCTCGAAACCGCGCCTGACCTCGTGGTCCGTCACTTCGCGGTCGTGTTCCGATTGCTCCCATTCAGCAGTTCGCAAATAGTGATCGATGACCTCGTCACCCAGTGCCATGCGCAACATCTTTGACTGCCGCATTGACTCAACAGCCTCTCGCAGCGTTTTCGGAATCTCTCGCAGCTGTTCGCCGAGGTATGCATCACCAACGAAGCCTGCTTCCAACGGCATTTTGTTCTGAATACCTGCGATGCCCGCGGCCAGCAATGCGGCAAATGCCAGGTAGGGATTGAGATCTGCGCCGCCAATACGACACTCAACACGGATCGCTTTGCTTGACTCACCGCATAGCCGGAACCCCGCAGTGCGATTGTCGACGCTCCAAATTGCCTTCGTCGGCGCAAACGTGCCTGACTGGAAACGCTTGTAAGAATTAATGTAGGGAGCCAGGAACCAGGTAATCTCGCGGGCGTACGCTAATTGCCCTGCCAGGTAGTGTTGCATCAATTCCGACATACCGTGGTCAGCGTCTTTATCAAAAAAGAGTGATTGCTTTCCTGTCAAATCCCAAAGACTCTGATGGATATGCCCAGAGCTCCCGGCAAGCTCAGTGTTCCATTTGGCCATGAACGTTATTGCTTTGCCATGTTGATATGCAATTTCCTTGCACGAATTTTTCAGAATCGCATGATGGTCTGCCATCTGCAGTGCATCTGTGTAACGCACATTGATTTCTTCCTGACCCGGTCCCCATTCACCTTTCGAGTTTTCCACTGGTATGCCAGCGTTCTCTAGGCCGTTGCGAATCGAACGCATTACTTCTTCTTCCTTACTGGTCTGGAAGATGTGGTAATCCTCGATGTAATGACCTGCTGTCGTCAGATTCGAATAAGACTTCTGGCGCGCAGAATCGTAAGTCTCGTCGAACAAATAGAACTCAAGCTCCGAGCCCATCATTGCTTGCATGCCAAGTAACTCGATATTCTTGATTTGCTTGCGAAGTACTGCCCTTGGAGAATGTGGCAGCTCTGCATGCGTGTGATGATCGAGTACGTCGCACAACACCATTGCCGTGCCATCGAGCCACGGTATGCGACGCAAGGTGCTCATGTCCGGCTTCAGATCAAAATCGCCATACCCTTTTTCCCAACTGGCTGCGTTGTAGCCAGGCACCGGTTCCATAGTGATATCGTTGGCCAACAGGTAATCGCAACCGTGGGTTTCAGCGTAACCCGAGTCCATGAAGAATTTGGCGTGAAATCGCTTGCCAATCAATCGCCCTTGCATATCGACGAGGCAAACCAGAATCGTATCGATATTGCCTTCGGTACAAGCTTTCTTAAGTTCATCAAGTGTCATGTAATTAGCTGTCCTCGCCTCGATGCTGCATAGCGAATTCTTCTTCCGGCGATAGAATCAGTCTGTGCCGTCCCACGAGCGCAAAATACAGGATTCCGGCACCGAACCACACAGCAACGCCTACCACCCCGGCACGGTAAGTCAGGTCACTGAATTGATAGAAAATTGTCACCAGCGCGATGACAACCGTAATCCAGGCCCCCGGATTGCCGAACGGGCTCCTGTAAGGCCGTTCGATATGCGGATAATGTTTACGCAGAAGAATAAACGACACGGCCTGGGCAATGTAAGAACACATAGCAGCAAAAACGGCCATATTAAGAAGTGTACCGCCAATAACCGCGGAACCGCTCTCCGCACCCAGCAACACAAACAATATCAGCATAATTGACAACCCCATGATTGCGCCAGATATCATCGCGACCTGTGGTGTCTTTCGCGTGCCATGGGTTACGGACAGGAATGTCGGGAAATAGCCTGCGCGTGACAGTGAAAATATTTGCCGGCCCTGGGCGAAGATGATGGTATGAAAACTGGCTATCAAGCCGACGATCGCTACCAATGCTAGTGCCTTTGCCGTGCCTGCCTCAAACAAGGCTTTGAATCCATCCAGCAACGGCTCGGCAGACTGCCCTAGTGCGTAAGACCCGATTCCCGGCAGGGATGGATTAAGCAACAAAATCAGAAACGCGGACGCCAACAAAGTGAACATACCGAGAATGATGCCTTTGGGCATGTCACGCTGTGGATCGACGGATTCCTCTGCCGCCAACGGCAATTGTTCTATCGCAAGGAACAACCAAACGGCGAACGGCAACGCAGCGAGCGCGCCGCCCAATCCCATCGGCAGGAATTCTCCGTGTCCGCCGACTAACTCACTCCCGTCGGAATCAATGTTGAGCGCCCAACGACCAAAATCGATCTTGGGTATTGCCAATGCCCAGAAGATCGCCAATACAGCCAGTGCCGCAAGCGTTACCACCACAGTTACTTTGAAAGACAATTCGACGCCAATGATATTCAGGCCCACGAATAGGATGTAGCCACAGATCCACCATATCGGCTGAAACGCGTCACTGGTTTCGAATATGCCAGTCAGATAGGAGCCGATGAAGAAGACAATGACGGCGGGAGTCAAAACGTATTCAACGTTTTCGCAAAGACCGGTGATGAAACCTCCCCACGGTCCCATTGCGGTACGGGCGAAGGAGTAAGCTGCCCCCGTGTGCGGTAATGCTGGCGACATTTCCGCAATCGAAAAGGTCAGGCCAAGATACATGACAGCGATGATGACCGTTGCAACGAACATGCCGCCCCAGCCTCCGGACGCCAATCCCAGATTCCAACCGGAATAGTGGCCAGAGATAACCGCACCTACGCCGAGAGCCCACAAAGACCACACGCCAGCGTACTTCTGCAAGCCTCGCTTGGCAAAGTATTCATCGCCGGCATTCGTGTATCGAATGCCGTGTCGTCGTTTGTTCATATTGATCTATTTTCTTCTTGCGCTAATTGTCATCGTGTTGGCAACAAATTCGTAATTCGCAAATTAAAACTAAGCGGAATCCAAGATTTGTCAAAAGTATCGTGAATGGTACGCCTCTCGAATTGAGCATGACTTAGCTGCCTGTGGCGAATTCGCCGGAGACACAACTTCACATCCATGGAAGACGTAGTTCGTGAGACTGTGCTTTGATGCAAAGCCCACGCATCGTAAGGCTAATCGCCGCGCAAACGAGACACCGTTCTGAGGTCCGACACCTACAACCGCACATAAAGGTTTCGTCATTTGAATCTTCCTATTGCGTTAATCGTACTAGGACAGCATCTGCTGCCAATCCTGGACATTGGCCCACTCTTCGAGCGGCGTCCAGCCTGCCTCTGGGAATTCACGACGCAGTTGCACAATGTCGGCGCTGTAGCGTTTTCTTCGTGTCATGTGACACCTCCAAGCGCATTATCGCGCCAAATCAAGGTATCCACGAAACCGAAGCAAGACCATCTGGCCGAAAGCGGATACTTGAAATCCCTAGGAGACTGCGGGACTTTTGCGGGAGTCAGTCCTGCATCGTTATGCACAGTACTGCAGTTGCGTCCGTGGACGCCTCCTGATTGAACAATAAAAACAATCAGTTAACATCCAAGATCTGGTTTCGGGAGGCAGGGGGCGGAGGTTCAAATCCTCTCACCCCGACCAGGTTTTCCCTCTAGCATTCATACAGTTAGCGTCGACTCACTAGTGCACCGCTTGGGATCGGCAGTTTGGTTTCAGAGGCGGATAGCGCTACGCTCGAAAAACACCGGTTCGATCCCTATCCCATGGAGTGCTCCCCGAACTTTGGACCAGTGCTATGTTAGGTTTTCCTCAATCTGAGGAGAACCAAGGTGAAGAAGAGTCGCTATAAGGAAGAACAGATTGTATCGATATTGCGGGAAGCCGAATCGAGCACGGTAACCGCAACGGCGCGCAAGCATGGAGTAGCCGAGCAAACGATTTATCGATGGCGCCGGCAGTTTTCGGGCATGGAGGTATCGGATGTTCGCGAGCTTAGGCGATTACGCGATGAGAACGCGAGGCTGAAGAAGCTGGTAGCGGAACGGGATCTGGAAGTTGAAGTGATGAAGGAGATCCAGGCAAAAAAGTGGTGAGCCCGCCGGCACGGCGGGTGATGGCACGATTAGCGCTGAGTCGGGGATTGAGCCGGCGTCGAGCGGCGTGGCTTTGTTCGACACCTCGTTCCGGGATCAACTACCAGTCGGTGCGGATACGCCAGGATCGGTGGTTGTCGGCGGCGCTGCGGATTGTGGCACGGGCAGATGTGAGTTGGGGTTACCGATTGGCCGGTGGTTACCTGCGGCTGCGGGGCTGGCAGCTCAACGACAAGCGGGTGTACCGGCTGTGGCGTTTGAATGGCCTGTCTTTACCAGCGTATCGGCCGCGCCGCAAGGTACGCACCGGTGACAGACTGGATGGACCTGCAAGGTGTCGTAATGATGTTTGGGCCTGGGACTTTGTCCATGATCGTTATGGCGATACAGAACCGCTGCGTTGTCTGACCGTCAAGGATGAGGCAACTGGCTATTGCCTGGCGATCAAGACTGGCCGGCATTTACAACATCAGCACGTCAAAGCAGCGCTGAGGGAGTTGATTACACGCTTCGGAATACCGAAAGCGATTCGCAGCGATAACGGTAGCGAATTGCTGGCCGGGCCGTTGCGAGAGGAGATAAAAAACTACGGCATCAAACTAGCGAACATCGAACCGGGAAAGCCCTGGCAGAATGGCAGCAATGAAAGCTTCAACGGCACCTTTCGCAAGGAATGCTTGAACGCTGAAATTTTTGCTAGTCTGAGCGAGGCCAGAGTGATCATCGAAAAGTGGCGCCGTCGATACAACGAAAGACGGCCGCATAGTTCGCAGAATTACATCACGCCAGAGATGGCATATTTTGGAGTACGGGAAAAACGGAAAGCCTAACAAGCCAGGTGGCCAAAGAACGGGGGCAGTTCACCCAGTATCTCAAATCTCTTTATTTCAGCGCTTGAATAAGCATGTCAATATCATTTTCATCATTGTATGGAGCAATCGATACACGAATTCGTCCACCTCTTGAACTGCAAATTATTTTGCGAATCGCGAGCGCTTTTATGGTTTCCTCTGCTGGTTTTTCTGGATGGGACAAAGAAACAATGTGTGAACATGCGGCTGATTCACCCGGCGATCTATACGGAAACCATCCGAGTTCGGCGGCTTCTTCTGTTAGTAGGTTTGCTAGTTTGTCCGCATGGTTTTCGATATTCTGCATGCCGTAAGTCAGCAATTGTTCTATCGCAGTGGTCAGGCAGGCGATGGAAACATAGGACATTGTTGACTGGGTATAACGCCGCGCGTCGTTGGCCAGTAGTAACGATTTGGCATCAAAATTGAAGGGTTCTGGCGCACCCATCCATCCAGTCATGGGTGGTACATTTCTAAGCAGTCGGGGGGACATCACCGCTAATGCAGCGCCGCCATGCCCCCCCAACCATTTATAACCGCTGCACACAACGGCATCAGCATTCCAGTCACCGACATCGATAGATCTCGCTCCAAGATCTTGTGTAACATCTACGATCAGACGAGCATCCACCTCAGAGACGGTTTTCCTTATGCGGTTCATGTCTACTGTCGTGCCGGTAGCAAATTGCACGCTGCTGACAGCCACTATTGACGTGTCTTCATCAATCGCCTCAATCAATGCGTCCGTTAGATCCGTTGATTGGCTATCTTCAACGAAATGGATTTGGCAATTATGCAGGTGCTGCTGGCGCAACCACGGGCGGGTAATCGCTGGAAAATCCGAAGCCACGGCAACAATAGTGCTGCCTGCTGGGGGTTGAATCATTGAGGGAAGTTGGGCGAGAATATCGCTCGCACCCGCTACAACAGCTATGTGAGACAAAGGACAAGCAAAAAGCTTTGCACCAACAGAGCGCAACGAATTGAGATACGCTACCTCGTCTCTGTCAGACATATAACAATTGCCATGACGCGCACAATCATCAATAAATTTATGCATTTCATGTACTGCCAGGCGGCCGATTAGTCCAAGTGATGCCTGATTCAAGTAACGGTTTTCGCTTAAAGTAGGGTAATCCAGACGATCAAACAAAGAAGAAATCATATTCCCCAATCCAATAATCGTTAAAACGCTGCTGCGGGTTTTGGCGAAGACAATTCATGTAAATCATCTGTTAAGCGTACCACGCAAATTTTGGTGTATATCAAACAATGGCTCGGAGTTATCTAGTGGACCGTCGGTAGTCCCCGCTTGTAGGGCGCATCTATCGACCGCCCCGTTTTGCTAGGGAAATCGTCGGTGATTGGCGAAACAGGGATCGCTTGCTGGCAGATATCCGAGCTGTGGGTGGCGAATTAGTATTCCAAGGCGTCTCTGACGACAAATTCAACAGCTTGGCAACGACTGCGCGGTTTCTCGCTAATTCAAAGCCTCGACACCGTAAGGCCAACCGCACACTTGGAGAATGCCGGGATTTTGCCGGGATCAGTCCTGACCCGTTATGACTTGTTAGGCACTTGCATCCACGGGCGTCTCCAGTATGCCTATTAATAACAACTACTTATAAACACCCAACTGTCTTCGGGAGACAGGGGCCGCGTTGGTTACTAAAAAGGCGCTTCTATAAGCAGCGAGGCGCCGTTCGCCGATGATTGCGGCCGATTTGCGTATTTGGTAATCCCTTTTCGCGACGGAGCCTGCATTCGGATTCACGACTGACCCCTGTTCGCCCACTTCCGGCCATTCGATTGATCAGATAATAGCGTTGACGACTGGTTCAAACCGGCCAGAAGCAGACCTGCAACGATTAATCTGGTTACTAAAATGTCAATCAACTCACAAAATACATACACAGATTCAATGCGAAGGCAGAACCGTGTTCTCGATCACGTAACTGGTCGGTTAAGCGCGTACGTTGACCCAAGTATCAAAGAGCCTTGAGGTGCCTCATGTCGCATGGATCGGATACCGCCCAACACTCGGACGGAAAAGCGTTACAGGCCGATGAGGTTCGAGAAAATCCATCGACCAATCGATGGGGTCTCTGGGCAGCCTCGGACAAGTATCGAACGACGGACGGGTATGAGCTGATCCACTACTGGTTCGTCCAGTACAACCCGCTGTATTTCTTCAGCGCCTTGTGCGTCCTTGGCGGCGTATATTTCCTCGCACTGGAGCTCGATGGCAACACGGTAGCAGGTACCAATCGCGACTGGTCACTGGGTCAAGTGTTTCTGTTCGCAGTCATTCAACTTTACGAGTTGCTGCTCATCTCCGCCGCCGGGTTTCTCGTGCATAAGGTCGGGCTAATTCGGCCCGCCATAATCCTGATGATGCTCGAGGGCTTGTTTCTTTTCGATTGCACTTTTCGTCTGGAAACAATTTCGCATCTTGGCGTCACCGGATCTGTGGTGAGCGTCGTATGGGTGGGACTGGCGCCGGTGAAGGTGTGGCTTCTCGGTCGAGCGCTGCGCATCGACATACCGCGGACGGTGATCTGGCTGCTGGCGGGCGGCGCAGCAGGGCTCGCGCTCATGTTGCAGACACTTGCAGTGCCCGACGTCAATCGAGCCATGATCATACTGATCGCGACCTGGTGGGGTGCGGCACTTGTTGCGTTAGCCGTTATCGTAAAGCCGAGAATCTCCCGGTCAGACACGCCCGGCGTCGCTTCGGACGATGTATCCAAACGCATTGCGAAATCGTTGCTCATGCTCCTGGGTGGCATCTATTTCTATCACGTGCTCAATTACGTCACGTGGGTCGGCGTCGACGACGAGCTCGTCTTCGGTCCGATGATCGGGACGGTCTTCCTCATGGTTGCACTGCTTCGCGTAAATGAACGGGAGATCTGGATGGGTGCCGGTCTCTCTCTACTCTTTAGTATCATGTATCCTTCCGCCACGTTCCCGATGTGTGTTCTGGCGACCGTTGTACTGCTGTATCGGGCACGGCAATCAGGTAATGCGCGTTTTATCGTGGGTGCCGTGCTGATTGGCTATGTCGCGACGTCCGTATTCGCCTGGACCGGCGGGCAACCATCCTTACCTCCAATGTGGTCGACTGTCGTCGCAGTTGGCTTGCTGGGATACCTGGCCTGGAAACTGCGTGAGCCGACGGCCGTCCTGGCTCTGGCGGTGGGTGGCATCGCGATCGCCGGCCGCTACGACTTCAATCCCATGTACCTGCTTCCCCAGACACGGCTCGGTTTGGGGATCCTGCTCATTGCTGGCGGCTTTCTCGCCTTGACGGTGGGTGTATGGGTGAACTGGTGGTTCCGCTCACCAACGCGAGCTCTGGATCATGGCGAAGACGCTTGCGCTGCCCATGGCAGCGGAATCCAATCTGAACGTTGATCAACCTAAACCTAACGCCCCAGCTAATTATTTGTAATTGATGGGATCATCAGTTCTCAAGCACGTTCGCCAGTCTGAATTCAGCAAAAAGCCATTTGCCCTCAACCTTCCGCATTCGGCTGATAACCTCGCGCGTTTCGGCAGCCTCCTCTTCCCCTTCCATCTTACTCCGACCAACTAGCACGGCGGTAAAGTTGACGATGGCATCGTCTGCTGCTGGAAACTCTATCTCCAATTCATGAAAAGTCAGGTCGATGCTGAGGAATATTCCCTGCACGCGGATGATTGTGCTGACCATTTCCTCGGGCGTATAGCTTCCCCCAAGCATCTCGGCGTCGCCGGTGACCTCACAGGTATCCGCAAACATGCTTTGTAGAACCCGGGCATTGAAAATCATGGTGCTACTGGCTTCGCCCTCCGTTTTGCTCAGCAGCCGGGTCAACTCCTGGTGGGCGTTGCGGACTTCGGCTTCCGGGTCTTCATGAAGAAACCACCACGCTGCGGCGGAAAGCAGAATTAGAATGACGATCACATTCCTATAACTCACCGGACGTGCGCTCCTCTAGTGCGTTTAATGAATACTTACCCAAACCCAGGAATATGGCTGGGCATACTGCAGTTATATCGAACTATCCAGACATGCCAGGGATCAACGGTGGTTGTATGACAGCGCGACACTTTCATGCGCTGCGAGCAGGTGGCCGATTCGGAGACTAAACGATTCATAGTCGGCAAAGCCTCCATCCTACAATTCCAAGCCAGAGTAGCAAGCACGCGGCGGCAAGCCTTTGTGCAATACCCATTGGTATAACGGAGTTGCCCAAGGCGACGCTTACAGCAACTCCGGCGGCTAGCGACCAAGAAACCGCTCGCGGGGCCGCGACTGATGCTCGACCTGCACATGTCGGGAAAAGGTACATCGCAAGGACGGAGAGCACAAAGGCTGTCGCGATCGCACTGATATGGATGAGGGAGGTCGCACCCAATGGAAAAATTCCGGCGGTCAAGAACAATAGAGCCGCAACTCCCAACAAGACCCGATATCCGTGAGAACCACCGAATGTGGCGATTGCCGATATTACTCCAAGATTCGCAGTAGCGAGTCCCAGAAATGCCACGAACATCGCCCAGCCATGTTGCCCAAGGGCAAGCTCACTTATTAATTGATGTCGTGCCTCATACCCAGATTGAATCAAGTGAAGTATCAGAACGACAACGATAAACATCGCCACGCCAATCAACGTTGCCATGGCGCTCCATGCACGCATTTCTACTAGCTACTCGCTGCAGGCAAATGACCCCGGGAAATGTCGGCATCCGCATACATCTTGCATTCAACAAGAATAGCCCGGCTCGTCACCAGGTTATCTTGTAATCATGTATATGCATTGGCTACTGTGCTGCGGGAGATTTGCGGATTAGATTCCTGCCAGCAATCGATTGCGAGCGAGAAATTGAATGCCTCGCCACCACGATTGTCTGCATAGGGATATTTAACCCGTTGAATACGTTGTGTGTGCCCGTGCCTTGATAGGACACTGACTTGTGGCATTATTTGATTATTGCAGCCCTCTCACGGCGGTAGCAGGGGTTCGAATCCCCTAGGGAGTGCCAAATTCGAAGCCAGGTACCCGATATATCGCAATCAGATCCTATTTTGCAGATGCACGATACCTCCGGGTCGAACCTGTGCAAGTACTGAATAAACCAAGAGATTCTTGGACAAAGTAGCGGAAATTAGGTCCTAAATGCTCTATTTCGCGGCGGAAAAAGGCCGCACATCCCTGGGCCGAAATTGTATTGTGCCTTTTCATCCGATTTCGATGCCAAAATGAGCGAATCGATCCGCGATATGCGTCGCGTCTCGGGTGCAATTATGAATAAGGGAATGTGTTAGACGGGCCCGACCCCAGAGATTCAGCGAGAAAATCCTATGTCAGCCTCCTTTCACATCGGCATTCTTCCAAACCGCCCCATTTCGGACTTCGTTGACTGGATTGCTCGAGCCGACGAACTCGGCTTCAGTGGCGTGTGGGTTGCGGATTCTCAATCGGTGTTTCGCGATGCTTATATGGCGCTGACACTGTTCGCGGACAGAACGACCAACATGAAGCTCGCCACCGGTGTCACAAACGCTGTGACACGCCATCCCGCGGTCATCGCAAATAGCTTTGCGACGCTCGACGAGTTATCCGGGGGCCGTGCTGTGCTTGGTATCGGCGTCGGCGAGAGTGCCGTCTATACCCTGGGGCAGAAGCCCAGCCGACTAAAACATCTGGAGGAATTCATTGGGGTGCTGCGAACGCTGATGGCTGGTGAAACGGCTCAC
>SMUX01094646.1_pt1 | contig 12084 bp, 10 predicted proteins | sample 2456431 | NCBI WGS metagenome assembly SMUX01 (sample SAMN11095930, study PRJNA526329) | marine sediment metagenome | biome: Marine sediment; feature: Surficial sediment; material: Deep marine sediment; isolation source: Hadal surficial sediment | place: Pacific Ocean | collected 2014-11 | depth... | reverse complement strand
CATCGTCTTTTTACGGGTGGATCCCTTCATCTGTCCCAAGATCCAAACCATGATGGCCTTTTGCACGTGGAAGCGATTCTCCGCTTGATCGAAAACAACGGAGTGCGGGCCTTCCAGAACGTCATGGGCGATCTCTTCTCCCCGGTGGGCAGGGAGGCAATGCATCACGAGGGCCTCTTTGTTTGCCATAGCAACCACTTCCCCCGTCACCTGATAGTCTTGGAACACTTTGCGCCTCACCTCCACCTCTTTTTCCTGCCCCATGCTCGCCCAAACATCCGTGTAGACTACATCAGCCCCCCGCACGGCTTCCTCCAAATCATGGGTCACCGTCACATGCGCACCGCTCTCCTTTGCGGCCCGTGTGATCTCCGGATCCGGCCCGTAGTCTTTAGGGCAGGCAAGGAAAAATGAAAAAGGAAATTTCTCCGCAGCCTGCATCCATGAATGGACGATGTTGTTCCCGTCCCCAACGAAAGCGATTTTTAACCCTTCGAGACTTCCCTTGCGCTCTAAAAGCGTGAAACAGTCCGCCAGCACCTGGCAGGGATGGAACAGGTCGGTCAGGCCGTTGATCACTGGGACCGAAGCATAACTTGCCATTTCCTTCAGGGTCTCCTGGGAGAACGTCCGGACCACAATGAGATCCACCCAACGACTCAAAACCCGGGCGCAGTCCATGGGGCTCTCCCGCACCCCAAGATTGATCTCCTCAAGCCCCAAATAAATCGCGTGTCCCCCCAGTTCCAGCATACCGGCCTCAAAGCTGACCCGGGTCCTCAGACTGGGCTTCTCAAAGACTAGGGCCAAGATCCGTCCCGTCAACAACCCGGACTTTCCCCGTGCTGGTCTCCGCTTGAGTTTGCGGGCAAGGGAGAACAGATCGTTCACTTCCCCTCGGCTGAGGTCCCTTAGGCTCAGAAGATCTCTCTTTTTCATCGTTGAGGATGGAGGCCGCCTGCTATTGGCGCGCCAGGACCTTTGCAAAAATTGCCAACCCGCGGTCGATGTCTCGTGTACTCACGGTCAAGGGGGGAAGAAAACGCAGAACATTATTATGCCCCGCAATGGTGATCAACAGTCCTGCCTGAAGGCATTCAGCCACGATCTTACTTGCATCCCCGTCGATTTCTACCCCCAAGATCAACCCCTTCCCGCGGATGTCCCGGATAAAACCGAAACGTTCCTTGAGGGCCTGGAGCCCTTGGCAGAGGACCTTGCCCATCTTGACGCAGTTTCGTAGCACCCCGTCCCGGACTAGCGTCTTTAGCACAGCGAGGGCAACCGAGCAGACCAAAGGATTACCTCCGAACGTGGACGCGTGGGTCCCTGGGACAAAGCTAGAGGCTACCTCTTCCTTCGCCAGCATGGCTCCCACGGGAAGCCCTCCCCCCAAGGCCTTCGCCAGGGTCATGATGTCGGGTTCCACACCGAAGTGTTCATAGGCAAAGAGCTTACCCGTACGGCCCATGCCCACTTGAACCTCGTCAAAGATTAGCAGGAGCCCCCTGTTGTTACACAGCTCCCTCAACCCTTGAAGATAACCCTCCTGAGGGACCACAACTCCCCCTTCACCTTGTATGGGCTCCACCAAGACGGCGGCGGTTTTTCCGCCAATGGCGCCTTCCACGGCATCCACGTCACCGTAGGGGACCTGACGGAAACCCGGCGGTAGCGGATCAAACCCAAGGCGTACCTTTTCTTGCCCCGTCGCCGTCAAAGTGGCCAAGGTCCTGCCATGAAAAGAGTTCAGCATCGAGAGAATCTCGTACTTCCCTCCCAGGCGCTCCGCACCATAGCGCCGGGCCAGCTTAATGGCGGCCTCGTTCGCTTCGGCGCCGCTATTACAAAAAAAAACCCGATCCGCAAAGGATCGGTGACAGAGGTCTCGGGCAAGCTCCGACTGCGGGGCAATATGGTAGAGATTGGATACGTGAATGAGGTTCTTCACCTGACGCTGGATCGCGCGGACCACTGCGGGATGATTGTGTCCCAGGCTATTGACGGCGATGCCAGCGGCAAAATCCAGATACTGTTTTCCGTCCGCATCCCAGACCTTGACCCCTTTTCCCCGCACCAATGCGATGGGATAGCGCGTATAGGTCTGTGCCACGTATCGGTGAGTCAGCTCTACGACATCCTGGTTCTTCATCCCTTACTTGAGGACGACCTCCGTCCCGACTCCTGCCTGGGTAAAGATTTCCAACAATACGGCATGCTTGACCCGCCCGTCGATGATGTGGGTTTTCCCCACTCCCCCCTCCAGGGCATCAATGCAGCATTCCACCTTTGGGATCATCCCAGCTGCCACCACTCCTTCGTTAATCATCTTACGGGCCTGATTCACCTTTAGCGTGCTCAACTGCTCTCCCTTCTTGTTTTTGACCCCATCCACATCCGTGAGCAGGATGAGCTTTTCGGCCCCCAGGGCCCTGGCGGTGTGCCCAGCCACAAGATCGGCGTTGATATTGTAGGTCTCTCCTTGCTCGCCCACTCCAACGGGGGCAATGACCGGGATAAATTTATTCTCATCCAACGAGTTGATCAGCAACGGGTTGATCCTGATAATCTCGCCCACCATGCCAATATCGATGATCTCAGAGCTCTCTTCCTTGTCGTTAGAGGCAACCGTTACACTCATCTTGCGCGCGAGGATGAGACCCCCATCCTTGCCGCTCAATCCCACCGCCATACCCCCATGATGATTAATGAGCCCCACAATTTCCTTGTTGACCTTGCCCACAAGCACCATTTCAATCACGTCGATGGTTTCCGGGTCCGTGACCCGCATCCCCCGCACATAACGGCTGGAGACTCCCATCTTCGCTAAGGTCTGATCGATCTGGGGCCCTCCCCCATGGACCACAACCGGGTGGACGCCCACATACTTGAGGAGCACCATGTCCTGAGCGAAGCTAGCCTTGAGCTCCTCGTCGACCATGGCCCTTCCACCGTATTTTACGACGAAGGTCTTCCCGTAAAAGCGCCGAATATAGGGGAGCGCCTCCATCAAGACCTCAGCCTTGCCAATAAAATCTTCCACCAAGCCTGCCTTTACTTTGACGAAGCCTCGCACGGGGTCATCAAACAACCTTCCATGACTCGTGCTCCTTCCGACCTCTAGAGGATGTAACGCGACAGATCCTCATCCTGCAAAATTGGATTCAGGCGATCCTTTACATATTGGGCGTCGATGTTGACCTCTTTGTCCGGCATCTCCGGTGCCGAGTAGGAGATTTCGTCAACCAGCCTCTCCATAATGGTGTGAAGCCGTCGTGCGCCAATATTCTCAGCCCTGTCGTTCACCTGAGCGGCAATGCGAGCAATTTCTTCAATGGCATCCTCTTTGAATGAAAGATGCACCCTTTCGGTCTTAAGCAAGGCTACGTACTGCTTGATCAACGCGTTTTTTGGTTCCGTGAGGATTCTGACAAAATCATCCTTACCCAGGGAGCTAAGCTCCACCCGAATGGGAAATCGGCCCTGGAATTCAGGGATCAAATCAGATGGCTTTGAACTGTGGAATGCGCCAGAGGCGATAAACAGGATGTGATCGGTCCTCACCATCCCATATTTCGTATTGACCGTTGAGCCCTCCACAATGGGAAGCAGGTCCCGCTGAACACCCTCCCGGGAGACATCCGGCCCTTGCATGGATTCTCGCCCGGCAATCTTGTCGATCTCATCGATGAAGACGATACCCGAGTGCTCCACCCGCCGGTTCGCCTCGCCAACCACCTTATCCATATCCACGAGTTTGGCGGCCTCCTCCTGGGCGAGGATCTCTATAGCCTCTGGCACCTTGACGGTTTTCTTCTTCGTCCGTTTGGGAAGGAGATTGGAAAACATCTCCTTGAGGTTAGACTCCATCTCTTCCATCCCCTGAGGGGTCAGGACCTCTACCATGGGCGTGGCCGTACGTGTGATTTCCACCTCCACGGATCGGTCATTGAGTTTTCCCTCCCGCAGCAACTTTTTGAGCTTCCCCCGTGTCCCAGGAGCTTCTGCCTCCTCTCCCGCCGCCCCAGGAAGTTTACTTGTGGGGGCAGCGGGTAACAGAAGATCGAGGATCTTCTCCTCCGCCAACTCTCTAGCCTTGATCTCCACCACTCGTTTCTCCTCCTCTTTGACCATGTTCACCGCTAGCTCCATGAGATCTCGAATGATGGATTCCACATCCCTGCCCACGTAGCCCACTTCAGTGAACTTCGAGGCCTCCACCTTGATGAAAGGGGCCTGGGCCAGTTTGGCAAGCCTGCGAGAGATCTCGGTCTTCCCCACTCCGGTGGGTCCGATCATAATAATGTTCTTCGGAGCGATCTCCTCCCTGAGTTCCTCAGGTACCAGTTGGCGGCGCCAACGGTTACGCAACGCTATGGCCACGGCCCGCTTCGCGTCTTTCTGCCCCACGATGTAGCGATCGAGTTCCGACACCACCTCGCGAGGCGTCATAACCGGGGTAGGAAGAGGTGTGAACTCACCCTGGGTTGATGCTGTTTTCGGTTCCATTTTCATAGGGATTAAGATAGCTCCTCAAATGTCAATTGGTCGTTGGTATACACACAGATGGCAGCGGCCGCCTTCATGGACTCCTCGGCAATGGCCCGGGCGTCAAGCTGGCTGTGCTTCACCAAGACCCGCGCCGCAGCCAGAGCGAAGTTCCCACCGGACCCAATGGCAATCAAACCGTCGTCGGGCTCCACCACATCCCCAACTCCCGAGACCACCAGCGAACCCTCCATGTCCGCAATCACCAGTAGGGCCTCTAACCTCCTCAGTACGCGATCGGTTCGCCAATCCTTAGCGAGCTCCACGGCACCCCGTCTAAGATTGCCGTTATACTGCTCCAGCTTTGCCTCAAATTTTTCGAATAGGGTAAAGGCATCGGCCGTAGCCCCGGCAAAACCGGCAATGACCCGGTCATGGTAGATCTTACGCACCTTCTTGGCGCCGTGCTTCATCACCGTTTGTCCCAGGCTCACCTGCCCGTCTCCTACCACCACCACTCGACCCCTATGGCGAACAGCCAGTATCGTCGTCCCTTGAAACATCGTTTACTTCAAATCTCCCTCATTACGCCCGCGGATGAGAACGGTCATACACCGCTGTGAGATGATCCAAGTTTACATGAGTGTACCGCTGGGTCGTGGACAGACTCGCATGACCTAGGAGTTCCTGGATCACCCTCAGGTCAGCACCGCTATTGAGCAAATGCGTGGCAAAGGTGTGGCGGAGCCCGTGGGGTCCTATTTGAACTGCTATTCCCCTAGCCCGCAAGTGCTTTGCCATAATCCGCCCAACGCTTCGAGTTGTAATCCTGTTACCCTGACGGTTCACAATGACCGCCGTTTGCCCCTTGGAAGGTCGCCGCCATTTTTTCTCTTGTTCCATGGCACAGTCTCGCAGGACACCCAGTGCTACCTCACCAATAGGGACGATTCGTTCCTTGGAACCTTTGCCAACGACCTTGATAATACCCAACTGGAAGTCAATGTCACCCCAATTCAAACCCACCAACTCGCTGACCCGTATCCCCGTAGAGTATAGGACCTCCAGAACCGCTCGGTCCCGAATCTCTAACGGGCCCGATCCCAGAACGCCATCCAACAATCGGAAGACATCGTCTACGGAAAGAAAGGTCATCAGCGGTTTCTCCTGCTTGGGGCTGCCAAAGCCCAAAAGCGGATCACGCTGGAGATACCGCTCCCTTACGAGATACCGAAAGAAACTCTTAAGTACGGCAACCTTTCTGCCAAGGGAGCTTTTCCGGCATACCTTGGCCTTGGCGCCAAGATAAGCCCTCACCTGGTGGGCATCCGCCCACTGGAACACCCCCTCGCCTGTCTTTTCCTCCCGGATGCCTGCAGATTTGACAAACTGATGAAACTGCCTCAGATCGCTCATATAGTTTCTCAAAGTATGGGGGGAAACATGGCGCTCGCTGCGTAAATGGTTCTCATATTGTTCGATGAGATCTTCCATATCCTCGGCCCGCTCAGAAAAATGTATTCTAACATACCGTTACTGCATTAAAAAACAACCTCCGTTTCAGCAGGGAGCAACCTTTTTTCGGGACCGTACACAATGAAGTCATTTGCGTAGGCTTGCCTCCACAGCCCTTTTCCTGCATATTAGAAAGCGTGTTAACCGACACCTTCAACAGACCCCTAAGGGACTTGAGGATTTCCGTCACGGACAGGTGCAATTTCCGCTGCACCTACTGTATGCCTTTTGACGAATATACCTGGATCAACAAGAAAGAGATCCTCTCTTTCGAAGAAATCACTAGGCTGACCCGTCTGTTCGTGCAATTGGGCGTCGAAAAGATCCGCCTGACCGGTGGGGAGCCCCTGGTCCGCCATAGTCTCGAAAAGCTGATCGGCCAACTCTCCCCCATCCATGGACTCAAGGATATTTCTCTCACCACCAATGGCTCATTGCTCGCAGAAAAGGCCGTGTCCCTGAAATCCGCCGGGCTCAACCGCATCAACGTGAGCCTGGACACGCTGGATGCCGATAAGTTTAAACGAATCACCAAACGGGGCGATCTAGACAAAGTATTGCAGGGCCTTTTTATGGCCCAGAAGGTTGGTTTGGTCCCCATCAAGATCAATGCGGTGATTGAACGGGGAGTCAACGATGACGACGTGTTGAATCTGGTGGAGTTCTCCAGAGAGAACGGGTTCGCCATCCGCTTTATCGAGTACATGGACGTGGGCAACTCCAATAACTGGACCTCGAAGCGCATTCTCTCTAAAAAGGAGATCCTCGAGATGATCCACACCCGTTTCCCCTTGAAAGAAACGGGCAGAGACAGAGGCTGCGCGCCATCGGTGGATTACCAATTCGTTGACGGGCACGGAGACATTGGGGTGATCGCCTCCGTCACGGAACCCTTTTGCTCAACCTGCAGTCGAGCCAGGCTGACCGCCGACGGCAAATTAGTGACCTGTCTCTTCTCTGAGATAGGCCACGACTTGAAAGGACTGCTGAGAAACGGGTCCATGGACGAAGAGATCCTCGAGCTTATCGCCGCCGTCTGGAAAGCTAGAAAGGACCGTTATTCGGATGAACGGCTAGAGGCTATGCAATCCTCCACGGGCTACAACCCAAAGCGGCATAAAAAGATCGAGATGATCACCCTGGGAGGCTGACTCACCCACCGGCCCTAAGCTCCCAGCTTTTTTTACCACACTCAAATTAAAACGCTTCCCGCAACTCTCAAGGGCATCTTTCCAGCGATCTCAGCAATCTGGACAATAGGAGGTCCCATGTCTATATTGATCCTAACCTAGAGGTGAGGGAGGAGCATGCTTAAGATCATCCCCGTCGAAGAGGCCGTGGGGACACTCCTGGCCCACGACGTTACTGAAATCATACCAGGTAAACACAAGGGCCCAGCCTTCCGACGCGGCCATGTAATCAGAAGTGCGGACGTTACCAAGCTGCTGGACATCGGGAAGGCCCACATCTACATCATTGACCTGGAAAAGGGCAGCTGCACGAGGAGGACGCCGCCCGGAGATTGGCCCAAGCGGCCGCGGGGCCCCAAATTAGCCTGACGGACCCTGTGGAAGGTCGGGTCAATCTGGTGGCGGAGATCTCTGGGTTACTCAACATCGACGAAAAGCTTCTCTACCGCTTCAACGAGCTGGGGAATCTCATCTTGTCCACGTTACCTTCTAAACAGTATGTGCAAAAAGGAGAGGTGGTGGCAGGGACCCGAACCATTCCCATCATTGTCAAAGAGGCACTGATCAAGAAAGCCGAATCCCTGTGCAAAAATAAACCGATTGCTTCCATCCTTCCGATCCCTTCCAGGCGGGTCCATCTCATTGTTACTGGGAGTGAGGTATTTACCGGCCGTATCAAGGACGGCTTCGAACCGGTGGTTCGACAAAAACTTAAAGAGATGGGCACTGACTTGGCAGCGAAGAAATTAGCCCCCGATGACCCCGATCAGATCGCAGCCCATATTCGCGACTCCCATGCGGCAGGCGCGGAGCTGATCTTAGTGAGCGGAGGGATGTCTGTGGATCCTGACGATCAGACCCCTGAAGGGGTCAGACGAAGCGGGGCCAAAGTCGTATGCCATGGGTTTCCAGTACTGCCGGGTTCGATGTTTCTCCTGGCCCACCTCAAAAACACGCCTATCCTAGGCCTTTCCGGCTGCGTCCTTCATGACCCGGTGAGCGCTTTCGATGTCCTTCTGCCGCGTCTGTTGGCGGGTGAGAAGCTGTCTCGCTCCGATGTCCTGGCCCTGGCACACGGAGGACTCCAGAGGAAGCATCACCACTAATTATTTCATCAATTCGGCGTTGATCTCGTCGAGCAGTTCAGGGGCAGGCTGGAGCTCGTCTTGATCCAGATCGGCGAGAGGGATTTCGCAGAGATTCATCTCCTCGGCAAAGTCGTGAGAATCCGGATCAAAATAAATGAGGCCGGTTAAGAATTTCCCTTCGGCGACGGAACCATGGATAGCGGTCAAGGCGTTCATCTTGTTGGTGGGATCGTAGCTTTCTCTTAGCTTGTGCAGGGTAATGCGGGAGCCATCGTGAAGGACCACCTCGTGGTCGGTCCCCGGCTTATAATCCGCCTCAATGTTTTCGAAAGAGGGAATGAAGTCGACATCATGAAGTGGGTCCAGGTTTTCCTTGATATACTTCAGGCTTTTGGTGGAACCCTCATGGTCGTTGAAGGTGACGCAGGGGCTCAACACATCCAAGATTGCACTTCCTTTATGAGCCAAGGCCCCTTGAATTAGGGGAGCCAGTTGTTTCCGATCCCCCGAGAAGCTCCGCGCCACATAGGTAGCTCCAAAATTAACGGCCAGCTCGGCCAGATCGATGGCGGGCATATGATTGATTTTGCCCCCCTTCATACGGGTGCCGCGATCCGCAGTGGCCGAAAACTGCCCTTTGGTCAACCCATAGACACCGTTGTTTTCGATGATGTAAGTAATGTTCAGGTTGCGGCGCATCATATGACAAAAGTTCCCCAGACCAATGGCCGAGGTGTCCCCATCGCCCGACACGCCAATGGAAATGAGTGAATGGTTGGCGATATTGGCACCCGTGGCCACCGCAGACATTCGCCCGTGAACGGCATTGAATCCAAAGGATTGACTGAGAAAGTAAGCTGGCGTCTTGGAGGAGCAACCGATGCCGCTCAGTTTGATGACCTTGCGGGGGTCGATACCGCTATCGAAGAAGGCCCGAATGATAGAGGCTGAAATGGCATCGTGGCCGCACCCTTTACACATGGTTGATTCGGCGCCACGATAATCCTTTTCCGTTAGATTGACGCGATTGGTCTTATGGGCGGCCACTGTTTTACCTCTTTTCCCGAAGTTGATAGAAACTCCCGAACCTGCCGGACGATTTCGCCTGCGGTTACCGGGAGACCGTCGTAAATGAGAACGCTCACAACCTTGGAGCCCTGTTCGGGCCATTCGGCTTTGAGGATTGCCGCCATCTGGCCATCGCGATTCTGTTCCACAAGATAGATGACCTCATGAGCGGCAACAAACTTTTTTACCTCATCCGCTAAGGGTAACGCCCTCAGCAACAGGTGATTGGATTCCAAGCCCTCAGACCTGAGTCGATCCCGAGCTTCCCGAGTGGGTTCGTAACTGGAACCAAAGCAGATGAAGCCGGACTTGATATTGGGAGACACCTCCACGATGGGCTTAGGAACTGCCTTGCGCGCCGTGTCAAATTTTCTACTCAGGCGGTCGAGGGTCTCCTTATAGTCCTTTTCGTGTTCGCTGTAGCGCGCGTCGGAATCGTGGCCCGAGCCACGGGTAAAATAGGCAGCCTTGGGATGGGTGTTTCCCGGCACCGTCCTTTGGGGAATACCATCTCCGTCCAGATCAAAATAGCGGCGGAATTTTCCACCGAGTTTTTGCAGATCATCGGCGCTCAAGAGCTTACCCCGATCGAAGGGTTCTTTTTCCAGTTTGAGGGGATCGGAGGACCACGAGTTCATCCCCAGATCCAGGTCCATCATGACAAAGACCGGCGTCTGAAACCGCTCAGCGAAATCGAAACTCCGCCGGGCCAGGTCAAAGCAAGAGTTCATATCATGGGGTATTAATATGATATGGCGGGTGTCTCCGTGGGAACAGTTATACATGGATTGGATGTCGGCCTGCTGGGTTCGTGTGGGTAACCCGGTCGAGGGGCCCCCTCGTTGAATGATGAAAAAAACGCTTGGAATTTCAGCAAAATAGGCCAACCCCACGGTCTCGTTCATGAGGGAGAGTCCCGGGCCGGAGGTTGATGTCATGGCCCGCACCCCGCCCCAACCGGCCCCAACCACCATGCCCACAGCGGCAATCTCATCCTCTGCTTGAACGATAGCATAGTTTGCCTTGCCGTCAGGTCTTTTGCGGAGCCGTGGCATATAGTGTTCCAGCGCCTCGGCGAGGGAACTGGACGGGGTGATGGGATACCAGGAGACCAACGCAACTCCACCATAGATCGCCCCCAATGCGCAGGCGGTATTTCCCTCCGTGATAATCTTCCCCTCATTGCCACCGGGCATGGCTCCTAACCGTCCGATGTCCTGTGTCAGCCCGTTCTCTTCCACATGTCGGTACCCAAGCTCAATACAGAGAAGGTTCGACTCGATGACCGCAGGCTTGTTTCCGAAGGTATCCCGGAGGACCTCCTTGATGACTTCCATATCGATGCCAAACAGCTTTGCGAGGGCTCCCACGTAAACCATATTTCGCTGCTTGGCCCTCAAGGGAGAGGCCTCCACATGTTGTTGCACAAGTTTGTTTGCCGGGACACCCACGTATTGAACTCCTTCGCGTTTTAGGTGGGAAGGGAGAGGCTTCGAGTCATCGAAGACAATGAGGCCGCCCTCTCTAACCCGGTGGATATCCTGGGCCGCGGTGGCATCATTGAACATCACCATGACATCGATGACATCTTTGCGGCCAAAGTAGCCGTCCGCACAAGCCCGGATTTGATACCAGGTTGGCAGGCCCTGTATATTGGAAGGAAACATATTTTTAGAAGAGCAGGGGATACCCATCTTAAAGATGGATTTGAAAAGAACGTTATTTGACGAGGCGCTGCCCGAGCCATTTTCCGTGGCTACGGAAATACTCAGATCATTAATTGAAGGCATCTAGAAAAGCTCCCGAAGATGAAACATCCTGTCTCAGGCAATTTTTAAAACTACCATACTACCTAGAAAAAACAAGATTGGTTCTGTAACCACCCGTCCTCCCGTAGAAACCCATCACATATGTCCCAGAATGACCCGGATTGTCAAGCAAACTTAGGGGCAAACCCTTATCTATCCCGGGGTGTAGTGATCAACCGAATCCCAGTGTTCTTCAATCTCCTTCCGGGCCTTCCGTACATTTTCGTCCACATCCAATGCCTTGGCGTACTTCAGGACGTCACCCATGGAGACAATGCCAGCGAGCTCCCCATGATCCCCTAGGACAGGTATGTTCCTGAAATCATTATGATACATTTGAGCCAGGACCTCCTCGATCGGAGCGGAATGGGCCATGGGAATGGGATCAGTGGTCATCACCTTTTTTATCGGAGTCTTCCTCGTGGCGATTTTCTTTATGGCCACTCGCCTCAAGACATCCCGTTCGGTAAAGATCCCTTTGAGTTCTCCACGGCGCAAAACAATGACACAATGGGTGTCCTTTTTGACCATCGCTTCAATCGTGTCGTAGATTGATTGAGAGACATCCACCGTGACAAGTTTCGTGGACATCATGCTACCAATGGTCTGAGTCCCTGTGGGATCATGTCCCAATTCCACCGCTAGCTTGAGGATGCGGCGCATGGAGACCAGTCCAACCATCACTCTTTTCTCCCCACACACGACCATATGCCGGAACTTACCCCGGTACATCTTGCCCAAAACATCGACGATACGCGCCTCTTCTCGCACTGAACGAATCGGGGTTGTCATGACCCTCTTGATGGTCGCTTTCTTAGGGTCCAATTTCTTATTTATGACACGCCGCAGGACATCCTGCTCGGTGAATATCCCCACGGGTACGCGATGGTCCATAATGACAACACGCCCGACGTTTTTGGCTACCAT
>SMUX01315289.1_pt1 | contig 12093 bp, 11 predicted proteins | sample 2456431 | NCBI WGS metagenome assembly SMUX01 (sample SAMN11095930, study PRJNA526329) | marine sediment metagenome | biome: Marine sediment; feature: Surficial sediment; material: Deep marine sediment; isolation source: Hadal surficial sediment | place: Pacific Ocean | collected 2014-11 | depth... | reverse complement strand
GGTCACAGCCCGCCTGGCTGCTCCCTCGTCGCGCCTTGCCAGGCGAACGCCTCGCCAGGACAACCTGGCCACCCCGGCCGCCCGGCTCGACGGCGTTGCTTCGTCTTCCTTCAGCCGGGGCTGCGCCCCGAACCCCCCGCGGGCGCTCGTGGGGCCCCGCGAGCCCCACTCCGCGCCCGCGGGGCGCGCATTGTCGCGCGCCGGTAGACAAGGCGGCTCCTGCCTCGGTCCTTGCCAGGTGAACGCCTCGCCAGGCATACCCTGAGGGCCGGGTCTGCTCTCTGTCGCCGGGGCAACGTCATTCGCCGGGAACCCGGCGCTGGTTTGGCTGGACCCCACGGTTGACGTATCATCCTCGTCTGGACATCTGTCAGTGACTGGGAGGTCGGCGATGAACACGGCGCGAACCGTCTACGACCCCGGCGATCTCGGGTGCTGTTGGTGTTCGACAGTGGTCCGACCCCTGTCGCTCCTGCTCGGCGGTGCGCTGTTGCTGGCGGTGGGCGCCGCCGTCGTCGCTGCGGCGGGGCCCGGTCCATCCACATGGGTCAACGACCTCACACCCATCACGGCGGCTGACTGGGACTACGACAAAGCGGCGCACCTGATAGAGCGAGCCGGGTTCGGCGCCACCCCGGACGAGATTGAGCGGCTGGCGGCGATGACCCCCGCTGCGGCGGTCGACGAGCTCGTCAACTACACCAGCGTGGACAACACCGGTGTGGCCGAGTTCAGTCCGTCGCCGATCTGGGACCCCGGCATGGACCCGTTCCCCAAGAGCCGGGCCGACGCGGTGCGGATCGCGCGCGCGACCGGCTCGTCCATGGGTGTTGCGATGCTGCCCGAGGGCGAGCCGCGTCGGCTCCAACCGGTCGTCAACAAGTTCTTCTACGGGCTACGCTCCAACGCCATCGAGACCCAGCGGCTCGCCCTCTGGTTCGCCGAGCGGATGCTGACCACGCGACGTCCACTCGAGGAAAAACTCACCCTGTTCTGGCATGGGCACTTTGCCACCGGCAACGGCAAGGTCCGCGACACCCGGATGATGCTGCGGCAGCACGAGATGCTCCGCGCCAACGCCGCCGGGAGCTTCCGCAATCTGCTGGTCGGGATTCTGACGGACCCGGCGATGCTCGTGTATCTGGACAACGGTGAGAACCGGAGGGGACACCCCAACGAAAATTTCGGTCGCGAGCTGCTGGAGCTGTTCACGATGGGGGTGGGTAACTACACCGAGGAGGACATCCGCGAAGCGGCGCGGGCGTTCACCGGTTGGACCAATGACGTTCTCGAGTTCCGGTTCGACGCCGCGAGTCACGACGACGGCGAGAAGACGTTTCTCGGGCGCACCGGTGCATTCAACGGCGAGGAGATCATCGACATCATCCTCGACGCCCCCGTGACTGCCGAGTTCATCAGCGCGAAGCTGTATCGGTTCTTTGTCCGGGAGGAGATTGATGCCGCCACGCGCACCGCGCTCGGCGCAACGTTCCGCGATGGGGGATACGAGCTCAGACCGTTGCTCCGGCGGATGTTCCTGTCGCGAGATTTCTACAGCCCGGCATCGTACGCCTCCCAGATCAAGAGCCCCGCGCATCTGGTGGTGTCGACCTACCGGAAACTCGGCTTGACAACGTTGCCGACGATTCCGGATTTCGGCCGTCTGACCGGTCGGCTGGGACAGACGCTGTTCAACCCGCCGAATGTCGCTGGGTGGGCCGGTGGACGAACCTGGATCACACCGGCGCTGTTGCTCGAGCGGGGTAACCTGTTCCGCGAAGTGCTGTTTCCTGACCGGGACGGGTTCTGGGCGCCCGACCGGTCCCTCCCGGGTCTGTATGCGCGGGTCGGAGAGCGAATCGAGCAGGGCATGAACATCACGGCCGCCACGCAGGAGGGAGATGCCGAGTCGAGCCTGCTCGCAGACCGGGACGAGGACTACAACACGCGGTATGGTGGCTACATGGGTTACGTGATGGCCTATGACCGGCTGACACTCGTGCCGAGACAGACGGCGGATCTGGACCTGGCTCGTCTGGTGGCCGAGGCCGGCGCGACGACGGTCGAGGAGATCGTCGATCATTTCGTCCGCCGGTTCCTCCGCGTCCCGGTGGACAGGGCCGCGCGGACGGTGCTGGTCGAGCGTCTGCGCGACGAGCTGGGCGCCGACCGAATCCCGTCATCGAGGCCTCAGGTGGAGCGGGCGTTGCGCTCGCTGCTCTACGTGATTTTGAGCTCGCCGGAGTATCAGCTGGCGTAGGACCAATGAGGAGACAGACCATGCCTGTTCGCCATTTCATCGGTTGTGGGTGTTCGCGGCGAAACTTCCTGCGGAAGGGGCTGTACGGCATCGGGGTCACGGCCGGTCTTCCGGTGTTGCTCAGCCGGACCGCGACGGCCCTGACCGCGCAGGCGCTGCGCGGCACGAGCATGGAGGCGCATCCCGAGCGGATCCTGGTGGTCGTCGAGCTCTCGGGGGGCAACGACGGACTGAACACCGTCGTGCCGTTTGGAGACGATGCCTACTATCGGCTGCGGCCCAATCTGGGGATTCCTGTCACCAAGACCCTCCCGATCGCCGATGGGTTCGGGTTCCACCCATCGCTGGTCGGGTTCGAACGGCTGTTTAAGGACGGCGTGATGGGGGTTGTGCACGGCTGCGGGTACGAGAACCCGAGTCTGTCGCACTTCTCCTCGATGGGCTTCTGGCATACCGGCGTGCCCAACGGCGGGGAGCAGTTCGGTTGGCTGGGTCGTCTCGCCGACGGCGTCTACGACCACGATGCGCAAGGCAACATCATCGTCAATATCGGTACCCGCCAGTCACCGGCCGTGCGAGCGCGGCACCATCAGCCGCTCGTGTTCAACGACCCACGCAGTTTCCGCCGCGAGGGCTCCGAGGGAGAGAAGCAAGCGATCGAGGGGATGCGTCCAGCCGCTCCGGTGAATCCCACACTCGAATTCTTGGCGGCAACCGCCGACAACGCCATTGCGAGCTCGCAGTTCGTCCGGGAAGCCGCGGCCGGCTACCGCACCCCGATCGACTACGGTATCGGCGGGCTCTCCCCGCAGCTGCGGCGGGTGGCGGCGCTGATCAACGCCGAGATGCCGACCCGGCTCTACTACGTCAGCTATCAGGGAAACTCGTTCGACACGCACGTCCACCAGGCGGATCCTCATGCCCGGCTGCTCGCCTACACCGCCGACGCGGTCCGTGGGTTCGTCGAGGACCTGAAGCGGATCGGTCGGGCCGACACCGTGGCCATCATGATGTTCACAGAGTTCGGCCGGCGGGTCGAGGAGAACGCCAGTCTTGGCACAGACCACGGCACCGCGACACCGATGTTCGTCATCGGCGCCGGTGTCAGGGGAGGGTTGTACGGCCGGCACCCGAGCCTGACTGATCTGGACGACGGCAACCTGAAGATGACGACCGACTTCCGCCGTGTCTACGCGACGATGATCGAGGAATGGCTCGGGTTCAGCGACACCGAGTCGATCCTCAAGGGATCGTTCGAGCCGCTGGGGATGTTTTCGTAACGACTCCGAGGAGTCAGGAGTCAGAAGGCAGACGTTAGAAGATCCCTCGAGGCCGGACCCATGGGGTTTCGGGGCCCGGCTTCTTCAATGTACGAGGGCCTCCTCGGAGATCAGGACCGACCAACGGGAAACCGTGACGTGATGCTGGCGAAGCCTCCAGTGTCCTTCTGACTTCTGCCTCCTGACGTCTTCGGGTGCTTACAGAAGTCGCCGCGTCTTTTCGACCAACGTCGTCCGCTTCAGCCCGAGCAGCCTGGCCGCCTGCTGCTTGTTCCCATCGGTCTCGTCCAGCGCCTGGCGAATCAGTTGTCGCTCGGTGTCGGCGATGTAAGCCGGCATGTCGAGTCCGCCCTCGGGCAACAACACCGCAACCGGGTGACCCGTCGCCGGCGCGTTCTGCAGCTCGGGCGGCAGGTCGGAGACATCAATTTGGGTGCGGTCGCGGCCCAGTGCGAGCGCGCGCTCGACCGCGTTCTCGAGCTGTCGGATGTTGCCGGGCCAAGCGTACGCCATCATCTGACGCATTGCCTCCTGTGTGACCGTGATCTTCCGTGGCGGCACGAGCTGGCGTGTCAACCGATGGATGAAGTGCTGGACGAGCAGGGGGATATCCTCGCGTCGCTCGCGCAACGGCGGGAGAAAAATCGGGATGACGTTCAGCCGATAGAACAGATCCTCACGGAACCGCCCCTCGCTGACCAGCTGCGACAGATCCATGTTGGTGGCCGCGATGATCCGTACATCGATCTTGATCGTTCGGGTATCCCCCAGGCGCTCCAGCTCCCGCTCCTGCAACACCCGCAGCAGCTTGGCCTGCAGACCCGCGCTCATGCTGCCGACCTCGTCGAGAAAGAACGTGCCCTTGTGGGCGGTCTCGAGCTTGCCCTGGCGTGTGGCGATAGCGCCGGTGAACGCGCCGCGCACGTGCCCGAAGAGCTCCGCCTCGAGCAGCGTCTCCGGCACGGCGCTGCAGTTCAGCGCGACAAACCGATGCGCTCGGCGGGGGCTATTGTGGTGAATCGCCCGTGCCGCCAGCTCTTTCCCGGTGCCGGTCTCACCCCGCACCAGTACCGTGCTGGCGCTCGCAGCCACCGTTTCGAGCAACTCGAACAGCTCTCGCATGAGGGGACTGCGTCCGACCAGTCCCTCGAACCGGTAACGTTCTTCCAGTTGTGACCGCAGGTAGGCGTTCTCGGAGCGGAGCTGGCGTTGTTCGAGCGCCGCTGCGAGGACGTGCAGCAGCTGGTCGAACTGAAACGGTTTGGTGATGAATTCCGCAGCCCCCCGCTTGATTGCCTCGACGGCATCCTTGACCGTGCCGAAGCCGGTCACGACGATGCAGACCATCTCAGTGTAACGCTCGAGCGCCGCTGCGAGCACCTCGGTGCCGTCGATGCCCGGCAAACGCAGATCGGTGAGCAGGACGTCGAACGCGAAATCGGTCAGCTGCTCGACTGCTGCCTCGCCGCTCTCAACCTGCACCACGCGATATCCGTGCTCGGCCAAGCGCTCGGCGGTTGCCTCCCGCAGGGGTGCCTCATCCTCGACCAGTAGCAGATGTGTCTCTTTTTCAAGCATCTAACAGCCCGTGGTGAAGGTCCTGCTGCGTTCGGCCGGCGCTGCAGCCGCCCTGCCTGCGTTGTCTCTCTGTCGAATGCTGCCAGGATGCTCCCTCTCGTGCCTTGCTGGACGGGGGCATCGGCATCCTCGATGTAGACGCGGATTCTCGCTGCGGGGTGCTCGCAGGCTGCGTCAACATTTTGACGACAGGTCGGCGAGGCGTCAAGGACGTCGGTCGACCAGGCCGGGCACAATTCTTGGCATGGATCTAATGGCATCGTCATGCGGTGCCGATACCACTCTTCGAGCCTGCTGCGAAAGAGCAATTGTTCGAGACGGACCGGATGGATCAAGGAAGCGTAGTGGGCCAGATGCGAGCGCCAGTGATGATAGTCGATAGGAAAACGATCTCGATCATGAAGGCCTGTGAGCTGGTCGGTGTGAGCCGACGCACGATCTACAACTGGATCGCCAGCGGCAAGGTCGAGTACGTCCGCACGGCGGGCGGCTCGGTCCGCATTTTCGTCGACACCCTGTGGCGAGAGCCCGAGATCGGCTCCGGTCAGGTCACCTCGTCGCAGACCGACGCATAGCAGCCAGTGGTGAACGTTCCGCGGCCCTCGACCGGAGCCCCTCGACGCACTCGGGACGCCCGAAGCGTGTCGCAGGACGCTGCATCCTGGAAGGACGGCGCTGCGCTTCTCACTCGGCGGGGTCACATGTTAGCGGTATTTTCCGCTGTCGCGGCTGCTCGAGCAAGCGCATCGCCAGTTTCGATGCGACGCGGGACGTGCACCACCGAGTGCTCGACCCGCTGAGTGATGCGCAGCCAGGTGCCGTATCCATACTTGCCAACGGATCCATTTCAGATGGACCAGCCGGCCGACTTCGGTGCCCTTTTCCATCGGTTGAACAACCAGCTCGGAATCATCCTGGCGAATGCTGAGCTCCTCGAGGCAAAGTTGAAGGACGACGCCAGCTGCTCGCGCGCAGCCCAGATCGTCACGAGCGCCGTCGAAGCGATCAGCGTGGCCAAGCATATCCGGGAACGCTGCCAGGAGAAGTAGCCGGCGATCTCCCCTCGCCGAGATTCCCCATCCAGTCCGCTTCCCCCTCGAACCTTCTGGGGCGGCCGCCTCGCCGCCCTTGTTGCGTCGTCGTACCACTGAATCGTGCCCTTTTGCGATCGCGCCATAATCGTCAATGTTTTGACGACACGCTTTTAATCAGTCAAATAATTGGCGCTTCAAATTGAAATACCCGGTGAGCGATCTCTGGTAGAGTCGCACGTAAATATCTCTAACTATCTATAAAAAAACAGCTTGTAAGTTGTCATGAGCCCTGATGAATGTTCGCTTTTTATTCCCTTTTCATCTGGTACCACCCTTGCGATATCCGGTGCCTGCGCAACGACGGCGTCCGTTCGGACAGGCGCGTCGCACAGAATCGGAGACAACGACATCCATGAAGGCTCAAATACTCGACCGCAAGGATCACGACCGCATCACCGCCGGTCTGCCGTTCGTCGAGGCACTGGCACGCCGAATGGCGGCGTCCATGCCGCACTCGATCGACCTCGGGGACCTCGTCCAAGACGGCGTGATCGGGCTGATTGACGCTGCGCACCGTTTCGATGAGACACGTGGCATCAAGTTCGAGACCTTTGCCGAACGGCGTGTGCGCGGCGCGATGATCGATGCGCTGCGTCGCGACGCCTGGCCTCGGGGCATCCGGCGCGTCCGGCGCGAGCTCGAAGCCGCGCGCGAAAAGCTGCGCCATGAGCTGGGCTCCGAGCCGTCGCTCGCGGACCTAGCCGAGCACCTGGGGTCTGACGAGACCCGGCTTGGCCGGACCATCGTCCGGATCAACACCATCGAGTCGACGTCACCGCTGGCGACGATCGACAGCGTCGCTGCCGCCAACCTGCCGCCGGTGATGGTCCCCCTCGAGCTGCCGACCCCAGACAAGGCGTGCGAGCGGGGCGAGGTCGCCACACGTATCCGAGAGGCGATCAAGGCACTGCCGTGGCGCGAACGGAAGGTGATCGGGCTTTACTATTACGGCGACGTCACGATGAAGCAGATCGGTAGCGAGATCGGCGTGAACGAATCGCGTGTGTCGCAGCTGCATGCGCGCGCGGTGCAGCGGCTGCGCAGGACGCTAGGCCGCGACCTGAATCCGAACCAGGTCGCCGCGGCGCTGACGGAGCAGGCAGAGGCGCCGAGGACGACGCGACCCGCGCTGAAGATGGCCAAGGCGCGTCTGGCTACGACCAACCGCCAGCCGCGCGTGCCGCGCGCAGTGACGCCGAAGGCGGCCGAGCCGTCACGCGGGTTTCTCGTGCCGTATCGGAAACCGAAGCCAACTCGCGTCGGCGCGTCGGCGCCGGTCGCGGCGAGGAGACGGGCCTAGCCGGAGCCCTCGCTAGGCTCCTTGACCGCGTCGGTTCAAGGAGTCTAGCCCCAGCGTAGCGGGGCTGTGAGGAAAGTTGGGCTAGCGAGGCGGAGCCCTCGCTAGCTCAGCACCTCGTGCGCGGCCCGCAAGAGATCGTTCAACCGGAACGGCTTCGGCAGCCAGCGGCACCCAGTCTCGGTGAGAAACCGCTCGGCGTCCGTCCCGGCGACATCGCCGGTGACGAAGATCACGTGCCGCGCCAGCGCCGGCTTGCGCTCGCACAGCACCCGGTAGAACGACGAGCCGTCGAGCTTCGGCATCTTCAGGTCGCAGATGACCAGGTCGAAGACCGCGGCCTCAACGCACTTCAGGGCTTCCTCCCCATCGGCCGCGCGCTCCACCCGATACCCGGCGTCGGTCAGCGCGTCGGCCACCGCGGTCGCGAGTGCCGGCTCGTCTTCGACGATCAGGACGGCGGACCCGGCAGCGGTCAGCACCGGCGGCGCCGGTGCCGGCGGTGAGGGGCGCCGCGCAGCGGCCGCAGCCGGGAACGAGACGAAGAACGACGCGCCGGATTCCGATGTCGAGGCGACCCGGAGCTGTCCCCCATGCTCCTGGACGATCGCATAGGCGACCGTCAGCCCGAGTCCGGTCCCTTTTCCAACCGCCTTGGTGGTGAAGAACGGCTCGAAGATTTTTGTCTGGACCTCCTCCGGCACTCCCGGACCGTCGTCATTGATCTCGATCAGCACCATCTCGTTCGCGTCGTCGTACCAGGTACGAGCAACCAGCGTGCCCCGGCCGTTCGCCGTCAGCATCGCCTGTTCGGCGTTGATGATCAGGTTCAGCAGCACCTGTTTCACCTGGTGGGGGTCGGCGAACACGTGTGGCAGACCGCTGGCGAGCGCCTCCAGCGTCGTCACGTTCGACACCCGCTGCTCGTAGGCGCGTAGCGCCAGGGTTTCTCGCACGATCCTGTTCAGATCGACCAGAGTCCGGGTCGTGTTGCGCTTGCGGGCGAACGTCAGGAGGTTCCGCACGATCTTCGCGGCGCGCTCTGACTCGCTGAGGATCGTCTCCAGCCCTCGCCTCGTGTCGGCATCGACCGAACGCGCCGCCAGCCGCTCCGCCCACGTCAGGATCGTGGCGAGCGGGTTGTTCAGCTCGTGCGCAACGCCGGACACGGTCTGACCCAGCGCCGCCATCTTCTCCGCCTGCAACAGCTGATGGCTGAGATCGCGGCCCCGATCCTCCAGCTTCCGCCGCTCGCTGACGTCGCGCACGAGCGCGTCGATGCGGGATCCATCCGTGCCGTCCGCCAGGTGCAAGGTGGCCGTCACCTCGACCCAGATCGAGCTATCGTCGGCGCGGCGGAGCCGCAGCAGGTAATCGCTGACCGCCCCGTCACGGCGGAGTTGGGTCAGGAACGCGTCGCGGGCTCGCGGATCGACGAATCGATCCGCCGAGAACAGCCGGACGGCGTCGTCCGGCTGTTCGGGGCTAACGCCCAACATCAGTTTCAGGTGGGGATTGGCACCGAGGGTAGTGCCGTCGTCAGAGTCGAGCGTCCCGATGTATACGCCCTCCCGGATCGAGTCGTAGAGGCTGCCGAGCAGATCGGCCCGCGGCCGGCGCGACCGTCGGCGCGCGCGCGTAGTGGTCCGCTTCATGGGTACGGTGACGCACCGAGGGCGTCGAGGCTGCTGACACGGAGGTTCAGAGAGGCGTTCCCGGCCGGGAGACTGACACAGAAGCTGGCGAGGCCCCTCCGCAGGTGTCTTCTGCCTCCTGTCTCCTGCCGCTGTAGGACCGTTACCCTATTGCGGCACGGCCGGGGTGGGCGTCGAGCTGGGGTACGTCGCGGCGTACTTGCTGATGACCGCGCTCTGGATATCGGCGACCGACGCGCCGAGAGCATGCATCTGCATCGCGTCACGCGCGACACTGAGGCAGAGCGTTCAGGTCATGCCGTGGGTGTCCCACCGCTCCACGGCGCCATTCGAGGTGCGTGATTCGACGAAACAGTCCACGTTCGAGCGATGCCCGTCGAGCTCACACCCGCAGTAGCAGGGTACATACCCCAGCACGCTCGGGTTCTGGGCGGCGAAGACATAGGCCTGTCTCACCTGCTCGGGCGGGCCGCTCATTTGCGACGTGTATGGCAGCGGTGGCATCGGCAGGTCGTTGGGCCCGTCGGCGGTGATCGGCGTCCCACTGACCGCCGACGCAACGGAGCCAGGGTCGTCGGGCGGCGAAGCGCCTGGCGCCGTGACCCCGGTCGTGGACGCCTGGGTCGTTGGGCCGGTCGCGTCTGGTGCGGGGGCGATGTCCGATGACCCGGACGCAATGTAGAGACCGGCGCCCGCAACGACGACGACCGCGATGGCGATGAACAGCCATGGGGCACCTGTCGACCGCTCCTGGACCACAGGCGTCGGACGATCGTGTCTGCGATTCTTCTTCGGACTCATGATCCGGATTCTATCACTGAAGCTGCGGGTCTCGTCGACCCCGGGGTGATCAGGAACGGGTGTGCTGTTTCACCATGTCGGGGACACGACTCTCACACGGTCGGCTCCGGGGTCGCGTCATTTGGTAGGGCCGAGCGCGAACGTCATCCGGCCTTCGAGCACCACTTTGCCGTCGGCCGTCGCCACGCCGTCCAACTGGCCCATGCGGCTGCGCAGCCGTTTCACTTTGACCTCGATATTGAGGACGTCGCCAGGGTGCGCCGGCCGTCGACAGCGAACCCGCTCGATGCCCACCAGGAAGATGAGCCTCTCCCGGTTCTCCGGTTTGGCGAGAATCAGAATGGCGCCGACCTGGGCGATCGCCTCGGTCAGGATCGTCGGCGGTAGCACCGGACGCTCGCCGGGTCGGCGAGCCAGATACCGGTCGTTGAGCGACACGTTCTTGATACCGACGATCCGTTTGTCGACCTCAAACTCCGTGATGCGGTCGACCAGCAGGAACGGGTAGCGGTGCGGGAGGATGCACTCGATCGCGGCGCAGTCGAGCGGCAGGCTCAACGGTTCCATCCGATCAGTATAGTCCGAACCTGGAACCGAATTGAGCCGTGGGCCCTTCGCCTGTCCTGGGGACCGAAGAGTGGTCCGTGTCATGAGGAGGACGACGCACCGAGGGCCCGATGCGTGGGGTCGCGGCCGCTCCCCTGTCGGCGAAGAGGGAGCATCCCGGCAGTATTTGACCCGCTGAACCGAAGTCCAGCGCTGGCCCGAGCGGGATGCATCGACGGCCAAATGCCGGTGTACTTATCACACGGGCCACCTGGGAAGGGGACAGGGGTCGCGCGGAATCGCCAGTGCCCCACAAGACGGGATGCGACGATGCCAGCGCCTGCCTGAGTGAACGCATCCCGTTGACTCCGCGCGACCTGCCCCCTGTATCTACAAAAGCCGTGCCGCTCAGGATGACGCCAAAACAAAGGGTGGAATCACGACCCATCCGGGTCAATCGTCCTGCCTGGGTGACGTTCCGGTCCCCTCGGGAGTACTCGCCCCCGCCGACTTTCTCCAGCGCCGTCGCGTCTAGAAGAGTAAGGACGTTGGACTCGAACAAGGCAGGAGGATCTGGTCATGGTCACGCAGACGAGGTATGGACTCAGGCGGTGCGGTGTGGTCGCGGGTATCACGGGTGTTCTACTGCTTGGCGCACCTGGGCTCACGACAGCTCAGCGGCGCTCCGCCGAACGTACCCTGCTCTTCGCGCCACAAGACGTTGGCAGCAGCCGTATCGGGCTCTCGATTGAAGATGTGGCCGCCAACGACTCGGCTGACGAAGGTGCGGTGGTTCGCGACGTGCGTCGAGACAGCCCGGCGGCGGCGGCCGGGTTCGTCGAGGGAGACCTCATCGTCGAGTTCGACGGCGAGCGGGTGCGCAGTGCCCGTCAGCTCACCCGCCTCGTGCGGGAAACACCGGCCGGGCGCATCGTGGGGGCGATCGTGGTGCGTGACGGCAGTCGGGTCGAGCTGGAGGTGACACCCGAGTCGGGGGCCGCCGTCTCGCTCAATGCGCCGGCGCTCGAGTACCTCGGCGACCGCGTGAGGAGGTTCGTGCCCGACGCGAGGCGTGACTTCACGTTCGACTTCTTGACCATACGGGCACCTGTGCGTCTGGGTGTCAACGTGCAGGAGCTCTCGCCGCAGCTCGCCGACTACTTCGGGGTCGACAATGGCGTGCTGATCAGCAGCGTGGACGAGGAGTCGGCGGCGGCGGATGCCGGTCTGCAGGCAGGTGATGTCATTACCTCCGTGGACGGCCGCGCCGTCGACGACAGTGCCAACCTACGGCGTCGTCTCTCGGGGATCGACCCGGGCGAGGAGGTGTCGATCGGCGTGACCCGCGCCGGGCGTGAGCTGGAGCTGACGGCGACGCTCGGCGCGGACCGCGCGCGACGGCGCCGTCTGGAGATCTTCAGGAACGACGGCTGGGCCATTTGACGACGCTGCGGCAGCGCACCCACACTCCTGGCTGCGGCATCGCGAAGATCGCACGACGTTCAGCCTCGCGACGCCGGGGTCGGACATCGTGTCGCGATGACCTGGAGGCACAACGCAGGGGAGCCGGCTGCGGGCGCCG
>SMUX01259507.1_pt1 | contig 12093 bp, 10 predicted proteins | sample 2456431 | NCBI WGS metagenome assembly SMUX01 (sample SAMN11095930, study PRJNA526329) | marine sediment metagenome | biome: Marine sediment; feature: Surficial sediment; material: Deep marine sediment; isolation source: Hadal surficial sediment | place: Pacific Ocean | collected 2014-11 | depth... | reverse complement strand
CGGTCGTGACCACGAACCGCCGTCGCTTCACCGCCAGCAGGTTATCTTCCCGCATCATCCGCAGAACCCTCCTGTGGTTTACCTGCATGCCCCGTCGGCGCAACTCCGCTGAGATCCGTCGATAGCCGTAGCGGCGACGATGTTCGATAGCGATCTATTGGATCGCAGATCGTACCTCCATCTCTTCCTCCACCGGTCGCTGTTCCTGCCAGGACCGGTAGAAGCCTGCCCGGCTGACCTGAGCCAACTGACACCTGCGCTCGATACTCAAGCTGCCTTGCAAGGACATCACTTCCTGGATCTGGTCGTAAATGCCCTCTCGCCAGAAACGCCGCTCTGCTGGCGTCGAGCCTCGACTTTTTGCAAGGCACCTTTGAAAAAATCCACTTCCAACGTCTTTTCCCCCAGCAACCGCTTCAACTGCTGGGTTTGCTTACGGTAGGACGATTCGTGCGTGTTCGGCCGAGCCGACTCTTCGCCAGGCTCTACCAGATCGAGTTTGGTCCGCCACTTGTAGAGACACCGCCGGGTTACCCCCAGTTCTTGCGCCAGGTCGCCGACGTTCTCGCTGTTCCTCATGCGCTCTACTGCCATCCGCTGAAACTTCCGGGAGTATCGCTTCCGTTTCACTTTGCAGCCCCTTTCCCTGCAAAGTGTGCCCTTCCTGACTGTCTCACTTCAAGGGTTCAGTCCATTTTGGGAATGTTGATCTCTTAACCCTCCGCTCCAGAAAGAAAAGGATTCAGGAGCAACTCGATCAAGGAGAAGCCTGTCTCACGCCGACGCATCGCTGGTTCCCTCCCGGCGAGAATTCGGAAGCAGTCAGAGCAGAACCCCCTGCATAACAGGGGGTTCCGCTCATCGTGCATGAGGTTACTGGAGGGCTGTAGCGCCAATCGGGCAAACTGCACCCATGGGGAAGGCAGCGCCGGTGCCGTCGAAGCGAATCACGCCGCTGTGATCGACGCAAAAGCTCCGCTGCCCGCTGGTTCCTACCACGAGCGGGTTGTCCTGGGCCACGAAGCCGTTGCCGCCCGGGGCTGCGCAACCCACAGGAGCAGCCGCATTGAGCGCCAAGGCGCCGTAGCCGAACTGGTACCCGCTCTTCTGGAAGGGCGCGACGCCCAGGTTGGCATCAATCAGGTCGGAGAGGTCGCAGGTAGCAGGATTAGCCGGCCCGAGTGCTGCCAAGGACGGCGGGAAGCCGTTGCCCCAGGTGGCCGAGTAGGTGACCGCGCCGGTGTTGATGGTCCGCAGCGAACCCACCGCCGAGGACTCGTTGGCCGCCATCCGCGACCGCAGCAAGTTAGGGATGGCAATCGCGGCGATGATCAAAATGATCGCCACCACGATCAGCAATTCAATCAACGAAAAGCCTTTCTGACGATTTCGCATTTCATTTCTCCTTGTTCGTAGTCTCTCCGCTAAGATCTGACTGAGGAGTCTTTCTTCCCCTCATCACCCTTAGGAGAAGCACTTCCTCTTCCAACATCGGAGATTGGTTGCAACTACTTTATTCTAAAAAAGATATTTCCATTTTCGGCTGTGGGCTACGCCCAAACTTGACAAAATACGTCATAGGCTGAGTGCCACAAAATGGCACCCGCGGCCTGCTACGCGCTCAAATAAGGCGGTATTTCTTGGCGTAGTGGCGGAACGATCGATAGCTCATCCCCAGCAGCTCGGCGGCTTTGGTCCGGACACCTTCCGCGCGCTCCAAGGCTGCCAGCAGGTAAGCTCGCTCCTGCTCCCGGATGTGTTTCTCCAAGTCGATGCCACCCTCCGGCAAGAGATCGTTTCCGCCGGCTGGCGGCGTAATCCGGCTGATGCGCTCCGGCAAGCTGCGCAACGTGACGTTCTCATCGGTCTCCAGCGCCACCGCCCGCTCAATGGTGTTTTCGAGCTCGCGCACATTACCGGGCCAGGCATAGCGCCGCAGCGCTTCCATCGCCGGCTCTTCGACACCGCCGAGTTTCCTGCCCATCTGTTCGCAGAAGCGCTGCAAGAAGTGCAGGGCCAACAAGGGGATGTCTTCCACTCGCTCGCGCAGCGGTGGTACGTGCAGGGGGATTACACTGATGCGATAGTACAAGTCTTCGCGGAAAGTCTTTTCCCCAATCATCTCCTGCAAATCCCTGTTAGTGGAGGCGATCACTCGCACATCCACTTTTTGCTCCTGCGTACTGCCCAGGGGCCGCACCTGGCGCTCCTGCAGGACACGCAACAGCTTGACCTGCATGGGCAGACTCATCTCACCGATTTCATCCAGAAACAGCGTCCCTCCCCCAGCCGCCTGGAAAAGCCCCAGCTTGTTTTGGTCGGCGCCGGTAAAAGCACCCTTCATATAGCCGAAGAGCTCGCTCTCCAGCAGCGTTTCCGGGAAGGCCCCGCAGTTGAGGGAAACAAAGGGGCGGTTGTAACGGGGGCTGAGCTCGTGCACGCGCCGCGCCACCAACTCTTTTCCCGTGCCACTCTCGCCCGTAATCAGAACCGTACTGTTGGCAGGCGCCACCGCCCGAACGGTTTCCAGCACGGAGCGCAGGGAACGACTCTGACCGATGATGTTATCCCGGGCCAACTCGCGCGCGGCTCGCTTGTAGAGGTCGCGCTCGCGCCTGGTCCGCAGGTACTCTTCCGCCCGGTACACCACAAACTCCACTTCTTCCAGGGTGCGATCGGACTTGACGATGTAGCGGTCGGCGCCCAGATTGAGCGCCTGGATGGTCAGCTCCTGGGGCTGCTCCTTGCCCGTCATCAGGATGAAAACTGAATCGGAACCGGCTTGGCGGGCGAACTCCAGGAGCTCAACTCCGTTGGTGTCGGGGAGAGTGATATCGCATACAACAATGTCAAACAGTTGCAGCTCGAAGTAGCGGCGCGCCTCTTTCCCGGTCCGGGCCAACTCCACCTCATAGTCCCGCCGACGGAAAGCCACCGCCAGGCTTTCGCCAATCGGCTCGTCGTCAATAATCAACAGAGTTGCCATCGCATCTCACTATAACCCGGCCCCACCGCGGTGGCGCGCCGGGGCGAAACTAGCTGAGGGGCAGTTCGACCACAAACTCCGCCCCGCCGGACGCACCGGACTCCGCCCACACGCGGCCTCCGTGCGCTCGCACAATCTGATTCACGAGCGCGAGGCCCAGCCCCGTGCCGCCGGCAAAACCACTCTCAAAGGGGTCAAAAATCTTTTCCCGCAATTCCGGCTTGAGTCCGATGCCGGTATCGCTCACCCGGATACACACCACACCACCCTCCTGCTGCATCTGGAGACGCAACGTGCCGCCCTCCGGCATGGCGCGCAGGGCATTGTCGCACAGGTTCCAGAAAACTTGCTTGACTTGTCCCGGATCCACCGCCGCCTGGATGCCGTCGCGGGGCAGGTTTTTCTCCACCCGGATTTTTCCGTTGAACTGGGGATGGCGCTCGACCAGCAACAAGGTCTCCTCCAGCAAGGCGACCAAGTTGACCCGTTCGCGCCGCACTCCACGGACCTTGCTGTACTGCAGAATGTCATTCACGAGCCGGTTCAACCGCTCCGACTCGCGGCTCACGATGTCCACCAGCTTCTTCTCGTCCTCCCCCACCTCAGCGTAGCGGACCAATTGCCGAACGGAACCGGCGATGGCGCCCATGGGATTGCGGATCTCGTGGGCCAGGGCCGCAGCCATTCGACCGAGAGAAGCCATCCTTTCCTTCTGGACCACTTCGCGCTCCAAGCGCTTCAATTCGGTCAAATCCTGAAAGCTGAAAACATACCCCCCCAGCGCGTTCTTCCGCGTCTGCAGCCGTGAGACGCTGACTCCTAGAATCTTTTCCCGTCCGCCCACATGAAGAACTGTCTCCCAGCGTTCGGTTCGTTCCCCGGCGGCCTGGGACTCCAGCAGAGCCGTCAATTCCGGAAACTTCTCCTGGAGGTGTGCTCCGTGCAGGCTGGGGAAGTCCGCTTCTAAGATTTCTGCGCCGGAAGGGTTCACGAGCAGGATGCGGCCCTCTAAATCCGTGGTCAGCAACCCGCCGCGCATGGACTGAATGATCCACTCGTTCAGCGCCTGCAACTCTTTCAATTCACCCGCGGTGTCTTCGAGCGCCACACCGGTTCGGCGCAAAGACTCCGCCAAGTAACTGGAGAGGTACCAGACACTGAGCAAGGCAGCCAGGTTAATTCCCAAAAAGACCTGCAACGGCCATACGCCCACGGGCAGGGAATAGAGAGGCGGGATCAGCTTGAAGTAGGCCGCCTCAACGGTGCCGGCGAGCAGGAGAAAGGCCAAACACGCCAGCAAGAACGACCCCACGCGGGAGAGCAAAGCGCCGGCAACAACGATCACCAAGGGATAGAGCAGGAGAAAGTAGCTGTCCAGCGAACCGGTGACGTACACCACCCCGGTGACCATCGCCAAGTCCACGATGATCTGCACGTAGGCTTGCAGCACCGGGTCGAGCCCCAGCCCGCGCACGATGGCGTAGAAGACAGAAAGCGCGTACCAGAGCAGAATCAACCACAGGAAGTACTTGATGGGAATCTGGGCCGGAACGAACTCACGGATGACCAGCTCGATGCCCAGCAGGAAGGTAACAGCCAGGACGCGAACCCGGATGAGCCAGGAAAGCCAGTCGCGCAGTTGACGGGACGTACCCATTCTTGTGGCGCCCTGAGGGACCTGCGCCTCCCCCCTAGCCAGCGAGTTTGGCGATGAGATCGAACAACGGCAGGTACATCGAAATGACGATGCCGCCCACGACCACACCCAACAACAAGAGCATGATCGGTTCCATGGCAGTCAACAGGTTTTTGACGGCAATGTCCACCTCGTCCTCATAGAAGTCGCCGATCTTGTTCAACATGGCATCGAGCGCGCCGGTTTGCTCGCCAACGCCGATCATCTGGCAGACCATGGAGGGGAAGACGTCGCTGGCGCGCAAGGGCTCGACGATGGTACGGCCTTCCTCCACCGCCTTGCGCACGTTCATCAAGGCCCGCTCAATGACGGCGTTGCCGGAGGTGCGCGCGGTGATGGCCAAGCCTTCCAGAATCGGGACGCCGCTGGTGATCAACGTTCCCAACGTGCGGGTGAAGCGGGCCACCGAAATCTTGCGCAGCAGGATGCCAATCAAGGGGATCTTCAACAACAATGAATCAAGCAGATACCGCCCGCCGGGAGTCTTGTAGTAGGCGCGCACGGCGAAAAAGGCAGCCACGGCCCCGATCATCATGAGCAAAACATATCGCTGCACCATGTCGCTCATGAAAATCACAATCTGGGTTGGAAGAGGCAGCTCGGCGCCCAGCCCGATGAACAACTCGGTGAAGACCGGCACCACTTTCCACAAGAGCAGGATGATCACACCCGTCATAATAACCAGCACCGAGGTGGGATAGATCATGGCCGATTTGATGGCGGCCTTCAGCTTGACGTCGGCCTCGATGTAAGCAGAGAGCCGCTGGAGGATGTTGTCCAGAATGCCGCCGGTCTCGCCCGCTTCGATCATATTGACGTAGAGGTCGTCGAACACCTTGGGGTGTTGATGCATGGCATGGGCGAGTGTGGAACCCGATTCCACTTGCGAACGAACACCGAGGAGAGCTTTCTGGAAGGTGCGGTTGTCCTGCTGGCTGCCCAGAATCTCCAGGCATTGGACCAAAGGCAAGCCCGCGTCAATCATCACCGAGAACTGGCGGGTGAACACCGCCAACTCCTTGGAGCTGACGCCGCCGCCGAAGGTAGGCAAAGCGAACTCTTTGCCTTTCTCCTTGATGGCGATGGGTGTGATCCGCTCACGGCGCAACATCGCTTGCAGCGCCTGCTTGCTGTCGGCCGACCGCTCGCCGCTTACTGTTGTTCCGGTCGCTGTCGTTCCCCGATAGGAATAGGTTGGCATCGCTTTCCTCTCGCTCCTTTGGGTTTACCGCCGCGCGGCTTGGCCCACCGTTCGGGCTGCCGGGGTGTAGCCAGCACCGCGGGCGATCATGTCTTGCAACTCCTCCGGTATGGAAGAACGTGCAATGGCTATATCCATCGTGATCTTTTTCTGGAAATAGAGCGTGGCCAGGGCCTGGTTGAACGTCTGCATCCCGAATTTGTCCTGCCCGGTCTGCATGGCCGAGTAGATCTGGTGGATTTTGTCCTCCCGGACCAAATTGCGGATAGCGGCGTTGGGCACCATAACTTCCAATGCCAGTACGCGCCCGCGGCCGCTTGAATGGGGGAGGAGAGTCTGGCACAGGACCCCTTCCATCACCATTGAAAGCTGGGCGCGAATCTGGGGCTGTTGATAGGCGGGGAAGACATCCACGATGCGGTTGATGGTGGAGACGGTGGAGTTGGTGTGCAAGGTCGCGAAGGTCAAGTGGCCGGTTTCAGCAATGCGAAGAGCGGATTCGATGGTTTCCAGGTCGCGCATCTCCCCAATCAGAACCACGTCGGGATCCTGGCGCAAAGCCGCGCGCAGTGCGGCGCTGAAGGACTTGGTGTCGCTGTGCACTTCGCGCTGGTTCACCAGGCACTGCTTGTGCTGGTGAATAAACTCGATGGGGTCCTCGATGGTGATCATGTGCTCGGGCCGCTCGGAGTTGACCTTATCCAACATGGCCGCCAAGGTGGTGGATTTCCCGCTGCCGGTGGGCCCGGTCACCAAGATCAAGCCCCGCGGCTTTTCACAAAGTTGCTTTACTATCGGCGGCAAGCCCAACTGCTCGAAGGTTTTAATATCCCAGGGGATGGTCCGATAAACGGAACCCACCGCGCCCCGTTGCAGAAACACGTTGGCCCGAAAGCGCGCCAGTCCTCGGATCCCGAAGCTGAAATCCAGCTCCCAGTTTTCCTCGAAGCGATGCTTCTGCGCGTCGGTGAGCACGCTGTAGGCGATCTGCTTGGTCTCAGAGGAGGAGAGGACGGGAACTTCCAAAGGGCGCAACTTTCCATCCACCCGGATGCGAGGTGGGGTGTTGGTGGTGATGTGCAAGTCGGAACCACCCATTTCCAGCATCTTCTTGAGCAGTTCGGTTAGGCTGAGAGTGGACACAGGGCCTCCCGTGGTTAGCTTACCGTTTCGCGAATGACTTCTTCAATGGTCGTCTGTCCGTCGGCGATCTTGATCAGCCCGCTGCGACGCAGGGTGATCATCCCCTGCTCGATGGCTTTCTTCTTGAGCTCCAGGGCCGAGGCGCCCACCAAGATCAGCTCCCGCATGTCGTCCGTGATCTCCATCACTTCGTAGAGCCCGACCCGGCCCTTGTAGCCGGTGCCGTTGCAGCGGTCGCAGCCCTTGCCCTTGAAGACCTTGTTCTTCTTGGCCTCGGTGGGGGTGTACCCAATATCAATCAGGGCTTGCGGCGGAAGGTCCTGCTGCTCTTTGCATCCGGTGCAAATGCGCCGCACCAAGCGCTGGGCGCAAATCAGGTGCACGGAAGTAGCCACCAGGAAGGGCTCGATGCCCATGTTCATCAACCGGCTGATGGTCGAAGGCGCATCGTTGGTGTGCAAGGTGGAAAGCACCAAGTGGCCCGTCAGGGCCGCCTTGACTGAAATCTCCGCCGTCTCGAAATCGCGGATCTCGCCCACCAAAATGATGTTCGGGTCCTGCCGCAAGAAGGAGCGCAGCGCAGTGGCAAAGTTCAATCCGATCTGCTCCTTCATCTGCACTTGGTTGATGCCGGGCAGTTGAAACTCGACCGGATCTTCGGCGGTCATGATGTTGGTGTCGGGCTGGTTGAGGCGGGCGATGGAACTGTACAGGGTGTTGGTCTTGCCGCTGCCGGTGGGGCCGGTCACCAACACCATCCCATACGGTTTCAGGATAGCTTCTTCAAATTTGTCCAACGACTCTTGCTCGAATCCCAGCTTGGTCATATCCAGCCGCAGGTTCTCCTTGTCCAGCAACCGCAGCACTATTTTCTCGCCGAACAAAGTGGGTAGGGTGGAGACGCGGAAGTCGAGTTCTTTCTTTTTTCCGTCCTTGCTCAGCTTGAGCATGATGCGCCCGTCCTGCGGCAGGCGCTTTTCGGAAATATCCAGCTTGGACATGATCTTGACACGGCTGGTGACCGCGTCTTTGAGCTTCAGGGGCGGATTCATGATGGTGTGCAGCACGCCGTCAATGCGGAAGCGGATGCGGTATTCCTTCTCGTAGGGCTCGATGTGGATGTCGCTGGCGCCGCGGGTGAGCGCCTCGCTCAAGACCAAGTTCACCAACTTGATCACCGGCGCTTCTTCGGCGGCGTGCTCGAGTTCGGCAATCGAAGTCTCCGACTCCTCTTCGGCCACCTCCACGTCGTCGGGGCCCCCGCCCAACTCCGCCATCACCTTGTCCAAATCCTGCTCGGGGCTGGCCTCCGACACGCCGTAGAACTTGATGATCGCATCCTGAATGGAAGTTTCCGAGGCCACCACCGGCTCCACGTTCAAACCGGTCATGAACTTGATGTCGTCCATGGCGAAGACGTTGGTGGGGTCCACCATCGCGATGGTGAGGGTGGAACCCACACGGGAGAGCGGCACCACCTGATAGCGCACCGCGGTTTCCTGGGGCACCAGCTTCACTACGCCGGGATCGACCTCGTAGTAGCTGAGATTGATGGCAGGAACACCATACTGGCGCGAGAGTACGCCCGTGATCTCATCATCGCTGATAAAGCCTAGCTTTACCAGCGCAGCTCCCAAGCGACCGCCCTCGTCCTTCTGTTGCTCGATCGCCTGCTGCAGCTGCTCTTGGCTGATGAGGTTTTCTTTAACTAGGATTTCGCCGAGTCGTGCGGACACCCTTGCGCTCCGCTAGTGTAGCCGGTTCCTGAGGGTAACCTGGGCAGCACCCGTTCCCTTCTATCCTTCAAACAATACCTATCGGCCTCCTGGCCAGAGGCAATCAGTGAATGCTAGGGAAATTCCCCCACCCTGTCAAGCAACTTAGAGGGGCAAAGGGCTGAAAAACCCGGCCGGCTTGACTTGCTTGGCAGCGGCGACTATCTTGCTTTGGTTATGGCAGTTGCGCCGCGGCTCGATCGGAAAGTCCGAGGCGCCTTGCGACGGTACTACCGCCGCCTCTGGGCCCACTTCGGCCCTCAGCATTGGTGGCCGGGAGACACCCGTTTTGAGGTCATCCTGGGCGCGCTCCTCACGCAGAACACCTCCTGGAGGAACGCGGAAATGGCGCTGGGAAACTTGCGCCGCCGGCGCTTGCTTTCCCCCCGCAAGCTGGGGTGCCTGTCGGCCGTCCGGCTCAGCCGGCTTCTCCGGCCCTCCGGCTACTACCGGCAGAAAACCCGCACAGTGCGCAGCTTCCTGCGCTATCTGGAAAAGCGCTGTGCTGGCTCCTTGAACCGCCTGTTTCGCCAACCCACTCCTTCCTTGCGCACAGAACTCCTCTCCCTGCCCGGTGTGGGCCCGGAAACGGCCGACTCGATTCTGCTCTACGCCGGCCAGCGCCCGGTGTTCGTCATTGACGGCTACACTCGGCGGGTGCTGGACCGGCACGGACTGGCGCCGGCGGCGGCCGGCTACGCCGAGCTGCAGCATCTTTTCCAACACAGCCTGCCCCCCGACCCGGCGCTTTACAACGAGTACCACGCCCTGTTGGTCGCGGTCGGAAAGACCTACTGCCATCGGCAGCAACCCAACTGCCCGGCCTGCCCGCTGGGAGTGGAACTGGAGAATCGCCATGCCCGCGGCTAAGCGGCACCCTAACCGCAAATGGATCCTCCGGGGTCTGGTGTTTCTGGTCTTGCTGGGGATAGTCTTTGTCCTGGGCTCCCTCAACGTCCCCTTCCTGCAACCGGACGAGCCCTCGGAAGTCATCCTGCTCTACGTTCTTTCCACCCTGGTCTTTCTCGCCTTCGTAATTTACGGGCTGGTTCTGATCCGGTATCTGGCGCGGCTGTATGCGGAGCGGCGCCGCCAGGTGCTGGGGTCGCAGTTCAAAACCAAGATGGTGGCCGGAGCTTTGGCGCTGTCGCTGCTGCCCCTGCTGGCGTTGTTCTTGTTGAGTTATGCGCTGGTCAACCGCACGCTGGCCAAATGGTTCCCGCGCCCGCTGGAGATTGTGCGCGACGACGCGCTCTACATCGTCGAGCACTTGCTGCGCGAGCACGAGGACCGCGCCCGCGAGCTGGCCGAAATCCTGGCAGTAAACGACGACCTGCGGAACCTGTTGGCGCGCGGCGAAGTGGAAGGCTTGCGAGACGTGCTGGCCAACCTGAGCCAGCCCCGCAAACTGCACTGGGTGGCAGTGCTGAATGCCTCCGACCAGCCGATTGCAATCTATGCCCAGCCGGAGAACCACACCGACTTACTGCCACACATTCCCCGGCTGCTGGAAGAACGGACCGCCTTTGCTTACACAATCTCGGAGGAGGTCGCCGGCAGCCACTTCAGCTTCGCCCGCGTTCGCATCGAAACGCGGGGGGGCGAATGGCTGGGAGCGCTGATTGTGGCTCAGCCGTTGGCCGCTGATTTATTTGCCAAGGCCGCTGAGATCCGGGCGGAATCGCGCGAGTACGATACCATTGCCCGCCAGCGCAAAACCTACCGCTGGCAGGCATTGTTGATCCTGCTCCTGATCACAACTTTGCTGCTGCTAGCGACGACTTGGTCGGCGCTCTACCTGGCCAAGCAAGTCACCATTCCCATCCAGGCCCTGGCGGTGGCCACCGAGGAAGTTTCGCGCGGCAACTTCGACTACCGGATCACCACCCCGGCCCGGGATGAGCTGGGGACGCTGGTGGACTCCTTCAACCAGATGACGGCACAACTGGGGGCGAGCCGGCGCGACCTGGAGCGGGCCGTAACCGAATTGGAGCAGCGGCGTCAATGGATGGAAACCATCCAGGAAAGTATCCCCACCGGAGTGGTCACGCTCAGCCGCGACTTGCACCTCCTGAGCGCAAACGCCGCCGCCCAGAAACTCTTGCTCCGCCCGGCCAGCCCGGAAGCGAAGCTGCTGGAGCTGCTGCCCCCGGAGGCCGCCGAGGCGTGCGCCGACCTCTTCCCACAGGCCGCCCAGGCGGGCTTGGCTTCCGACCAAGTTGATTTTCACCTCAGCGACCGTATCTCCCAGGTGGCCGTCACCGTCGCGGCCTTGCGGCGCAACGGGCAGAGTGAAGGGTACGTGCTGGTGCTGGATGACCTGACCGACTTGCTCAAAGCCCAGAAGGCGGAGGCCTGGCAAGAAGTAGCGCAGCGGATCGCGCACGAAATCAAGAATCCCCTCACCCCCATCCTGCTTTCGGCGGACCGGATTCGCCGCTACTTGGAGCGCCAGCAAGACGCTGACGCGGCCGAGGCGGGCCGCTACCATGACCTGATTGCCGAATGCGCGCGCCTGATCGGGCAGGAAGTAAATAGCCTGAATAAATTGGTAGATGAATTCTCCCGCTTTGCGCGCTTCCCGCTGGTCAAACCGGTGCCGACCCAACTCAACCAGATTGTCGAGAGCACGCTGGCCTTTTACCGGGACAAGATCAACGGTGTGCAGTTGCGCACTCAGCTGGCCCCCGACCTGCCGCTGATTGCCGCCGACCCCGACCTGCTGCGTCGAGTCGTAACCAACCTGGTCCACAACGCCACCGAAGCCGTGGCGCAGGAAGAGCGCAAGGACATTGAGATCCGCACGCGGGCGCTGACCGCCAAACATGCGGTCGAGCTGACGGTGACCGACACCGGGCCGGGCATCTCGCCGGAAAACAAGCAGCGCCTCTTTCTTCCTTTCTTCTCCACCAAAAGCAGCGGGATGGGCCTGGGGCTTGCGATCGTCAACCGCATCGTGGCCGAACACCACGGAAACATTCGCGTCGAAGACAACCACCCGCACGGGGCCCGGTTTGTAGTGGAACTTCCTACCGAGAGGCCCTCCGCCGGCTGACCGCTATGCCCGCCCCCTCCATCCTGATCGTGGACGACGAAGCCAGCATCTGCACTTCGTTGCAGGCGATTCTTCGGGAGGAAGGCTGGCAGGCCGACGCCCTCCCCAGCGGAGAAGAATGCCTGAAGGCCGCGAACAAGAACCGGTACGACCTGGTCTTGCTGGACGTCTGGTTGCAGGGAATCGACGGGCTGGAAGTGTTGCGTCAACTCAAGCAACAAGAGGACGCACCGGTGG
>SMUX01022502.1_pt1 | contig 12095 bp, 10 predicted proteins | sample 2456431 | NCBI WGS metagenome assembly SMUX01 (sample SAMN11095930, study PRJNA526329) | marine sediment metagenome | biome: Marine sediment; feature: Surficial sediment; material: Deep marine sediment; isolation source: Hadal surficial sediment | place: Pacific Ocean | collected 2014-11 | depth... | reverse complement strand
TCGCCGGTGCTGGAGCTTGCCTGCATGGGTGCCTCATTCCGTGGCATGCGTATCGCTGTGCCCATTGTAGAAGCAAAGGCCGCCAAGCCCAAACAGCTTTGCACCGGCAGGGGATTTGCTCCACAATACGCGCCTTCTGAAATCCCGGGTCCGCCAGATGAATCTCCACGAGTACCAGTCGAAACGCTTGTTCAGGCAGTACGACATTCCCGTACCAAAAGGGCTGCCGGCGCACACGCCCGATGACGCAGCCAGCGCCGCCCGAGAGCTTGGCGGTAACGTATGGGTCGTCAAGGCCCAGGTACACGCGGGCGGTCGTGGCAAGGCAGGGGGCGTCCGACTGGTCACCAGCGTCGATGAAGTCAAAAAAGCCGCGCTGGATATGCTGGGGAGTACCCTGGTCACCAAACAGACCGGACCCGAGGGGTTGCCGATTCACACGGTGATCGTCGAGGTAGGTTCCGAAATTGCCCGCGAACTCTACTTGAGCCTGCTGGTAGATCGTGCCAGCGAGCGCATCAGCTTTATGGCGTCCGCGGCGGGCGGCATGGATATCGAGGAAGTCGTGGCGGCGGAGCCGGAAAAAATCCAAACGATGTCGGTCCACCCGGCGGCCGGCCTGCAGCCGTACCAGGCCCGCCAGATGGGATTCGCGATGGGACTCGACAAGGACCAGGTCGCCCAGTTCACCAAGATCGCGATGCAGTTGTACAGGTTGTTCGTCGAACGCGACGCTTCGATGATCGAAATCAACCCGTTGATCGTGACCGCCGACGGCGATGTGGTCGCGCTGGACGCGAAAATCAATATCGAAGACAACGCGCTGTTTCGCCAGAGGCAGATGCTGGAGTGGCGCGACCCGACGCAGGAAGACGAAAAAGAAAATGAGGCCAGCGCCCACGATCTGAATTATGTATCCCTTGACGGCAATATCGCCTGCATGGTCAACGGCGCCGGGCTGGCGATGGCGACGATGGACCTGATCAAACTACACGGCGGCGATCCGGCGAATTTCCTGGATGTCGGTGGCGGCGCGACGGCCGAGCGCGTGGCCGAGGCGTTCAAACTGATTTTGTCGAACGACCGGGTCAAGGCCATCCTGGTGAACATATTCGGTGGCATCGTCCGCTGCGACCTGATTGCCGAGGGAATTATTGACGCGGTGAAGGAAGTCGGCGTGGAAGTTCCCGTCGTGGTGAGACTGGAGGGCACCAATGTAAAAGAGGGCAGGGAACTGCTGGCCAGCAGCGGGCTGGATATTATCGCCGCCGATGACCTGACCGAGGCGGCGAAAAAAGTCGCGGCCGCCGTCGCCTGAGCAAACAGGAAACGCCAGACAGCAATGAGCATACTTGTTAATAAAGACAGCAAGGTCATTTGCCAGGGGTTTACCGGGCGCCAGGGCAGTTTTCATTCCCGTCAGAGCATCGAATACGGCACCAACATTGTCGGTGGCGTAACCCCCGGCCGCGGCGGCGAGACCCATCTGGACCTGCCGGTCTTCGATATGGTACACCAGGCGGTTGCAGAAACTGGGGCGGAGGTCAGCATGATCTATGTGCCGGCGCCTTTTGCCGCCGACGCGATCCTTGAAGCTGCCGATGGCGGCATCAACCTGGTGGTTTGCATCACCGAGGGCATTCCCGTCCTGGACATGGTGCGGGTCAAGGCCACGCTGAACGATTATGATTGCCGGCTGATCGGGCCGAATTGCCCGGGCATCATAACGCCGGGTGAGTGCAAGATAGGCATCATGCCGGGCTTTATTCATCAGCCGGGCAAAGTTGGCGTGGTGTCGCGATCGGGAACTTTGACCTACGAAGCGGTTTATCAGACCACCTGCAACGGGCTTGGCCAGACGACCTGCATCGGTATTGGCGGCGACCCGGTCCGGGGGATGAATTTCATCGACTGTCTCGAACTGTTCGAGGCGGATCCGGCGACCGAAGGCATTATCATGGTCGGCGAGATCGGCGGCGCCGACGAAGAAGCCGCGGCCGCTTACATCGAGCGAAATGTCAGCAAACCGGTGGTCGCTTACATTGCCGGTGTAACAGCGCCCCCGGGCAAACGCATGGGTCATGCCGGGGCGATCATCTCAGGGGGTACCGGTACCGCGGAGGAAAAATTCGAGGCGCTGAATGCGGCCGGCGTTACCACGGTGCGTTCGCCCGCGGAGATGGGCAGCGCCATGTTGCAGCGACTGGGTGGCTGACAGACCTGCGCCGCTGTCTGCGGAAACAACAACCGGCGAGCAATGAGTAAACCCTCCAACGCTAAAGGATCCGGATCCAGGCAAATAACGATTGCGCTGGCGCAGATCGGCATGACCGTCGGCGATGTGCCGGGCAATACCCGGCGGGTCATCGAGACCGCCCACCACGCTCGTGACGAGTTGCACGCACAGCTGGTGGTATTTCCCGAATGCACGCTGACCGGTTACCCGCCGGAGGATCTGCTGTTTCACAAGGGGCTGAAGCGGCAGGTCGCCAACGGCCTGGCTACGCTGGTGGCGGAACTGGAAGGCGTCCAGGTCCTGGTCGGCTATCCCGAGTACACCGAACACGGCATCTACAATTCGCTGACCCTGATCGGCGGCGGCAAGCAGAGCGTGAATTACCGGAAAAAATATTTGCCCAATTTCGCGGTGTTCGATGAAGAACGTTATTTCCTGGCCGGGGACGAAGCGAAGACCATCGATATCGGCGGCATCAGGCTGGGGCTGGCGTTGTGCGAGGACATCTGGCACGTCGGTACGGCGGAAGCTGCCCGTGATATCGGCGCCGAGGCGCTGATCATCACCAATGGCTCTCCGTACGAGATCAGCAGCCAGTCCAGGCGGCGGGCTTTGCTTGCGGAACGGAGCAGCGGCAGCGGGATTCCCATGATTTACCTGAACCTGGTCGGCGGTCAGGATGAACTGGTGTTCGACGGCGGTTCCATGGCCCTCGACGCGACGGGCAAGACCGTGTTTCAGGCGCCCCAGTTTGAAGAAGGCGTCTATCCGCTGGAACTGCGCGCCGGAGGGGATGGCCTGGAAGTGGTCCCGACGGAAATTTGCGCGGATCTGGAGACAACCGAAAGCGCATACCGGGCCATCGTCCTGGGCGTTCGCGACTATGTGATCAATCACGGTTTCCCCGGTGTGGTCATCGGCCTGTCCGGTGGGATCGACTCGGCATTGACTCTTGCCATCGCCGTTGACGCGCTGGGCGCCGACCGCGTGCAGACAGTCATGATGCCGTCGCGTTTCACCGCCGATATCAGCATCGAGGATGCCGCCGAGCAGGCGCGAACGATGGAAGTTCAGTATGACGTGTTGCCGATCGAGGATATTTTCAGCAGCGTTCTCGATACTCTCGCGCCATTGTTCGCCGGTTTGCCGGAAGATACGACCGAAGAAAACATCCAGGCTCGCAGCCGGGGCCTGATCCTGATGGCGATATCGAACAAGACCGGGAAAATGCTCCTGACCACCGGCAACAAGAGCGAAATGGCGGTCGGCTATGCCACTTTGTACGGTGACATGGCCGGTGGTTTCGCGCCGATCAAGGATTGCTCGAAGACCCTGGTTTATGAACTGGCCAGGTATCGCAATTCCTTGGGCCCGGTCATACCGGAACGTGCGCTGACCCGCGAACCGTCTGCGGAATTGCGCGCCGGCCAGAAAGACAGCGACAACCTGCCGCCCTACGATATTCTGGATCCGATACTCGAAGCGCTGGTCGAGGAAAACCTGTCGGTGGACGAGATTTGCGAAAGAGGTTTTGAGCGCGCCATCGTCGGCAAAGTGCTGGCGATGGTCCAGCGCAACGAATACAAGAGACGCCAGGCTCCGCCGGGCGTACGCATCAGCAGCCGCGCTTTCGGACGCGACTGGCGCTATCCGATTACTTCGGGGTACAAGGCCGACTAGGAGTCTGCACGGCAGAAAGCATTCCCGGCTGGCCAGCTAGTTTGGAGCGGCGACGCTCGGTATCGCACCCGCCAGCCGGCCGGAGTTCAATTGCAAAACTTCCCGCGTCTGTTGCGCCATCTCGTGCAAGTCGAGTTTTTCGTATGCATCGATCATCACGCCAAGCGCATCGGCTACCGACGTCGTGCCCTGGTATTCGACCATTACGTTTTGCGCACGTTTTAACGCGGCGACATACGCGCCGCGATCCATGTAATAGCCTGCGACGTGCAACTCGTATTTCGCCAGGTAGTTGCGCAGGTAAATCATCCTTTGCCGGGCATTGGCCGTGTAAGGACTATCGGGAAAATTCGCTACCAGGTAATGAAAATTTTCGAAAGAGGTTCGTGCGGCGCGCGGCGGACGTTCGGTCGGGTCAACCTTGAACAACCGGTAAAGCTTGTTGGGTTTCTTGGGGAAAAAGACCATGCCCTTGATGTAATTGGCGTAATCGACACGCGGGTGGGTCGGGTTTTCCAGGATGAACTGATCGGCCGCGTCGACCGCTGCGTCGGGTTCGCGGTTCATGTAATAGCAATAAATGATGTCGAGCTGGGCTTGTTTGGTTTGGTTCGAGAAAGGAAAACGGCCTTCCAGTCGCTCGAATCGCATTATCGCGTTGGTGAAATTTCCGGTAACCATGCTTTGTCTTGCTTTCTCGTACAGCTTTATTGCGCCCAGGTTCGGGTCGACTTCCTTCGGGCCGCCGCCGCAACCGCTTAGCGTCACGGCCAGCGTCACGGCGGTCAGGCAACGAATTATCTTGCTCGAATCAACCACATTTTTTCCTGCGGGTTTAGCGGGGGCACGGAGTATACCGTAAACTGCGCGGGGTTCAGCCACATCGGTCGGGATGCAGTGACGGAAAGCCGTGTACACAATCTGGTAATACCATCGAATCAGGCAGGTTTTCGTTTGGACCAGGTCCTGGCCCGAATGTTTCCGCAGTTTTCCCGGAGCCGCATCAAGCAATGGATAGAAAGCGGCGATGTGCTCCTGGATGGCAAGCCGACCCGCCCGAGACAAAAGTTGACCGGCGGCGAGCAGGTACTGATTCACGAGTCTCTGGAGCCACGGACTGTCGATCGGCCCCAGGACATCCCGCTTGAGATCGTGGATCAGGGCGATGATTTCCTGGTGATCAACAAGCCGGTCGGACTGGTCGTGCACCCGGGCGCCGGCAACCCCGACGGAACCCTGGTAAACGCCTTGTTGAATTTTGACGCGCGGCTGGAAGCAATGCCGCGGGCGGGGATCGTCCACCGCCTGGACAAGGGGACCAGCGGTTTGCTGCTGGTTGCGCGCGATGCCGAAATCCAGCAGCAGTTCAGCGAGATGCTGGCGCGCAGGGAGATTACCCGTGAGTACCAGGCGGTGTGCCTGGGCGTGTTGACCGCGGGCGGGACCGTCGACCAGCCGCTCGATCGCCACCCGAACGATCGCCGAAAAATGGCCATTCGACCCGCAGGCCGCAATGCGGTCACCCATTACCGCGTGATCGAACGGTTTCGCGGGCACAGCCATGTTCGGGTCACCCTCGAGACCGGGCGCACCCACCAGATTCGTGTGCATTTCGCTTACCTGCGCCATGCCCTGATCGGCGATCCTGTCTATGGCGGCCGCCTGGCCATACCGGCGGGTGCCAGCGATGAACTGGCCATGACCCTGCGTAAATTCAGCCACCAGGCCCTGCACGCCGGCCGCCTGGCTTTGTCCCACCCACGCAATGGGGAAGCCCTGGATTGGAGCGCCGAGATCCCCGCCGATTTCGCTGCGTTGATCCAGGTACTGCGCAAGGACGCGGCCGACCGAAACGGGGCGCGAACGTGATCGGAATCGAGCTGATTGTTCCGGACTGGCCGGCGCCTGGGAATGTCCGTGCCTGCGCGACCACACGGATTGGCGGCGTCAGCCGGGAGGAATTTTCAAGCCTGAACCTGGCGGGCCACGTCGGCGACCGCGATGACAATGTCGCCGAAAACAGGAAGCGCTTGCGTGCCTTCGCCGGTTTACCGGCAGAACCCCGGTGGTTGCGACAGGCGCACGGTAACCGCGTCGTCGATCTTGCGTCAGAGGCAATGCCGGCTGCCGCCGATGCATCGGTCAGCAGCGGGCCGGGCCAGGTTTGTGCAATTCTGAGCGCCGATTGCCTGCCCGTTTTGCTGTGCAGCGACGATGGCAAGCAGATCGCTGCGGTACATGCCGGTTGGCAGGGCCTGGCCGGTGGCGTTATCGAAGCGGCATTGAAAAAAATGTTCTGCGACGGATCGCAACTGCTCGCCTGGCTGGGGCCGGCGATCGGGCCGGCCGCCTACCAGGTCGGCGCGAACGTCAGGAATGTATTTATTGAAAAAAGCCAGGCCAGTGCGATTTTCTTCGCCGAGGATGGACCCGGTCACTGGAAGATGGACCTGTATGGCCTGGCGCGCCATATACTTGAAGCGCGGGGGGTCGGCGTGTTTGGCGGAGATTTTTGTACGTACACCGAATCGCAGCGGTTTTTTTCTTACCGGCGCGACGACCGCTGCGGGCGCCAGGCGTGCATGATCTGGTTGCAGTGACGACACGCTTTGCTTTGTGCCTTGCCGGCTGTACATCGTTACAATCGGCCGGTCCGTAACGAGCAAAATTTTTAGGGGAATGGATTAAATGCCGGTATTGGCGTGGATAGTCTTTTTTACCTTCCTCGGCGGTGTGTTAAGCGCACTGGCGGCCAGCGTCCTGTTGCTGTTTTCGAAAAAGCGGCGCGTCGGCCTGTTGCCTCACCTCGTGAGTTTCGCGACCGGCGCCCTGCTTGGAGCGGCTTTTCTCGGCCTGCTTCCCCATGCGCTCGATGGCGCCGGCGTCGACAGTTACCATCGAATCGGCGCGACCGTGTTGTCCGGTATCCTGGTATTTTTCCTGCTCGAAAAACTGGTGCTTTGGCGCCACTGCCACCACGACGACTGCGAAGCGCACGGGCCGAGCGACCAGCACCGGGCGAGCGCGTCCGGCGTGATGATCCTGGTCGGCGACGGGATCCATAATTTTCTCGATGGCCTGTTGATTGCCGCCGCTTTTCTGACCGATATTCACCTCGGTGTGGTGACCGCCATCGCGGTGATCGCACATGAAATTCCACAGGAAGTAGGCGACCTCGCGGTTTTGCTGAACGCCGGCCTGAAAAGAGGCAAGGCGTTCACCCTGAATTTGCTGGTCAGCCTGACATCGGTCCTCGGCGGCATTGCGGGCTGGGCCTGGCTCGATCAGGCCACGGAATTGTTGCCCTACGTCCTGGCCATCGCCGCATCGAGTTTTCTGTATATCGCCGTCGCCGATCTGATCCCCGGCTTGCACCGCAACGTCGAAGCCAGGGCCAGCCTGCTGCAGGTATTGTTGATCGCCGCCGGCGTGTTTGTCGTCGCGGTGACCCATCAGGCGGTCCATTGACCCGAATATTTCACCGACGATCCGCGATCCTGGGTGACATGCAGCTTTGGCTGCCCGTCGGTGACTTGATAAAACGCGCCAAAACCCCCATTTAACAGGCAATCAGAGCCTGGCGCCGAGCGTTTTTCGCCAGGCCGCTTTTTACCGGGGTACCCACCATGCGGATGGACAAATTAACCAGCAAGCTGCAGATAGCGCTGGCCGACGCCCAGTCACTGGCACTGGGTCGCGACCACCAGTTTATCGAACCGGTGCATCTGATGATCGCGCTGCTGAATCAGCAAGGCGGCAGTGTGCGGCACTTGCTCGCCAAGGCAGGCGCCAATGTAAACCTGTTGCGCTCTCAGTTGGGCGAGGCGGTCGACAGGCTGGCACAGGTCGAGGGGACGCCGGGCGAGGTGCATATTTCCAATGAGCTGAATCGCTTGCTCAATGTCATGGACAAGCTCGCTCAGGACCGGGGCGACCAGTTTATTACCAGCGAGTTGTTTGTACTCGCAGCGCTGGGCGGCAAAGGTGGGCTCGCCAAACTCCTGGGCGATTGCGGTGCGGTCAAGGGCGCCGTGGAGAAAGCGATCGACGATTTACGCGGTGGCCAGCCGGTCAGCGACCCCAATGCAGAAGATAACCGCCAGGCGCTACAGAAATACACTATCGATCTGACCGAACTGGCCGAACAAGCGAAGCTGGACCCGGTGATTGGCCGCGATGACGAAATTCGCCGCACCATCCAGGTATTGCAAAGGCGAACCAAGAACAACCCGGTCCTGATCGGCGAACCCGGTGTCGGCAAGACCGCGATCGTCGAGGGCCTGGCCCAGCGCATCGTCAACGGCGAGGTTCCAGAGAGCCTGCGCGACAAACGCCTGCTGTCGCTGGACATGGGCGCACTGATCGCCGGCGCGAAATTTCGCGGAGAATTCGAAGAACGGTTGAAAGCCGTTCTCAACGACCTGGCCAAACAGGAAGGCCGGATCATCCTGTTTATCGATGAGATGCACACGATGGTCGGCGCCGGCAAGGCGGAAGGATCGATGGATGCCGGCAATATGCTCAAGCCGGCGCTCGCGCGCGGCGAACTGCATTGCGTCGGCGCCACGACCCTCGACGAATATCGCAAGCATGTCGAAAAAGACGCGGCGCTGGAACGGCGTTTTCAGAAAGTGCTGGTCGATGAGCCGAGCGTCGAAGATACGATTGCGATACTCAGGGGCCTGAAAGAGAAATACGAGGTACACCACGGCGTCGAGATTACCGACCCGGCCATAATCGCCGCCGCGACGTTGTCGCATCGCTATATCAGCGACCGGCAACTACCGGACAAGGCGATCGACCTGATCGACGAGGCCGCTTCTTTGATCCGCATGGAAATAGATTCCAAGCCCGAAGAACTGGATCGCAGGGAGCGGTGGCTGATCCAGTTGAAAATTCAGCGCGAGGCGCTGAAAAAGGAAACTGACAAGGCGTCGAAAAAACGGCTTGCGGACCTGGAAGAGGAGATCGCCGAGAAGGCAGTCGAGTACTCCGATCTGGAGGAAATCTGGAAGGCGGAGAAGGCGCTCGTGCAGGGCGCTTCGCACATCAAGGAAGAACTGGAACGCGCGCGCATGGAGCTGGAAACGGCGCATCGAGCGCAGGACCTGGCGCGGGCATCCGAGCTCCAGTACGGGCGGATCCCCGAACTCGAAGCCGAGCTCGTGCAGGCCGCTGAAGCCGAATCCCAGGAACTCCAGTTGCTACGCAACAAGGTCACCGAGGACGAAGTTGCCGATGTCGTGTCCAAGTGGACCGGAATCCCGGTCAGCAAGATGCTGGAGGGCGAAAAAGACAAGCTATTGCGGATGGAGACGGAGATCGCCAGGCGAGTGGTTGGGCAGAGTGAGGCCGTGACCGCGGTGGCCGATGCGATCAGACGATCTCGTGCCGGGCTGTCGGACCCGAACCGGCCCAATGGCTCCTTCCTGTTTCTCGGGCCGACCGGGGTGGGCAAAACGGAACTCACCAAGGCGCTCGCGGCGTTCCTGTTCGATACCGACGACGCCATGGTGCGCATCGATATGTCCGAGTTCATGGAAAAGCACTCGGTTGCAAGACTGATCGGCGCGCCGCCAGGCTATGTGGGATATGAAGAAGGCGGTTACCTGACCGAAGCGATCCGGCGTCGGCCGTATTCGGTGATCCTGCTGGACGAAATTGAAAAGGCGCACCCGGATGTCTTCAATGTCCTGCTGCAGGTACTCGACGACGGCCGGTTGACCGATGGTCAGGGGCGCACCGTCGATTTTCGCAACACCGTGATCGTGATGACCTCCAACCTGGGTTCGCAGCGCATCCAGGAACTCAGCGGCGAGGCGAATTACGCGCAGATGAAATCCGAGGTGCTCGAAATTCTCGGCCAGCACTTCCGGCCGGAGTTCATCAACCGGGTGGACGATATCGTCGTGTTCCATCCGCTGTCGCGTGAGGATATTCGCGCCGTCGTCGATATCCAGGTTGCCCACCTGGCCGTGAGGCTGGCCGAGAGGGATATCATCCTGCAGCTCAGCGACGCAGCCAGCGATCGGATCGCCAACACCGGCTTCGACCCGGTTTACGGGGCCCGGCCTTTGAAGCGCGTGATCCAGCAGCAACTGGAAAATCCGCTTGCGCAGCGGATCCTCGCCGGAGATTTCGGTCCCGGTACGACGATCGAGGTAGATGCCGGCAAGGACGGGTTGAGTTTCAGCAGCGGCACGTAGGAGCGGCTTCAGCCGCGAAATATGCTTAAATCTGGTAGCAACCGGAGGTAGCCGTTCATGAATCTGAAACTTCTCGCTCTGTCGGCCTTGCTGCTCATCTCTAATCTTGTACCAGTTGTCGATGCGCACGCACAAAGCGCCGATGCCGCCGAACTGATTGCCAGCCTCGGACTGCGGGCAAGCGACACCGCGAGCCGCGACCTGCCCAACTGGCGGAAGCCGGCAAAAATCGTCGTCCTGACCGGCTCGCAACAACGCATCGACTGGCTGGTCGAGGCTGCACCCGGGGTCGAACTGGTTGCCGCGGCAAACCCTGAAGCGGTCATGCGGGAAATTTCCGATGCCCAGGTTTTCCTGGGTTTTTGTATGTTGCCCGCCATCAAGGCCGGTACCGGGCTGACCTGGGTGCAATCCATGTCTGCCGGCGTCGGCCGATGTGTCGCGGACAATACTTTGCAGGAGCGGGGCGTGCTGCTGACCAATGCGCAAAGCCTGTACGGGCCGGCCATGTCGGAACACACGATCGCCTTGTTGCTGGCGTTGAACCGGCGCCTTGACAGTTCTGCGATGCAGCGGGCGAAGTCGTGCTGGGGTTGTGGCGGGGACCGCTCCGACCCGAGCCGCTGGGAACTGCCGGGCCGGACCATGCTGGTGGTCGGGCTGGGTGGCATCGGCACCGCGGTGGCGAGGAAGGCCCACGCATTGGGCATGCGCGTAATCGCAACCCGCAACAGCCGTCGCGAAGGACCGGAATTCGTCGAGTATGTCGGGCTTGCCGATGAACTGATGGGGCTGGTGCCCGAAGCCGATGCGATCGTCAATGTGACGCCGCTGACGCCGGCGACGACCGGTCTGTTCGATGCCGCTTTTTTCAAGGCGATGAAACCGACCGCCTATTTCATCAATATCGGCCGGGGCCGCAGCGTCGTAACCGACGACCTGGTCGCGGCAATCAAAAATGGCGAACTGGCGGGCGCCGGACTCGATGTGACCGATCCCGAGCCACTGCCATCCGATCACGAATTGTGGACCCTGCCCAGGGTCATCATCACGCCGCATGTATCGGCGAGTTCCGACAAGTCATCCGACCGCCGCTGGATCCTGGTCAAGGAAAACCTGCGCCGCTATATCGCGGGCGAGCCGATGCTGTCGGTGGTTGACCTGGAGCGGGGGTATTGAATCGATGCAGGAGGGCCTTCAGGCCCGATGCGACCATTGGCCATTCCAACGTATAATGAGTCTGACGTGGTACGGATAAGGAGCGAACAGCATGTCCAAAGACCGCAGCCCGAATAAAGAAGGCAAGAAGCAACCGACGATGACCCCGAAAGAACGGAAGGCGGCGAAGAGGGCCAAGAAAGAGGCCATGAAGTCTCAGCTCCGCTGAAATTCTGACCGCGTTTCCGTCCTTTATTGTGCCTTGCCCATATGGGCAAGAAAATGGCGGGTTTGTGACGCAGCTCAACGACAAAATTCCTCAAAAGTATCTAATAACGATTATGGGTAATCGGGCACAACGCTTTTATCCAGATGGCAGCCATATGGGAGTAATTATTCAGAGGATGCTATGAAATCGTTAATAGGTATATTTCTATTTCTATTTCTTGCCGCATGCACGTCACAGTATCCCTTTAACCCGCAGAAACAGGGCTACCACCCAAACGTCCCCGTAGTAAAAAACCACATGACCTGTCTCAATTATTGCGAGACCACGGGCGATTGCAATGCCTGGACGTACAAGCGGGCGAAATCCCACGGTTACGGCTGTCGCTTGTACTTCCCGCGACAAAGGAACGGCTCAGGTTTCTAGATTGACTTCCCCCGGTATCGATGGTGCTCCGGCGCGCTGGCCGAATAACATGGTGATGTTGATTCGACGATTTTCCAGGCCGGTTTTGAAACGGATGTTGTCGGTCTTGTGGATCAGGTTGGAATGAAACAGCACCGCGCGGTTACAACGATGAGTCACGACT
>SMUX01388114.1_pt1 | contig 12101 bp, 15 predicted proteins | sample 2456431 | NCBI WGS metagenome assembly SMUX01 (sample SAMN11095930, study PRJNA526329) | marine sediment metagenome | biome: Marine sediment; feature: Surficial sediment; material: Deep marine sediment; isolation source: Hadal surficial sediment | place: Pacific Ocean | collected 2014-11 | depth... | reverse complement strand
GCCGCGCCACCGTGCGGCTCGGCCACTTGATCGAGGACTTGATCGCATTTTCCACCGCCTCCCGAGAGGGAATCGAACTAAAACTTGAGGCAATTTCTATTGCCGAAATGGCGCGTGAGATCATTGATCGTTCGAAGGCGAAGGCCACCCAGGAAGGAGTAAAACTACGTCTTTCGGTTGGTAAGGGAATTTCACCCGTGCGGGCCGACTCCGAGAAGCTCAATTGGGTAATTTACCAGCTGCTGGACAACGCGATCAAGTTCACACCGGAAGGGGGCCGTATCAAGCTGTGGGCCGAGCAGGTCAATGGATTCGTGACGATCGCGGTCACGGACACAGGCATCGGCATACCTGCGGACAAACTCGTCGAGGTTTTTGAGCCGTTTCATCAATTGGACGGATCGCCAACCCGCCGCTACGCTGGGACCGGTCTGGGGCTGGCGTTGGTAAAGCAGATCGTGGAAGCACACGGCTCCAAGATCATCGCGGAAAGCATGAAGAGTAAAGGTTCCACCTTTCGGTTCGAGCTGCCCGTCCATGACGACGAGATTGGGACATGACCGGACCGCTGGTTCGACCCGGACCGCTCACACACGGCACCGAGCTGAATGCAATCTATGCCATCGCGCGCATCGTGGCCGAAACCTACGACACCGAGGCCGGCCTGGATGCTATTTTTCGCCTCTCGCGCACGATATTCATCTTTGATGTGGTTTCGTTGTTTCTTCATAACGAAGAGACCGGTGAGTTCGAGCCGGCCTATGCGTTGGCCCTCGGCCGTGGCCGTTCACGCGCGGCGGATCTCGTATGGGGCGAGCCTGCGGCTACGGAAGCCTATCGCAGCGGACAGACCATTCTCAGGCAGGAGGACGCGGGCCCAAGTGTCGAAGGTCGCGAGCGACGGCGCGACTTCCTCGGTTTACCACTTATGGTGCACGGGCGCTGCGTGGGCGGCCTCGTATTCGGTCGATTCGGAGGGCCGTCCTACCCCCCCGAGCATATCCGGCTGGCAGAGTTCGTGGCCTGGCACGTGGGGCAGCTGCTCGAGAACCGGCGTATGGCCAAACGCATTGCCTCTCTGGAAGCACAGCGTGAATTGACCCGCATGCAAGACGAGTTCATCTCCACCATCTCTCATGAGCTGCGTACCCCGCTCGGAATGATCAAGGGCTACGTAACTACATTGATGCGAGAAGACGCTAACTGGGATTCTGCGACTCGCCTTGAATTTCTTGAAATCGTCGATGAAGAAGCCGATCGATTGCGTGAGCTTATTGACAACCTGCTCGATTCGTCTCGCCTCGAAACGGGTGCGCTAGGTATGACATTGGAGCCAATCAAGCTCTCCACCCTGATTCGAGATTCGGTAGCCCGCGCCAAGTCGGTCTATCCAGATATGGATGTGGAGATCGATCTACCGGAGGAGCTTCCTATTCTGCAGGCTGACCCGACTCGGATTGCGCAGGTCTTGGACAACCTGCTTTCTAACGCGAACAAATATGCGCCTGGCACCCCGATTGCCGTGCGGACCGACCTCCGCGACAATAGGGTTGAGATTAGTGTCGAAGATGGGGGGCTGGGGATTCCTCCCGAGCACGTCCCACATCTATTCGAGCGCTTCTACAGAGTGCCTGAGCAGATCTCGAACGCGCGGGGAACGGGCCTCGGCCTATATATCTGTCGGAAGATTGTTGAAGCACATAGTGGCGAGATCGGAGTGGAGAGCACGATGGGTAGCGGTACGCGCGTCTTCTTCACTCTACCCGCCAAAGTGATCATACCCATACCGGAGGGGGAATATGAGCGATAACGGCACACTTTTGGTCGTAGACGACGAGCCGCGATATGTGCGGCTGGTACAGGTCAATCTAGAAACGGCGGGTTACGAAGTGGAGACTGCTCACGACGGCCAGAAAGCCGTCGAACACGTCGCCAACGAGCAGCCGGATCTCATCCTCATGGATGTGATGATGCCAATCATGGATGGCTTCACAGCCACGGAGCGCATTCGGGAATTCTCGACGGTACCGATCATTATCCTCACCGCCAAAGGGGAGGAGCGTGACCGAGTTCGAGGACTGGATGCCGGGGCCGATGACTACATCGTGAAACCCTTTTCCGCACAGGAGCTCCTGGCGCGGGTGCGTGCTGTTCTTAGGCGAGCGGAGCGACTGACAGACAACGATTTTCACCAGCCGATCTATGTGCATCACGAGTTGCAGATCGATCTGGCTCGGGCGCTGGTTACTTCTAACGGGGACGAAATCGCGCTCACGGCAACTGAGTACCGCCTCCTGCAGACCCTGGCCGCCTCTGAGGGGCGCGTGCTCACTCCGGAAGATCTGCTCACGGCGGTATGGGGGCCGGAGTATCGGGACGATAAGGAGATCCTGTGGGTCTGCCTGAGTCGGCTGCGACAGAAAATCGAGCCGGATCCCAAGAATCCTATCCATATCGTCACCCGTCAAGGCCTGGGCTATTTGATACCGCCTACCTCTGAAAATGGCGATGGCGGAGCGGGCTGAGCCCGACCTATCTGCGAACCTTGAGCGGTACCCGAGCAGACATGCGGGTACCGCTCTTCCTGCCCTCCCTCAGTCGCACCCTGACTATCCGCTGGTAAACTACGTTCGGTTCGCACTCGGAGCGATCAAATGGATGTCGACGCGCGCCTGAAGCTAAAGACCAAGATGGTAGGGGCCGAAATTCGGGCGGCCCGAGAAGCTTCCGGGAAGAGCATCAAGTCCGCCGCGGATCTGGTGGGTGTCAGCTCCAACACCATGTCCTCCTACGAGCACGGGCGCAAAGGTATTTCGCTCCCTGAGCTAGAACTGCTCACCTACTGGCTGGATATCCCGGTCACCAATTTGCTCGACGGTTTACCCACCGCTCCCGAGCGAACCGTGCAGTTCGATCCGAAGGTGGTGGTCTCGTTCCGGCAGAAGATGATCGGAGCCCTCCTTCGTAAGCAGCGGATCGCGGCAGAGATGACCATTAGCCAACTCGCCGAGAAGGTTGGATTTCCCGCCAGCCGTATCAGCGCCTACGAGCGCGGTACACGGCCGATCCCGATTCCGTCCCTGGAAGTCCTTGTCGATTTCCTGGGTCGATCCATGGACGAATATATCGACACCGAAGGGCAAGGGCCGATCGCGGGCTGGTACCGGGAACGGCGAGCCTACGAGACTTTTCGTTCGCTTCCCCCCGATGTCCGCGACTTCCTTGCGGAGCCAGAGAATAGCGGGTTTGTTCGCGCGGCTATGAAAATGCGCGAGATTTCATCCTACAAATTGCGCACCCTGGCAGAGTCCCTGGCTGCAATAACCAGTTGAAGGTGTCAGGTTCCGATCCTGCCGCGCTGGAGCTGAGCGCGCTGGCGGCCTACGAGGCCGATCGGTACGACGATGCGATCGATCTGTTTAGATCTGCGCGCACGGCCACCCGCGACCCACTGAAAACCGCTGAGCTAAACAACAGCTTGAGCGTGATCCTGGTCAAGCAAGGCCGCTCTGCGGAAGCCCTGGAGGTCGTGCGCGGAACGCCTCAGACATTCAAAGAAGCAGGTGATATCGGCCGCCAGGCGCGCGCCACCGGCAATCTGGCGTCAGCGCTCGAAGCATGCGGAGAACTCGGCCAGGCCGAAGTCGCATATCGTGAAGCGGCAGATCTCTTTGAAGACAGTGGAGACAACGAAGAGCGGATGCTCACGCTGAGTGCGTTATCGCAGATCCAGCTGCGTCAGCGCCGGCCGCTGGAGGCGGTCGCGACGCTGCAGGCAGGTGGTCCAGTCGGCCGCGCTTCCGGATTTCGCGTGCGAATGATTCAATTCCTCCTCCGCTTGCCCTCCCGCCTTCTTCGTTCTTAAACGAGGCGGACATGAACCTCAGACAAACCTTTGCCGAGGACCGCGCCGTGATCGAAGGTATGATCGCCAGCGCACCCTGGTCCCATGTGCATCTGGACTGGATCGATCCCACAAAACTCACGGACAAAGATCCATTTATCCTGGCGACTGACGGGCAGATCCCAGCCGGCACCCTGGGCTGCCCGCCTGATCTGCCAGGCGTAGCCTGGGTAAGAACCTTTGCCGCGGCGGAGGGTTTTGACCTTCGTGAGATCTGGAGGGTGTTGTGGGCCGAGGCAGTTTCTAGGCTGCGCAGGCTCGATGTAGACATTGTGGCGGCGATCGCCCTCGAAGCTTGGTTCGAGAAGCTCATCCGGAACGCGGGTTTCAAGCGCACTAATTCTGTGATCTTTTATGAGCTGGAGTTCGAGCCGGGCATGGTGGCTAGCCGAAGCAGCAGGGACAGTTCCCACCCGCTTCGTTCCATCCGATCTGCGGACCTAGAAGCCATCCTGGAAGTGGATGGGCACTCCTTTGAACCCATTTGGAGGCTATCGGGTGATTCATTATCGGTGGCCATGCTTCAGGCCTCGTCCGCAAGCTTGATCGAAGATCAGGGAAAGGTCTTGGGCTACCAGATCACGACCAGCTCTGCCTTTGGCGCTCACCTCGCCCGGCTTGCGGTACGACCCTCCCACCGGCGAGAAGGCCTCGGAACCGCCCTGGTGAACGATGCAATTAAAAGTATCCGGGAGATCGGATTAGATCAGCTCTCGGTGAACACACAAGAAAAAAACGCCCCCAGCCGGAGGTTGTACGAAAATATGGGGTTTCGAACCACGGGAAAGGAGTTTCCGGTTTTCGAGATCCAGCTGTGAGTTAACCCTTTGCCGGCGTGGGTGAGCCGCCGCTTTGCTGCACTTCCCAGAGGGCCAATACGAAGCACAGGGAAGAAAGCCGGTTTAGATAAGCAAAAAGGTGCGGGTTCTCGAATTCCGTGCGGTCCCCCCGAATTTCAAGATCCAGACGGACCGCGGCCCGCTCGGCCTTTCGAACTACGGTACGGGCAAGGTCAAGGGCCGCGGCCGAGCGCGTGTCGCCACCGAGGACAAATCCTTTGGGTATCTCTACTTCAGCTCCAAATCGTTCGATCTGCGCTTCGAGCCAGTTTACTCGCGCCTGGTCCACCACCCTGAATCGTTCCGCGATTCCCGGCTCTGCCGCTAGCTCGGCCATAATATGATATAGGTCGCGCTGCACCTCGATCAGGAGTTCCTGGAGCGTTTCCGAGCTGACGAGCGCCCTTGCAAAACCTAATGCGGCTGAGGCCTCATCCAGCGCGCCATACGCCTCCGGTCGGGTGTGGCTCTTCGGAACGCGGCGGTCCCCGAGCAGTCCCGTATAACCGTCGTCGCCAGTGCCTTTAAAGTAGTCTGACATGGCAGGTATTATAAGTACAAGGATCTAGACTATCTCCTCCTTCTGCCGCTAAATCTCCGGTCCGCTTCAGCGAGTGCTTATTCCGAAACATCCACCGCTCTCGGAAACACATGACAACCAGAGCCCTACTTGGGCGACCCTGGCAAGATTTACATCCTATTCAAAGATAAGCGGGGCGAGCAACACATTGAGCCAATCGAAGACCGGCCATGAAAAAAAGCCTGCCAAGGTCCCGAAGGCACCGGCAATTATGATCTGAAGCCAGTGGCCCCGAGGGCTGGCCGCAGGGTCGTGGATCCTTGGCCTACGGCCTTCGGCGAGGGCGGTCAATGCGAATGCTGCAGCGGCAGGGCAGCCTACGAAGCAGGCTACAAACCAGCATGCAAACCCACATCCTGGGTCACCGTCCTGGGGGCCATAGCAATAGCAATCTGCCCCAATGAAGAGTCCCGGCTAAAGCCCCAGCACAAAGGCCATAAGAGGAGAGGCGATAACAGGTTTTGGCATATCCGGCCTCCAATTTGGTCAGTATGCCCGCTCTTCCTACCAGCATAGCTCGAGACGGCCGGCAATGCCTTGAATACTTTGCGCTGTTGCTGTGCAGGGAGGCGAATCCAATCTAAGCCCGGTGCTGGCCCTTCAAAGCTCACCATCGTGGCCTCCCCCCATTTCCTTTACCACTTCAAGTGAGAAACTCAGCTCCGATTCCTGCCGCTGCATGATTGGCGAGTCCAGTGTATCCATCGGCAATGCGACACCGGATTTTTTCAAGCATGCTTTCCAGCCAAACACTCGAGGACTGGCAGTCTCCCTCCGACCTCTGATCGATCAAGCCCGGTCTCTGCTGTCCGAAAGCTACTTGTAAGTTGCGCAGCCGGATCCGCGCCTACACTGAGGTTGGATTTGGTTGAATGGACAAATGAAAGCTTCGCCATGACCAGTCCAACTAGACGAACCCTGGGCATCTACCACCTCCTCGAGCAAATTGGCTGGGCGGTCTGCCGTGTTTGTGGAGATACGAAAGTCTAAGCCTGGGCTTCGGCGCCCGGCTAGCGGACAGAAGCTAAATAAATGGCTAAGCACAAGACAACGGTTCTGATAGCCGATGATCACGGAATCATCGTCCAAGGTCTCCGTTTATATCTCCAGCGGGACGGCATCGATGTCCTTGGTGTTGCTAAGACCGGTCGGCAGACCATCGAATTAGTGCAAGCACTGAAACCGGATGTTGTCTTACTCGACATTCGAATGCCCGACATGGACGGTTTGCAAGCGCTTTCAGCGATCAAGGACAATGGATTTAAGACCGCCGTCATCATACTGACCGGTTTTGTTAGAATCGAGTACCTGACGCGCGCGATCACGCTGGGAGCCGCAGGATTCTTGTCAAAGGATGTCGATCCCGAGCGAATCCCTCATGCAATTAGGGTAGTTTCTTCCGGTGATTCGATCATCGACCGGGAAGTTCTTCAGGAAGCAATTCGAGAGTTCTATTTTGTTACGGAATCACATCCACAAGAGCCCGCTTTGGCCATGAATCCACTAACGAAGCAGGAATTGCGGGTCTTGAAGTTTATTGGCGAGGGTCTCAACAATGAATCCATTGCGCAGATGCTCTCGGTCAGTCGAAATACCATTAAGGCCCATGTAAGCTCGATCCTTTCAAAGCTCGGGCTTTCGAACCGAACACAAGCCGCCATATGGGCAGTCCGCCGCGGCTTGGTTGACTGAGCGGTCACCGTTCTCCATAGTAGACAGAGCTCCCGGTATTTCGGCATCACTTACGCTAGGGACGAACGACGCTAGCGGGCTGGTTCACGGATATTGGCGGAGGCGGACTTCCCCCGAAACTTAGAGTACCTGGCGACCTGGTCAGCATCATTCGTGGCTTTCTAATAAGGCAAAGACCCGGACCAAGCGGGGGGGCGGATGCAGCTCCCGCCCTTGAGAACGGGACACTTACTCAAAAGGGAATCGCCCCTTGCGAGGCGTCTCACTGTCCGGTTATGCGGGCTTATGCTGTCAAGCTACAGGCTAGTGCTCGTAGAGGGATTCGGAGTCGGTTACCCCCTCACCGGCATCGGTAGCGTCAAGCTCCGCAAGCCTCTCACGGTGCTGTTCAAGGAAGTCGAAAAGCGCCTGCCATGCTTCGTCCACGGATTCCTGCGTGAACCCCGGAAGCAGCATTTGGGGCTGTGCCTGGCGCAATACATTTATGGCGTTACGAATGTCCATCGCTTCGCGCCCGCCTCCTCATATACATCAGCTCATCCTGGCTGCGCTTCATAGCCCGGGAGAACTCCAAGCCCATCGCTTCCATTAGGACCACTAAATCGATCTCGTTCAGGGTCGTCAAATACCCCTCCAGCAGGTCGTCCCATCTAGGCTGTGGAATACCTAGCGGCCTGCGATTGTTTTGGCAGAGCGTCTTCAAACGCTGCTGCTGGCCGAAACTTAGCCTGATCATCGAACCCTCCTAGCCTTCCCCCCGCTCAACCCCCAGAGTGTTCCAGCGAGATTGTGTTGGAGAAAGGGCAGCCCCCCTCTCCCCAATTGAGCAGACAATCGAACGCGAAAGAAGGAGAAACCCGCCACTCTACTGATATTGTGCAACTATTCGGGGGGAATTTCATCACCCGCGAGCGCGAGATTCGCGGGCGCTAAGGCCCGTACTGCAGAATAGCGAACCCGCCCGAGGGGGATAGATGCGTTCGGCTGCGTCTTTTGTGGGGGCCTAGTTTTGGAGTCCAAAGGGTGGAAGATATTTTAAAGGATTTTCGACTGACAAGGTATCCTGCGCGGTGGCATCGTTGGTAATCGCAAAGATGAACAATGGTTTAACCGGCATTTCCCTGAAAATGCTCCAGAGTGGATGAAAGAGCGTTACTGTGGTTTCTCCATCGCTGTCTCCAAATGCTCCGGGAGGCTTGAAATCGTCGATCCGCCCTCCGTCGGTACTGATCCTGGTGGTAAATGTAAAACCGTCCGGGAAGGTGCATGCCTGAACCACATCCGCACCGGCTACGGTCGGTGAAAAGTTATCTTGGGGGCTCGCAAAGACGACGCAATAGTTGCCTACCTCACGGTCGAAGCCATTAAATCTGATGGAAAGGATGAACATGGGCTCTGTGTACGGTATTTCCCCAATTGCATACTTCCATGCCCCCGCTTCCTCTAGCCAATCGGCCAATTCAGTCGGGTTCCTGGCCAGGCCAACCATAACGAACTTTATGTCAATCCCAAGAGGACAATCGGTTGGTTCACGGTTGTTGTCAAGGCAATCATTGAGGGGGTCGCCGTACTCCATGGGACCTGTATAAGCCTGATCAGATTCGGGCTCGACAGCCTCTGGAGCCGGCGTTGGCGACGGGGGGGTATTCGTTGGTACGATGGTTAACGTGACCTTCACCTCCTCGATAACCACTTGCGCCTCCCCCTCTACCATCACTGTCCTGACCACCTTTGCTACCTCAGTCGGGGGAGGCGATTGGCACGTCACGAGTGCCGCCGCGGTAATTACCAAAACGACCAAGTACCATGGAATTCTCATTTTCTTTCTCTGTCTAAATTGATTTCAATCAATTGCCTCAACCGGGTGCCCATCGGGGGAGGACCGCCAGTTACCCAGCAGCCCCCGCACAGATCCCGGCATGCGGAACTACTGCACCGGGCTCTTCAGAGTATCTCGCTTGTGCAACACGCCACTCAACATTGCATCTAAGCTATCCCTCACAGTGAGTTTTGCCTTGTTGATCGGCCCTACAGGTCCAGACAAGGTTTCCTATACGGGCTATGGATGCAGGTCAGCCCCTTCCCCATGCGAACGGCGCTACCGTCTCAGGGTAGCATAGTTGGATCTTACTCCCTGACAGCCCTCGGCATCCCTTCTACTTCTCGGGCGGGGTTAGCCTACCTGGCTTACCTGCGCTTAGGGTTCGGCCTACTTCCGTTTCAGGGTTTCTCCGTCTGTGGCTCAAAATCCGTGTCCCCCACGCAGTCCAGGGACCGGCAGCGAGTTCCACCCTGCCAGAAAACGCCAAGCTTGCTTGGCGGGCTAACGGCTGCGAGCTGCCTGTCCTGGCGGTCAGGCCAGGGAGCGGGCCGACACAGACGACAAGGCGGGACCTCACGCGAAGTCTTGCTGGCTAGGATGCAAAGCTAGATTGGGCCCCACCGCGACAGCAGGGTTGTCAGTATTCCAAACCCTGTTCAGTCTGAGAGGTTGCGCTTACTCGCTTGGCTCAAGCCGCCAAAAAGCAAGCCTTCTCGCCGAAGCAGGGGGCAGGTACAGCTGTTACCCTTGAGAACTAGGCCCGCTGCCGCAGGAATTCAGCCTGCGGCGTAATGACTCGCGGCATGAAAGCTGTCACAATTGGTAAGCACCTTAACAGCGGGCAACCTCCGCTTAGGTGTTTCCACTCTCGCCTTGGTCACCACGAATGTGGCGACCTTGTGCGTTTAATGGGACCAGGGTTCATTTCAGGCATCGGAATCGAAGGGGTAAACTTTTCCACGTGGTTGCTAGTAATCGGAATGCCCCCGTAAACAACAAGCTGGTCGTCTGCATCGAAGACGAACAGGAGATGATCGATCTCGTTCGACTCATTTTGGGGCGCCGAGGTTTCGAGGTGGAGGGGGCAAACGGAGGACTCGAAGGGCTAGAGAAGGTTCGGCAGAAGAAGCCCGATCTGGTCCTACTGGATCTAATGATGCCGGACATGGACGGCTGGGAAGTGTACCAGCGCATGAAGTCTGACGAATCTCTGCGCGAGATCCCAGTCATTGTGATTACGGCCAAAGCGCAATCTATTGACAAGGTATTGGGACTGCATATCGCAAAGGTAGATGACTACATCACGAAGCCGTTTGGTCCGCAAGAGTTGCTCGAAAGCGTAGAGAAGATCCTGGCGCGATCCGAATAAGGCGGGGTTCTTGGTAACTAGGCGGGGCTGCATACGCAGCCCCGCTTTCGCGTGGGTGCGGGCCTCCGGAAACGCTATAATCGCGGGATGCGTATCAGCGCCTTCCTAATAGCGTTCAGCTTATTGGCCGGCTCAGCAATGGCTGCCGTCCAGCAGGACCGCCCAGTGTATGTTGTTGAAGCCGGGGACTCTCTATTCTCAATTGCCCAAATCTTTGGAACAACGGTCGGGGAGCTAGCAGAGGCCAATCAAATTGAAGACCCCTCCTCGATCTTCCCCGGCCAGGCACTGATCATCCCGGGCTACGAAGGCCTGGGCGGGACCCGGAAGCGAGTATGAGCCCGTTAGCAGCTTGACACAAGGCAACTGTGTCGCAATCGACGCTCGTAATAGCGATGTGTCGTGGGTTAGGGTCGATTCGACCTGGATTAGCGGCATCGATGGGTGGATTTCCTCGGCATTTTTTCAGATCCAAGGTGACCCTAGGGTCCTTCCAACCGCCACGCCTACTCCCACTCCATAACCAACTAATATCCTCTCTCTCACGCCTGCGCCAACGCCCACCGCTACCCCTACGCCCACACCTGCGCCTACGCGCACGCTTAGGCCATCGCGAACACCAACTACTCCCACCTCGCCTCCTCCACCGCCTTGCGCCTACGAGCTGAGCGGCCCGCCTAATGAATTCCTGGGTTCGCGGCGGACACCCCTCCACCACAGCAGGCCATGTGGCGTCACAACCAATATTGCTACATGAGTGCGGGCGGGTCGTTTTCTAGCAGGGGGCGGCCCAGGTATGTGAATATCACGTAGGCAGGGTTCATATCGCTACTCTTCGTCCGTGATCCGCACAGTAAGCGATATCGTGGCAAGGATCATAGAGAAGATTTCAAATTGCATGCTGTCCCTCCATTTATTAATATCCTGCTCGGTCGGTTGTTCACCCTTCCTGAGCAAACTGAGCAAAGTTTCAATTTGGAGCGAGAGGCCCACGATAAGAGCTTTGTAAGACTCCCGGTCATTCTCGAGGTTCATATTCCATAGCTCGAATCCTATGTCCCTCGATCGGAGGTGTTCATCCGCCTCTTTTGCCAGCCTATTTATGGCCGCTTCATCTGAAGGAGTTTTCATGATCCCATTCTTCTTCTAAGACGGGAAGTGTTCGACCTGTTCAAACACAGGTGCCGGCGTGGGCAGGATAATCTCGAAGCCGTATCGCTGCCGCTCAAACCCCCTGACCGATTGTTCCATGAACCACACGACAATGAATACAAGTACCGCCAGCAGTACCCAATTCATGAGGTCGAGTACCCGTTCTCGGATCACGCTCCAATCATACTCGTCGGCGTGATCGGTTCGCTTCTGCTAGCGTTGGCTTGGTCTAGTCATATCGGCCTATGGGCTATTCGCGGCTCGCAGAGGCCGGATCCGCTCCAGCAAATGGTAAGGGCCGATATTGTTTCTATGCAGAGCAGCAATTGGCAACAACTTCATCTTTGTCATTGCGATGATTCGATTCAATATTGACCCCACTTACCCTCCCGCCCCGGGCCCCAAGATCAGCGTCAGATTCAGGCGGCATATGGGCAGGAAGTAGTGCAGTAAGTAGTCGGGCAGATAGCGAACACACTGTAATGAACGGGCAGGGCTCATGTGCACTTATGGGGAATTCCTTTACGGTAGAATATCAGTCTTGAGAGGTACCCGAATCTCGACAAAGCCCATCTCTTCATCCCCCTCTTCGGTTGTCGGTCTGTAGTCCGACCATAACCCTTATGGAACCCCTGCAAATTCGCTCACTGGTTCAGCGGTCCGGTCCGCTGCTCCTGGGGGCCCTAATTGGCATTTCAGGAGTGGGAGTGGTGATGCTGCTCTCCTCTCCGGCCAGGGGCGAT
>SMUX01265171.1_pt1 | contig 12131 bp, 14 predicted proteins | sample 2456431 | NCBI WGS metagenome assembly SMUX01 (sample SAMN11095930, study PRJNA526329) | marine sediment metagenome | biome: Marine sediment; feature: Surficial sediment; material: Deep marine sediment; isolation source: Hadal surficial sediment | place: Pacific Ocean | collected 2014-11 | depth... | reverse complement strand
TGTTCATTATCCCCTCCGAAGTACGTCTCAGTCCCTCTCTAAGGCCAGGCTGTTACACAAGCACCAATATCACAAGGCAAAGGGTTGTCAAGCAAAGGGCAAAGGGGTCACAAAGGGGTCAAGAAAGGGGTCAGAAAGGGGTCAAATCTTTGGTTGACAGTTGGGTCGTGAACTGATACCGATATTTTCGATGTCACGGCCATTAGGCATCGAATATCCGGGGGCAGTATACTTTTTTGCTGTTCTTACCCATTCTACTTATCCAACCAAGTATGGGTTACCCCTCCATCTGACCAACGGAAGCGAGCGTCAGCGCCCGTGCTAAAGTCTTTGACGTAATCGCGGAAGGTGTAGAAGCGCGGGATAAAGCCGATGTAGATTTGTGGTAAATCCTCGGCCATTTTGGTGATTATTTTACGGAACAGCCCTTTTCGCTTCTTTCCGTCTAACTCCGTTTCTGCCATTTTTAACCATTTTACGACCTGTTTGTTACAGTAACCGGATACGTTGGCAATCCGCTTTCTTAAATCAGGCTCGCATAAGAGATGACGGGAGTACGTGGTCCATGGATCGGCGTCGGAATCTCCTCCCCGAAACCGAAAGGCAAATTGTCCCTTCCTTTCTCGCTGATTATAGGCGCCAACGTCCATAAGCTCGAGACGGATATTCATCCCGACTCTCTTGAGCTGAGCTTGCAAAACGGCGGCCATGGTCTCCTGTACTTCACCAGGGGCGGTGATCAATTCGATGACCTCACCCGAATAATTCGCTTCTTTAAGAAGAACTTTAGCCTTACCGGGATTGTACTCAGGCCACGGCAAACCATCGAAGTGCCAGAAGTGACCCTTGGGATACTTCTGATTGTCAACCACACCAAAGCCAAAGAAAGCGGCGTTGAGGATCTCTTCCTTGTTTATCGCGTAACCAACCGCGCGGCGCAGTTTCTTGTTGTCAAAGGGCGGATCCGCCACGTTGAATGTAAGGCCCCTGAATTTTCCTCCAGGGGATTTGGCTATGCCTATCCCCTTGATCTTGCCTTGCTGAACCTGCTGGACCCATTCGTAAGATGTACGTTCCACTATGTCTACATCACCAGCCCGTAGGGCTGTAAAGCGCACCGTGGCATGTTTAATTGGTTTCAGAACCAATTTGTCAATATAGGGTTTGTGCCCCCAGTATTCATTGAACCGTTCCATAACAATTCGTTGTTTGGGTTTCCATTCGACGAACTTAAACGGACCTGTCCCCGGCGGGAAGGTGGAAATTTTCTCGATTCCCTCCGGTACCGATTCTTTGGGGATTGCCGAAAATGCCTTTATGGTGGAAATAAAGGAGAGAAACGCCGGATTGGCCTGCTTCAGGTGGATCTTTAGCTTATACTTTCCGGCTGCTTCCGCCCGTTTAACCGAGCGGAGGAGAGAAATACCATAAGCTCCGTTCTTGGGATTAAGTGTGTAATCGATGGCGAACTTGAGGTCCTGTGATGTCATCTCTTGGCCATTGTGGAATTTTACCCCCTTACGCAGCTCGAAGGTGTACAACTTGCCGTCCTGGGTGATCTTCCAAGATTCAGCCAGATTCGGACGGAATTTTCCATTCCCATCAAGAATCAGAAGCGACTCAAACATCAAATCGCGAATCGACCGATCGGTTGAACTGGTGCGGACCAGTGGATTTAAGACTCTTAAGTCTTTCCTGATTGCCAAAGTGAGGGTACCGCCCCGCTTGGGGTTATCCGACGAGCTTCCCGCTGGCAGTGTTATGACCATGGATAAACCAATTGACAGGGCAATAATGAATAGGCGTTTCATAGCGAGTTTCCTTCTTATCTGCGCTAGTAGTTCGCTGTGCTCTTCACGCTCATCTAGGCTGGTCGGCTCTAATTGGCTTGTTACGAAAGCACCAATATCACAAACACATGGCTTGTCAAGGTCGGCTCATTTCACCGTGGTTTTAGGCATTAAAGGGAACGCAACCTTTTTTAAACCTACGGTTTTTGCAATTTCTTGCTAGGTATTGGAAAAGGTTATAGGCTTGTCAATGACTCTCAGGGAAATCAATACAGATAGGCTGACCGGCCTACTTAATCGTTTGGCTCCAGGAGGAACAATGCATAACTGGATCTGGTTTATTCTTGCAGCCTTGTTCGAAATCGGTGGCTGCTACGCAATTTGGGCCTGGATTCGGTTAGAAAAATCGGTCCTGTGGCTGGTTCCCGGTACTTTCAGCCTGGTTATATTTGCCCTAATTCTTACGCGGGTCGATGCGACCTTTGCGGGCCGAACGTATGCCGCCTACGGTGGAGTGTACATCGTCTCTTCGATCGCGTGGATGGGTGTGATTGAACGTGCCAAACCGTTGTTGACCGATTACTTGGGCGTAGGTCTTTGCCTTATAGGTGCAACTGTAATTATATTTGGTCCTAGATTTTCTGGAGCCTAGCAACCCCCTAGTGGGGAACCCAGACCGTTCGCGTGAGTGGATTTCGGCATACAATTGATTTGTTGCAAGGAAATTTTGAATGAGCGAATCTGAATCTAATGTGTCCACCGCACGATTTTCTGTGGGCAACCTGGTGCATCATAAGCTTTTTGATTACCGAGGCGTCATTGTTGATGTCGATCCTCAATTCCAGTTAACCGAGGAGTGGTACGAGACCGCTGCTCGGTCGCGGCCGCCAAAGGATAAACCCTGGTATCATGTGCTGGTTCACAAGGGCAGCCATCAAACGTACGTAGCGGAACGAAACTTGGAACCGGATCCAAGTGCCGAGGCCATTGATCATCCGTTGATTGGGCATTACTTTACCGGGTTCAGTGAAGGTCGGTACGTCAATGATGTACCGAGCCATTAACCATCATCCCATTGTTCAAACCATATGATTATAATCCTAATGGGAGTTGCCGGTTCGGGTAAGACCACCATTGGGACACTCCTGTCAGACGTCATTGGTTGGACATTCTTTGACGGTGACGATTTCCATCCTCAAAAAAATATCGAGCACATGAGACGAGGGATCGCGCTATCCGACAAGGATCGTGAGATCTGGCTCGACAGGCTTCATGAGCTTGTCCGTGGACTCAACGACAGGGGTGAGTCTGCAATACTTGCTTTCTCAGCACTTCGGAAGGCCTATCGGGAGCGGGTTGCAGACGGAGTGGATGGATTGAGATTCCTTTACCTGAAAGGAGATCCTACTCTTCTGGAGCAGAGGATCAAAGACCGTAAAGGCCATTACTTCGGCGCTGACCTATTGGGAAGTCAATTTGAAACACTCGAAGAACCCGAAGGGATAGCAATGGTGGATGTGAAAGGTGAACCGGATGAAGTGGTGGCTCGGGTACGAAAGGTCTTGGGGGTTTAAACCATATGGTTCCTAGCTAATGGTCGATACCTAATTTGCGTGCAAGCAAATGGTCAAGACTCATTTTTCCTGAGCCCAAATATGAGCAGGAGGAAGACCGTTAGGTATACGGGTTCAGGCTTATAGTAGAACCTCCCCCAGAAGAGGAGACTGCTCTCGGCCTTGGCAATATCATTCTTGATGACATCGGGAATGGTAACCGTAACCGAGGCCACGATCATAGCAAATCCAATCGCAGCTGGCCAAAAGCGAGTCCCGAGTCCGATAATGAGGGCGATGCCTCCGATGAGTTGGACACTTGCGTCTAGCCAAGCGTTCATCAAAGGAAACGGAATTCCATATTCGATGAATTCATTCCTTAAGTGGCCGATTCCCTGGACAAAAAACTTGTTGTAGCCGGACATTAGAAAGAAAAATCCAATGGCGGATCTCGACAACAGGAGGGCGATCCATTGAAGTTCGCTTAATTTCTGGAAAGTTCGGGAAGCCAGTTGCACGATGGAATTCATTTGTCGATCCTCCTTCCGGTTCAGGGCCAACGCGGTTTTATCGAAGTTCTAATGCCTTAGCAAGGAAAGAGGTGTTAGAAACCAACTTCACCTCTTGTAGAAGCAAAGGGAGAGAAGCGGCCGAACTACGTTTGCCAACAAGCCTTTCGGAAAAACTAAGGTATTCCTATTATCCTAACCATCAGAGTGCCCGCCGAAGGTTAGTAGAATTTGTGCTAAAAACTAGTAATTTTACCAGTCGTCTCCAACCGTTTGTAAGCAGAAGTCATGACATTTTGGGAATTGAGGGAAAATGGTTTGAAACAATGAGAGATTATTAGGTCGACACGAAGGCATATAGCCGGAACCGAGTGGAACGAGTAACCATCTAGCAGTTGCAATGGTTCGTCTTCGTAGTTAAGCCGCTTTGGGGGACGAAGTCATTGGGTTGTACCAGTGCGTTTTTCCTCTTATGTTTCACTTAAAATATAGTCTCTAAATATTTAAAATAGTAAGATAAAATATCAAAATAAAACGATACCAGTTTTATGATATACTGACCAATATAATCAATGGGTCATTGAATAATTAGAGCTTTAGCTTAGGTAAAATGGAGGAATTTAGACATGGGCCAAACCCAGCAATCGATCACCATTAACACGCCTGTGGACCGTGTGTGGAAGGCGATTCGCAACTTCCATAATATGAACTGGGCTCCGAACGTCGTTGGCAACATCGAGCTGGTGGGTGATGTCCCAGGTGATCAGGTTGGTGCGGTCCGTGTGTTAAACGGCGTGTTTCGTGAGACGCTCCTCACGTTGGACGATAAGGAACAAACGTTTTCTTATAGCATTGACGATGGGCCTTCCCCCGTCTCAAAAAGCGATGTGAAGAATTATGTAGGTCGAATTGGGGTTAGGCCGGCTCCAGGGAACAAAGGAACACTGGTCGAATGGTCGTCCACCTGGGAGCAAAACGACGAGGCAGCTTACGAATTCTGCCATGGTATCTATGTCGCGCTCCTTGCCGATATGAAAAAAAGCCTGGAATAGTTTAATCAGCGGTATGGTGAGAGAGCCTGCAATGGACCACAGAGGCGCATCATGGGTTGGCAGCTTCCTTCGTATCTCGTGCGATCCAACAATGCGACAGTCACGCGGTTTTTAGAGCAAACTTCGCCGTCGGCCCACTCGGATGTCGCGGATGAACTTCTTTTATCGGCAGACGGTTTGGTGGGTGTGAGCTCGTATTGCCCAGACGTTAAAAATTATTCCTACATAGTCCTCCATACAGCAGACCATCAGATCTTTGGTTTGGCCTATGGGATGAAACGGCTCTGCTACCAGGTTCCGTCGGATTTCTCCACAGAGCTCGAAGCCGACGAGGGGCAGACCTTGGCTGAATTTTGGTCCGGGTGGGTTTGTTTCAACCCCTTCGATTCACGTCAGCGCACAGAAGATTTGCGGCGAAAAGCGAAGAAATGGTGCCGAATTGCCTATGAACATTCATTGGAAATTGAAAAGAGGAGCAGACCCTTCTCGTAAGCCTCAGTGTTAACTAAGTTTGAGAAACCATGTGGCCCCAATTTGCTAGAAGAATTATCTTGATGGCCCTCTGTATGGGGTTTCCAAGTTGCACCTCTGAACCGGCATCAAACGGGAAGCCTCCAAGGGTCGGAATGATCTTTTGGGAGCTCCAATCTTGGGAAACTGGAGGCGGTAGGAGTCGCTTAACCATTTGGTCGGATGGTCGATCTGAGGTGATGATTGTTCCTGATGAATACTTTCGCCGCAAGCCAGATATGCTTCTTCCTCGTGACGGCTGGACGGTAAGGAACGGTAAGCGCGGCTTATATTTCATTCGAATCAACGTGTTCCCGGAGGAGGTTGCCAGAGAGAAAGTTCGTCAGGCAATGGCCGCGGGTATCCATCGGTTGAAGACGTTTAAGCCTGGCTATCTAGATGGAAGCGGTACTCTTGTGGGCGTAGGGATTGAGGGTAAATTGATACAGACGGTGATCCCAATGTTCCTCGACCGAGATAGAGGATCCGTCAATCACAAGCGTTTTATCGCCGTATCGAAGGTTCTCTCTGATTTTGACAGGCTGCTTATGATGTCCGGCATTAGCTAAGTGGTGGAAACAGTTAGGAATTCTGCCGTTCCCGCTTAAGGGATTAAAATTGTCTAAGTTGGTCTTATGGCTAGGCTTTTAGTTTTTCAGCATGTACCGTTCGAGATCCTTGGTACCTTGAATCCTCTCTTCAAGCGTTTAGGGTTTAGGATTCGCTATGTCAATTTCGGTCGTCACCCCGATGCCCAGCCTTCCCTGGAGGGTTACGAGGGGTTGGTGGTTCTTGGCGGACCCATGAGCGTATATGAGACGAGGAAGTATCCGTACCTGACCACAGAACTTCATCTTATTGAAGAGGCAATCCAAAAGGATATCCCCGTATTGGGTGTTTGCCTTGGCGCGCAACTGATTGCCAAGGCTCTAGGGGCCCGGGTCACGATGAACAGGGAAAAAGAGATTGGCTGGCACGACGTCTCCAGAACACATGAGGCGAAAAAAGATCCAGTGGTAGGACATTTTAGGGAATCAGAAAAAATTTTTCAGTGGCATGGCGATATATTTGAGACGCCCAAAGGGGCTGTTCATCTGGCGAGTTCACAGACTTGCAGCAACCAGGCCTTTCGGTATGGAAAGAGAGTCTATGGATTTCAATTTCATCTCGAAGTGGACGAGCCTATGATTGAGCGTTGGTTAAATACCCCTGCCTTTAAGAAAGAGTTGGAGAGTCTGGGCGGTAGTGTGACGGCTGACAAGATCCGTAAAGAAACCAAGGCTTACATTCACCGGCTCACGGTGCTGAGTCAAAAATGCTTTGGAGAATTTAGCCAACTCTTTGGTATCCAGAAGAAATACCAGCGGCTCCCTTCCAGGTAAGATTCTACGTAGCCCCTCGTTTCGACCCATAGGTCCCAACTTTTCACAGGTATAGGGTCATTTTTGGCTCACCTTTCCGGTAGTCTTCTCTTGCCAAACGGTGCGAATCGCAATAAAATCCGGCCCAACTTTGAGAAGTCAATGTCTGTGTAGCCCTGACGAACGGGTAGCAACTGCTGGGCGGTATACTCATCTGAGGGACGCTATTGTCTTTTTACGGTTGGATAATCATTAAACCAAAATAAGCGGGAGAAGTTATGGGTAGAATAATCTCTTTTTTATATGGGACGATTTCCCACGTGCTATTCCTATTAGTATTTATGTATATGGCTGGATTCCTCGGCAACTTTATCGTTCCGAAGTCAATTGATTCAGGCCCCGTTGGGCCGTTCGGACAAGCGCTGATTGTTAACATCCTCTTGCTTGCCCTATTTGCGATTCCACACAGCGTCATGGCACGGCCAGGATTCAAACAATGGTGGACTGCGATTGTTCCAAAACACATCGAACGCAGTACCTATGTGATGATTAGTAATTTGCTCGTTATACTTCTGATGTGGCAATGGCAGCCAATGGTGGGAGTCGTTTGGAGGGTGGAGAATCCTGTAGGAGCACTTATATTATGGAGCCTTTTCGGGATTGGCTGGGTCTCGATCGTTATTACTTCCTTCATGATCAATCACTTTGATCTTTTTGGCACGCGGCAGGTTTACCTATATCTACGAGGCAGGGAGTACACGCCCCTCGAGTTCAAGACCAGGGGATTCTATAACTACGTTCGCCATCCGCTAATGGTAGGTTGGATTATTGCCTTTTGGTCGACACCTGATATGACGGTCGGACATCTAGTATTTGCCATTGGCACAACGGTTTATATCTTAATCGCTATCCAAATAGAGGAAAGGGACCTGGTTAAGTTCCATGGCGAGGCCTATGACAGCTATCGTCGTCGGGTGTCAATGCTAGTGCCTTTTAAGAAAAAAAGTACTTAAACAGCGGTAGGGTGCATCTATAGAAGGGATAAACATCACGAAGCGAGTGATGGTTCAAATAAAGGAGGAGACGATGAGTGACGCTAGTGGAAAAAAAGCGCGTGCGTTGGGGATCAATCACGTGGTCCTGGAAGTAGGAGACCTGGATGAGGCACTCAAGTTTTACGGTGCGATCTTTGATTTCAACCTTCGCGGAAAGAGCGAGCGTAATGCCTTCATTGACCTGGGCGACCAGTTCATCCAATTGACTCTGGGCAAGACCCAGTCCGCGGACGACAAGCGCCATTTTGGGTTTGTGGTGGACAGCCCGGAACCCGTTGCTCGAGCGTTGGAAGAACTTGGCGTCCAAAGACTGGACCAACGGCTCAATTTTCGTGACCCGTGGGGGAACCGGATCGAGGTGGTTTCCTATAACGACATCCAGTTCACCAAGTCATCCCACGTACTCAAAGGGATGGGCATTGGCACCCTCGAAAAAACCCCCAACGCAATCGACGAACTCAAGAAAAAGGGCATGGCGCCGGAAGATGGAGCGAAGGTATAAGTTGGATGTATCGCGACCACCAGAGCTGCCCGGCAAAGCCGTATCGAATTGCGAATTTAGGAAAACAAATTCGAAAAATTGTGTGGTCGGGGGGTGAAGATAGTGATGGAGTTTGACGCAACCCGCGTAAACTCGGCTGGCTTCCGGGCGTTGGTATGGCTTAGGTGGGAAGGGGTGGGCCGAAAAGTGGGGCGAGATTAGCGCCCCTCCCGTTGAAATCGTTTTTAATGGCTTCTGAGCAACCTTGGTGCTCGAATGTCTACTTTTTCTTTTTCTTCTTGCCCCCGCGTCTACCTTTACGGTACGATCTGTGGCATTGACTGCAGGCGGTGGAAACCGCTTGATATTCCAGTTTCACAAGCTCAGCGTCCTTGACTGCAGCGGCGGCGGCTAGGTTCTTGGCCGAATTTTTCACCCAGCCAATATTATCCGTTACACCCTGCCAATCGCTCCAGATCGTTTTCAAGGCCCGAGAATTTTTCGCTGTGCTACCCTTGGGAAAGAGAGTCGGCAACCTGTCCATATTGGCAATAATAACTTTTGTGCCGGATTCGATGGCAGCATAGTCCATTGCCTTAACGGCCTTCTTGAGGGCCTTCGAGGTCTTGCTGTTGGACTTCATCAGTTTCTTTCTCTGGTCGATTACTTCTTCTTGCGCGAAGGCCTGCGGGGTACCCGACAGGAGGAAAATACCCGTTAGGAGTGCAAAAAAGATCCTTTTCTGGTTCATTGATCTCTCCTTTCGAATTGTACCAGCATGAGTTTGACCGAGCTTGTATACTGTATTAACTCCTTGGTTGTCAAGGTGCCTATACAAGCTTTTTTATTGGAAGGGGGCTCACTGGAAACGGGGGCTAGTCCATAAGCCGGTATCGGAGCAGGCAGTAGAGGGCGGCAAAGCCGTCCTTCCAGGTGATTTTTTTTCCTTCTTTGTAGGTCCTGCCGTAATAGGAGATGGGGACCTCGAATATTCGGCATCCGATCTTGGCTATTTTCACCGTGATTTCCGGCTCAAAGCCAAAGCGATTCGACTTGATCTGGATTTTCTTCAGTATATCAGTTCGGAAGGCCTTGTAGCCGACCTCCATGTCGGAGAGGTTCAGATTAGTTAAAATGTTGGCAAAGAGGGTTAATATTTGGTTGCCCACATAATGCCAAAAAAAAAGGACCCGGTGGGGTCCGCCCCCATAAAACCGGGTTCCATACACCACATCTGCTTCCCCGGCCTCGATGGGCTCCAGTAGTTTGGGGTAATCCCGGGGATTGTATTCGAGATCAGCATCCTGAACGATGACAATGGCCCCTGTTACCTCGGCCAGACCTGACCTGATTGCAGCTCCCTTTCCCTCGTTGACAGATTTGAAGATCACCTTGAGCTCATTCATGGGATCGGTTTTCTTCTTTGCGTCGGCGTCGAGGCTGGCTAAAATGTCCCGGCTCCCATCCCTTGAGCCGTCATCAATGACAATGATCTCCTTGGGCACATTCACGCGCTGTACCCGGCGGATTGCCTCTCTGAGAGTGTTCACCTCGTTGTAAACAGGGATCAATACAGAGAGCTTCACTGCTCAAACTCGTGTTTTTTTAACTCGCGAATGAAGGCGGATAGGTTGGGATCGCTGTTGATGATCTCGTTGACTTTATTCTGAAACTCCGCGGCCGCCCTTTCGAGGGGGGTGGTATCGATCCGAATGCCGAGCCACTGGGTGAGCCTTAGCACTAGGGCCAAGGTCCCTCGAGGGTTCGGCGAGGGAGGCAGATAGTGGGGGAGGGCAGCCCACAAGCTCATGTTGGGCATGGCTGTTTTACGGCACATGTCACCCATGACTCCAACGATGCCCGTAGGTCCCTGGTATCGTGAGGGAATCAGATCCATTTCTTGCATGAATTTTTTATCAGTGGAAAATCCAGTCAGGGGCACGGGTCTAGTGTAGAGCACCTCATCGAGATAGGCCCCAAGGGTCACGATTATTTCCACTTTCCATTCACGCGCCAAGGAAAGAAACAATTCGGAGAAGGCCTTCCACCGGAGATTGGGCTCTGGGCCTATGCCAAAAATGAAATCTCGCTCTATTCCCATTCCGGACCCGTAGTAGAAATCGTAGGAGGGCCATTGAATCTGCCGCTGTGATCCCTCCACGAGACGCACCTGGGGACGCTGGGCGGAAAAGTCATAGAACTCCTCAGGATCGATGCTGGCAAACTTGGATGCGATCAGCTGCTCGGTGAGGTATCGAACCGCCATACTAGCGGCGGCCCCTGCGTCGCTCCAACCGGCAAATGCGATGACCAGAACGGGGCGCCTCATGGCTGGTCGGCTATCATATTGGACTGAGTCCATTGCTTTACTATTATCATACTCCGTGCGGTTTCCGCCAGGGGAAGTTAGGTAAATGCCCATACATATTTGATCATAAATTATGGGTGCTCTCGAGAGAATTTGCGGGGAACAGGTGGGCGGTGATCCGGATTTCCTGACAGCCCCGTTTAAAATGATGTTCTCGTAAGCCCGTGCCCGATCAGCTCTTTTTGACCCACACCGGAACATTGATGGCTGAGCCGAGACCCAAGCTCGGGGCTATCCTGAGATGAGGAAAATACTTGTTGGGGTAAGACAGCATTGTTGTAGGAGCGGCGCTTAGCAGGAGCTCTGTGACTTCTTGGAAGGGAGGGGATGGCCTGCTACAATGGAATCGCGAAATTTTGGAAATCATCGCATTTGATGAATCGGCGCGATCCTTTCGGAGGTCTTTGTTTGGCCATGGATCAGAACTGGACCCAAAAACTTTCCTTCTACGATAACCGGGTGCTCTTCGGCCACGATGCGACTCCTGGTCTCATTGCCTTTGAGGTAGAGGGCTCGGATAAGATCAGGATTTTTTCTCGACAGGGGGATCAGACCTTTTCGGAGTCTGTATCCTTCCAACCACTTTTGCTGATTGAAGATGAAAAATGGCTCAAGGGGTGGAAAGGGAAATGTACCCTTGAGCGTCTCGGGGGGAGTGCGCCCTTTAGCCACGTCGCCCACTTTGCAGATTTGAAGGAGCTGGATGCGGCGAAGTCTTATCTGCAGAAGAAAAGTGGCAAGGGACTTTCGGCCACCGATGCCCCCTACCTTTATATGGGTGACCCGGTTCACCTTTTCCTCCTCATTTCAGGCAAGACCCATTTCTTGGGCATGGGCTTTGGCGAGCTCAGGCGCTTGCAGTTGGATATTGAAACTTACTGCGCGCCGGGCTTTGAGTTTCCCAACCCCGAGCGAGAATCGGATCGGATAACGGCCATTGCGTTGTCGGATTCTACGGGCTGGGAGAAATTGATATCGGGAAAAGAGTTAGGCGAAGCGGAGATGTTATCTGAGATGGTCCAAACCATTCAGGATAGGGATCCTGATGTCATCGAGGGGCACAACTTTTTTCGCTTCGACCTGGAATACCTAGAGGCCCGGGCTCGTAGATATGGAGTGAAGTTGAAGCTTGGAAGAGACGAAAGCAACCTTAGAGGGCATCCCTCGCGGATGCAGATCGCTGAACGGTCTATTACCTACCGAAAGTACGAAATTTTTGGTCGTCACATCATTGACACTTGGATTCTTGCCCAGCACTTCGATGTGGCCACGCGCGAGTTGTCAGGATACGGACTGAAGGAAATCGCTCGTCACTTCGGTGTCGCTAGCACGGATCGCACCTATATTCCAGGAGACAAAGCCAGCTGGTACTTCGACCATGAACCGGACACCCTGTTTCGTTATGCTATGGACGATGTCCGGGAGACGCGGGCCATCTCGGAACTCCTTTCT
>SMUX01144140.1_pt1 | contig 12140 bp, 9 predicted proteins | sample 2456431 | NCBI WGS metagenome assembly SMUX01 (sample SAMN11095930, study PRJNA526329) | marine sediment metagenome | biome: Marine sediment; feature: Surficial sediment; material: Deep marine sediment; isolation source: Hadal surficial sediment | place: Pacific Ocean | collected 2014-11 | depth 0-1... | reverse complement strand
GGCCATGAGTGATTTTCAGGAGACCGGACCGCTTCGACCCCCGGACCAGCCGCAACTTGAACAGGATGGTTCGACGCGCCGATGGTTGCTATGGATCGGCGGAATCCTCTTATTCGCCATTATTGTGTTGGGTGTGGGGGGAATAACGGGATACGCTTCGGGCCTCGATCAGCGAAATTCGCGCTCCAGTAGCGAAAGCTCGCTCCTAACCCAGGAGCAATTCGACCTGGGAGTGCAGGATTTGTTAGAGGGTCGATGGGAACTTGCTAGGCAGCGATTCGCCTACATCATCGAAATTGATCCCGATAATTCGGTGGCACGCGAGCTGCTTGGGGATGCGCTCATTGCGCTGGATCAGCCCACTCTGGCTCCGACACTGACTCCTAGCCCGACCCTAGATGTCACTCCGACTCCGACGCTCGATCTGAGCTCAATCGATGGATTGTTCGCGGCCGCCCAGGCCGCGCACGGTTCCGGCGACTATGACATCGCGTTTGAAGCGCTCGTTACGCTCATCGCAGAAGTTCCGGATTTTCGACGAGCGGAAGTAAATCAGCTGCTGTTTTCTGTGCTGCGAAATCGCGGGCTGGACAAGATCTGGCGAGGGGATCAAGAGCAGGGAATTTATGATCTGACGCTGGCAGAACGCATATCTCCGTTGGACAACCAGGCCTCGAGCTGGCGAAATTCGGCCGCATTCTACCTGTTCGCTAACAGCTACTTTGGTTTGGATTGGAAACTAGCGACGGAGTACTTTTCTCAGATCTGCAGCGCAGCCATCTGGGATGGGTGCTGGAAATACTCGCAAGCCGCGTGGCAATATGGCAACAAGCTCATGGAGGCGGAGGACTCTTGCGGTGCAGTTTTACAGTACGATGCCTCGCTGCGGACTCGGGAGGATGAGAAAAAGGCTCCTACGGCCACCGAGGCTGCCAGCATTTGCCTGACGGCCACCGCACCAGCACCAACTCCAACCCCCAGCCCAACTATCGATCTCACAACAACGGTGACTCCTTCGGCCACCGTTTCAGGCCCAACCTTTACCCCGACCCTCACTCCGACCGTTGGACCTAGCTTCACACCCACCGAGTCCCCGACTCCCACGCATACGCCGACTCCGACGGAGCCTCCTGGGTAGATCGATCGCTCCGGTCCACCTGCCGCCAACTCAGCTTTCCATTCCAGGTCCACAAAATTCGACCGAGACCGGGTTTCGCGCAGCATCGCGCCGAAACTTCGATAGGTCTCCGTACGCCGCAAGGTTAGAATACAAACCTTATGGCATCTGATTACGACTATGACTTGTTTGTCATCGGCTCCGGCCCGGCAGGTCAGCGCGCCGCTATTCAGGCAGCCAAGCTCGGCAAACGTGTGGCTATCGCAGAGCGGAAAGCCGTGGTGGGCGGAGCGTGGATCAATACCGGCACCATTCCGAGCAAGACGCTACGCGAAGCGGTGCTCTATCTCTCCGGCTATCGACTGCACGACTTGTATGGCGCGTCCTATTCTGTAAAGCAAGACATTAGCATGTCTGACCTGTTGGTTAGGACCGATCATGTGGTGAAGCAGGAACTCGATATCGCTCGCCACCAGCTCCAGCGTAACTCGGTGGAGTTAATTCCGGCCGCGGCTTCCTTCATTGACCCCAATACGCTTCTTTTGGAATCGATTCGAGATAGCGGCCAACGCACGGTGACCGCCGACAAAATTATCGTGGCGACCGGAACCTCCGATACACGTGCCCCGGATATCGAATTTGACGGATTCCGCATTTTGGCCAGCGACGACATCCCGAAGTTGAGCAACATTCCCAAATCGCTGGCGGTCATCGGCGCAGGGGTGATTGGCAGCGAGTATGCCTCGATGTTTGCGGCGCTCGGGGTGCGGGTGACGCTGATCGACAAGCGGAACCGCCTGCTGGATTTCGTCGATGCCGAGATCGTGGACACACTGATCTACCACTTGAGAGAAAATCGCGTAAGGCTCCGCTTAGGAGAAGAGGTCACGGCCATCGAGCGTATTGAGACCGACCTTGGCGAGCAAGTACGAATTCACCTGGCCAGCGGCAAGAAACTAACTTCGGAAAAGGCTCTCTACAGCATAGGTCGTACCGGAGCCACCCAGGAGCTCGGCCTCCAATCGGTCGGACTCAAGCCAGATGACCGCGGCCGTTTGACTGTGAATGAGGACTATCAGACCGCAGTCCCCAGCATTTATGCCGTCGGGGATGTAATCGGTTTTCCAAGCCTTGCTTCGACCTCAATGGAGCAGGGAAGGCTAGCGGCTCGTCATGCGTTCGGCCTTAAAACCAAGAGCCTCCCTGAGCTATTCCCTTATGGCATCTACACCATCCCTGAAATCTCGATCGTCGGTAAAAATGAGCAGGAGCTGACCAAGGCTGGCGTGCCCTACGAAGTGGGCAAGGCTCACTACAGAGAGATCGCACGCGGTCAAATTTTAGGCGACAGCAGCGGACTCCTCAAGCTCGTGTTTCGCCATGGATCAGGGGAGCTGTTGGGAGTGCATATCATCGGGGAGGGAGCCAGCGAACTGATCCATATCGGGCAGGCGGTGCTGGCCTTCGGTGGAAACGTGGAATATTTCATCAATACCGTCTTCAATTATCCGACGCTGGCCGAGGGTTACAAAACAGCCGCATTTGATGGGATCAACCGGATGGGTTCCCCCTCAGATACGATATCCATTCGCCCCATGGGTGAAAAGGCCTCCGACTGAGCAAATACGTCTACCCGCAAACGCATACCGTTGATCAAATTGACGACTATCACGGTACGCAGATTGCGGACCCTTATCGCTGGCTCGAAGATTCCGACACTCCTGAATCCAGAAACTGGATCGAAGCGCAAAACGGACTCACTTTCGGTTTCCTGGAAAGCATCCCGGCCCGCGAGCGCTTGCGAGATCGCCTAACTGAACTCTGGGATTACCCGAAGGAAGGCGCTCCCGTCAGGCGCGCTGGGCACTACTTTCAGTTCCGGAATTCCGGTCTTCAGAACCAAAACGTACTGTATGTGATGGACTCAATCGATGGCGAAGCGCGTGTCCTGGTGGATCCAAATGCCTTTTCTGATGACGGAACCGTCGCGCTGACCCAATGGGCGGTCAGCCCCGACGCCGCGCTGCTGGCTTATGCCACGAGTGAGAGCGGATCAGATTGGCTGACCTGGCGGGTCAGGACCATCGAGTCGGGGGAGGATCTCCCGGACGTGCTTCGGTGGAGCAAATTCTCTGAAGCCTCATGGCTCAAGGATGGCAGCGGCTTTTACTATTCGCGCTACAACCAGCCGGAAGAAGGCGCTGAAACCACCAAGCTCAATCAATACCACAAGCTATATTTCCATCGAATCGGGGAAGGCCAGGAAAGCGATGAACTGATCTACGAACGCCGGGATAAGAAGGAGTGGGGCTTCGCGGCCGAAGTCTCGGACGATGGCGATTATCTGGTGATCCACGCCTCGCAAGGAACAGATACGCGCAACCGCGTCTTCTATCAAGACCTGAATTCCGACGCAGATATCGTGGAACTAATCCAAGAGCTGGAAGCCGAGTATATATTTTTAGGTAACGATGGCCCGGTTTTCTACTTTCGATCGGATTCCAATGCGCCGCTCGGCTGCGTACTGGCGATAGATACCGAGAATCCCATCGACATCAGGACGCTCATTCCCGAACAGCAGGACGCCCTCCAACACATGATCATGGTGAACGATGAATTTGTCGGGCTTTACCTGCACGATGCAACGCATCAGATCGCTAGATATGACCTCGACGGCAAGTCTCTGGGATCCATCGATCTTCCAGCGCTCGGATCGATACCCAGCACCCTGAATGCATTTGAGCTGACCGGCAGGCGTGATCATGATGAGCTGTTCTTCTCGTTCTGGTCGTTTCTCCAGCCAAGCACGGCCTATCGCTTCGATTTTCAAACGGGCAAAACCAAGCCCATATCGACACCGCCAATCGACTTCGATGTGAATGAATTCGTAACCCGGCAAGTATTTGTGAGAAGCAAGGACGGTACCCAGCTGCCGTTGTTTCTCACACACCGCAGTGACTTGCAGACCGATGGGACGAACCCCACTCTGCTTTACGGATATGGCGGGTTCAGAATCTCGCTCACGCCCCGCTTCAGCGTGAGCAACTTAGTGTGGCTCGAGCAGGGCGGAGTGCTGGCCTGGGCGGTTCTACGCGGAGGCGGAGAGTATGGCGAGCAGTGGCATCAAGCCGGTATGCTGGAGAATAAGCAAAATGTCTTTGACGACTTCATCGCATGCGCTGAGCATCTGGTCGAGGCTGAAATCACGGTGCCGAACAAGCTCGCCATTATGGGGGGTTCAAATGGCGGCCTGCTGGTCGGCGCGTGCATGAACCAGCGGCCCGATCTATTTGGCGCTGCGATTCCAATAGTTGGAGTGATGGACATGCTGCGCTTCGACAAATTCACAATCGGATGGGCTTGGGTGAGTGACTATGGAAGTCCGGATAATCCTGAGCAGTTCGAGATACTAAAGGCATACTCGCCGCTTCACAACCTGGAACCTGGAGTCCGATATCCGGCAACGTTAATTATCACCGCCGACCACGACGACCGGGTCGTCCCGGCGCACTCCTTTAAATACGCGGCTGCGTTACAGGCGGCGCACGCTGGGGAGGCTCCGACCCTGATCCGCATTCAATCCAAGGCCGGACACGGGCTTGGCAAGCCTACCGCCATGCTTATCGACGAGGCAGCCGATATTTGGGCGTTTCTGTCCGCGACCTTAGATATCCCGGGAGCGAGATAGCTAAGTGCAGGCGCGCAAACAAAAGAAAAGCGCTCCCTAACAGGGAACGCTTTTTAAGGGTCTCGGCCGCTTGAAGCGGCGCAATCTCACTCTGTGCGAACGTGGTCAATCCGAAGGGGGCTGAAATCCAATTTGCGCCAGGATGCCCATTAATCCACCGCCCTCGGTAACCTCAATCTCGTATGACACGATCTTGTCGCCTTCTACGGTGAGCTTTCCGGCTTCGTGCGGTAGCTTGACTGATTTTCCCGACGCTGGAATTACACCAAAGCCCATTGGCGTGAGGTCAAGGTCCGCCGTGTGAGTTCCTGTCAGGTGAGTGCCCGTGTTAATGACGTTTCCCTCGGCCCCCATGGTATGCAAGCCGAATTCCAGATCGGGTATGCCACCCTTGAGTGCCTTCGTGAGACCTAGCCACATTTGGGCGTCCACAGGCTCAGGAACCGGCCCGCTGAATGTAAAATCGTCGGCCAGGTATTCCATTACTTTGTCGTAATCGCCCTCATTGAACGTACGTACAAACTCGTCTACCAACTCTTGAGGTTCCATCAGTTTCTCCTTTAGCTCGATCTGCGGTCCTTGGGAATAGTCAGCTTTGCCTCGATGAAGTATTTATGGGGCAGACGCAGCGAGTTGCCGATCGTGCGAATTTCTTCGATTTCTTCATTCGTCACGCGGCCGTCCGCGTCTCCTACCCGGAATAGCACTTTCAGGAATTCGATCCGCTGATCTTCATCGGTGTTCTCGAAAAACTCGCGGGACAACCGGTAGTAATCCATGTCTGCACCGATCTCTGAAACCGCTACCTCGACCACGAAAGCGGCCTGATCTGCGTTCAGCTTCCAGCCATCTTCCAGAGCTTTGGATATCGCCGCGACCTCGTCATCGGTAACTTCCAAGTCGACATGCGCTACCCGGGCCATTAATCCGCCTGCGAGCGAGAGCAGCCGCAGCTCTGCGTCAGGAATATCTAAGCTAACTTCCTCACCATCCATGCGCAGCTGGAGGCCGTAATACACCTTATTCTTGATGTAATCTTCGAAGTGCTCCTCACGGTTGGGCGCATCGCTCAAAGCTTCCTCTCGCCGGGAGACCGATCCTGATACAAGTCGGCCGAACCGACCCAGACTGAGTGCATCGATCTCTGCCTCGATGGAATCGATGACCGCGCGTTCCTCGTCGGTCACGACTCCATCCGCGCCCACCAATTCCTCCAGCGCCTGCTTGGCAAGTGCCTTGTCCTCAGAGGATTTCAATTGACCTTTCAGCTGATCTACCAATCGTTCGCGTTCGGCTTCGCCAACCGGTGATTCGATGTACATCTCGAGCGTTGCCCACTCTCGACCGGTCAGTTCTGGCAGGCGGAACAGTAGGTCTTTCAAGCTGTTGATCTCTTCGTTGGAGACCTCATGGTCTGCCCATGCAGCAGCCACGATAACCTTGCCAAGAGTTAGGATGAGTTCTGAATTTGAAATGGTGCACCTCCGCAGCCAGGGATTATAACTTCTGCCTGCTATGGCGTGCTTAAGTTAGCTTACAAAAAAACCAGCGACCGAAAATCCGTACTACAATTTTCCCTTGATCCTGTTGAAAGGAGATGTTCAATGAAAATTAGCGATCTGGTTAGCTCCCTCTCCGAGTCGGCCACCATGAAATTCAACGAACGAGCCAATCAGATGAGGGCCGAGGGCAAACCGATCATCCATCTCGGTGTCGGGGAACCCAAGAACAAGGCCCCAGAGGCCGCGGTAGCTGCCTCGACGAAGAAGTCGGAGGAGGGTTACTTCAAATACACTCCGGCGGCCGGACTGCCCTCGCTTCGCACGGCGATCGCGGATTACACGACCGAGCGCTACGGCGTGGAGGTATCCCCGGCAAACGTGATTGCCTCCAATGGATCGAAGCACGCGCTGTTCAATGTGCTGATGGCGATCGTCAACCCCGGCGAAAAGGTGCTGATGCCGGTGCCTTATTGGGTAACCTATCCAGAAATGGTGAAACTGGTGCGAGGCACTCCCGCATTCGTTCAGCCGGAGCCGGGCACACTCATGCCGAGCGTTGGCGCGGTCATCGAGTCCGTAGATCAAGACACCGCAGCAATTGTGATCAACAGCCCCAATAATCCTTCCGGAATGGTCGCGTCGGCAGCCTTCCTGGAGCAGCTTGTCCAGTATTGTGAGAGCCAGGACGTCTACCTCATAATGGACGACATTTACCGGGATTTGGTGTTCGATGACGGCGCGGCGGCTTCTGCCTATCGGTACACAAGCGAGGCGCTCGACTCGTCACATGTCATCGTGATTAACGGAGTGTCGAAGCTCTATGGGATGACCGGGCTGCGGCTCGGCTGGTCCATCGCGCCGGCCGAAGTGAGCTCGGCAATCAATAAGATCCAAGGGCAGATGACGTCCAATGCTTCGGTCATTTCTCAGGCCGGAGCGGAGGGTGCACTGCTGGGCGATCAAGGTGTGGTTGATGAGCTCCGCCTCCACCTGCAGGAAAATCGAGATCGATTGCTGGAGGAGTTGGCCGACCTGGAGGGTCTTAAAGTGGAGCGACCCCAGGGGGGCCTTTATTGTTTTCCGGACTTTTCGGCCTTCAATCCCGATTCGAATGCGCTGGCGGAGTTCCTGCTTGAAAAGGCAATGGTTGTGACGGTGCCGGGCGTCGAGTTCGGCATGGAGGGTCATATCCGGTTGGGGTTCGCTGGCACCGCGGAGGATGCGGTGGAGGGCGCTCGCCGCATCAAATGGGCGCTCGATCCCAGCCAACCGGACCAAATTCAAATGGGCGATGTGGTTGTCACCAGGGATTGGGACTAACCGCTAGAGAGGGATAAAACATGGAATGGCTCACTAACCCCGAAATCTGGATCGCTTTACTCACGCTGACCGCGCTCGAAATCGTCCTGGGGATCGACAATGTCATCTTCATCTCGATTCTGGCGGGCAAGTTGCCTGCAGATCAGCAGGACAGAGCCCGGCAGATCGGCTTGCTTCTGGCAATGCTGATGCGCATCGCATTGCTCTTCTCACTAAGCTGGCTCGTAGGCCTGACGGAGCCGCTCATTACGATCTTTGGATTTGAGGTCACCGGACGGGCTCTGATACTGATCTTGGGCGGGCTGTTCCTGCTCGGTAAAGCTACTTTGGAGATTCACGACAAGCTGGAGGGCGAGGAGGGCCACAGATCGACCGCGGTGGCAGCGACACTTGGGGCGGTATTGGTTCAGATCGTTCTGCTGGATATTGTGTTCTCTCTTGATTCGGTGCTGACCGCGGTCGGCATGGTCACTCAGATTGGCGTCATGGTCGCGGCGGTAGTCATCGCGGTGTTGATCATGCTTGTGGCCTCCGGCCCCATTAGCAGATTCGTAAATGAGCGTCCAACGCTTAAGATTCTGGCGCTCAGCTTCTTGCTGCTGATAGGCGTTTCGCTCATTGCAGAAGGATTGGATTTCCACATTCCGAAAGGCTACATCTACTTCTCCATGTTTTTCTCGCTCTTTGTGCAAGTACTCAACCTACGGTTGCGCAAGCCGGCCGCAGAGCCGGTCCATCTGCGCCAGCGCTATGTAGCGGGTGAGGGAGAGGGCGGCACCGCGGCGCCAGCCGGCAGCTAACAATATGCCCCCGCTTGCGTCAATTCAAGCTCTGACGCAGACTCGAGCCATGCCTTGGAATGAGTTGCCTTTTCGCCGGCTGGCTATTATTTCGGTCGTCGCGCTTAGCGCGTGTCAGGGGCTCGCGGGGACGCAAGTCGAGCCGACGTCTGAGGTCGTACCCCCAACCGACGTTCCGCTACCAACCGACACTTCCACGCCGGAACCGACTCCAACCGAGACGCCGACCCCTATCCCTACTCCAACAGCAACCGAAACGCCGCTGCCGACCGCAACTCCCACCGAAACCTTCACGCCCACGCCGCTTCCTGCGGGTTGGGTGGAGGTTCCAGACGTCATAGGAATGCAGTATCTTGACGCCCGCAACCTCATCATCCGCAGCGGACTCAACTTCGCCTATCGAGATGTGCTCGATCTGGAACTAGCCAAGGGAAGCATCCTTATCCAGAATCCTGTTCCCGGTATCGGTAAGCCTGCCGGCAGCCTGGTTTTCTTATTCCGTGTCTTTCATGCGCCTCCGGCGTTGGTTAGTGAGATTTGCTATCCGCTTCGCCTGATCACCACCGGGGGCAGATTGCTGTTCTATGTCGATCTGGAGCAGGATCAGAAATACCAGATCCTGACTGACTTTCCCTATGGCGAGACTTCGCTTTTTGACTCGCAGATGTTTTTGCTCGATTCTTTTGCCAACAGCAAGCAGAACACCGTTGACTTTATCGCTCCGTTCACCGCGCGCTACGTAATTGCGTTAGGCCCGTATTCCATCACACAAAGCGATCTCAATGATAGCAATGGCGCCGTGCACGCCGGCTGCCTGTACGTGATTCCCGTCGAAGATTGAACTGGAAATTCGTGTTGCGTGGCACTGCGGTCGCATTGGCTGCGCTCGTGCTGCTTGGGTATGCAGGCTATCGATCGCTGCCGCGCGTCTTCCCAGGCGTTCCCTATGGCCCGACCCCGCGCCCTCCTACCATTACCGCGCTGAGGGGCAACATGCCGATTGGCTGGCCGGGTCTGGAAGCCCATGCGATCTATGCCGGATCGGAGTCCATTCCAACGGGCAGCGGTTTCATCTTTCGGCTACCTGGCGGTGGAGTGGTAGGGGCGGCGGCAGCCCACAGCTTCGATCTGGCAGGTCAACTGCAAACCGTTGAGTTCAGCCTCGATGAGGCCAGTATCGAGTTCGATGTCTTGCACGGCGTCCCCGGCGAGCCCAGAACGCTCAGTATGAATCTGACCAACGACTATGTTCTGTTCTCGGTGCAGGAGAAAAAATCGCCCGGCCAGGTATTAGAGCCAGATGAACGTGGATTCCCGCAGCCCGGCGAACGGATCGTGCTATATCCGGGCATTGGGTTGGAACACGGAGAACGCTGGGGAACGATCCTGGAGTCAGATCGCAATGGGGCCTGGGCCGTAATGGATGAAGCCTTCGAACCCGGAATGATGAGCGGCTCACCGGTCGTCAGTTTTCACACCGGAAGGGTGGTCGGGATGGCGCTGGCCGCGGGCCTGCGAGAAGGTCACACAGTGATCGGAATGCATCCCATCGGTTCGCTGGTCGAGAAGGGGCTCGAGGCTGTGGACCTTATCTCGCTCTCAGACTACTCGCCGAAGGAATAAGTGTAGCCGGCTGCTTGTCGGGTGACGCGTGTCGTTGGAACCACCACCAGCACTCCAGCTTCATCTTCGCCGATATCGATTGGAATTCGGGCGATGTTGCCTGCGCCGAGTGGAATGGTTTCGACGGTGGTTTCATCTCCGAAAGAAATCCAGGCCAGCCTGAAGGTCTGAGGCAGCTCGTTCTGGATTCGAACCCAGCCCTCCGCCTCCCACCCGCCGTCGTCTGTTTCGAAGTCGCTAAAGTAACCGATCTCGGGAATCGAAATGTCGTCGAGCATCAACCCTTCACCATTGGCGGCTAGATCTGTGATGTATTCGAACCGCAGAACAATTTCTTTCCCGGCATAGTCTGAAAGATCGACCGTCTCTTCGATCCAGTCGGATAATCGTGAATCTCCCGTGTAGCCCCATCCATAGCTGTTGAGATTTGGATTCTTATCAGTGCTCGAGGGGGTACGCAGGATCTCCCAGCTTTCCCCATCGTCTTCTGAGACGACAAGATACACGTAATCCCAACCATCCTCGATGTTGTACCAGGTCTGATAGGTGAGGTTCACCGGACCGCTGACATCCGTCAAATCAAAGGTTTGAGAGAGGCGCATGTCGGCAGTGTCCCCCTTGTTGGACCAGAAAGCGTATTCGCCCGAGAACGGGTCAGCGGGAAGAAGCTCGACTTGTTCCGCGCCGTCGAAGGTCATCGTCCGCTGTCCCTCACAAATCAAGCGGATGTAGTGCACGCCGTACTGGCTGACCTCACGCTCTTCTTCCTCGGCCGGGCAATCCCTCAGCGTTTCGGTCTGGCGGGTCTTACGAAGGTCCGGGAACAGCTGGTATGAGTAACGGCCATCCTCAATCTCGGTATCGTCCAGGTAGTTCGCGATCACCCAGTCCAGTACAACCCCATCTGCGCCGTATGTCTCTCCGGTCAGCGGATCCACCGCGCCGGCGTCCTGGAAAGCAAGGTCGATGCCCTCCAGGCCGTTGGCAGGATGGGTTGCCATGCGCTTGGTCAGGTCTTCGCCGAAACGATCGTAAAAGTAATACATGAAGAGCGAAGCCGCGCCGTAATTCGGCCCCGCATCATCGGGATCCCAGTCGTTTAGCGAGCGATCAGGATCGTCGGTGTATAGCGGATGGTTGACGGCAGTGCCGTATCCGTTAATGTGCGCCGAGAGCTCAGCCAGCCCCTCGCTCACCCAAGTGGTCTCATCGATATCAACGGTGAAGTTCACCATATGTTGAAACTCATGCGCCAGGACGGCATAGGTGAACTCCTCATCCAGCTCGACCGTCGAGGCGTTGAAGTAAAACATCTCGTGGCCGTTCGAATCCTCCCGTACAAGCGGATGAACTGAGTCCACAGAGCTGAAATAGCCGGCGATGCCGAAACCGAGCCCGTTTGCGTAGAGAATGTATATATGCGGGTCGCCGTCGATGCCGGGATTGGCCTCACTGCCAAAAAAATCGCGGGTCACAGGATAAATCCGGTTTTCGAACGTCAGCGCCAGCCGCTCTAAATCGTCTTCATCGAACTGCGCCCCATCCGCGATCCAAAAATAAGCGTGGTCCGTCGCATACTGCAGCGTCGCGGTCACATCGAACTGCTCGTTGGTGTCTTGATTGCTCGCGTGGAAAACCTGCCGTGCGCCGACCTGAAACGGAACCGCCGGAGGATCCAACATTTCCGGGATTTCTTGGGTCACCCCTCCCAGCCTGTGCGCCAGCTCGATAAGACTAGCGTTTGGAACCTGCGCCGCAGCCAGGGTGTCCAATGTCTCCGATTCGATTTCGATGACTTCAACGGTCGGGGACGGAGTAGCTGGATCGGTAGCCTCTGGCGCGGCGGTCGCCGCAGCGGTGGGGGCCGGCGCAGCGGTAGATGATGTAGTTGAGGGGGTGGAGGTGGCGGTGCAGCCGCTGATAAGCAAGGCGACGGTTACGGCCAGGATAATCGGAAAGCGCTTCATTCTCTGGTTTTCCTAGGCGATCGCCAATTCTACATCACGCAGTGGAGATAGGGCGCGGTTTGAATTGAACGCTCGATTAGAAAATTGCGGGACTTGATTGGCTACGACCAGAAGATCGGCAGG
>SMUX01013164.1_pt1 | contig 12141 bp, 13 predicted proteins | sample 2456431 | NCBI WGS metagenome assembly SMUX01 (sample SAMN11095930, study PRJNA526329) | marine sediment metagenome | biome: Marine sediment; feature: Surficial sediment; material: Deep marine sediment; isolation source: Hadal surficial sediment | place: Pacific Ocean | collected 2014-11 | depth... | reverse complement strand
TTGGACTCGGACGGCCTGGGCGAAATGCTGGCCGGCTGGATCGAGCGCTACCCCATCGTCTCCATCGAGGACCCCCTGGCCGAGGACGACGAAGAGGGCCTCCGCCGCTTCACCCGCGCCGTCGGCGGCAAGGTCCAGATCGTCGGCGACGATTTCCTGGTCACCGACGCCGGGCGGGTACGCCGGGCCGCCGGGGTCGGCGCCTGCAACGCCGTCCTGGTCAAGCCCAACCAGGCGGGCACCCTGAGCGAGGCGAGGGCGGCGCTGGAGGCGGCCAGGGCCGCCGGATGGGGGACCATCGTTTCGGCCCGCTCGGGCGAATCCGAGGACGTGACCATCGTCCATCTGGCCGTCGGCTGGGACGCCGGCCAGATCAAGGTGGGCTCGTTTGCGCGCTCGGAACGGATGGCCAAGTGGAACGAGGGCTTGCGCATCGAGGAATCCCTGGGCCCGGCGGCCCGCTTCGCCGGACGGGAGCCCTTCCCGTGATCGGCGGGCCGCGCGCGGACCGGTTTGGGGCCGGCCCGGGACGGGACCTTCGCCCGGGTCGCACGGAAGCATGATCGCGCTCAGCCACCTGTCGGGCCTGGACTGGGTGATCCCCCGGGTGAAACCGGTGCGGCTCGTCTCGCTGCTCGAGCCCGAGGCGATGATCGCGACGCCCGGCGGCGTGTACCCGGCGATGCACCTGAAGATCGAGGTGGACGACATCGTTGCGCCACGATCCGGTTGCATCCACCCGCGTGAGGATCACCTCCGGCGTCTGCTCGAGTTCGGCGCCCGGTGGGACGGGGAAACAGTTCTCCTTGTGCATTGCGCGGGCGGGCGGTCGCGGTCGCCGGCGGCGCTGATGATTTTGTTGGTGCAAAAAAACCCCGGCCGGGAGGCGGAGGTTGCACGCATGCTGTGCGAACGGGCGCCGCACATCTGTCCCAATCGGTTGATGGTCGAACTCGGGGACCAGGTGCTGGGCCTGGACGGCAGGCTGGTCGCGGCCCTCGACGGAATGCCGCCGCCCGACGGCACGCTCCTGGAAGGCTTCAGGTCTTTTCCAGTACGGGTCGGCGGGCGTGGGACGTGACGCCGCTTCCGTTCCGCCATTGGCGGGCGCCCCTCAAGGGGATCATTTGCCCCCGAAGGTGCCCATCAGGAAGCCCGCCACGGCGAGCATTACCAAGGCAATGCCACCGATGCTGAGAACAAGGATGATCAGGTATTTGATGACCTCGGAACCATCCTTTTTTCTGCCCACAGCCGGTGCGGCGGGCGCGGCGGGCGCATCTTTGGTTTCTTCCTGGGTCGCGGGTTTCGGCTTCCCTTTCGCGGCGCCCCTCGCCTCGTTGAAAATGGTCCTGGTAATCGTCCTGTCGGCTTCGTCGTCGTAGGTTTCCTGGACGACCTTGACGGCCTTCAGGTGGCGGTTGTCAAGGAGGGTACGGGCTTCGTACAACGCCGCCTCCCGGTCGTCATACACGGATTCGATCATCCAGTTGTCGCCCCTGGTCGACAACACCTCGTATGAAACGGACCTGGCCATATCCTTATCCCCGTCGCCCCATCCGGCGTGTCAGGAGAGTCCATAGCATCGGAGCGCATTTCGCCCGGCGTCTTCGGAGTCTCTGTCCCCCGCCAATGGCCCCCCAGCCAATGGCCCCGCATTCGCGGTGTGTCCTGAAAATCTTCGCGGGCCGCCTTGCCTCTGCCCCCGGCGAGCGGCGCGACGTTCTCAGTTGTCGCCAAACATTATAATCAAAAACGCCAGCAGACCAATCCCCGTCAACAGGATTTCGCCGACACTCAGCACCAGTATAACGATATAGCGGACGAAATCGGAATCCCCCTTCTTCTTTCGCGGCGCCGCCGGGCGAACGCGCGAATCCGGCTTTTGCCGCCTGTATTTCGGCTTATCGACGCCCCTTTCCTCGGTGAATATGGTTCTCGATATGGAGGTGTCGTTTTCGTCGTTGTAGTTCTCCTGGATGACCTTGACGCCCCTCTGGTGTCGTCTGTCGAGACCATCACGGGCTTCGTGCAGGGCCTGTTCCCGGTCATCATGGACGGAATCGATGTACCAGTTCCCGTTCCCCAGGGAAGGCACCTCGAATACCACGGTCGTCGGCATGGAATCGCCCCTGCATTCACATCGGTGACGTCGGGGCGGCGTGAACACAGGAGGGCGCGCAGCGGGACATGTCAGGCGTCCTCCGCCTTCTTTCGACAATTGGCCGCGCCGAGGAGGAAATCGATCGTGCCCCGGCCCTCGCTCAGGGGCAGGAGGATGCTGCGGTAGAGAACCGTCCCGCCCTGGACATGCCCGAATTCGCCGCTGGTGGTCATCGGGACCTTTTTGGCGAGAACCGTGTGGTAACGGCCCACGGCCTGTGCAAAAGGGTACCCGCGGGCACCGCCGCGACCGGCTGGCCCGTGAGATCCGAGGGCAATTCATCGGCGAAAGAGTCGCCGACGCTCTCGAACGCCGGTCCCCCTTCGCCGTCCGCGACCCTGAGCACAAAGATCGAAGGCCCGATGTCGCCCAGATTCCGCTTGAGAACGGCGTCAAGGGTTGGCAACGCGCCGTCCCCCCGGGCGTCCCGCCAGTGGACGAGAAGGCGATGCACCATCCTGCGCTCGATGCCTTTGGGATGGTCTTCCTTGGTATTACGTCCTCAGGATGCCGCCGGTGGCCTTTTCCACGCTGGCCACCACTTTTTGCGCCACGGCATCGATCTCCGCGTCGGTGAGGGTCTTTTCGGTGGGTTGCAGGGTGACGTTGATGGCCAGGGACTTCTTGCCGGCGCCCACGTTGCCGCCGGAGAAGACGTCGAACACGCGCACCTCGGCGATCAGGCTCTTGTCGGCGCTGCGGGCGGCGCCGAGGACCGCATCCGCGGCCACGTCCTCGTCGACGACGAAGGCAAAGTCCCGCTCCACCGGCTGCAAGGGCGACAGCTCCAGATGTGGCTTGGCGGCGCTTTTCCGGGCCCTCATCTTCGGAAGATGGTCGAGGAAGACCTCGAACCCGGCGATGGGGCCCTTGACGTCCATCTTTCCGAGCACGCCGGGGTGGATCTCGCCGAAGCACGCCAACACCGTTTTCGGTCCCAGACGCACGGTCCCCGACCGTCCCGGGTGGTACCACGGCGGCGCATCGGCGGAAACCCGAAGGCTTTCGGACGGCACGCCGAGGGCGGCGAGAACGGCCAGGACATCGCCCTTGGCATCGAACACGTCCACCGGCCGGGGCGAATCCGCCCAGTTGCGTGGGCCCGTGCGCCCGGCGCGCACGCCGGCGGCCACCGTGGCCTGGTCCTGAGGCTCGTCGCCGGCGTATTGGGGACCGACCTCGAAAAGGGCGGCGTCGGCGGCGCCGCGGTCGGCGTTCGATCCGCAGGCGGCGATCAGGTTGGGCAGCACCGAGGGACGCATCACATCCAGTTCACTGCTGATCGGGTTGACCAGGTGCGTCGATTCCGGCGCGCCCCCGAACAGCGCCGCGTCGCCCGAGGCCATGAATGACAGGGTGACCGCCTCGACCAGGCCGCGCTCGGCCAGCACCCGCCCGGCGGCGGCGCGGCGGCGCTGCTCGGGTGCGCGCGCGGGATGGGGCAGGGAGGTTGTGCGTTCCAGGGGCAACGCCGGAATGCGGTCATAGCCGTAGATGCGCACCACCTCTTCGATCAAGCAGGCCTCGCCGACGATGTCGCTGCGCCAGGTGGGGACGCCGACGGTGAGCGTTTCGCCATCCTTGTCGATGGTGAAGCCGAGGGCGGTGAGAATCCGCTCCACCTCGCGCGCAGGAACGTCTGCGCCGCCGAACGTGCCGACGCGGCCGGGGCGCAACGCGATGGGACGCCGCGGCGGCGGTTCGGCGCCGGCGATCACCAGCTCCGAAGGCTCGCCGCCGCACAGATCCAGGATCAGGCGGGTGGCGATCTCCATGCCATCCACCAGGAAGGCGGGGTCGATACCGCGCTCGAACCGGTAGCGCGCGTCCGACATCAGGTTGAGCTTGCGTCCCGTCGCCGCCGTGCGTACGGGATCGAACAGCGCCGATTCGACGAAGATGTTGACGGAGTCCGCGGTGCAGCCCGTCCGCTCGCCGCCGATGACGCCGCCCAATGCCTCGGCCCCGTGGTCGTCGGCGATGACCGTCATCCCGGCGTCCAGTTCGTACACCTTGCCGTTCAGCGCGGGCAGCGATTCCCCCGCCCGGGCCAGGCGGACGTGGAGGTCGCCGCCGACCTTGTCGGCATCGAACACGTGCAGGGGCCGGCACAGGCCGATGGTGAGATAATTGGTGATGTCGACCAGGGCCGAAATGGGCCGCAGCCCGACGGCCCCCAGCTTGTCCCTGAGCCAGGCCGGGCTGTCTGCGTTTTTGACGCCACGGATGGCGCGGCCGACGAAATAGGGACACGCGTCGGCGGTTTCGGTGTCGAACTCCAGATGGACGGCGATGGGACTCCTGAACGTGCCCGGGACCGGGTCCGCGTCCACGGGCTTCAGGGTCCCCAGCCCGGCCGCCGACAGATCCCGGGCGATCCCCCGGATGCCCAGGCAGTCGCCCCGGTTGGGCGTGACCGCGATGTCGATCACCGGATCGGAGAGGCCCATGACGCCGGCGGCGGGCGCGCCCACCGGCGCGTCCTCGGGAAGCTCGATGATCCCCTCGTGCTCGTCGCTCAGGCCCACCTCGCGCTCGGACAGCAGCATGCCGTTGCTTTCCACGCCGCGGATGCTGGCTTTCTTGAGCCGCATCCCGGTGCCCGGAATGACCGCCCCGGCGGCCGCGAACACGCCCAACATGCCGGCGCGCGCGTTGGCGGCGCCGCACACCACCTGCGTGGTTCCGCTGCCCGTGTCCACCCGGCAGACCCTGAGGCGGTCGGCGTTGGGATGGGGCTCCGCCGCCAGCACCCGCGCCACCACGAACCCCGCCAGCCCGTGGGAACGGTCGATCACCTCTTCCACCTCGAGGCCGACCATGGTCAGCCGTCCGGCGATCTCGTCCACCGGGGCGTCGGTGTCCAGGTGGTCCTTGAGCCAACTGAGCGGCACCTTCACGAATTCAGCCCTCCGACCATGCTGGGAATGTGAAGGGCGGGGAATCCGTAGTGCCTGAGCCACCGCAGGTCGGACTCGAAAAAGGTGCGCAGATCCCCGATTCCGTACTTCAGCATGGCGATGCGCTCGACGCCCAGTCCGAAGGCGAAGCCCTGGTACTTGGCCGCATCGATGCCGCAGTTTTCCAGGACCTTGGGATTGACCATGCCGCAGCCGAGGATTTCCAGCCAGTCGTCGCCGTGGCCGATGCGGAACGCGCCGCCCTCGCGGGTGCAGCCGATGTCCACTTCCGCCGAGGGCTCGGTGAAGGGGAAGTAGCTGGGGCGGAAGCGCACGGGCAGATCCTCGACGCCGAAGTAGGCCCGGCAGAACTCGATCAGACAGCCCTTCAGGTGGCCCATGTGGGTGGTCTCGTCCACCACCAGGCCCTCCACCTGGTGGAACATGGGCGAATGGGTCGCGTCGTAATCGCAGCGGTACGTGCGACCGGGCACGATGATGCGCAGCGGGGGCTTTTGCTCGCCCATGGTGCGGATTTGAACCGGCGAGGTGTGGGTGCGCAGCACCCTGCGGTGGCCGCCCGCCATACCCGGCAGATAGAAGGTGTCGTGCTCCTGGCGCGCCGGGTGCTCCGGCGGGATGTTGAGCGCCGTGAAGTTATACCAGTCGTCCTCGATGTCCGGACCCTCGGCGACCGTGAAGCCCATCTCGCCAAAGATGGCGATGACCTCGTCGATGGTCTGGGTGATGGGATGGACGCGTCCCCGGCCTTCGGCGCGCACGGGCAACGTCACGTCCACCTTTTCCTCCATGAGCCGCGCATCGAGCGTTGCGCCGGCGAGGTCTTCCTTGCGCGCCTCGATGGCGGCGGCGACGTCGTCCTTGAGCACGTTGAGGGCGGCGCCGGCGGATTTACGCGTCTCCGGGTCCATGGCGCCCAGACCCTTCATGAGCGCCGTGATCCGCCCCTTCCTGCCGAGGGCCTCGACGCGCACCCGTTCAAGACTTTCAAGGGATTTGGCAGCGGCCGTGGCCTCGAGGATCTGAGTCTTGATGGCGTCGAGGTCGTCCCGCATTCTTCGCCCGCCTTATACGACAAGAGGGAGCCGGCCCTCGGCCGGCTCCCTATACTTTCAGAAACCCATTAACGATTAAAGCGTCACGCGGTCTTGGGGAGAGCGGCCTGGACCTGTTCCACCAACGCCTTGAAGGCGTCGGGCTCCCTGACCACCAGATCGGACAGGATCTTGCGGTCGATCTCGATCCCCGCCGTGTGCAGACCGTTGATGAACTGGGAATAGGTGAGCCCGTGGGCGCGGGCCCCGGCGTTGATGCGGTGGATCCACAGCCTGCGGAACGACCGTTTGCGGTTGCGCCGGTCGCGGTAGGCGTATTGCAGCCCCTTCTCCACCCGCTCGATGGCGACGCGGAACGCGTTTCGGTTACGGCCCTGGTAACCGCTGGCCATGGCCAGGATCTTCTTGTGCCGGGCGTGGGTGGTAACGCCACGTTTGACGCGCGACATGGCTGGTACTCTCTCTTAGGCGTGGGGCAGGTAGGACTTTACGATACGCGCATCGGCAGCCGAGAGGATCATGGTGCCGCGCGCCTTGCGCTTCATCTTTTTGGGGCGTTTGCGCAGATTGTGGCGTTTGAAGCTGGGGTTGGCACGGACCTTGCCCGAACTGGTCAGCCGGAAACGCTTCTTGGCGCTGGACTTGGTCTTCAATTTGGGCATTTCGCGTTCCTTTCTCCGGAGCCGTTCATCCAGCGGTTGGGCATGCCCCGGCCGCGCCGCCTACCATGGGTTTCCCATGGAGGCGTGGGTTATAGCGGCAGCGGCCGGGGATTGCAAGGCGCCCGGCGAGGCCGTGGAAACCTCGAAATTTTGGCTCTCCATCGCCAAGTGTCACCATGGTGCCCGAGCGGCGGGAACAGATGGCGGCCCAACCCATGAGCGACCCCGGACCCGAAGACAGCAATGAAAAGGTCAATGCCGCGCTCTCCAGGGCCGTGCACCAGCTGGAAACCGCCGTCCGCGAGCAGGAAACCGCGGCGGACCGCATTCTCGCCCTCGCCGAACGCATTTACGACAAGGCGTCGGACAAGGCCGCCAGGCTGCGGGTGGAGGCCATCATGGAGGCTTGCGCCTTCCAAGACCTCACCGGCCAGCGCATCCGCAAGGTGATACGGCTCATCCGGTACCTGCAGGAGAACAAACTGATTTCCAACGCAGACCTGCCCCAGGACGCCCCCCGGCAACTGGACCGCGCCGGCCTGACCCAGGAGCAGGTCGATCAGCTATTGAGCGGCAAGAAAACGGGTACGGGTTGACGGACCAACGACCCAGGCGGCACCACACGACACCCCGCCTTCCCGGCGGCGGGCCATCCGGCCCTTGGTCCTAGTGGCCCGTATCAGCTAAATTGCACCGATACGTAGGCCACTAGCTTCCCCAGGTGCGCGAATGCGCGCCCCGGCATTTCTCCCGCGGGTTCTTACTTCGGCGCCAGGACCATGGTCATAAGGCGCCCCTCCGTCTGGGGGACAATCTCCACCTTGATCATTTCTTCCAGATCATCGCACACCCGGTCCAGCACCTTCATGCCCAGTTCCTGGTGGGCCATTTCACGACCGCGGAAACGGATGGTTACCTTGACCTTGTCGCCGTCGCCGAGGAACCGCCGCATGCTGCGCATCTTGACTTGGTAGTCGTGCTCGTCGATGCCCGGGCGCATCTTGATCTCCTTGACCTCGATGACCTTCTGCTTCTTGCGGGCCTCGTTGCGCTTTTTCTGTTGTTCGTACTTGAACTTTCCGTAGTCGAGAATCTTGCACACTGGCGGATCGGCGTTGGGCGAGACCTCAACCAGATCGAGGCCGGCATCGATCGCCATTTGCAAACCTTCTTCCGCGGAAAGGACGCCGACCATCTCTCCGTCGGGGTCGACGAGACGGATCGTCGGTGCGATGATCAATTTGTTGACCCGCGGCCCCGTTTGGGGCGGCGGCGTATTCGAGTATCGTCTCGCGATTTAAAAATCTCCTTCTCTCGTTATCACAACGCGTACAAGCCCTTCTTTCCGCCTGCCATCAGGCGGACCTCCGATGGGGAAACACTTGCCGCGCACGCGATCGGACTGGTGAGTGCCGGTTCGATCAGCACCGCGCCAGCGGACCTGCCGCTTCCTCTTTAAGTCTAGCGGCTGCCTCCTCCAGCGCAAGAATTTCTTGGTCTTCCCCGCCCAGCCTGCGCATCGCCACGGTGCCATCCCGTGCCTCCCGGGCGCCGACGACCAGGATGACCGGGACCTTGGTCAGGCTGTGCCCGCGGACCTTGTACGCGATCTTCTCGTTGCGCACATCCAGCTCCGCCTTCAGCCCGGCATCGACGAGGGCGGCGTGGACCTGGCGCGCATAGTCGTCGGCGGCATTGGTGATGGTCGCGACAACGACCTGCAGCGGCGCCAGCCAGAACGGCAGCCGGCCGGCGTACTGTTCGAGGAGGACGCCGATGAAACGCTCCATGGATCCCAGGATGGCCCGGTGCAGCATGACCGGATGGTGTTTGCGGCCGTCCTCGCCGATATAGGTGGCGTCCAGCCGCTCGGGCAGCACGAAGTCCACCTGCAGCGTCCCCAACTGCCAGTCGCGGCCGATGGCGTCGCGCAGGTCGAACTCCAGCTTGGGCCCGTAGAAGGCGCCTTCGCCCGGGTTGAACACCGTCTCCAGGCCGGCCGCCGCGGTCGCGTCCCTGAGCGCCTTTTCGGCCTTGTCCCAGATTTCGTCGCTGCCGGCGCGCACGGCCGGCCGGTCGGCGAACTTCACCGTCACCTGTTCGAAGCCGAGATCCTTGTACACGCTCATCAGAAGGTCGCAAAACGCCTTGGTTTCCGATGTGATCTGGTCCTCGGTACAGAAGATGTGGGCGTCGTCCTGGACGAAGGCGCGCACCCGCATCAGCCCGTGCAGGGCGCCCGAGGGTTCGTTCCGCAGACACGAGCCGAACTCGGCCATGCGGATGGGAAGGTCGCGGTAGCTGGTGATGCCCTGGCGGTAGATCTGCACGTGGCCGGGGCAGTTCATGGGCTTGAGCGCCAGTATCCTGTCCTCGGACTCGGCGGTGAACATGTATTCGCGGAACTTCTCCCAGTGGCCCGAGGCCTCCCACAGGGAGCGGTCCACCATCTGCGGGGTGTTGACCTCTACGTAGCCGGCGTCCTGCAGGCGGGTGCGGATATAGTGCTGAAGCGTCAGATAGAGCGTCCATCCCCTGGGGTGCCAGAAGACCGACCCGGGCGCCACGTCCTGGATGTGAAACAGCCCCATCTCGCGCCCCAGCCGGCGGTGGTCGCGCTTTTCCGACTCCTCCAGCATGTGAAGGTATGCCTTGAGCTGTTTCGAATCCGCCCAGGCGGTGCCGTACACACGCTGCAGCATTTCGTTGCGGGAATCGCCGCGCCAGTAGGCCCCGGCCAGCTTCATAAGCTTGAACGCCTTGCCCAGTTTGCCCGTGGACGGCAGGTGGGGACCCCGGCACAGGTCGATGAATTCCCCTTGCCGGTACAGCGAAATCTCCTCGTCCTCGGGAAGGTCCTGGATGATCTCGGCCTTGTAGTGTTCCCCCTGGTCGGTGAAGAACCGGATGGCCTCCGCGCGGTCCCACACCTCGCGCGTCACCGGCTCGTCGCGGGCCACGATTTCGCGCATGCGCGCCTCGATGTGCTCCAGGTCGTCGGGGGTGAACGGCGTCGGCCGCGCGAAATCGTAGTAGAAGCCGTCCTTGATCACCGGGCCGATGGTGACCTGGACTTCGGGGTACAGTTCCTTGACCGCCTCGGCCATGACGTGGGCGGCGTCGTGGCGCAGCAATGCGAGCCCGTCGTCGTCCCTGGCGGTGACGATGGACACCTGGGCGTCCTCTTCGATGACCGCCGCAAGGTCCTTGATCGCGCCGTTCACGCGGATGGCCAGCGCCGCCTTGGCCAGACCCGGGCCGATGTCGGCCGCAAGCCCGGTCCCGGAAACGGGACCGTCGAACGTGCGCACGCTGCCGTCCGGTAACGTGATGGCGACCATGAAATCCGTCTTGTGCTCCGGCGCCCGAAACGGGGGCGAAATGTAAAGTGAATCAGCGCCCTGTCAAGGACGGCCGACGAACCTTCACGGCGCCGGCGACCTCTTCTTGGGAAAGGTCGGCCAAGCGCTCCCTTCGCACGATGGTCACGTCCGGGCCGCGCTGGGCGCACAGGGCGGGGTCGGACTCGTGGGAGTACAGAACCACGCACGGACACCCGGCGGCGGCGATCAGGTGCATGGGTCCGGTGTCGTTGCCGACGGCGCAGACGGCGCCGCGGGCCAATTGGACGATGTCCGTCAGGTCCGTTTCCCCGGCCAGGGTGCGGACGTGGCCGCAGGCGGCGCGCACCGCGTCCACAACGCCGCCCTCGGCCGCCGTGCCGAGCAGGACCGGTTCGATCCCTTGCCCGGCGAACCACCGCGCCAGGGCGCCATAGCGGTCCGCCGGCCAGCGCTTCGCCGGGCGGTGGTGCGCGCCCCCCGCCACCAGGAGCGCGTAACGGTCGGGCAATCCGAAACGCGCCGTATCGGCCCCGATCCGGGACAGGTCCGGGGCCGGCACATGGGCGATCCCGGCGACGCGCAGTTGTTCCGCCTGGCGGTCCAGGGTGTGCAGGAAATCCCGGCGCGGATTGGCGTGGGGGTGCGAGCAGCCCCGGGCGACACCCGACCATTCCGGATACGGGCCCGGCCAGAACAGGCGCAGATAAAACGAACTCCGCCCCGACGTCTGAAGGTCGTAGACCCGCCGGAAGCTCCCCCGGCGCAGGCGCCGGCGCAGGTCCAGCCATTTGCCCACGTCGAACGGCCCGGGGCGGTCGTCGGTCCACACGGCGTCGAAATATCCCGTGGCGGCGGCGAAGTCGGCATACGGCCCGGTGGTGAGAAGGGTGATATGGGCGCCTTCGGCTTCGCCGTGACGGCGGCGGATGGCGGCGAACGGCCCCACGGCCTGGACGAAATCGCCAAGCGCCCCCAGCTTGATCACCAGGATCCGGGAGCGCGGCCCCTCGGCCATCAGGACGCCGCTTTCAGGTGCAGGACCTCGTTGTAAACCTCCAGCGTCTTGGCACACATGGTGTGCTTGGAAAAGTTCTCGCGGATGTTGGCGATGGCTTTCTCGGCCAGGCGTTTGCGCGCCGGCTCCTTGAGGTCGAGCACCCGGTCGATGGCGGCGGACAGGGCATCGGCGTCGCCGGGCGGGGCCAGCCAGCCGGTTTCCCCCTCGATGACGGTCTCCCGCGCCCCCCCGTGGTCGGTGGCGACGACCGGACGGCCAAGCGCCTGGGCCTCGATCACCACCCGTCCAAAGGCCTCGGGATCGGTGGAGGCGGAGACGACGACGTCGGTGAGCATGAAGGCCGCCGGCATGTCGTCGCAGTGGTCCAGGATGCGGACGATCTGGCCCAGGTCGTGCTCGTTCACCAGGGCCTCCAACTGGCGGCGGTACCCGGTGCGGCCCTGGTCGGACCCCACCACCAGACAACAGATGTCGCGCCGCTTGAGCTTGGCGATGGCCTGGATAAACACCATCTGCCCCTTCCAGCGGGTGAGCCGGCCGGGCAGCATGACCACCGGCGCCCCGTCGGTCAGGCGCCACTGGTTGGCCAGCGCCACCACCCGTTCGGCGCTGATCTTCTGGGTGTCGAAGCGCTCCAGGTCGACGCCCCGGTGGATGACGCGGATGCGCGACGCCGGTACCCCGTAAATCTGCCGGATGTGCCCGGCAATGAACCCGGATATGGCGATCACCCGCTCGCCGCGGGTCATCACCCGGTTGTAGCGGTGCTTGAACCAGTTGGGCGCCGAATAGGTTCCGTGGAAGGTGGTGATGAAATGCCGGCCGGTCCTTTTGGCGGCGAAATAGGCGCTCCACGCGGGCGCCCGCGAGCGGGCGTGCACGATGTCCACGCCCTCGTCGGTAATCAGCCGGGCCAGGCGGCCGACATTGGCGTGGACGACCAACGGGTTCTTGCTGTGCAGCGGCAGGGTGTGATG
>SMUX01290646.1_pt1 | contig 12144 bp, 7 predicted proteins | sample 2456431 | NCBI WGS metagenome assembly SMUX01 (sample SAMN11095930, study PRJNA526329) | marine sediment metagenome | biome: Marine sediment; feature: Surficial sediment; material: Deep marine sediment; isolation source: Hadal surficial sediment | place: Pacific Ocean | collected 2014-11 | depth 0-1... | reverse complement strand
TGACGCCTCACTCACCTGAGCAGCGAGAGCCCACAACATCAGCGGCAAGAATGGTTGTAAGCCGACACTCCTCGCGCACCGCCCCGGACACGCGCAAAGGCTCTGCGCGGCCCTTCGCATGGCCGGCGGGCATCATAGCCAACTTTCGACTGGCGCCAACTGATTCCACGGATGCTTCTCCCTCGATCCTGTTGGAACCTCCTAGGCGAGCAACCTACAGTATCTTTTGACGTCCGACAAACCCGGCCGCGGCTTGATCGAAGGCATCCGCTTCGGCCTTTTCCAGCCGGGAACGTCGCGCATGGTGCTCGATATGCGGGCGCCGGTCGGGATCAAGAAATCTTTCATGCTCGAACCGGCCGACGGTCATGGTTATCGCCTGGTCGTCGATCTCGAGAAGGTGAACCGGTAGGGGGGGGCGGCGCCTTCCTCCTGGACGCGGCCCCTCACGCCCACCAGGCGCGCGCTGAGCCGAGCTCGGCTCAATGGAAGTCGCGCGATGGGATGGCGATGGGGGCCCGGGCCGCGCCGGGCGATTGGTCCAGGGAATCGAGCAAAGCTGAGAGGTCGACCAGGCGCTCGGCGACCACGTGGATCACCCCATAGGGGGCGGCCCCTTCCTTCTGGACGCGGCCCCTCACGCCCACCAGGCGCGCGCCCAGAACCTCCTTGCGGTAGCGCGCGAAGGTGCGCGGCCAGACCACCAGGTTGGCTACCGCTTCCTCGTCCTCGATGGTCATGAAGATGACGCCGGCCGCCGATCCCGGCCGCTGGCGCACCAGGGTGAGCCCGGCGACATCGACGCGGGTACCTTCGGCGGCATCACCCAAGGCCCGGCAGGGCTTATAGCCGCGCGCCGCCAGCGCGCCGCGCAGCAGCGCCACCGGATGGGCGCGCAAGCTGAGATGGAGCGTGCGGTAATCCTCGGCCACCGCTTCGCCGGGGGCGAGGTCGGCCAGCGCCGGGTCGGGCTCCGGGCCGCTCATGGGCGGCCCGCCATTGCCGGCGGCGGCGAACAGTGGCAGGGGCTGGGCCTTGAGCTCGAGGCCGCGGATCGCCCATGACGCCTCGCGCCGGGTTAACCCTAAGGAGCCGAAGGCATCGGCCCGGGCGAGGCGGGTGAGCACGCCGCGTCCGAGGCGGGTGCGCGCGGCCATGTCGGAAATGTCGAAAAAGGGCCCGTCCATGGCGCGCGCTTTTGTTACGGCATCGCCATGGGCTTCCCCCAATCCCTTGATCTGGCGCAAGCCGAGGCGGAGCGCGTGGGTTTCGCCGCCGCCCTGTTCCAAGTCGGCTTCCAGGCCCGGTTCCAAGCCCGGTTCCAAAGTCGTGTCCCAGTCGCTCTCGTTCACGTCCACCGGCCGGATCGTGACCCCGTGTTCGCGGGCGTCGCGCACGATCTGGGCCGGGGCGTAGAAGCCCATGGGCTGGCTGTTCAAAAGGGCGGCGGCGAAGACATCGGGGTAATGGCACTTGAACCAGGCCGAGGCGTAGACCAGGAGCGCGAAGCTGGCAGCATGGCTTTCGGGGAAGCCGTAAGTGCCGAAGCCTTCGATCTGCTTGAAGCAGCGTTCGGCGAAATCGCGTTGGTAGCCGCGCGCCACCATGCCGTCCACCATCTTGTCGCGGAAGGTGTGGATGGTGCCGGTGTGCTTGAAGGTGGCCATGGCGCGGCGAAGCGCGTCGGCCTCGGTCGGCGAGAAGCCGGCGGCGACGATGGCGATCTTCATGGCCTGTTCCTGGAACAGCGGCACGCCGAGGGTCTTGCCCAGCACGCCCTTGAGCTCTTCGGACGGGAAGCTGACGGGCTCTTGGCCTGAGCGCCGGCGTAAAAAGGGATGCACCATGTCGCCCTGGATGGGGCCGGGGCGGACGATGGCGACCTCGATCACCAGGTCGTAGAAGCACCGCGGGCGCAAGCGCGGCAGCATCGACATCTGGGCCCGGCTTTCCACCTGGAAGACGCCGATGGAATCGGCGCGGCTCAGCATTTCATAGACGGCCGCGTCCTTGGCCGGCAGGGTGGCGAGGTCGAGGGGCTTTTTATAATGGTCGGCAAGCAGCGCGAAACAGCGCCTGAGGCAGCTCAGCATGCCGAGCCCCAGCACGTCGATCTTGAGGATGCCGAGCGCATCGAGATCGTCCTTGTCCCATTCGATGACGGTGCGTCCCGCCATGGCCGCGTTCTCGATGGGGACCAGTTCCGAAAGCGGCCCCCGGGTGATGACGAAGCCGCCCACGTGCTGGGACAGGTGCCGGGGAAAGCCGATCAACTGGCGGGAAAGGGCGATGACCTGGGCGACGGTCGGGTCCTTGAGGTCGAGCCCGGCCTCGCGCGCCTGGGTGGCCTCCAGCCCCCGCGACGAGCGTCCCCAGACGGTCTTGGAAAGCGCCGTCACGGTGTCTTGGGACAGGCCCAGGGCCTTGCCCACATCGCGCAATGCGGACCGGGTGCGGTAGCGGATCACCGTGGCGGCGAGGGCGGCGCGCTCGCGCCCGTATTTTTGATAGATGTATTGGATCACCTCTTCCCGGCGTTCGTGCTCGAAATCGACGTCGATATCGGGCGGCTCGTCGCGGGCGGCGGAAACGAAGCGCGCGAACAGAAGATCGCTGCGCGCCGGGTCCACCGCCGTGATGCCAAGGCAGTAACAGACCGCGGAATTGGCGGCCGACCCGCGCCCCTGGCAAAGAATGCCGCGGCCCCGCGCGAAGCGGACGATATCGTCGACGGTGAGGAAATAGGGCGCGTAGTTAAGCTCGGCGATGATCCGGAGCTCATGGGCGAGGCTGCCCCGCACCTTGGCGGGCACGCCGCCGGGATAGCGCGCCCGGGCGCCGGCCAGGGCCAGGCGGGCGAGGGTGGAATCGGCGCTGAGCCCCGCGCGTACCGGCTCGAGCGGGTATTCGTAGGCGAGCTCATCGAGGGAAAAGCGAAATCCGGCGGCGATCTCATTGCTCCGCGCCACCGCCTCCGGGTCATCGCCGAACAGGCGTACCATTTGGTCCGCGCTCTTCAGGTGATGTTCGCCATGGGCGGCGCGCCGCAACCCCGCCGCGCCCAGGGTGCATTTCTCGCGAATGCAGGTGAGCACGTCGAGCAGCGGCCGCCGTTCGGGGCCATGCAGGCGGACGTCGTTGACGGCGACCATTTTGATGTCCGCGCGCGCGGCGAGGCGGGCCAGGCGGGCCAGGTGCCGGGGCTCGTCGCCGTCATAGGCGGGCGCCGCCGCAAGATAATAATCTGATTGAAGTGTATTTCTTAAGATATTGAATTTATGAGTAAATAAGGCGTCGTAAATACCGTCTTTCGGGGGCAGGACGAGGATCGTTTGGCCGCCGCCCAGCCCGCCCAGGTCGGCCAGTTTCAGCCGGCAGCCGCCCTTTTCCGCGCGCCGCTTGCCGAGCGTCAGGGTGCGGGTAAGCCGGCCATAGGCGGCCCGGTCACGGGGGTAGACCAAGAGCTCAGGCCCGTCTTCGGGCACCAGGCGGCAGCCCACGGCGAGCCGGATCCCCGCCGCCTTGGCCGCCACATGGGCGCGCACCGCGCCGGCAAGGGTCTGGCGGTCGGTGATGCCGATGGCCTTGTGGCCGAGGGCGGCGGCGCGGTCCACCAGTTCCTCGGGGTGCGAAGCGCCGCGCAGGAAGCTGAAATTGCTGGTGACGGCAAGCTCGACGTAATCGGCGGGTGGGGTCATGGGAATACCCCGTGCAGGAACCATCTTGCCGGCGCGTCCGGGCGGTGCAGCCCCGCCCGGTAAATCCAGAAGCGCGCCCCGGCGGCGGTCTCGACGCGGTAGTAATCGCGGATGGCGGCACCGAGGCCGGGCGGCTGGGCCGGGCCCAAAGGGTTGGCCTGCCAGCCCGGCAGGGTCCACCAGTCAAGGGCGATGCGCTCCGGTCCCGCGGCTTTTGCCACCCGATGGCGCACCCCCCGCCAGCGGAACCAGATCGGCGGGCCGTCCGGCACCTCGGCCATGGCGCAGACCGGCGTGGGCCGGGGCAAGAGGCGCACCGGGCGGATGAGCGGCCCGGGCCCGGGGATGATCCGGGCGCGGGCCGGGGGGAGGTGAGGGTCCCCCGCCAGGGCGTGGGCAAAGGCTTGGGCGCGTTCGGGCAGGTGGTTGGGGCGGAGCGCCATGCGCCCGACCCGCTGGCGCCCAAGGCGGCCGTGCAGGCGGTCGATCAGGGGGGCGAGCGTGGCCTCGGAATCGTCATCGGCGTCGCCGTCCGGGAAAGTTTCCGTGCCCCGCGCGAGCCGGCCCTGGCGGGGGCTCAAGGGCGCGGTGGCGAAGGCTTCCAGGGAAAAGCCGTCGATCCCGGGCCGGGGGTCGATCTTTTCGAGTTCGAAGGCAAAGAGGCGCATGAGCGGCGCCGCCGCGGCCATCGCCCGTACGGTGCCGATGGCGACCCGCCGGCTTTGCCCGCCGGCATCGAAGGCGGTGAAGACGAAGCGCCGTGCGCCGAGGCCGTGGCGGGCCAGCAGGGCGGCCAGTTCCCCCACCAGCCGCTCGCAGGCCCGGGCGATGACGGCGGTGCCGCGGGTGGGTTCGGCCAGGGTGAGGCGGGCCACGAAACGGGGACGTTCCCGGTCCGGGCCGAGGGGTTCGAAGCGCCGGCCCAGCGCCGCGTCGATCCGTTCCAGGAGCATCGGTGGGAAGCGGCGGGCGAGCGTGGCCCGCTTGGGCCCCTGGATCAAAGGGTAAAGATCGCCGATGCGCCTGAGGCCAAGCCCGTCCAGCCCCTCGCGAATGCCCGCCTCCAGGCGGAGGGCGGCAATGGGCAAGGGGGCCAGCGCCTCGGCCTCCCGCCCCGGTCGGGCGATGGCGTGGGGCGCCGTGCCGGTGCCGTTTTCCCCGCCATTGCCGCCGTTATCGCCGTGGTTATCAGCGAAGCGGGCCAGCGCATAGGCCGCCCCCGGCGTCCCCGCGAGCCCCACCCGCGCGGTAAATCCGGCCCGGGTCATGGCGCCGGCAATGGCGGCGGTCAAAGCTTCCTCGCCACCCACGAGATGGGCGCAGCCGGTCGCCTCGAGCCAGATGCCGGCCTCTCCCGGAGGGGTGGTGTCGCGATCGGCCCGCACCGGCGCGGTCCAGGGGGAAAAACGCCGGCACCAGGCGGCAAGGCGTTTAAGCACCCGGGCATCGGCCGCGCCGTCGGCGGGCGCGGTGATGAGCGCCGGGTAGAGCGCCCGGGCATCGGCCAGGCTCTGGCCTCCATGGATTCCGGCAGCCTCGGCGGCGCGGTTCGCGGCAAGGATCCCGAGCCGGTTGCCGGCACCGGTCCAGACCGCGAAGGGGCGCCGGTCCTCAGCCCGCTTCGCGCCGGGGGCCCATTTCGCGCCGGGGACTTGTCTCTCCTTGAGGCACCGTTCCGCCGGAAAGCGGGGGAGCCAGAGACAGAGCACCCGGCGGGGCGCCGGCTTGGTCTTGGTATCCATGGTCCTGGGGCCAATCTTCGCAAGCCGCGGGAAAAGGGGGGGCCGGCCGCCACAGCACCCGCCAACTCCGGGGCATGGCGCCGGCGCCGCGCAGAAGGTCGAGCCGCCAGGCATATCCGTCCCCGTCCGCGCTTTGAGAATCGGTGGGAGAATCGGTGGGGCCGGGAAGGGCGGCAGAGGCGAGCGGCACGCTTCGCACCCGCCAGCTTGTGGCCGCCACCGACGGCGCGCCTTCGGCCTCCCGGCCGCGCAGCACGAAGGCGGTGGTGCCGCTGTCCCGGGCGGCCAGGGCGAGGCGGCGCCCGGCACGGGGATCAAAGATTTTCACCTCGCCCAACACGGCGGCGAAGGCCCCACAGGCAAGGCCTTCCTCCATGGCCCAGAGCACCTCCCGGTCCGAGGCGCCGCGGGCCATCAGCCCGGCCTCGGCATCGAAGCCGAAGGCGGCAAGCCCGGGCCCGTAAAGCGGCAGCCCTTGGCCGCACCAGAGCCAGGACCGCCGCCCGGCCATGGCGAACAGGCGGGCGGCCAAGGCAAGGGCGAAACCGGTGGCGGCCATGCCGTCATCGCCGGCGATGATTTCGTGCACGGCGCCGGGGGCGAGACCACCACCTGGGAGATGCCCGTCGATGGCGGCGATACCGAAGGTGACCGGCCCCGGGGCGGTGGTGCCGGGGCCTCCGGACGCGCCTGCGGCTTCGATGCGGGCGATCTCGGTCCTCAGCCGGGCGATGGTCTCGCTTCTCGTGTCCCCTGTGGGGGGCATGGGTGTCATGGCGATGGAGTCCTCTCTCATGGCGGATTCTTGTTTTTGCGGGTCCCCGGGGACAAGGGGGGCGCGAACCGCCACGCCTGTGGCGGACTCGCGCCCCGATGCTGGAAAATCCAGCGCTTCTTCAAATGTTCCTGATTTGTTCTAGACGGGAACGGGCCGGGAGTCAAGGGGGGATGGGAAGTGCTCTAGCGGTCAGGGATTGTCGACAAACACCGTGCGCCGCGCGAATTCGCGGATTTTACCGTCCGCGGAAGTGGCCCGAATGGCGATTTTGTGAGGCCCGTTGCCGACCATGGCCGAGTCCCACCGGTATCCGTACCCCACGCGGGGTAAATTGGGGTCCGTCGAGGCCGGCATGAAGTTTTGGATTCTGTGTTCACGCCTTCCGTATCGGGCCAAGGCGACCGCCTTTCCGTCCACCAGGATCTCGACCCGCTCGATCCCCACGTCATCGTCCAGCACCCAGCCATAGACGGAAACGGTTCCCCTCACCCTATCGCCGCGTTTGGGGCGCGCCATGTAAGCCGAAGGGAGGGTGGCGCAATTGCCGGGCCGAAGCTTCGGCGGCGGTGGAAACCCCGGCGCGTTGATGCGCCCCTTATAGAAAAGAAGGTGCTTTCGCCCCGCCGGAAATTCGTAATCCCCGAGATAACGAAGGGCGCTGAAACTGGCGCAGACACTTGCCCGAAAGGCTACTTCCCGGCGCGATTCGAACCAGAAATCCCGGTCGTCGATGACGATAAAGGCCTCGTCACCGGCCCGCGTCCGGCGCAGGGCGCCTTCGTCGAGGTTCCATAGGGCGAGCTGGGGTGTGATTCCGTTGCGGATATTCACAGAGTGGTTGAGAACGAAAACACCGCCAGGGGGCCGCATCATGAAGTCCAGTTCGGCGCCGACCTGGTAATTGCCGGCGACCAATGCCACGCCCTTGGGGGTGCCGGTGAATTCCTTCGCCAGGGTGCGGGACACCGGCTCTTTCATGAGCGACCAACGCACCAGGTCTTGGCCGGTGAGGTGTTGCAGGGAATCGGGAAACAGCGCGGCGGGCCAGGTGAGGGCGGCGAAGAAAAAAATACCGGCGCCCGTGGCGGCGGCGGCGCTTGCCGGCACGAGCCAGCGAAGAGACCGGCGTGCCATGGCGGCGGCACCGGTTGCCCCATGGGCGAAGCCGCGCAGTACGCCTGGAAGCAGAACGAATAGCGGCACATAACCCACCGCCGGCCAATGGACATGCACGCGCTTGAGATCGGAAAAAGGCCCCAACATCAGGTAAAAGCCAAGGTAGGCGGCGCTCCAGATCGCCAATAGCGCGCAATCGTCGTCGCCGGACCGCGCCTTCCTGAATGCCACCCACAAGGCGCCCATGAGGGCGGCGAAGAGGAGCGGCGTCACCACCAGCATTTGCTCAAAGGGAAACAACAGCCCCTTGAGTTGAAAAACCCAGGGATTTCGGTCCACCACCTGGTAGTGGAGCCCGGCGAAGCCGGTCTCTATATTGAACCAGAGCACCGGCACCAGGCCCAGGGCGGCAATCGCCCCGGCCATCCACAATCCCGGCTTTTTCCAAAGGCGGCGGCCGGCGCGGGTCGCCAACAGGTAGCACAGCAGGCCGAGGCCAAAGGGCGCGAACCGGTAATGGGTGGCCAGTCCAAGGGCACACATGGCGCCCAGCGCGGCCCAGTCCACCACCCCGCCGCGCCGCCGGGCGCGCTCGAATGCCGCGAGCCCAAGGACCGTGAAGAGAATCAGGGGCGAGTCCATATAGGCGTGGCCCAGGAGGGCGGTGACCGGCATGATCAGCGTAACCCCGGCCGCCAGGATGGCGTCCCGCCGCCCCACCATGGGTTCGGCCAGCAGATAGACGGCAAAGGGCAGCGCGGCACCGCACAACAGATGGAGGCCGCGGATTCCGAAAAGGGTATCGCCGAAGATAAATGTGCCGGCCCGGATGAGCAGCGGCGTCATCATCAGGGTATGGGTATAGCCCGCGGCCGGCCGCAAGGACGCTTGCCAATAGGTGGCCTCGTCGTAGAACAGGTCCATGTGGCCCGCGATGAGGAATTTGGCGGCCGTGAGCGCCGCGAACAGGCCGGCGACGGCCCATAAGACGGCGTTACCCGCGCGGGCCGGGTTCCCGTCGGGCTTCATGACGCCGCCGGCGTTCCAGGCGCGGGGTCGGCTGCTTGCGATGATCGCGTCCGTGTCGGGTTGCGTTCGGCCATTGATCACGATGGGTTCCGGCGGGGCGAGGGAAAGACTCGCTGGCCCGCGCGGATTCGTCAAGGGGCGTGGGGGTTCGCAAGGTTAGTCTTAACCCGCCGGTTGTTATTCTCACCGATTGTTATTCTCACCGGTTATTATTCCCAATGGGCCGGCGCGGCCCGCGTCCGAAGATGAGGCCCATGGGACCGGGCCGCCACGGGGATGGATCGCTCATGAACAAATTAGTCGTTGTTTTGATCGCCGTCCTCGTGGTCATGGCGATCCTTCTCCTCGGCTGGGGGTTGGTCTATCTGCCCGGCACCATGTCGGCCTCGGCCACCCGCGCCATCGAGGACCTCCAGCTCGTCCTTGCCCGCGATGCCCCCCGGCTCACCTTGACCCACGGCACCATTTCGGCGAACCCGTTGACGGCCAGCGTTAGCGTTGCCGAGGTTTCTCTCAGCCATGCCAACGGTGACACGCTCAAGGCCGATGCCCTCGAGTTCAGCGTCGATCCGTTCTCCGGTGAGATCAGCGCCGTGGACGCCCGCGCGCTCAGTTTCGCCAAGGGTGAGATGCAGACCAAGGTCGAGGGGATAAGCATTTCCGGCCTGACATCGGAAACCCGTTCGCTGCTCAACCTCGCGGCGCGGGGGGAATTGACCATGGACGCGGTGATCCGGCGTCTCGACCTCGCCGAAGTCAGGCTCCGCGCCCTGACCGTGACCACGCCCAACCGAGGCGAATTGAGCCTGCGGACCGTCGCCATGGAAAACATGGGCGCCGGGATTATCGGCCGCTTCTACCTGGAGGACCTGAACGTCTACATAAGGTCGGCCGGCGACGCCGGGGAGGTCGTCCTCGGCCGCCTGGAATTCACCGACCTCAATATCGGCGAGATCGTGGCCGCCGTGAGGCGGCCCGGCCTGCTGCCCTATTTTACCGCGCCGGTGATCAAAACCTTCAAATTCGAGCATTTTGAAATCCGCGCCAACGAGGTCGATTTCGTTGTCGCTCGAGGGGAGTCCGATACGGTCTATGGGACAAACGACCAAGGTCGATCCTACGCAAGGAAGATGACCTTTGTGATGGACGGCATGGTCATGAAGCCGCGCGGAAACAGCCCGGCCATGGTTGGGTTCCTCCGCGATGCGGGTCTGACCGCGTTCAAGGCCCGGTTCTCCATGGTGGCCACCGGCGCCCATGCAACCCGGTCCATGGCCATCGAGGAAATGTCGTTGCGGATGCCCGGACTGGGCGGCATCGATTTCAAGCTCGGCGTCGGAAACCTGCCGCCCGCGGCGTTTGAATTGAGCATCAAACCGGAAGAGATGGCGGGGATCATGGCGGAGATGCGGAACGCGACGCTGATCCGCGGGTCGTTGGTGCTGTCCAATACCCGGCTGATCCAGTTTGCCCTGGCCGCCGCGGCGCGGAAGCAGGGGATCGACGCCAAGGCGGTGATCGTGGCGATGCTGAATAAGGCGCGCCGGAACGCAAGACGCACCGGCGGTGCCTTTCTCATGACCCTGGCCGATGAACTGGAGAAGTTCCTCAACGACCCCAAGGTCTTGAAAATATCGGTGGCGCCCTCGCCGCCGTTTCCCTTTCACCGGTTTCAACTAATGTCGTGGGCCAACAAACCGGATTCGTTGGTCCGCGCGCTCAACCTCAAGGTCGAGGCCAACAGGTAGGGATCGGCGCGGCCGAGAAGAGCCGCCCGGGCGCAAAAATACCCCCGGGGTCTCTCAGTCCTGGACCCCGGGGGCTTGGTTGAGACTCCGTCTAACCCTTGCAGTCGACCTTCTTGGCCTCCGAACCGGGGCCGGGATAGGTAAACGTGCAGGTCATGCCGACCTTGATGGCCTTGCGCTTGGCCTTCTTGCCGTTGACGGTGACCTTGGTACGCGAACCGGAAACCTTGGCCTTCACCTTCTTGCCCTTGTAGTCGATGAAGATCCGCCGGCCGCCGCGCTTGGTGGCGGTGACCTTGCCGGTGTGCTTGGCCATCTTGAAGACAATCTTCTTGATCACGCCCTTGTACTTGATCAGGCCCCTGACCTTGGCGATGGTGGCTTTGGGCGCGGCGGCGAGGGCTGCGATCATCTGCTGGACCTCTTCACCGCTGATCGGGCTGACCTCGCGGCCCTGCTTATTGGCGTCGCTGACGAATGCGGGGTCGCGCATGGTATCCATGAAGGCCTTGCGCAGCGCCTTGACCCTATCGGCGGGCACCTTGGGGCCAACCGTAAAAGGCCGCCCCATGGCCTTCGACGTCAGCATCAGCCGCCACCAGGTCTTGGCCTCCGCCACCGTATACTGAGGCAAAACATTTTTCCTGGTGACGAAGTCCAAGATCATGGGCACGCCCATCTTGGTCATCTCGGGAAGCGGCTTCAGCGAAAGCTGCGCCAGGACAATGGTGTTGTTCTTGACGAACTCCGGTCCGGCGAGGATCTTGAAGGACGACCAGGACTGGCTGTAGCCATTCACTTCGTTGCGCTTTAACGCCAGATGGATCTGGGCGGAGCCGGGATAGCCGCCGATCAACTGGAACTTGGCGCCCATGGTATTGTTCAAGAGCGCCGGGTAAATTTCCGAGTCCGTCGGCCCGGTGGTGCCCATGATGGCCGTGTACTTAAAGATGTCTTCGAAAGTCTTGACCTTGCTCTTCTTGGTCACCATCAGGACACCGGCTTCGTTGGTCACGCTGCCGAGCCATTGAAACTTCAAGGGATCGTATATGGGACCCTTGAAGCCCATGATCTGGTCGGTCGGCACGGTACGCTGCATGGCACCGATGACGCTGCCATCCTGGCGCGCCACGGCGTAGATGTAATTCGCCGCGATGACGCCACCGGCGCCGGGCATGTTCTGGACGATGACCCTGGGTTGACCGGGGATGTGGTTGGGCAGGTGGCGGGCCACGGTCCGCGTGTAGGTGTCGTAACCGCCACCCGGTGTCGACGACACGATCAACCTCATCCGGGTCTTTTTGTAAAAGTCGGACACCGATTCAGCGTAAGCACCGCTGCCGGCGGATATCGCCAGTCCGAACGCCCCAACAAATCCGAAAACGCCTAGTGTTTTCAAGAATTTCATCGTGAACTCTCCCTGTTAGAGAATGAAATTTCGTTTTCTTGTGGTTTCTGGCCAAAAGGATAGCACCCTCGGCCATGCAATCAACCTTTACGGCGCCGGGAGGGGGTTGTGCCTTATGTCCGACTTGGGGTCATGGGTGGACGGCTCCCTTCCTCGTGGTTGCGACAACCACACTTTGGCACACCGCGATGCCGGTGGTGTGAGCCGTCCACCACATCAAAAGGAGACATCAGGTTAACGGGACCAACGAGTCTTAATCTCGCCGTCGAGGAGTTGTCTGCTAATATCTTATTAATACGTTCTGGATACACCTTCTTCCTGGCTCAGAAATTTTGAATGGCCAAGACAGGGATTGGGCGTGCCTAATTCTGGAAGGAAGGTCATGGAACAGAGCATAAGCGTAGAACGACCCTCAAAGATCATTGCCGGTGACAGCCGGTTAGACCGATGACGGAAAGGGTGTTCACGGAAAAGCCAATGCGTGCCGTAGTACCCTCTTCGTGGGGCCGGTTACTTCGCGCTATTCCTATAGCGGTGCTGGCGGCCTTGTTGTTGGGATGCGCCGGACCCGAAAATGAAGGTCGACCACCCGAAAATATGCGCTATCTCGCGGATGCGCTGGTGC
>SMUX01361429.1_pt1 | contig 12147 bp, 11 predicted proteins | sample 2456431 | NCBI WGS metagenome assembly SMUX01 (sample SAMN11095930, study PRJNA526329) | marine sediment metagenome | biome: Marine sediment; feature: Surficial sediment; material: Deep marine sediment; isolation source: Hadal surficial sediment | place: Pacific Ocean | collected 2014-11 | depth... | reverse complement strand
GTGACGATGAGTTTGTCCAACTGCTTGTGGTAGCCGCTTTCAATCAGCAAGGCCGCCTCCAGCACCACCACGGCCTGGGAGTCCGCCTGCTTCAGGCGCGCCATTTCCTGTTCGGTTTCGGTGAGCACGCGCGGGTGGAGGATGCGGTTGAGTTGTTCCAACTGTTGGCGGTCGGCGAAGACAATCTTCGCCAAGCGCTGCCGGTCGATGACGCCCGTCGGTCCCAGGATGTCCCGGCCGAACTGCGAAACGATTTCTTCGTAGGCGGGCTTGCCGGGTGCCATCAGTTCGTGCGCGATCAAGTCGGCGTGCAGCACTCGGCAACCGCGCGCCGCCAGCAACTCGGCGACGAGACTCTTGCCGGTGGCGATGCTGCCGGTGAGGCCGACCTTGAGCACCGGGGTCTCCTCGCTTAGGTCGCAGCGGCCACACCGCTGCGCTGGGCGGCTGCCGCTTGTCCGCGACGCATCCGGGCCGCCGCCACCGTGTTGACCATCAGCATGGCAATCGTCAGCGGGCCCACGCCGCCCGGCACCGGCGTCAAGGCCCCTGCCACTTCCACCACGTCGGGATGGACGTCGCCCATCAGCGCCGAGCCTTTCTGGCGAAACTTTTCCAGCCGTTGCGGGTGCCGGGCGAAGAGTTTTTCCGCCAACGCCGGGTCGTCAATCCGATTGATTCCGACGTCGATGACGGTGGCGCCCGGCCGGACGAACTCCGGAGTGACGTAAGCGGTTCGGCCCATGGCCGCCACCAGGATGTCGGCTGTGCGCGCCATCGCGGGCAGGTCGCGCGTGCGGCTGTGGCAGAGCGTGACGGTGGCGTGGGCGTGCAGCAGCAGGAAGGCCAGCGGCTTGCCGACAATGTCGCTGCGGCCGATGACCACCGCGTGCTGCCCCTCGGGGTCGATGCCGTGCCGGCGCAGCAACTCCATCACACCGGCGGGTGTGCACGGCCGCAAGGCATCGCGCTTGCTCACCAGTGCTCCGACGTTCATGGGGTGGAAGCCGTCCACGTCTTTGGCCGGGTCAACGGCCAGCAGCACCTGCTGCGTGTCCACCTGCGGCGGCAGTGGCAGTTGTACCAGGATGCCGTCCACGTCGTCGCGGCGGTTGAGCTCTTGTACCAGGCCGACTAATTCTGCGGTGGTGCTGCTGGTGGGCGGGGTGATGTGCTCGCTGCGCAGCCCCAACTTTTCACAGGCTCGCATCTTGTTGCGGACGTAGATTTGCGAGGCGGGGTTGTCTCCCACCAGCACGGCCGCCAGGCAGGGAATGACGCCTGCGCGCTTCAGTTCCTCGATCTGCGGCAGCAACTCAGCCTGAATTTGTTTGCTGGTTTCAGTGCCGCTGAGCAAACGCGCAGCCACGTCAGCCTCCTTCGTTTTTGCCCTCGGTTTCATCTTAGCATAGTCAGCCGCAGGCTCTGGCCGGGGCCGGAACGCGGACCCGCTTGTGGCGGGCGCGTTGCCAAAGCTGGGGCCGCGTGCTAGAGTGAGCCGAGTTTCAGGTAATAAGGCAGGGCCCGTGGCGATTGATGCTGAGTTGTTGAAAATTCTTGTGTGCCCGGCCTGCAAGGCGCCGGTAACGTTGACCAGCGATGAGCAGGGGCTGCGCTGCGGCACTTGCAAGCGCGTCTATCCCATCAAGGACGATATTCCCATCATGCTGGTGGACGAAGCCCGCGTCGAGTCGTAGTACACCATGCCCGCTGGGGGCAACTCTCCCAAATTTCTTCTGCCGGATCTTCCTCCGCAGGCGCGCGTGCTGCTGATTCGGCTGCGGTCGCTGGGCGACCTCCTGCTGACCACGCCCGCCCTGCGCGCGCTCAAGCAGTGGCGGCCGGACTTGCGAGTGTCGCTGGTCTTATACAAGGAATTCGCCCCCATTCTGCACGGCAATCCCGATGTGGAAGAGTTGATCGAGTTGGAGCGGGGCCAGTGGACCGCCGTGCTTTCACTGGTGCGGCGCATCCGCCGGCGGAGATTTCATGTCTGCTTCAATCTGCACGGGAATACCTTCAGCGCCTGGCTGACGCGAGCCAGCGGCGCTCCCCATCGGCTGGCCGCCGGCCGCTTCCGCCATCGTTGGGCCTACACCGCGATGCCGCCGGCGTCGAAGGTAATTTTCGGCCGCGAGCAACTCCACAGCGTGGAGGATCGCCTGGCGGTTTTTTATTGGGCCGGACTGCCCCCAGGTGAAATCCCGCGGCTGCAACTCTTTCCGCAGTCGGAGGCCCGCCAGACGATGAGAGAGAGACTCAGTGCGGCCGGGATCGGGCCGGGTGTGCGCTATGCGGTCCTGCAAGCCAGCGCCACGTTCTTTACCAAGGAGTGGCCGTTCGAGCGCTACGCCGGCATTGCGAACTATCTGGAGCGGGAACATAAGCTGATCCCGATTTTCGATTGTATGCCGGGCGAAGGGGCGAAGCTGGATGCGGTGGCGGATGCGGCGGGGAAGCCGCTGGTGCGGTTCGACCCCTTGACCATCCCTGAACTGGTGGCGTTGATTGAGGGTGCAACGATTTTCGTGGGGAACGACGGCGGGCCCGCCCACATTGCGGCGGCGCTGGGGCGTCCCTGCGTGGTCTTGTTTGGTCCGACCGACTCGACTGTGTGGCGTCCGTGGGGCGCGCCTTATGCCGTGGTGCAGAATGAGTATGCGTGCAGTCCCTGCCGCTGCGACCGCTGCTATGCTTTTGAGCAGCCGGAATGTATTCTTTCGATTTCGGTCGGGCAGGTTCGCTCGGCAATCGAGCGCGTTCTGAGCGCAGTGCCGACGGCGGTTTGAGGTGGCTGGTATGGCACGCTTACATCCCGCAACTTTGCTGCGGCGTTTCCGCGGGCGGCGGATTGGAGTGGTGGGCGACTTCATGCTCGACCGCTTCATTCGCGGCAGCGTCGCGCGCATTTCACCGGAGGCCCCGGTGCCGCTGGTGCGCGTGGCCCCCGACGGCGAAGACGCGCGACTGGGCGGCGCCGGCAACGTGGTGGCGAACCTGGCAGCGCTCGGCGCCCGTCCGCTGGCGCTGGGAGTGGTGGGGGCGGACGCGAGCGGGCGGCTGCTGCGTCGGAAGTTGCACCAAGTGGCGGGAGCCAAAGATGCGCTGGTGGTGGTGCGGAAGCGCGTCACCACGGTCAAGACGCGCATCATTGCCCTGCACCATCACGTGGTGCGCGTGGATTGGGAAGACACTGAACCGTTGCCGGAGCGGGAGCAGGCCCGGCTTGCCTCCCGGGTCCGGCGGGCGCTGCCTGGGTTGGACGCGCTGGTGCTGTCCGATTACGACAAGGGCGTTCTGACCGACGCGCTGTTGGAAGAGATTGTGGGGAGCGCCCGGCGCGCCGGGGTGCCAGTGTTCGTTGACCTCAAGGTGGACCGCAGGCTGGAGCCGGGAGTGCGGCTGGTGCAAGTGAGCAAACAGCGCGCGGAAGAGATGGCCGGAATCCGCATCCGCGGCGCAAAGGCGCTGGAGTTGGTGGGCCGCCACCTGCTGGCGCGCTATCCGTGCGAAGCGCTGGTTCTGACGCTGGGCAGCGAAGGCATGAGGGTGTTCGAGCGGGCGAGCCGCGCCAGCCCCGCCCAAGGTAGGGCCAGCGGTGGGGCCAGCTTGGTGGCGGACCGGACCAAACCCTGGGAAGTGTTCGACGTCACCGGCGCCGGCGACACGGTGATGGCAACTCTCACACTGGCGGTGGTGGCGGGCGCGCGGGTCCTGGAAGCGGCCCGGCTGGCCAACGCCGCCGCTGGAGTGGTGGTGGGGAAACTGGGAACCGCAGTCTGTACGGCGGAGGAGTTGCGCGCCGCGCTGGGCAACCGGGGTGGGAAAGCCTAGAAGGGCGGGAAGGAGAGGCTCTTGTCTTTCCTCTCCACCCAGATGCGCTCCAGTTGCTGTCGCCGGTTGATGCGCACGCTGATTACCAGGCCCGAACTCCCACCCAAGAGCTCAATCGTGCGCGCGCCCGTGCCTCCCGGCCCCGGCACGCGAAGCAGCGGGGATTTGCTTTCCTCCACCCGCACGATTTCGTAGCTGTGAATCCTGCCCCAGGTGCTGATCTCGCCCCAGTCTTCGAGGAAAGCTTGGTACCGGTAGCTGGGACTGGGCTTCCAAAGTTGGTAGGCGCGGGGATAGTCGCCGGCGACCAGAGCGTCCATGAACTGCTCGACCTGTTTTTCTTCTCCGTAGTAGCGGAACTGCCAGTAGAGCACGCTGCCGACCGCGAGGACGAGCACCAGCGCGACCAGGATGCGCTTGGGCCAGGGGTTGGGTGGCGGCGGGGGTTGGGGGTCCAGCAGTGTCATAGTCTGCGCGAATCTTTTTCAGCGGGCGCGCCGGAAAAGAAACGCAAGCACTCCACGGAAAGCGTAGCAAATGGAGCCAGCCGGTGCAAACAGTTGCTCCGGCTGGTAGTGGGTTAGTTTCACAACGTTGATTTTGCCGCTGAGCCCGGCGGCACTTGCCGCCGGGCGGAAAAGCGGTGCGACCGCCCCGTGGCAGGTGCCCTTCGGCTTCGCTCAGGACAAGCCACGGGGCTCGGCGCGAGTTTCCCATTTGCAAAATAACCCACTACGCGCCGGCGGCGGGACTATTCTTTCAGCACGCCGCCGCGCCGGGCGGGAAGTTTGACCGAGTAGCGAGTACGGGCTTTGCGCTGGTGCCGTGCGAGCGCGAGTTGAATCAAGCGGTCGAGCAAGGCCGGGTAGGGCAGGCCGCTGGCCTCCCACAACTTGGGATACATGCTGATGGCGGTGAAGCCGGGGATGGTGTTGATCTCGTTGATGAAGATTTTGCCGCTGGCGCGATCCAGCAGAAAATCCACCCGCGCCATTCCTTCGCACTCGCAGGCGCGGAAGGCAGCTACCGCCAGCTCTTGCAGGCGGCGCACCTTGGGCGGCGGAAGTTTGGCCGGCACGCGGAAGCGGGTGGTGTCTTCCAGGTACTTGGCGGTGTAGTCGTAGAAGTCGCGGGCCGGCAGCACCTCGCCCGGCAGCGAGGCGCTGGGCTCCTGGTTGCCGAGGACCGCGACCTCGAACTCGCGGGCGCGGACGGCGCGCTCGATCAGGATTTTTTCGCCGAATTCGGCTGCGTGCTCGATGGCCGGCGGCAGCTCGCCGGCTTTGCGTACTTTGGTGATGCCGATCGAAGAGCCCAGCGCCGCCGGCTTCACAAACAGCGGGAAGCGGAAGCGGCGGCGAATGGCGGCGAGAATTTTCTCCCGCTGCGCTTCCCACGCGTGCCGACGCACGCAGAGGTAGGGCACTACAGGCAGCTTGGCCTGCAAGAAAAGCCGCTTCTGGATTTCTTTGTCCATACCCACGGCTGAGCCCAAGACGTCAGCGCCGACGTAAGGGATATCGGCGAGCTCCAGCAGCCCCTGCACGGTGCCGTCCTCGCCGAAAGTGCCGTGCAGGACAGGGAAGACGACGTCGAGGTGAAGAGAGGAAGAAGAAGTTTCCGGTTGTGCCGCTGGCGGCGGAGAAGAATTTAGGGGAATCAGCGAAGTGGAACCGGGCTCGGCCGGCAGGAGCACGGGGGTAGCCTCTCCCAGGGCTTTCCGCAAGCTCGCGTGGGTCAGGGCGCCGCTGACCGGAGGAGGCAACATCCACCGGCCGTCTTTGGTGATGCCGATGGGGACGACGTCGTACTTTTGCGGGTCGAGGCTGCGGAGCACCGCGGCGGCGGAAACCAGCGAGACTTCGTGCTCACTGGAGCGCCCACCGAACAGAACACCAACGCGCAGCTTCGCCATCGTCCCTCATCTCGTTGCAGCGGCGCACAGGGAGCTCAGTTGCCCGGCCTGAGCTTCGGGGAAGATGAGGGTGACGCGGCGGTTCTCCTCGTTGGCGCCTTGTACGGGGATCAGCGGTTCGCGCATCCCTCGGCCGGTAACGGCGTCGCCCAGGCGGCCGAGCAGTTCCTGGCGACGGTCGGGGGCCCGGCGCGCGGCGTTGAAATTCATGTTCAGCAACGCCTCGACGCTGCGAGATTTTTCTTGCGCGTCGGCCCGATCACTCGCCTGCGCCGCGTAGGAGAGACGGTCTTGGAGAAAGTAGCGGTACACCGCCAGGGCGCGCTGCTCGGAAAGCCACTGGTTGTAGTCTTCCTCGCCCACCAGGTCGGTGTGCCCTTCATAGCGGACAGCGGCGCGGGAGAAGAGCATCAGCCGCAGCACCGCCAGCTTGGCCAGGGTTTCGCGGGCGGCGGGGCGGAGGTCGTAGCGGTTGAAGTCGAAGAGGATGTCGGAGGCGAGGTTCAACATGAGGTCTCCGCCGGTTTCGGTGAGCTGTCCGAGCGAGGAGAGCTGCTTGTTGAGCTCAGCGCAGATGGCGTTGCGGTCGCTGCGCAAGCCGGCCGCCTCCTGTCCGGCGGTTCCCAGTTGTCCTTCCAGCAAGGAGATTTGTTCGCGCAGGGCGAGCAACTGGCTTTCCAACTTTCTGGTGAGGCCGCGCTCGCGGTCGAGCGCCGCTTCGAGTTGGGCGAGCTGGTCGCCCAGGCTGTCAATTTCCGTGAGTTGCTCGCGCAGGCTGGCGAGTTCGCGCTGGCTGCGGGCCAATGCTAGGCGGGCTTCGTCCGCCGCCCGCCGCAAGGGTTCGACGTTAGCTTCCAGTTTGTCGAGTTCGCGCTCGAGCTGCAGGACGGCGAGGCCGCCGACGGCGCCCAAGGCCAGGGCGCGGGCATTCTCGGCAATCTGGGTGGCGGCGCGAGCGAACTGAATGGTCTGGTCGTTGCGGCCGCTGCGCCGGAACTCGAGCTCGGCCTGGGCGAGGTAGGAGCGCGCTACCTCCAGCGTCTCACGGGTACGCTCCTCTTCGGGCAGCGACTCGGTGTCTCGGGACGTCGGGGTTGCCAGGATGCCCGATTGGGAGGCGAACTCGATGGCCTTGCGGGCTTGCAACAAGTGGATGGGCGCGCCGGTGGGTTCCTCCGCCAACTCGCCGATTTTGTACTGCGTGTAGTTGGTGTGATAGATCAGCCGGCCCGGGATGGGGAAGCCTTTGTTGCCGGTGGAGATGTCCGCCTGGCTCTGGCTCACCAGCACCACCACCGGGCTGGGATCGTGGACGGCAAAGTCGGGCTCGGCCGTGATCATCATCCAGAAAGTCTGGTAGGGGGTGGTGACGTTGATGCTGATGGGTTGGCCGCGCTCGAAGGTAATCTCGCCGATGTTGCTGGCGGCGCCGTCCACCGACACCACCCAGAGCACGTAGGTGAGGAAGTCGGGGCCAAAAGTCCAGGGCGGCTCAAGACCCTTGATGGCGCCGCGGTTGATGTCAATTTCCACGAAGCCGCGGCGGCTTTGCACTTTGAGGGAGATGAAGGCGCGGGGAATGTGCTCGGTTCCCCTCAGCTCCACCGTGGTGGTGCCGCGCGGACGGAAGCTGATGATGGCGCCGGGCGGGCCGGAGACGGTGATAGACTCGCTGGCACGGGGCAGGGCTGCGCCTTCGGGCTCCTGCGCCGTCAAAGCGAAAGGCGTCACCAACAGCAGTCCGACCAGAATCATTGTCTTCATAGTTTCCTCCGCTCCCACGGGTTGATGTTGTAGCGGGTGATCCCGCCTCTTTCGTCTCCTTGCTTCTACGGCCAACCTACTATGCTACAACTGGTAGAGATACCATCAAAGAATCTTCTTGCCCAGGGCCGAGAGCACCAGCTCCACCCCCAGTTGGGCGGTGCTGTTGCTCAGGTCAATCACCGGGTTGGTTTCCACCACATCTCCGGGACGCGCACCGAGATATTGCCCCGGTCGTCCACCGAGTAGCTCAGAGCGCTGAGGCGGCTGTTCAGGCCGGCGACGCGCAGGGCAGACGGGCCCATGTCCACCCCGCGGCGGTCTGCGCCCAGATCCATCGGGACGCCAATGATGGAGACTTTGCCGGGCATAGGGAACCTTATGGGTAGATGCGATAAATCATGCGCGGGAAGGGGATGGTTTCGCGGATGTGAGGGATGCCGGCAATCCAGGCGACGGTGCGCTCGACGCCCAGCCCGAAGCCGCCGTGGGGAACGCTGCCGTAGCGGCGCAGGTCGAGGTACCACTGGAAGGCGTCTTCGGGCAGGTTGTTTTCGCGCAAACGTTTGAGCAGTAGATCGTAGCTGTCGATGCGCTGGCTGCCGCCGATGATCTCGCCATAGCCGTCCGGCGCCAGCATGTCCATGCAGAGGGCGAGCTCGGGGCGCTCCGGGTCGGGCTCCATGTAGAAAGCTTTGGCCTTGGCGGGGTAGCGGTGGACGATGACCGGTTTATCGAACTGTTGGGAGATGAAGGTCTCGTCGGCTCCGCCCAGGTCTTCGCCCCAGGGAAGCTGGCTGCCTTTCTGGTGCAGCAGCTTCAGCGCATCGTCGTAGCTGAGGCGGTGGAAGGGCGGACGGACGTTTTCCAGCTTACTGGTGTCGCGCTCCAGTGTTTCCAACTCCGGGCGGCGGCGCTCCAGCACGCGGGCCACGATGTGCGTCACCAGGTCTTCGCCCAGCTTCATCAAGTCGTCCAGGGTGGCGAAGGACAGCTCGGGCTCGACCATCCAGAACTCGGTCAGGTGGCGGCGGGTCTTGGATTTCTCGGCGCGGAAGGTGGGCCCGAAGCAATAGACCTTGCCGAGAGCGGCGGCGGTGGCCTCAATGTAGAGCTGGCCCGACTGGGTGAGGTAAGCGGGGCCGAGGTCGAAGTAGTCGAGTTCGAACAGGGTAGTGGTGCCCTCGCAGGCTGCGGGAGTGAGGATGGGGGCGTCGGTGAGGATGAAGCCGTTGGAGTCGAAGAAGTCGCGGATGGCGGCGATGACTTCGTGGCGCAGGCGGAGCAGGGCAGACTGCTTGGCGGAGCGCATCCAAAGGTGGCGCTGGCTCATCAGGAAATCCACGCCGTGCTCTTTGGGGGAGATGGGATAGGGCTGGTCGGTGGGGACGCGCTGGACGACCGTGAGGTCGTTGAGCACCAGCTCGTAGCCGCCGGGGGCACGCTTGTCGGCGCGGACGGTGCCGTGGGCGATGACGCTGGACTCTTGGGTCAAGGTAGCCGCGCGCTCCCACACTTCCGGACTGACGTCGGCTTTGGAGACCACCGCCTGCATGATGCCGGTGCCGTCGCGGAACTGGGGGAAGAGGAGTTTGCCGGACTCGCGCAGGTTGTAGAGCCAGCCGCGCAGGGTGACCTGCTGGCCCTGGAAGCGGGCGGCCTGAGCAATGGTGAACTCGGACATGGGCGTCAGGAGTGTGGGGTGACGGAAAGCTCTTCCAGGCGCTCGAAGGTTTCCAGCGCTTTTTCCAGCGGGTGGGAGAACTCGCCGTGGTCGCGCAGCTCGAGCTGCAAGGGGAAGTCGTTCTTGGCGGCGGCGAAGGCGCGCAGGGCGGCCTCCCAGTCGATGGTGCCCTGGAAAGGGAAGAGGTGGTCGTCGCGGTCGCCGCGGTTGTCGTGGATGTGAGTGGAGACCACCAGGTCGCGCAGCGCTTCGAAGTCGGGCACCACCCCGCCGGTCAGGTGGGCGTGGCCGATATCGAAGCAGATGCGCAGGTCGGCCATGCGGGTGTAGAGGCGGAACTCGAGCAGTCGTTGGGGAGTGGAAAGTTCATTGGGAATGTTTTCCAACAGAATCTGCACGCCGCGCTGCTTGGCAAATAGTTTCAGGGGCTCCAGGCTGGAGTAAGCGGCGTCGAATTTTTTCTGCTGGTATTCTTCGTGGGAGGTGCCCAGATGCTGCACCAGGTAACGGAAGGGGATGTGCTCGGCCACTTCGAGGGCGCGCTTGGTTTCGTCCACCGATTGCAGGCGGCGCATGCGCTCGGGCTCAGCGATGTTGACGGTGGCGCTGCTGTGGCTGCGGCCCCATTCTTCGTCTTTGTACAAGGGGGCGTGCAGGGAGCGGAGTTGGAGCTGGTGGTCGTGGAACCAAGCCGCCAACTCCCGCACCTGCTCGGGGTTGGAGTAGTCGAAGTGCTGCTTGGCGCAGAAGATTTCCACCGAGCGGATGCCGGCCTGCTCAATCTGGTGCAGGATGGGCGCGGTTAAGCGCTGGTTGACGAACAGGTGAGTGGAGAGCGCGCGTTCGGTGAACGGCATCAGAAGCCTCGTGCCACGCCCCGGCGGCGGGCGTCGCTCACGCCGGTAAGCCGGCCGGTGGCCGGGTCGCGCTCGATGGCGTTGACGGCTCCGATGGATTCGCGTTCGCGCAGTGCGTGGCCGCGGGCGGCGAGGGCGTCGAGTTGTTCCTGGCTGAAGAGGTTTTTTTCCAGGAAGAGGGTGTCCGGCAGCCACTGGTGGTGGTAGCGGGGCAGCGCCACCGCCTCCGCCAGCGGGCGGCCAAAGGCCAGCCGGTTCAGCAGCACCAGAAAGACGGCGTTGATGATGCGTGGGCCGCCGGGACTGCCGAGGGCGAGTACAGCTTCGCCGTCGCGGATGACGATGGTGGGCGACATGGAAGAGAGCGGACGCTTGCCGGGTTCGATCTTGTTGGCCTCTGACTGCACCAAGCCGAAGAGTGCGTTGGGGGCGCCGGGCTTGCTGGTGAAATCGTCCATCTCGTTGTTGAGCAGGAAGCCGAGGCCGGGGAGGGTGACGCCGTTGCCGAAAAAAGAGTTGATGGTGATGCTGGTGGCGACGGCGTTGCCTGTGCCGTCCACGACGGAGAAGTGGGTGGTGTTGGCACTTTCGTGGCGCGGGGCCAGAACCGCGCGGTTGCCGGAACGCGCTTCATACCCCGGTGGGTCGGGCAGGGAAAGTTGCTCGCTGGCGGAAGCGCGCGCAGGGTCGATGGAGGCGCGCAGCGCTCGGGCATAGCCAGGGTCGAGCAGGCCGCGCACGGGCACGGAGGCGAAGTCGGCATCGCCGAGAAAACGGGCGCGGTCGGCGAAGGCGCGGCGCATGGTTTCCGTCATCAAGTGGATGGTTTGGGGTGCCAGAGGTTCCGCGTCGGGAGGTAGCAGCGGGTCGAGGATGTTCAGCATTTCGAGCACGGCCACGCCGCCGGAGCTGGGCGGTGGGGCGCCCAGGATTTCGTAGCCCCGGAAGTGCCCGACCAGCGGTTGGCGCACGCGAGCTTGGTAGCGGCGCAGGTCGGCGCGGGTGATGAGTCCGTGGTGGCGCTTCATTTCGCGCGCGAAGCGCTTGCCGATGGAGCCCTGGTAGAAGGCGCGCGCGCCGCGCTTGGCAATTTTCTTCAGGGTTCGGGCCAAGTCTTTCTGCCGGAAAGTTTCGCCCGGTTCATAGTAGCGGCCGTTGCGGAGGAAAATCCGGCGGCTCTCCGGGAACTGCGAGAGTAAAGGCGCAGCGTCGCGCAGTTCCTGGGCAAGACGTTCGCTCACCGGGAAACCTTTTTCGGCCAGACGGATGGCGGGCGCCATAACTTTCTTAAGGGGCAGGGAGCCGAATTTTTCCTGGGCCAGGGTCAGGCCCGCCACCGCGCCGGGTACGCCGACGGCGCGCCAGCCGACGGTGCTGGCCTGGGGGATGAGATTGCCTTTGGTGTCCAAGTACATGTCACGGTGGGCCGCGCCGGGAGCGGCTTCGCGGTAGTCCACCAGGGCGGCGCGGCCGTCGGCCATGCGGATGAGCATAAAACCGCCGCCGCCGAGGTTGCCGGCTTGCGGGTAGGTGACCGCCAGGGCGAAGCCCACCGCCACCGCGGCGTCCACGGCATTGCCTCCCTGTTTGAGAATTTCGAGTCCCACTTCGGCGGCGAAGGGTTCCGCCGCCACCACCATTCCGTCGGAGCCGGTGGCGGTGTCAGGCGCCTGGGCGGCAGCCGGCGAGGGCGGGAACGCCAGCGCAAACAGGAGAAGGGCGGGAAGGAACCGGTTGCAAAAGCGACGCATCGAGAATTGTTGGTCCAACGCCTCTAAACGGTTCACTCTATTCCAAAGAAACAGGAGGGTCAAGACAAGCAGGCCCGGGAGAAAGAAGCCACAGTTTTCGTTTGGTGGGAAATGTAGAAGGGGCCGTTGCCGGCCCCTCCCGGTACTTTGACAGGTTTTCTATGCGCGGGTTAGCGCGGCGGTCGGCCGGCACCTGAAGGTCGGCCACCACCAGCACCACTTGGGCGGCCACCACCAGCACCAGCGCCGCTCGGACGGCCACCGATGCCTGTGGGTGCGCCGGTGGTGCCGCGGCGTCCCGCCATGATGCCAGCGGCACGCGAGCGCTGCAGGGCCTGGGTT
>SMUX01271087.1_pt1 | contig 12158 bp, 10 predicted proteins | sample 2456431 | NCBI WGS metagenome assembly SMUX01 (sample SAMN11095930, study PRJNA526329) | marine sediment metagenome | biome: Marine sediment; feature: Surficial sediment; material: Deep marine sediment; isolation source: Hadal surficial sediment | place: Pacific Ocean | collected 2014-11 | depth... | reverse complement strand
GACCGGCGAATCGATGCCGGTTACCAAGTCGACTGGAGACCCGGTTTTTGGGGCGACAATGAACAAGGCGGGCCTGCTGCGGTTCGAAGCCACTAAAGTTGGAAAAGACACCGCGCTGGCACAGATTATCCGCCTGGTCCAGGAAGCTCAAGCCAGCAAGGCGCCTATTCAGAACCTGGCTGACAAAGTGTCATCTGTTTTTGTACCGGCCGTACTAGGTATTGCAGCTATTACCTTCCTGTTGTGGATGTTTGTGGCGCCTCCCGCGACCGATACCACGCAATTCACCCGCGCCTTTCTCAATACAATCGCAGTGCTTGTGATCGCCTGCCCATGTGCAATGGGTCTGGCCACGCCGACCGCTATCACGGTCGGGATGGGCAAGGGCGCCGGCATGGGGATCCTTTTCAAGTCGAGCGAGGCGCTGGAACTCGCGGGTGGTATTAAAGTGGTGCTGCTGGACAAGACCGGCACGATCACCCGCGGAGAACCATCCGTGACCGACATCCGGATGAACGGCGCGGAGAACGAGGTGCTACGGCTGGCTGCGAGCGCTGAACTCGGATCGGAGCATCCCGTGGGCCAGGCTATTGTGGCTGAGGCGGAAGCACGGGGATTGGAACTGAGCTCACCGGAGAGATTTGAAGCCATCCCCGGGGCAGGCATATCAGCCTATGTGGGAAGTCAAAAGATTCTCATTGGCAGTCCCGACCTGTTATTGCAAAATGGGATCCAGCTGGACGGTTTTTCCGAGCAGTTTGAATCCTTTCAGTCTCAAGCAAAAACGGCGGTCGCAATCGCGGTGGAAGGGGAAGTTGCCGGGCTGATCGCAATTTCGGATGAGATCAAGGAAGGTTCCAAGGAAGGCATCCACACGCTCAAGGAAATGGGACTAGAGGTCAAGATCGTGAGCGGCGACAACCGTCACACCGCAGCGGCTATTGCCCGCCAGGTTGGACTGGAGGGTGAGGACAGCTATTTAGCCGAAGTGCAGCCAGCCGATAAGGCCGGACAGGTAATGCGGCTGCAGCAGAACGGCGAACCGGTCGCCATGGTAGGGGATGGCATCAACGACGCGCCTGCACTGGCGGCCGCGGATGTTGGAATTGCAATTGGAACTGGAGCAGACGTTGCCATTGCTGCAGCTCCTGTAACCCTACTTGGAGGCGATTTGCGCATTGTGCCGCGCGCCATACAGCTTTCGCGCACGACGATGCGGGTGATCAAACAGAATCTGTTCTGGGCCTTCTTCTACAATGTGCTTTTGATCCCGATGGCCGCCATGGGGCAGCTCAATCCCATGCTCGCGGCGGGCGGGATGGCCTTCAGCTCAGTTGCGGTGGTTGCCAATAGCCTTCGCTTACGCCGAATGAAGTTCTAGCACGTCTTCGACCTCGTTTTCGGGTATTGCAAAGGGCATCTTAGAGGTAGTTAAGCTCACTTGTTGGTGCCTTTTGGATCAGGTATCCTTCCTTCAATCACACTCCCGATGACCTTATCTAGGCGAGAATTCCTGAAGCTCACTGGCACATCGCTCACCGCGGCCGCTTTGCCCATTGCGGGCGGGCCGTGGGTTATGCCTGGCGCCGAACAAGTTCTTTCCACGACTGCACAGTACGCCCGCATCACGGATGCCGCCGTTCAACTTCGTCTTCGGCCCAACCCAGACAGCGCGGTCATCGGCAGCCACCAATTCGACGAGCTGCTGGAAGTAGGCCGCAAGGTAGTCGGCAAGGGCGTTTATCCTCATAACAACCTCTGGCTTGAGACTTCTGAAGGGTTCATCTGGGCCTCAGAAGCCCAGCTGGTGCGAAATCAGCCGAACGAGATCTTGAAATCCGTCCCAGCCGAAGGAATTTGGACCGAGATTACGGTCCCCTATGCAGACGGACGAACAAAGGCCGACCCCGCTGCTCCCGTGAGATACCGCCTGTATTACGGCATGGTTCTAAACGTCGACGACCGTGTCACCGGCTCGGATGGAGCGGTTTGGTATCGGGTACACGACGAGAACGGCGTGATCATGTTCGCTCCGGGAATAGCGTTTCGCCAAATTCTGCCCGCTGAGTTGACACCGATCTCGCCGAATGTCGAGGACAAGGCGGTGGTTGTAAACATCACTCGGCAGGAAATCTCGGCGATGGAATCGGGAGTCGAGGTCTACTTCGCTCGCATCTCTTCCGGCTACGCATACTATCCTGAGGGTGGGGATTTCACCTCTAATACACCTATCGGTCAGATGTGGACCTGGCGCAAGATGGTCTCGCGCCACATGTCCGGTGGCGACGCAGTAACCGGATACGATCTGCCGGGAGTGGGATGGACGGTTTTGTTTCACGGAAGCGGTGCTGCCCTGCATTCAACCTACTGGCATGCTGATTATGGCGCTCCCCGATCGCGAGGCTGCATCAATTTGCTGCCGGCAGACGCCAAGTGGATATTCCGCTGGACCCATCCCGTGGTCGACTTTCGACCGGGCGATCTCACGGTGCAGTGGCCGAACCCGGGTACTCGGGTGATCGTAGAATTGTAGGGCTCAGGCTGTTTCAGCTGCGAAGCACTGGCTACGCCCGTGGGGCGTATTGTGCTTAATCGGGAGCTTGGAGCGGAGCGATCCTTACGGCCGTGGCTGGCGCTCGGTGGAGGCGTAGTCATCGGCGCCGCGGCCGGCTATCTAGTTTTCTTTGGCCTGCCATCTGAGCCGGCTGATCCGCAGCCCCAACCGACTGTTGGTGCACCCCGGATCTCAATCGCTGGGCTGGAAACAGGCAGTCAGGCGCCACTGTTTGAGCTGGAGACGGCGGATGGAGAGATGGTGAGGCTGGAGGAATATCGTGGCCAGGTTGTGCTGCTTAATTTCTGGGCAACCTGGTGTGCTCCCTGCAGAATTGAGATGCCGCTGCTGCAATCGACCTTCGATTCATTCCAGGACCAAGGTTTGGTCATTCTAGGCATCGATTTCGATGAGCCGGCCGATGTTGTCGCCTCCTTTGGAGACGAACTGGGCTTGACCTTCCCGCTTCTGCTCGATCCAGGCGGTAAGGTCCAGCAGCAATACAAAGTGCGCGGCTATCCGACGACGGTTGTCCTGGATCGGGAAGGTCGCATTCAGTCCTACCATATCGGAGTATTGACCCAATCCCAGCTGGACGGATTTATGCAGATCGCGGGCCTCAGCCAATGATACGTGCCACGCTCTACTATCTTGATGGAGTGGGGGACGTCGATCAAGCACGGAAAGCACTGGCGGCCATTCAGGAGGAAATTCCTCATGAGCTCCTGGAAATTGATGTCTCCCGGGATGCTGCGCTCGAGCAAGAATACGGAAGCCGCGTACCGGTGGTGGAGGTCGGTGCTTATACATTGAATGCGCCACTCACTGAGATCGATCTGCGAGTTGCGCTAGGGGCGGCCAAGGACGCTGTGGATCGATCGGACGGTCCTGCGGACCATCCAGCGGGTGTTCAATCGGATGGTTCTTCGGACCTTCGATCAGCCTCCGTCAAAGACGCCAGCAGATCTGCCACAAGCACCAATGAATCTGGTGCGGGTGGTCAGGCCTGGGGCATACGAATGAATCGCGGAGTGCGCTTCTTCTCGCGGCACTGGCTGGCGGCCTTCTCGCTGGTGGTGCTTGTCTATGCCGGCCTTCCGTTTGTGGCGCCAACGTTGATGAAGGTCGGCGCAACCGGCCCAGCTCGGGTCATTTACACGCTATATTCACCGTTCTGCCATCAGTTTGCATTTCGGTCGTTCTTTCTCTATGGGCCCCAGGCCGCCTATCCGCGCGAGCTGGCCGGAACCGACCTCGTCTCATACGGGGAAGCGACTGGGCTCGATGAGGGGGATGTCATCGCGGCCCGGCGATACGTGGGAAATGAGACGGTCGGATACAAGACCGCCTTATGTGAGCGAGATATCGGGATCTATGTTGGGATTTTGATCGCGGGGCTAGTGTACGGGGTCATCCGCAACAGGAGAAGCGTCAAGCCATTGCCGCTGAAATACTGGTTTCTGCTGGGGATCGTGCCGATCGCGCTCGACGGCGGCACTCAGCTGATCTCGCAGCTCGGCGTCTTTCCGTTCCCGGCTCGTGAGAGCACACCGCTCTTGCGAACTGCAACCGGCTTGCTCTTTGGCGCAATGAATATCTGGATGGCTTACCCGCATGTGGATCAAGCCATGAAAGAAACCCATACGACCACTGCGGCAAAAATCGCGGTGGCGGAGCAGCGCTCCGAACAAGTCTCGGAACTCGACTCATAGGATTTCGAACCTCAGGCTAATCCCCGATCTGAAGTTAAGCAACTTCGCCGCGTCTCAGTGTAGAATTCAGCGGCAATTCGAAATCAAATCCCGGAGAATTAAATGAACGAAAAAGCCAAGATTCCACGCCGTCGAAGTTCTGTGTTCCGCATCCTGGTAATTTGGGCGATCCAGGCTGTCGCCCTAATGATCATGTCGTTTCTACTCAACGGGGTAACAATTGATAGCGTGGGTACCGCGATTGCGGCAGTTGCGATCATTGGCCTGCTGAATGCCTTACTCTGGCCCCTACTGAGCTTTATTTTGGTGCCTTTTGCGGTTCTCACACTGGGGATCGGAGCCTTACTTCTCAACGGGCTCTTTGTCCTGCTCGCTTCGGATTTGGTTGATGGCTTTAATATCGACGGATTTTGGACCGCATTCTGGCTCGCCCTCGGAATGTCGGCCATCAACATCATACTCAGCACGATATTGACGATCGACGACGACAATTCCTGGTATCGCAATCAGGTTCGCAGGCGCATGAAGCGCGTTGAGAATCCGGTGGAGACAGATGTGCCGGGAGTGATCTTTCTCGAAATCGATGGGCTGGCAGAACCTGTACTCGAAATGGCACTTGAAGAGGGGTTTATGCCTACGCTGAAGGAGTGGGTCGACAGCGGCAGTCACATCATCACCGGCTGGGAGCCGGATACGTCGTCGCAGACCTCGGCCAGCCAGGCCGGGATCCTTCATGGCGACAATTCGAATATCCCAGCCTTCCGCTGGTACGACAAAGCCTCCCAGAAAATCATCGCCTCAAGTGATCCGAAAGCGCTTCCTATTATTGAAAAGCAGCGATCCGACGGCAATGGACTGCTCAGCAACGATGGCGCAAGCCGAGGGAACTTGCTGTCGGGCGATGCGCCCTATGTCATGGCAACCGCTAGCACCATTCGCGACAAGAGCAAGTTCCATACTTCGGATTTTCAATCCTATGTAGGCAACCCCTACAATGTCTCGCGCACTTTCCTGCTTTTATTCTGGGACGTCATCCTGGAGTGGCGTCAATTTCGCAGCGCGCGCAAGAACGGCGTTCAGCCAATCCTGAGCAAGCATCATCGCGGCGGGATCTATCCATTGCTCCGTGGGTTCATGACGGTTGTCATGCGAGAGCTGAATATCTATACGATTCTTGGAGATATCTTCGCGGGTCGATCGGCGGTCTACGCTACCTTCGTTGGTTACGACGAAATCGCACACCACTCGGGCGTTCTCGACCCTGGAGCGTTCGATATTCTGTTCAAGCTCGATCAGCAGTTCCGTCGCTTGGCGAGCGCGGTTCCTGAGGCACCTCGACCGTATCACTTTGTGATCCTCTCCGATCACGGTCAAACGGGAGGGGCCACCTTCAAACAGCGTTTCGGCAAATCCCTCCAGGATTTCGTGCTTGAGCTCATGGAAACAGAAGGAGCGGTCATTGGGGAAGCCGCGGCCGGCGAGGACTGGGGTCATCTAAACCAATATTTCAGCGACACCATTGAGAACGAGGATTCGGCCACTTCGAAAGTGGCGGCGCTTGCGCTCAAGAGTCGAACCGAGGATGGGCAAGTTGTTATGGGTCCAGAGGCGGTCGATGCCATTGAGCCGGAGGGCGATGAAGAGGAGCAGCCGGATGTGGTGGCGCTCGCCTCGGGCAATCTTGGGCTGATATCGTTCACCAAATGGCCCGAGAGAATGACGAGGGAACAAATTGATGAGGCCTTTCCAGCAGTGCTTCCCGGCCTCCGAGAGCACGAGCTCATCGGATTCGTCATGGTTCATTCGGAGAAGGATGGCCCGGTAGTTCTCGGCAGCCAGGGTACCTACTACCTTAAGGACGACCGTGTGGATGGCTCGAATCCACTGGAAGATTTTGGCCCAAACGCGGCCAGCCATCTGCGGCGTACCGACAGCTTCCCAAATTGCCCGGACATCCTGGTCAACAGCTTCTACGATTCCGAGGCCAATGAGGGCGCCGCGTTTGAGGAGCTGATCGGGTTCCATGGGGGGCTGGGAGGGTATCAAACGCAGCCCTTTATCATGCATCCGGCGGAGCTCAAGGTTAGCGGAGACATGGTCGGAACCGCCAACGTGTACCGGGTTTGCAAAGGCTGGCTGGATGAGCTACACGGGCCCACGCCGGCAATCGAGGACTCGGCGGATGCCATTTCGTAGGGCTGATGGACTTCGCTTCTTTCAGTTTGAATCCCTGGAACATCCCAACCTAGATCACGCAATCCTGACCCGCCATGGTGGGGAAAGCCCCGCGCCGTGGGACTCGCTCAACTATGGGCGCACGGTTGGAGACGCTGATGCGCGGGTAACCGAAAATATTGGCCGCGGATTACGAGCGACCGGGCGTTCGCTGGACCAGGCCTTCGATGTGTGGCAGGTGCATTCGGCCACCGTCGTTCGCGCCGATGAACCCAATCTTGCTGGAGGTCACCTCAAGGCGGACGCGATCATCACGGACCGGCCAGGGGTAACGCTCATGATGCGGTTTGCGGATTGTGTTCCGATCATGATCTATGACCCTATGCATCGCGCGGCGGGCATTGCGCACGCCGGCTGGATGGGTACTGTGCGCGGGATGGCCACCGAACTCGTTCGAAGCATGCAAACAGAATTTGGGAGCAAACCAGATGAACTGCTGGCAGGCATTGGCCCCTCGATAGGACCCGACCATTATCCTGTCGGGGAAGAGGTAGTCGTCCAATTTGAAGCTGCATACGGTGATTCTGCGCGCAATCACATGAAATCGGTCAACGGAGCGATTCATTTGGATTTGTGGAGCGCCAACGAGGCTCAGCTGCTCGCGGCGGGCGTGAATTCGATCGAGGTATCTGGGATTTGCACGGCATGTAACCTGCAAGATTGGTATTCACACCGCGGCGAGAACGGGGCCACCGGCCGCTTCGGAGCGCATCTTGGCATCCGTAGCTGAAATTCGGGTACAGGAACGCTTGAACGAGGTCCAGGAGCGGGTCGAAACCGCTGCTCGAAGGTCCGGTCGCGATATCGATGCTATTCGCATCGTTGGAGTCACGAAAACGCACCCGTACGATGTCGTGCTCGCGGCCCACGAGGCTGGTCTACGCTTGATCGGTGAGAACCGAGTGGAGGAGGCGCTTCCTAAAAAGGCTGCTTCCGAAGACTTGGCCGATCTGGAATGGCATATGATCGGGCACATTCAAAGCCGTAAATCGAAATCGGTAGTGGAGATTTTCGACGCCGTGCACTCTGTGGATCGGACCAAGATCGCCGATCGACTGAATCGTGGCGCGGAGAACGTCGGAATTCGATTACCGGTCCTTTTGGAGTGCAATGTCTCAGGAGAGGCATCTAAGTGGGGCTGGCAGCTGACCGAGAAGGAAAGTTGGCCCGAGATCGTCGATGAATTTACTCGAATTCAGAAATTGGAAAACCTTGAAGTGCGGGGCTTAATGACTATGGCTCCAATGGTCGCCGACCCGGAGCGCGTACGCCCAATCTTTGAAAAATTGCGGTTGCTACGCGACTACTTGCAGAAAGCTGTTCCGGGAGATTGGGCAGAGCTATCCATGGGAATGACGGAAGACTATATGGTCGCAGTTGAAGAAGGAGCTACGCTGCTCCGTATCGGGCGAGCGATTTTCGGCCCACGGGAAACCAATTATGGATAGGAAATGCTTCCTCGGTCAATTCAGCCAGAAATTATGGGATAATTCCGGAAAGCGGCACCATGGACCTTATTGACATAGTCGGTCTCGTTTACTGGTTCCTAATTATCATGGTGCTCGCAGATGTCTTTGTCAGCTGGTTCCTCGACCCATTCCACCCCGTTCGAAAGTTTTTGGATTCCATTGTGCAGCCCATGCTGAATCCGATTCGGCGCTTGCTTCCTCAAACAGGCGGGATGGATTTCAGCCCCTTCGTCTTGCTCATCGGCTTGCAGTTAATACGCAGCTTGATCATCGGTTTGCTACGAACAATCTAATGCGCAAATTTAAACTTCACAACGGAAAACACGGTGCAGCACTAACCATACGTGTCACACCGCGCGCTCGAAAGAGTGAGGTGGGAGGCATCCTGGAGGATGGTACGGTGCGGATCCGCATTCAGGAGCCCCCGGTGGACGGCAAAGCCAATCGAGCCCTGATCGTCTTTCTATCCAAAGTGCTTGGAGTGCGAAAGAATCAGATTGAGATTGTAGCGGGCCAGAAGGGATTGGACAAAATTGTAGCGGTTGACGATATGACTGCTCAAGAGGTGGAGAACCGGATCCAGGGCTACCTGGATTCTTGAGATCTAAGACCCGAATTTCAGCGGGTCGGGCAAGCGAACACCGGTCGTTGACAAGCGCCAGAGCGATTCAAAGGCCACGTCGCGCAGGTAGTCGTCACCCGACTCAAGCGCTTTATACAATTCGAGCGTAAGCTCCTCACCTGCTCCCCAGCCAAGTACTTCAAGCGCCGCGATCTTTTCGTCGAGAGATCCATTGCTCAGCGCCCGTCGCAGCATCTCTGTGGCTGCTTTTCCAGGCGAAACTCCTAAACCTTCTTTTGCCGCATAAGCCACTACCCATGGCAGTTCAGCCGGCTCAACGGGTGGCGGAGAGATCTTCCAGGGGGGATTTAGTCTTCGATCGAGCGCTTCGGCTGCCGCGCCGCGGACGATCCACTCCTCGTCGTCCACTTTGACCTGCTCCAGCACTTCCATCGCCCAATCGTCCTGAATGCGCGCCAGGCCAAAGGCTGCTGCCCGGCGAGTCATAATTTCGTCGTGCTCGGCTGCTTCCCGCAACATGCCATACCCCTCGTCAGGGTGAATTGCGAGCGCCTCCGCCGCTGCAAGCCGGAGTTCTTCGTCGCCACCAAGCAACGCCTGCCCCAGTCCTTCCAACGCGGTATCGCTGCCGATCGCTCCAAGTGCCAGGCAAGCAGCTTGCCGGACAAGAGGCTCCGAATCTCCCTGGGCTAGCGTGACGAGCCGCTCCGCAGAATCTTCATCCGTCATTCCGCCAAGTCCCAGACATGCCAGTACGCGGCTGGAGGTTGCCTGGGATTTGAGCATTCTAGTAAACAGGATGTTGACAGATGCCTCATCTGCCATGGCAAGCGCATGCACACCGCGCAAGCGCAAGCCGTACGGCCTGGCCGTATCCTGAACCATCTTCGCAACTTCGCGCAGTAGCCTTCCGCGCCATTCGGCCTTGCTCGAAGCATCGGGCAGCCATCGAGCGGAATTTAGCAGGCCCGACTCCAGCGGTTCCGCACTGGAGCTTAAGGCCCGCATCACAGCTTCCTCGGGATTACCAAGCACGGCGTAGTAATGAAGGGCCTTCGAAGCCGGTTCCCATTCCACGGTCTCGACGCCTTCAAATAGTTCGCCTCTGCTCATAGCGCGGGCACCAAAGTAGGCGCCCACTGCGGGCTGGAAGAATGATATAGCGCCTCCAGACCGGCGAACAAGAATGCCGGCTTCAACAAGGCTTGGAATGGGGACCCCCTTCGGCAGCGCTCGCTCTGGAAGGGAAGCCTTGGCCGCTTTCAACCAGGCGGCAGCCACTTCTTCTGTATTCCGCTGCTCTTCTGGTGAGAGCACACGCATCGCATACGATTCCATGTCATCAACTGCGCGCCGCCCTCGAATGTCTCCTGCATACGCGGCCCAAACTCGCAGCGTTATCTCGGCCGGCGTTCGGCCACGCATCGTTCCCGCCAGCCAGCCGTTGACCAGGGCCGGATCAATGTCGGAGAGTCGGCTCTTTGGCATATTTGGGACGACGTACTCGTTCCACGAGCGCCCCCATTTGGAAAGAAACTCGCGCTGCATGCGTTCAGTCCAGGGCGCAATAGGAACCGGAGTCAGCCCCGCCTCTGCCAGGCCGTCAAGGATCGCGGTAGCCCCGGCAGCGACAATGCGCAGCCCCTCATGATCGCTACGCAATTGCTTCAACCAGGTCGAGATTTCGGGGATATCTTCAGCAGGAATTTCATCCAACCCGTCTAGAAGCAATAGTGCGTTTCCGCTCTCGAAGTGCTTTTGAATGTAGCCAGGAAGCATCGCGGAAACTCGCGCCGATACGTTTCGAAGCGCGGCTTCAATTACAGGTTCTAGCGAATTGCGCTGATCCTGAAGTTGCAGATCCGCGGCATGCACAAGAATCGGTACTTTGCCCGCTAACTCGCCGATTGCTGGATCACGATTTGCAATTCGTATGGCGAGATATGCGAGCGCGGTCGATCGGCCGCTGCCCGGCTCTCCGGTGAGCATCAAATCGGGACCGTTGCTCAGAGCCTCGCCGAGCGACAGAGTGTGTGCCACATACACACCCGACAGGTAGGTGAAGTCCGGAAGATTCGGAACCACTCCCACCGTGTCTGCTACGGGATCGTCGTCGCTTGCTGGATCGGCTGGAGCTGGCGGAACCAGGACTTGAGGTGGAATGAGGATTTCATCCAGTGCCAGGATAGCTCGCGCCAGATGCGTGGTCTCGGCACGTGCGATGAGTTCAACTTGATAGCGGTCAATCGCCCGGGAACTGAGCCCTGAGCCTAAGGATTTGAGCTGTCCCTTGATTTTCGCGAGCACCCAGACTATTGACGGCTTGAGCCTGCCGAGAAGCAGGCCGAGAAGAATCCCCGCCACGATGCCAGCCAGGAATTCTTCGATGTCAAACCGAATTCCGAAGGGTCCAAAGGGTCCGAAAATCGCTAACCTCCGTACAGGATCCGACTGCACTGACCGCAGCGAATGAGCTCATCCCCACTGGTGACAAGTTGTCGAGATGATGCGGGCAGTGTTAGCCCACAAGCGCCGCAGCTGTCTCCATCCAATATCACGATACCAACACCGCCAAGCCGGGTTCGCAGCTTCTCGTACATGGCTAGATCCTCATCCGCGACGCTTGCCAATGCGGCTTCGCGCTCCGTTTCCAAATTTGATAGACGTTTGTCGATTTCGTCGCGCTCCGTAATCAAATCTGCGTTCAAAATCTCTTGGCGGCTCTCAGCTTCCTTCAGGGCGGCTGAGTCCTGATCTTGTGCGATCTCAGCCTCTTCTTGCTCTAGCATGACGGTAAGGTAGCGATCTTCGAGAGTCTCCAGATGGCGTTTCAAGGATTCCGATTCCATTTGAAGGTCCTCGAGCTCCTTCGGGTTCGTGATGCCTCCCCCATAAAGTGATTGCTCAGTACGTTGGAGCTTGAGCCGCTGATCATCCACCTCGTTTTCGGCGTGCCTGGCAGCCGTGATGGTGGCTGCAGTCGCCGATTCTCGAGTTTCAAGCCGAGCCTTCAATTGGGTAATTTCCGATGAATCTTCGAGGGTAATTCGAATTTCTTCAAGCCGCCCTTTTAGCCTATCGGACTCGCGGTCAATCTCCTGAAGTCGGTAGAGGCCGGATGCGCGACTCATGCTCGGATTATAGATGTGGGGAGGTTTACAGGGCAAATGGCGGGGTCCCCGATACCGATGCAATCGGCTGGCAAACCCGTTACTATTCGTGTCCTGCTCAATGTGAAAGAATGATTTTTGGTGTGCTGACATCCATATAAACGGAAGCGTCAGGCCTGCACCCGACCGCTCTAACAGGTAATGTTTCAACCTGCGGTGAATCAGTTTCGTGATGTCAAGCGATTGTTGGTTGAGAGAATGCCCATTCTCAACAACTGTACTCTGGGCTCTCGTGCGCCGTCCAAGTGCGCTTAGTGAACAGGCGGTCAACTAAATTGAATCGGCCTTCAACTAACTGATGGCCTTCAGCCGCCGCGTCCAAAGCAAAGACCCCGCCGAAGCGGGGCCTATTGCCGGTGTCGAACCGAGGACAGGACCGCTCCAGCGAGTTGTTATCCTGCCGTTTTGCTCTTTAGTGAGCAGCCAGCTTCAAGG
>SMUX01331173.1_pt1 | contig 12172 bp, 9 predicted proteins | sample 2456431 | NCBI WGS metagenome assembly SMUX01 (sample SAMN11095930, study PRJNA526329) | marine sediment metagenome | biome: Marine sediment; feature: Surficial sediment; material: Deep marine sediment; isolation source: Hadal surficial sediment | place: Pacific Ocean | collected 2014-11 | depth 0-1... | reverse complement strand
TCGTTCCTGTAGGCTGAGCTTGAAGCAACATTGATTCAACATCGCCCCGGATTCTGAATCATTGTATCAAAAATTCTGACCCTCGGGACTTGTTCAACACCCTCAGCCAGGAACGGAAGTCGCGACCCCTTGCCATGTGGCTGGCGATTGGGCGTACACGTCAACTGGCAGTAAAGTGGGCCAATCCGCTCAAAACGCTAGGAGGATATGGACGACAGAAACAAGATCAGAAAGATCCCCATGGCGATCGCCCAGGCCGCGACAATTTCCAGCCCACCGGCACCAAGAAACGGAAACCGGTCTCTATCCATCGTTGGATCGTCCAGACGGTGCAATGTTCTCCAGTGTCGAGACTTGACATCCCAATACATGTTACTGCCCTCAAACTGCGTGTCATTCTCCAGCCAGTAAGATCATGCCCCTCTGAAAAACGTCGTGCTGTGCGATTTCGCACAGCTGCGAATCAGACCCCCACCTTGCCTCAAAGCCTTGCCGTGACCGCTCTTCGCGACAGCGGCGTGCGCGGTGTCGAACCGGTCGATAACCAAGGTGGCTGGGCGTCTTACCCGCCAAGCTACGGCGAGTGATCGAACTTACTAGGCGCGCTGCGCCATTCTCTCAGTTGGCGGCTGATCGAATTTGGCGAACAGTGCAGTCGGATTGACGCGAGAAAATATGTGGGGAATCTCACACTGGGTGGTGCTGAATGATCTTAGGCTGGTGATACGATGACACCTGTGAGAGGGCGATCATGATCGAGCGAGAAGCTGCAACTTTGCGCGAACTCATGATTATTCGGGGCCAGAATCGCGACAAGATAGAGGCCGCCAACCAGAACCTCGGTAGCGCGCTGGGGTGGAAACACACCAACGGCGTACGTACAAATCATCCTGCCGTAATCGTGTTCGTTCCGGACAAGTTAAATAAGGCGCTCGTGCCCCGGCACCAGCGGGTACCGGCGAGGCTTAGAGCCACACTCCATGCTGGCGGCACGATTTTCTGCGGAACGGACGTGGTCCGCGGCGGTAAAATTAGTGTCGAACAGAGGCCACCTCTGCTTTCCGTCGAAAACCAGGCTGTGGTCGCGGAACTGCGTAAGGGGTACATTGGTCTCATCGGCGGGGTGCAACTGGGCGGCTTCGACTCAATAATAGGTCCTTATATCGGGACCGCAGGCTGCACCGTGCGCGACAGGCAGGGTCGCGTTGGCCTCTTGACCAGCCGGTATGTCGCCGGTAGCCCGGGCCGTTTGATCTATTATCCCCGACCGGGACAGTACTCAATTGGATTTTGCGATCGCGCAATCGAGCACCTGTTTGACCACACCCACTTCGGTGGCATCGTCGATGAGACGAATTGCTTTGTCCGGCTCGATTGCGCTGCAGTTCGCCTTAACGCCTCGGTAGCCGAACTAGCCCGGCCGGGCCTCCATGAGCTCGGCGAGCTCGGCGATGTGCTGCCCATCGATATCGACTCCATGGACATCATCGGAACCGAGGTCACCTCGATTGGTCGAACCTGCGGTATCCAGAAGGGCGTGATTGCCGCGTATGCCTATGAGTTCATCGATGACGAGGGGCTCTCGATATGCACGGATCTGCTCATTGTCGGCGCTGATTCGAGTGGTGAATTTTCGAACGTCGGTGACTGCGGGAAGCTGATTGTCGCTCAGAAGGGGGCGAGGCCCGTGGCCCTGTCCTTCGGCGGCTGGCAGGCACGGCTGCGTAAGGGCTACGAGCAGGAGAATTGGGCCTACGCTGCAGACCTGTCGAAGCTCCTAAGTTATCTCGATATCGAGATCCTGCGACATTGAAGCAGCATTTGTGGCAGACAAGGGATGGGCCATGTATCGCCGACTAACTCGCCTCCCTAAACCGAACCGCCAAGGCAATCACCCCTTTGAGCCTGTGGTAATGGGCGACACCAGCGGCCGCAAGCATTTCGCACCCATAATTTTTGAGCTAAAGTCTATAGTGGGCATACAATCCGTTACTCCATCTAAGTGGAGAATCTCAAGGAGCAGTTGCGTGCGGTGCCTCCACTGCCAGACCGAGCACCTGGATAGAGCGGACCATTGCAAAGGGTGTGGCCGCCCCTTACCAGCAGAGAACTGTCCCCTCTGCGGATTTGCCAACCCTCGATCCTTTCGATTTTGTGGTCAGTGCGGAACCCTGCTCACTATTCCAGATGCCGTAAAGCCGGTGGCGGAAACTGTGAGCGGAAATGTTCCCGGCGAGCAAGCCGAGCGCCGGCAAGTCACGGTTCTGTTCGCCGATCTCGTCGGTTCGACGCAACTTGCGACCCGCCTTGACCCGGAAGACTTGAACACACTGCTACGAGCCTATCAGAGAGTTTCTGCGGAGGTTATCGAGCGGTTTGGTGGTTATACCGCACAATACCTGGGCGACGGGATCCTCGCTTATTTTGGCTATCCCGGGGCGCATGAGAATGATGCGGAGCGGGCGGTGCATGCTGGGCTCGGCATCGTGGAAAGGGCAAGCCGACTAGAGATTGATTCTGGTGACACGCTAGCGGTGCGGGTGGGCATTGCGACCGGTCTCGTCGTCGCAGGTGATCATGATGCCGAGGGAGGTGTGAGCGGGTCATCTGTCGTTGGCGAGACGCCGAACCTCGCCGCCCGCTTGCAGGGTCTGGCGACGCCCAACAGCGTGGTGATCGCCCCAAGCACACGGTATCTGATCGGTTCGATGTTCAAATATGAGGCCCTCGGCGAGCATGTATTGAAGGGCTTCGCTGAACCGGTGCAAGCCTGTCGCGTGGTTAGCGAGCGTTCCGTGAGCAGCCGTTTCGAAGCGGCGCATGCGACGCCGCTGACCCCCCTCGTCGGGCGCCGTGAGGAAGTCAATCTGTTGCTCGGCCGCTGGGGCCAAGCGAAGCTGGGCGACGGGCAGACCGTCCTTCTGGTAGGCGAAGCCGGCATAGGAAAATCGCGTGTCGTTGAAACCCTGCGCCTTAGTCTCGCAGAGGAGCAGCACACCCTGCTGCGCTACCAATGCTCTCCCCATTACACGAATAGTGCCTTACATCCGGTGGTCGCCCAGATCGAGCGCATGGCGAGCATCCGTGGCAACGACTCCCAAGAGGACAAACTCGATAAGCTTATAACGTTACTAGGACAGACTTTCGAGGACATCGATCCATTTGTCTCACTTTTTGCGGCGTTGCTGTCTATACCGGATGGTGGGCGGTACACACCGCCCCCTGCGGATTCTAGGCAGCAGAAAGACAAGACACTCGCCGTGCTGGTACAGCATCTGGACGGAATCGCAACGCGTCAGCCGACATTGATTATTGTCGAGGACGCACACTGGATCGACCCCACCTCAATAGAATGGTTGAAACTAATCATAGATTGGATCCCAAGGGCACGCGCGCTCCTTATCCTGACTTCGCGCCCGGAATTCTCGCCGGCTTGGGCGACCCAATCCCAGCTTACCCTGCTCACCCTGAATCGGCTGAGCCGCCGGCAGAGCCTGACCATGGTGGGAGGGCTGCCCGGAGCCGAGTCGTTGTCTGACGAGGTCGTCGAGACAATTGCCTCTAAAACCAGCGGTATCCCGCTTTTCATTGAGGAACTAACAAAAGTGGTGATTGAGGCCGATGCGGCAAACGGCTTGGCGAGCCAGGATTCCATGAAGGCTGCGCCGCCACGATTTACGATCCCGGCGACCTTGCAGGACTCTCTGATGGCACGGCTGGATCAACTTGGCAAAGCGAAGGAGGTGGCACAGGTATGCAGCGTCCTGGGTCGGGAGTTTTCCTACGAACTTCTCGCGGCGGTCATGTCGCTGCCAGATAAGGCCCTCGCCCCGACCATGGACAAATTGGTTGGATCTGGACTTGTTTTCTGCCACGGCACGCCGCCACGGGCCGATTACGTCTTCAAGCACGCGCTGCTGCAAGATGCCGCTTATGAGAGCCTATTGCGAAGAAAACGCCAAGATCTTCACGGCCGCATCGCGGACGTTCTGGTCGGGCAATTTGCCACAACGGCAAAGACAAAACCCGAACTGGTTGCGCACCATTTCTCGGCTGCCCATCGCGTGGACGAAGCCGTGCTCTACTGGGAAAAGGCCGGGCGTCGGGCAGTGGCGCGATCCGCCAACGTTGAGGCTGTGCGGCATTTCGACATGGCGCTGGAGGCGCTGGGCGCGATGGCCAACACACCCGAGCGCAGGGAGATGGAACTCGGGCTGCGCATCGTGCTTGGACCGGCCCTGATCAACACTCGCGGACCGCTTAGTTCCAACGTGCAGGAGAATTACTCGCGTGCCCAGCGCCTGTGCATGCAGCTGCCCGAAACGGAACTGCACTTTGCCGCGCTTTGGGGATTGTGGCGCATCACACGGAGCTTTGATGAGAAGCAGCGTATTGCAGATGACCTGCTGCGGGTCGCGGGCAGGTTGGACGACCAGGGCCTTCTGCTCCAGGCACATCACACGCAATGGGCGACCCAGTTCCACCTTGGCCGTCACGTGGAATGCCTGCGCCACGTGGACGAAGGCCTCTCCATATACGCTCACAGCGACTACCGCTCCCACGCGACGACGTATGGCGGTCACGACCCGAGGGTCTGCGGCTGTGGCGAAGCAGCGTTCTCATTGTGGTTGTTGGGCAGGTCGGAAGCCTCCTTGGCACGGGCGGACGAAGCTCTCGCCTGGGCCAAGAAACTAGGACACGCAGGCACTACAGCGCATGCACTCGACATGAACCTGCTGCTACAACGGTATCGGCGGGATCTACCTAAAGTGCTGGAGCGTTCAGACGAAATCATCGAATTCGCCAAGCATGAGAATTTTCCAGTTCACCGGGCGAAAGGCCTCGTTTTCAAAGGATGGGCCGTCGCCCTGCTTGATAATCCGCCCGCAGGCCTTGAGTTGATCCGCGCCGGCCTCGACTCACAACAGAATGTGGGGACGCGCGAGGACTTTCCGATTTTCTTCGACATGCTCGCCGAAGTGCTAAGCATGACGGGCGAGAACTCAGAGGCATTGCACGTTGTTGATGGGGCGCTTTCAGAAGCGGCTGCCAGTGGGCTACGTTATTGGACGGCCGAGCTGCACCGGCGCAAGGGCGAGCTTCTCCTGAACGGCAATATGAAAAAAGGGGCGGAGGACAGTCTGCTCCGGGCGCGTAGGACGGCACACCAACAAAAGGCGACCGCGCTGGAGTTGCGTGCAGCCATGAGTTTGGCTCGCCTCTGGATCGATTGCGGACGTGGCGCTGAAGCGCGCGACCTACTGGCTTCAGTGCGCGGACGAATCACTGAAGGCTTCGAGACGGCGGATCTCAAGGAGGCAACGTCCTTGCTGCAAGCGATTGCCTGAATGGCTCCGCCGTGCCGGCGGGCCAAACGACTGGCCAGAACGATGGAGGCCCCGTGAAGACGAGCCACGACATTCGAGAGCGGTGCGTCCCGGAAGACTCTTCTGCCCGGCGGCCAAGCCATGCTCTCGTTCGAAAACCCGCGGATAGGGCCCGCAAAACCTATATCCTTGGAACGCATCGGACGGTGTCGCCGGCCGAGACGCTGGCGCGGCTGATGCCGTTGCTGCCACAGATGGGCATCACCCGGGTCGCCAACATCACAGGGTTGGATTTTATCGGAATCCCGGTGGTCATGGTGTGTCGACCGAACTCTCGTTCCATCGCCGTCGCCCAAGGCAAGGGTTTGGAACTTGCGGCAGCAAAGGTGTCCGGCCTCATGGAGGCTGTGGAGACCTATCATGCGGAGCGCGTTTCGTTGCCGCTCCGACTCGCAAGCTACAGAGACTTGAGCCGGACGGAGCTGGTGGCCGACGTGTCGCGGCTGCCGTTCTCGGTGCAAAGCCGCTACGCGGACCACTTGACCATCCTCTGGGTCGCCGGACAGGAATCGAACGAGGGGGCGAGCGTATGGCTTCCCTACGAGCTGGTGCACACCGACTATACCCTGCCGCTGCCGCAAGGAAGCGGGTGCTTCGCCGCCAACACCAATGGTCTCGCCTCGGGCAACCATCGCCTTGAGGCGATCAGCCACGGCCTTGCCGAGGTTGTCGAGCGGGACGCCCTCACCCTCTGGAAGCGCCTCGACGACGAGGCACGCCGCGCCACGGTTCTCGACCTGGACACGGTTGACGATCCGGCTTGCCGCCAGACGCTGGAGCGGCTTGATCGGGCCGAAGTCGACGTGATGGTGTGGGATGCCACCTCGGACGTCGGCGTCCCGACATTTAACTGTTTGCTTGTCGGGCGTCAGAGGTTCTTTGCCGATCCGGAGTTCGGATCCGGCTGCCATCCGGATCGCGGCATCGCCCTGTCGCGCGCACTCACCGAGGCCGTCCAGGCGCGCACGACCTATATCGCCGGAACCCGCGACGACTTCCTTCCAGAACTGTATACCGAACCGGTGCGAGCCAAGCGGCTTTCCGACTGCCGGGCGCTGCTGGACTCTAAGGACTCGGGGCGGTCGTTCCAGGAGATACCGTCGCTCGAGTCCACGATAATCGCCGATGACATCGACTGGATGGTTGGGTGCTTGGGGCGCGCGGGAATGGAGCAGGTTCTGGTCATCGACCTTACTAGGCCGGAGTTCGGCATTCCTGTCGTGCGCGTCGTGGTGCCGGGTTTGGAGGGGCCAGACAAGGGACCGAAGAGTGACTACGTGCCTGGTTCGCGGGCACGGGCATTGGTGGCGGCTGCGCCATGACGGCCGTCGTGTTCATCGGGCCAACCATCTCGCAAGAACAGGCACGTGAGATCTGCGCGGCCGAATGCCTGGCACCCGTTCGCCAGGGCGACATCCACCGTGCCGTCACCCGCCATCGGCCGCGCGCGATCGGCATCGTCGACGGCATCTTTCAGCATGTTCCCTCGGTTTGGCACAAGGAGATCCTCTGGGCCATGGCTCAGGGCGTCCACGTGTTCGGGGCGGCCAGTATGGGCGCGCTGAGGGCCGCGGAGTTGCAGCCCTTCGGCATGCGCGGCGTTGGCCGCATCTTTGAGGCGTATCGCACCGGCGTTTTCGAGCCCGATCGCGGCGAAGCCTTCGAAGACGATGACGAGGTGGCCGTTATCCACGGTCCGATGGAGACCGGCTACGTTCCCCTGTCCGAGGCGATGGTCAATATCCGCTGCACTTTGGCCAAGGCGGAGGCCGCAGGAATCATCGGCGGCGCGATTCGCGACGCGCTCACCGGCATCGCCAAGGGAATGTTCTATCAAGAACGGTCGTACGAAAGGCTTCTGGACCATACCGAGGTTGAGGAGCTGGACCGTCGGGAAATATCCCGGCTGCGCGACTGGCTACCCGACGGCCAGGTGAACCAGAAGCGCGATGACGCGCGGGCCATGCTGGCGGCGATGCGGGCGCTGCTCGATGAAGATCCCGCACCGATGCGCGTGGACTACGACTTTGCACATACGACGCTCTGGGAAAACGCGATTGCCAGCGCCGCGTCCGAACTGCCGGCCGAGCCTGCCGCGGATTCGGAAGCCGCGGTGCTGGACGAGCTTAGACTCGACCACGCGGCCTATCTCGCCGCCCGCCAGGCGGCGCACCGTCGTCTGGTTTCGCTGCTGGAATACGACCGACAGAGTATCGATCTCGGGCGTGACGAACCTGAACGGACGATCGCAAGGTTGCGTCGGACGGAAGGGCTGCCGACACGGAGCGACCTGGAACGCTGGCTCGCCGACAACGATCTCGACCATGCTGGCTTTGTGCGCCTCATGCGGGATGAGGCGCGGCTGCAAAAGCTCGAGACCGAGGCCGGTACGAACTTGGATTGTTATATCCTGGATCACCTGCGCTCTTCGGGGGCGTACAGCACCTTCGCCGCGCACGCCCGCGAGAAGCAGCAGACGCTCGCCGGTCTGGGGGCCGCGGATCCGCCGGGTGACGGCCTGGCTGGGTTGCGGGCGTTGGTTTGGTATTTCGAAGGCCGTCTCGGTATCGAGGTTCCAGCGGACCTGGATGCCTATGCGCGCGGTGTCGGATTTGAGGGCAAGAGCCCGCTCTTGCGCGCCGTTTGGCGTGAGTTTCTGTTCCAGGGCAAAACCAAGGGCGGCTGCCATGGCGAACCGGACTAAGCGGCGGGCGCCAGCTCGTGATGGTACCTGTGACGTCGCACGGCCGCGGCGTCAAGACTGCATCCGGTGGCGCCGGGCGATAGCCCGGGCCGCCGAGGGATAACCCACCATGCCGGCCGAGCAGGACCAGCTACTCCAAGCCACGGGCACGCGGTTCAAGCTGTATCCGCAGGCCCCCGTGCTGGCGGCCTTCGCGGAACCCGAAACGGTCTGGGTGTCGCAAAGGCCGGACACCATCCAACCCGGCCCGGCCGATGATCGCCTCTACGTCGTCGAGCCTATCGACAAGCCGCGACCCTATGAGTTTCCCTACCTGCCGCCCTATCGCGGCCCCACCCGGGCGGCTGTCGGCCCTGGGCGCGACGGACACTTCGATCACCTGGAGCCCGGCGATCCCGGCTTCGAGGCAGCCCATATGTACGGGACCGTTCGTCGCGTCCTGGACATCTGGGAGGCCTATTTTGGCCGTAGCATCCCGTGGCATTTCCGCGACCGATTCGAGAGGCTGGAGCTGATACCCTTCGTCGATTGGGACAATGCCCAGTCGGGCTATGGCTTCATTGAGGTTGGCTACGGCGAGGCCGAGTCCGGGGCGCGGCACCCGTATAGCCTCAACTTCGACGTACTCGCTCATGAGTTCGGGCACAGCTTGATCTTCTCCGAGGTCGGGGTGCCGACGCCGGCGACCATGACCGCCGAATACCGTGGCTTTCAGGAGTCGGCCTCCGATTTAGTTGCGCTGGTGGCGGTGTTGCACTTCGATACGGTCGTGGATCGCGTGCTGCGCAACTCGAACGGCGATCTCTATACGCTCAACGAACTCAATCGCATCGGCGAGCTGTCCGAGACAGAGCAGATCCGCCTGGCCTGCAACTCGCTCCGGATGTCGGACGTTGCCGATGTCATGACGCCGGCCGAACAGCTCTCGCAGCCCGAACTGCACCGACTTGGCGAACCGCTGACCGGGGCCATCTTCGATATCTTCGTCGAGGTTTATCAGGAGCTCCTGGTCGATGCCGGGTTGATCGATGCGGAGCTCGCTGCGCTGTCCTACGGCGCCCCCGAGGATGGCGCCCCTCTCGCTTCGATCGAGCGACGCTTCGCTGCCGCTTACCGGGATCGGCACGATGCCTTCAAGGAGGTGCTCTTGCGGGCGCGAGATTATCTTGGGGCTCTGCTCACCAATACCTGGATGCGAATTCCGCGGCATTTGCTGAGCTTCAGAGACGTGAGCATGGCGCTCCTGGCCAGCGATTTGTCACTAACCGGCGGGCGGTATCGTCAGATAATCCGTGGAAGCCTCGCCTGGCGCGAGATCACTCTGCCCACGATGGGCGGGCGCTCCGCACTGTTCACCGGTCGCGACTTGGCCAGCCTGGAATTGGGGCTGGCCGTACGCAAGTCGCGCCATCTTCGCAGCCTACCGTATCGCGAGCGATGGCGGCTCGCGATGCGGCGTGAAAGATTCTAGAACGGAGGAAATTGGATCATGCAAGAGAACCTGTTATCTCCCACCAACATCATGTTGTTCGGCCGGGTGTTCCCAGGTCTGAATATAGTTAATGTGCCGCAAACCTTAGGGGCAAATCGTTTCCTGCGGGAGCAGTTGGACCCGCCTGATGAAGCCGTAAAGCGGGGCGCGCCCCAATTCGCCCGAATCTATGCCATCTCGTATGAAGGGACGTTCTACAACCTCCCGAAGCCGGCGATCTATCTGGTCCATGGCCCCGGCAGGGCAGTTCGCGGCGCCGGGAAAAGACGGCAGACGGGCGCCGGGGCGCCCGCCAATCAGTCGGTGATCGACGATACCGGGGTCATCGCGGAGGAATTCGATTTCGAGTCGGACGTCCTCGTATGGGAGTATGACAAGGGTGACTTCACGCTGCGCATCGACATCGCGTCGGGTACTTTCGACGAGATCCTCTTGGAGGCGACGCTGTCCGTAACCGCGCGGGACGCGCTGGTCTCTCGCTCGGATCTGACCTCGCGCTCCGACCTGACTTCGCGCTCCGACCTAACGTCCCGTTCGGATGTGACGTCTCGCTCGGATCTGACTGCGCGACATAGGTTGAAGGGTTGAAGGCGAGCGCCAGCGCGGGTCACCGGGTCGGGCGGTTAGGCCTCTAAGACATTCTCGACCATACGGCGCAGCCGTGACACGTCGAGCACTAGGAGCTTGCCCGAGCGCCGCTCGACCACGCCTGCTTGGGCCAGCCGGGAGAGCTCCCGTGTGACGGCCTCGCGGTGCGTGCTGACCCGGTTCGCGATTTCCACATGGGTGGGCGCCGGCGCGATGACCGCGTAGCCCTCGTCTTGCAGATGGGCGTAGGCGAGTCGCAGCAGCTCCGCCTGTATGCGGTTGTTCACCGTCAATGTGCTGAACTCGAAGACGCGCTCAGAGAGATCGCGCACGTTGGCCACCAGCCGCTTCAAGGTAACCGCAGCAACCTCAGGCTGCTCGCGCAGCACTTGCCAGAATGCTTCCCCGGAGAGGGACGCAATCAGCGAATCCGTCAGGGCGATGACGCTGGCGGAGCGCGGCTGGCCGTCGATGGCGGCGAGTTCGCCGAACATCTCCCCCGCGTTGAGGTCGCGGAACGTGACCTCCTTTCCAGACACCGAAAAGAGCGTCACGCGAACCCGGCCGCTCACCACGAAGAAGACGTCGCGGCTCTCCTCTTGATGTCCGACGACCTGCTGCCCCGCGCCATAGCGGCGCCAACGACAGCGTTGCGCCACGGCCTCGAGGTCCGCAGCGGGTAGACCGCGGAAGGGCTCGATTTTCGAAAGCGTTGTCTTATCTTGCACGTACCGACCGGAAGCAGTTCGAACCAAGCCTGTCTCGCCGGATGCCGAAAGGGAACCCAGGCAATGACGGGAATTCTGCAGCCTCTTGTCTTCCGCGTCCATGGCGAATGTCGCACTGTCACCTAATCATTTGGTCAGCATCTGGCGAACCCATTGGCTCTCGTGCTGTTCGGGAGAATGGCCAATTTCGGGGGCGGCAAGGACCTACCAAGAAGCTGCCGGAACCGGGCGCAGCGAAAATCAGGGACTCCAGCAGCTTCTTATACCAAGGAGCGTTGATAATGACCCATAGAGATCGGGCAGGCCTCCCTTTTTTCCGTTAGCTTTGATGGCTCTTGGGGAGGCCGGTCGCGGGATCGCCCAGGTCCCAATACAGCCCGGCGATGATCTCCATGCCCTGGCGCATCAGCGGCCAGAGGATATGCTCGTCGGGCGCGTGCTGACAGCAGCCGGCGTAGCTCAAGGGGATCCACACGGTCGGAACCCCGAGCACGTCCCGGAACACGTCGTTGCAGATCGAGCCGCCCGAGTTGGGCAACACCACCGGCGCCTCCCCGGTAGTGCGCGCGACCGCCTTGGCGGCCCAGAGCGCCCAGGGGTCGTCGGGATCGGTGCGGCTCGCGAGAAACCCGGCTGCGTTGCCGTCCGGCGGCGGCGGGATGGCGTTGACCGAGCTTTCGGGATTACCGGTCTTGAACGCCAGCGCCTCGAAGGTGTTCCAGCCGTAGACCTTCCCCGCGGGTGTCAGGCCCGGCTCGCCCCAGTCCGGGTCGATCGCGGGCGCGACCGCGCCGCCGTGGGCCATGGCCCGTCCCTCCCCAAATCTGTCAAATCCTATGCCCGCGGCCGGGTCGAGCACAAGCGTGGCAGACCCCCCGTAACGCACCACGTTCGCGAATGCGGCGGCCGGGCCGAGCACAAGCGCGCGCGGACAAAGACCTTTACCGCCTTTTCCGACCTGTGTACCAAATTGGCCGGCACGGTTCGACGGGCCGCCATGGATTCGTCCCGGTCTTGTTGGCGGCTCTATTGGCAAAATCGACCAACCTCGCGACCGAGCCGGAGAAATCGAATGCATGTCATGCAAGTGATCGGATCGCGCATTCCCGGAGGGGCGGAGACGTTCTATATCCGCATGCTTGCGGCGTTGCGTGAGAAATGCGAGGTTCTACCGGTCGTGCGGCGGGGGCTCCTGGCTTGCGGCGCAGCTGAAGGAGGACGGGATCGCCTTCGAGGCCGCGCCTTTCGGCGGTTTTTTCGACCTGAGGACCAG
>SMUX01081920.1_pt1 | contig 12176 bp, 8 predicted proteins | sample 2456431 | NCBI WGS metagenome assembly SMUX01 (sample SAMN11095930, study PRJNA526329) | marine sediment metagenome | biome: Marine sediment; feature: Surficial sediment; material: Deep marine sediment; isolation source: Hadal surficial sediment | place: Pacific Ocean | collected 2014-11 | depth 0-1... | reverse complement strand
TCCGACCCCTAAGTCCAGCCAAACTCCATCCGCCGTCAATTTAGTCGCGGCAAGAGCATCACCATTCGGCACCTCGGCAAGCAGGTAGAGCTTGTCACGGTAACGTCTGATCTCGGCGCCAGGCCAGCCAACCAACGGCTGGGCATCCTCCCTGGCCGGGATCAGCTCACGCGTTATTTGATAAAGACGGGTTGCCGGCGGCGGCGGCAGGCCACACTGTCTCGCGGCATAGCGCAACAGATTGCGCTGCCGTTTTTCCGACAAGGACTTCAGTCCATCGATATCCAGCTTGTCCGCTCCTGCCCCCGTCGCAATATTGGCGAGATCCAGCTGCGCAAGGTCGTTCAGCAATTCGCTGGCCTCGGAAGCCAGCTCGGCGCTTTTGCCAAGTCGTTGCACGACGCCCGGCCATCGATCCGCCAGCACGGGAACAACTTCCCGACGCAGATAATTGCGGTCGAATCGCATATCGCGGTTCGAAGGATCGTCAATCCAGCGCAGTTCCTGTCGCTCCGCATACGCTCTTATCGACTCGCCGCTGACACGAAGCAACGGCCTCGCGAGCATGCCGTCGGCAAAGCGCTGCAGCTCGCCGATGCCGGCGAGCCCGGCAAGCCCGCTTCCTCTCATCAGATTCAGGAGCAGGGTCTCAGCCTGATCGTCTTCGTGGTGTGCACTGAGAATCCAGTCACCTTCCTCGACAATGTCACGAAGAGCATCGTAACGAGCCTGCCGTGCAGTCGCTTCGATACCGAGCCCGGATTTTTCGTCAACCTCAACTGCCCGGCTGATGAATTGAACATCGAGATCTGCCGCCACGATACGGCAATGTGCTTCCCAGGCGGGCGCATCTTCATGCAAACCGTGATTGATGTGAATCGCAAGTATCGGCGTTTGATGATCGCCGGAACTCGCGGCAAGGGCGTGCAATAAAACGCTCGAATCGATACCGCCACTGAACGCAACGAGATATCGCTGCGGCCGATCCTTCTGCAGTACTGCGAGACACGACAACAAAACTTCGGAATTAAACGTCATTACGCGGACGGGCTACTCTTTGAAACGGCCAAACCCGGCAATACGACGCTGACGCGATTCCAGTAGCTGATCAATGTCGAGCCGGTCGAGTTCTTCGAGGTGCTTGAGAAGAGCATTGCGAAGGACGTCGGCAGCCGCAGCCGGATCGCGATGTGCTGCGCCAAGGGGTTCCGGCAACACCTCGTCGACCAGGCCGAATTCATCCAGGCTTGCTGCGGTTATGCGCATCGCCTCGGCAGCTTCCTCGGCCTTCTCGGCACTCTTCCAGAGAATCGATGCACATCCTTCTGGCGATATGACCGAATAGATGGCGTATTGCAACATCAAAAGTCGATCGCTGACGCCAATCGCCAGTGCACCACCTGATCCGCCCTCGCCGATAACGACGCTGACGATCGGTGTTCGCAGCCCTGCCATCAGGTACAGACTGTGGGCGATCGCCCCGCTTTGCCCGCGTTCTTCCGCGCCGACACCTGGATACGCGCCAGGCGTATCTATCAACGTGACGATCGGCATCGAGAATTTCTCCGCCATTCTCATCATGCGTTGTGCTTTGCGATAGCCCTCTGGCTTCGGCATGCCGTAGTTTCGACGCACGCGCTCTTTGGTATCGCGTCCTTTCTGATGGCCGATAAACATCACGGGCCGGCCATCCAGTCTGCCGACACCGCTGATTATCGCGGGATCATCGGCAAACATTCTATCGCCATGCAATTCCTGAAAATCGGGCGAGATTATTTCGAGATAGTCGGCCGTGTATGGACGCATCGGATGTCGAGCGATCTGTGCGATTTGCCAGGCGCTGAGTTTCGAGAAAATGCTCTTTGTCAGACCCTCGCATTTACCCTTGAGCCTCGCGACCTCTTCATTGATGTTGATTTCGGAATCTTCGCCGACAAATCGAAGCTCATCAATCTTGGCTTCGAGTTCTGCGATAGGCTGTTCGAAATCAAGGAACTTAAGATCCATAAGCCTTAGCCGAATGTTGTGCGAGAGTCCGGATTTGTGGGCGAGATATCGTTGTGACTGACGCAGCTCTGGAGCGAAAGCCATAGTGGGCTATGGCTTGAGAGAAGAGCCAGTCGGGCACAACGATATCCGGCCACAAACCGGACAGCCGAAGCAAGGTCATAAGTCTCACCATATGCAAAATGCTGTTTTCGTTGTCAAAAAAAGCGTATTGAAATCAGAGAATTCGGCGGTCTCGTGCAACACTCGGCTGGTTTTTATGAGCACGGATGATGGACTCTACATCATTTCCTTAGCCGGTGCGTAGAGCAATCTGACACTGTTCTGGCCGAGTAAAGCGGCAAGCTTGTCGCGCAATTCGCGGCTCGGCTTCACGGTCCACTCCGGCCCGAGATTCAGCCGGGCCGCCGCATCCGTGCCGGTATACTGTACCGATACGTCGCAGCTGCCCTCGCGATACGGCAACAACACATCATGCAGGCGCGTCAGCAGGTATTCGCCCTGCCCGTTGGGTGCCAGGCTCAAGACCATGCTCTTCGCCTGTTTCTCGATGGCAAGATCGATATGCAATACGCGTTTGGCACTGACACGCCAGGCAGACAAAAATTCGTCATAACGCAAGGTGCCACTAACGACAACGATTTCGTCCTTAATCAACAAAGATCGATATTCCCGAAATACCTCCATGGAAAAACTGGTTTCGAGGCGACCGGAGTCGTCGTCCAGAACAACGGTGACTCGATTACCGCGTTTGCGAATATCCATGATCAGACCGGCGACTGTGATCTCGCGACCACTTCGCGCATAACTTCGTTCGCCGTTACCGGTTGCCGGCGGCGGTTCAGAACTAATATCCCCCAATTTGCCGTCGGCCAGGTAGACTGCATCCTTAGCAATTGCATCGAATGGATGACCCGTCAAGTACAATCCGAGCGCTTCCTTTTCTTTTCTTAAGAATTCGCGCTCATTCCATTCGACGGAATCGGATCGTGCCAACGGTTCCACAGCTTTTTCGGGTTTATCAATTCCAAACATGTCGTTCTGACCGGCTGCGCGGGCACGCGCTTCCTGGTCGGCGCATTTCATTGCTTCGGGCAATGCTTGCAGCAGGCTGCGACGAGTTTCGCCGAAGCTATCCATCGCCCCGGACTTGATCATCGCCTCGATCGCCCGGCGATTGAGTTTGTCCGGTTCCACACGGCCGCAGAACTCGTTCAGCTCGACGAACTCGCCATTCTTGTCTCGCTCCTTAATGATCGATTCGACGACGTTGCGACCAACACCCTTGATCGCACCAAGGCCGTACAGGATTGTCTGCTCGCCAGCCACACTGAACTGGTAATCGGATTTATTAATGTCCGGCGCCCTTAGCTCAAGGCCAATTCTCCGGCAGTCATCTTTTATCAATAAAAGCCTATCGGTGTTGTCCAGATCTGCACTCATCACGGCAGCCGTAAACGCTGCCGGATAATTCGCTTTGAGATATGCCGTTTGATAGGCCAGCAGGGCATATGCCGCCGAATGCGACTTGTTGAAACCGTAACCGGCAAACTTTTCCATCAAATCGAATATGCGCGTTGCCGTGAAGTCGGCAACACCACGCTTCATCGCGCCGTTAACAAATACTTCGCGTTGCTTGGCCATCTCCTCAGGTTTTTTCTTGCCCATTGCTCGTCGCAGAAGATCGGCGCCGCCCAGCGTATAGCCTGCAAGTATTTGCGCAATTTGCATCACCTGTTCCTGATAGAGGGTGACACCATACGTCTCGCCTAGAACGGAAGTCAGATCTGGATGCAAGTAGTCGGTATTGGATTTGCTGGCGTCATGTCTGCGCGAAATAAAGTCATCGACCATGCCCGATTGCAGCGGGCCCGGGCGAAATAATGCCACCAGTGCCACGAGATCATCGAAGTGATCGGGTTGCATGCGCGTAACGAGATCGCGCATGCCGCGCGACTCGAGTTGAAAAACGGCCGTCGTGCTGCTCGTCCTCAACATTTCATATGTCTTTGCATCCGACATTGGAATGTTGGAAATATCGAGCTGAAGCCCCGGGTTCCTTGTATTGATGATGTCCACTGCCCAATCGATGATCGTCAGTGTTTTCAGGCCTAAAAAATCGAATTTGACCAGGCCTACCGCTTCCACGTCATCTTTATCCAGCTGGGTAACGATATTGTCGCCGCCCTCTTCGCAATACAGCGATGTAAAGTCGGTCAGCTTGTTCGGCGCAATGACGACGCCACCGGCGTGCTTTCCGGCGTTTCTGACCAGGCCCTCGAGCGACATTGCAAGATCGATGGTCGAACGGACCTCCTCATCGTCCTCGTACATCTCGGCAAGCTCTCCTTCCTGCTCCAGCGCTTTGTCGAGCGTAATGCCAAGTTCGAATGGCACCTGTTTTGCGATGCGGTCGACGAATCCGTACGGGTGGCCCAATACGCGCCCGACATCGCGGATGACCGCTCTTGCGGCCATGGTTCCGTAGGTAATTATCTGGGACACACGATCCCGGCCGTATTTCTCGGCGACATATTCGATGACCCGGTCGCGACCCTCCATGCAGAAGTCGATATCGAAGTCCGGCATCGAAACTCGCTCGGGATTCAGGAATCTCTCAAACAGCAGATCGTGTTCCAGCGGATCGATGTTGGTGATGCCTAAAGCCCAGGCGACCAGCGATCCTGCGCCCGAACCGCGGCCAGGGCCAACCGGAATCCGGTGTTCCTTCGCCCATCGAATGAAATCGGCAACGATTAGAAAATAGCCGGCAAACCCCATGTCGCAGATGACCGCAAGTTCTGTTGCCAGCCGATCCTTATACAGCGCCGCGACATTGATTTGATCCGCGACTTTTGTCTCGAGCTTTGAAACTATCCGTGCTACCGCCGTATCGAGACCTGACGCCGACTCCGACCTCAGATATTGCTCGGTGGTCTGGCCCTTGGGTACGGGAAACGTCGGCAAGAAGCTCTGACCCAGTTTCAGGTCGAGGTTGCAACGCTTCGCGATTTCCCAGGCATTCGAGAGCGCCTCTGGCACATCGTCAAACAGCTCGGCCATCCGCTCTGAGCTCTTGAGATACTGGTCTTCGCTGTAATGACGTAGCCTGTCCCGATCGCTTAGCTTGCGGCCCTCCTGAATGCAGACGCGCGCCTCGTGCGATTCAAAGTCTTTTGCTTCCAGGAAGCGTACATCGTTGCTGGCAACGACCGGAACGCTCATGCTGCTGGCAAGCCCGAGCGCACTGTCTACATATTCTGCCTCGCCGCTTCGTCCGGTACGCATCAGCTCCAGGTAATAGCGGTCGCCGAATACAATTAGCCATCCTGCCAGGCGTTTTTCGGCCACATCGTAGTGATTGCTGACCAGGGCACGTCCGACATCACCCTGCATCGCGCCCGACAGGGCAATCAGCCCTTCGCAACTCTCCTCTGTTAGCCACTCGCGTTCGGCCATTGGAATACCGCGATACTGGCCTTCGAGAAAAGTCCGCGATAATAAAGTGTTGAGGTTGCGATAACCGGTCTGGTTCTGGCATAGCAACACCAACGCCGACGGCCTGTCGATGTCATCGTGGTCGGCAACCTTTAGATCAACACCAACCAGCGGCTTGACGCCCGCTTTGAGCGCCTGCTGGAAAAACTTGACCATGCCGAAGAGATTGCCTTGATCAGTCAATGCGACGGCCGGCATTTCCAGGGACGCACATTGCTGCATCAGCGAAGGAATCCTCACGGTACTGTCGACGATCGAGTACTCGGTGTGCAGATGCAGATGGACGAAAGGCTGGGTCATGATGAGCTGATACGGTCGCCGGTTGCTATCGGCCTGTCAACAACATTATTTCACTGTGCAGCATTCGATAACCGGCAAGGTATATTCGGCAGGATACCTGGCAATGTCGCGTTCAATTTTAGACTCATCAATCACCTGCACTCAGCGAACAAAAGGGCTGAAAACTCCGGCGGTGTTGCTGACACGGCCCGAAACGGTCTATGCGCTCGCGATGATCTGCGGTGCCGTATCCCTTGTGACGCGCAAAGCCGTAGTCTGGGTAGATTCTGTCCATTTCTACCATGATCTGGTCGCGGCAGACCTTGGCGACGATGGAGGCGGCGCTGATCGCAGCATTTGTCGCATCACCGCCGATGATTGCTTCGCCCTCGATACGCTCGCTGCCAAAGGTAAGTTCCGGGAGTCGATTTCCGTCGATTTGAACAAAATGTGGTTTAACAGGCAGGGCGAGAATGGCACGGCGCATTGCCAGATGCGTTGCCCCGAGAATATTCAGACTGTCGATCTCGGCCGCATCCGCCCAGGCCACAGACCACGCCAGTGAACGCTGCCGAATCTCAAATGCAAGCTCGGATCTGCGCTTCGCAGACAGTTTCTTGGAATCCCGAAGGCCGTCGATCGCTGAGTGATTGTCGAGAATCACGGCACCGGCGACGACTGGCCCTGCGAGTGGTCCTCGCCCTGCTTCATCGATGCCGGCAAAACGATAGCCGAGCATCACGATTTCTCAGCCAGATCCAATATCGCTTTGGCCGCCCGTTGTTGCGCGCCGCGGGCGAGATCAGCGCGCAGCGCAACAAACTTGCGATGGATCTCCGCACGGCGTTCACCGTTATCCAGCAATTCTCCCACTGCTATCGCAAGCGCTTCCGGGGTTGCCTGGTTCTGCAGAAACTCCGGCACCAACGGCTCGTCCGTCAACAGATTGGGCATCGCGAAATACTTCACCTTGACGAGCTTGAACCAACGGTGCAACAGGAATGTGAGCGGCGATAACTTGTATGCGGCAACCATCGGCTTGCCGAGCAATGCAGTCTGCAGGGCGGCCGTGCCGGAGGCGAGAAGGACAACATCGGCAACTGCGATCGCTTTTTCCGCTTTGCCGTCGATCAGTTTGATGCGCGTGGTTATTCCCGCTTCTTCGATGTGTAACTGAAAAACCTTGCGGAGTCTCGTGTTCACCATTGGCGAAACAAATTGCAGATCGGGATACTGGTCGATCAGGCGGGCGCAAGCCTGAGCAAACACTGGCCCCAACCTGGCAATCTCATTGCTCCGACTGCCCGGCATGACTGCAACAACGGTGTCAGCCGTCAATTCCAACTCGTTTCTGAGTGCCGCGACATCCATGTCGGGATTTAGGTTGTCGGCGAGCGGGTGGCCGACAAACTCAGCCGCTACGTCATGCGCCTCGTAAAATTCCGGCTCGAACGGAAAAATGCAGAGTACCTTGTCCACGGCTTTGGCGACTTTTCTCACGCGACCCTGCCGCCAGGCCCAGACAGTCGGACTTACGTAGTGAACGGTAGTAATCCCCCGCTTGCGGAGCGCCTGTTCGAGCCCCAGATTGAAATCCGGCGCATCAATACCGACAAAAACATCCGGCGGATTCTCCAGCCATCGTCTGATCAGTGAGCGGCGTAATCGAAGCAACCGGGGCAAAACTTTGATGGGCTCGACCAGGCCCATCACTGCCAGGGATTCGGCATCCTCCCAAACTTCGCAGCCAGCCTGACGCATGGCCGACCCTGCGACACCCTCGATTTGAACACCGGGATGCAACGCTTGCAGCGCTCGAATGAGCCCTGCACCCAACTGGTCGCCGGATACTTCGCCAACGACAATGCCAATCCGCAATGCTTGCATTTTCGTCAGCCCGAGAATCTCACGAGAATCTGGCCGTACTAACGAACCACGCCGCGCCCGGACGTCTTGAGCGACTCGAGAAATATCCCGAGCTCCGGCTGGTCCCCCACCAGACCTTCGATCTCCGCTATCGCCTCGGCCAGTTTCAGACCGTTTCGATAGACGATCCGATAGGCATTCTTGATGTTGCGAATCTGATCTTTGCTGAAGTCGCGCCGTTTCAGCCCTTCGCTGTTGATGCCGGCCGGCGCGGCAGGCAGGCCGACTACCATGACGTAGGCAGGGACGTCCTGGTTTACGCCGGTGTGTATGCCGAGGAAACTATGCGCCCCGACGTGTACAAACTGATGTACGCCGGCAAATCCACCGAAAATCGCCCAGTCACCGACCTGTACGTGCCCCGCAAGGGTCGTGTTGTTCGCCATGATCGTCTTGTTGCCGATCTGGCAGTCGTGTGCAATGTGAACGTAAGCCATGATCCAGTTGTCGTCGCCGAGCCTGGTCACGCCCTCGTCCTGCACCGTGCCTCTGCTTATCGTGCAGTATTCGCGAATGGTATTTCCGTCACCGATCTCGAGGCGGGTATCCTCATTTTGATATTTCTTGTCCTGTGGATCGTCTCCGATCGATGCGAAATGGTAGATGTGATTGTTTTCGCCGATCCGGGTCGGCCCATTCAACACGACATGACTGCCGACTCTGGATCCGGCGCCGATTTCAACATTTTCGCCGATGATCGAATAAGGCCCGACCTCGACGTCACCGGCAATCACAGCGGTGTCTGCGATTATCGCCGTGGCGTGGATCACCTGCGCTTTCCCCCGGGCGCGCACATGATGACCGCGGATACCGCTTGTTTGCCCTCAACGCTCGCCGAACAATTAAACCGCCACATATTGCGGCGTTTCCGGGCGACGCTCACATCCAGCTGCAATTGATCGCCAGGCAGGACCGGCCGACGAAATCTGGCTTCGTCGACTGCGACAAGATAAAAGAGCTGGCCGGCTTCTATGTCATCTGATGACAGGTAATAGAGAATACCGCCGGCCTGTGCCATCGCCTCGATAATCAGCACCCCGGGCATTATCGGCTGGCCCTCGAAGTGCCCCTGGAAGAACGGCTCGTTGATCGTTACGTTCTTGATGGCCGTAACCGAGGTACCTGGCTGACAGTCAGTAACACGATCGACCAGCAGAAACGGATAACGGTGTGGCAGCAGATTTTGAATCTGCATGGCATCCAGCTTAATTGAACCATCCGTCATTCTTTTGCCTTCGCCTCGAGCCCTGCAACTCGTTTTTCCAGGGTCTCGAGCCTTCGAAACCGTGCCACCATGCGCTTCCAGTCCCTGTCTTTCTCCGCGCCGAAGGTCGCTGAATAGACACCCGGCTCGTCGATATCCTTGGTGATCAGCACCTGCGCAGTAATGACTACGTCATCGCACACCGTCACGTGCCCGACGACGCCGACCAGACCTGAAATCATGCATCGCTTTCCGATCGTGGCACTACCGGCGATCGCGGTCGGCCCGATCATCGCTGTATGCGCGCCGATGCGCACGTTGTGCCCGATCTGGATGAGGTTATCCAGTCTGACACCGTCTTCTATAACCGTATCATCGATCGCTCCACAGTCGACAGCGGTGTTTACGCCGATTTCGACGTCGTTGCCGATGACAACACCGCCGATCTGAGGAATTTTTATCCAGCCGGATTCGTCGCGGGCATGGCCGAAACCGTCAGAACCAATAACCGCACCTGGATGGATAATCGTCCGTTCACCGATTTGGACGTCTTCGATCAGGCTTACGTTACACCGGAGCTGCGAGTTTGCACCAACCGTACAGCGCTTGCCCAGCACGCACCCGGGCCCGATATAAACACCATCCGCAATTGAACAGTCCTCACCGATCACGGCATTCGCGGAAATATGTGCGCTATCGGAGACAATGGCAGTATCGTCCACAACTGCAGATGAATGGATGCCAGGTGCATGAGTTTCCGGCGGATGAAGCGCGGCAGCGATTCGTGCGTAGGTCGCGTAGGGATCGGTGGCGATTAACGCGGCAACCGGACAGTCTTTGGCGTCGGTCTCTGCGAGCACGACGGCAGCGGCTTTGGTGGTCAATAATTGCGTTCGATAAGCCGGATTGGCAAGAAACCCGATGGATCGCGGCGACGCGTTTGCAAGCGTTGCGACGCGGTCCACACAAGTATCCGGATCGCCTAGCAGATCACAGCCGAATTCAGTCGCCAGTTCTCCGAGGCTAGTCGGCATAACTTTTCGCCGCTATTGATTGGCCCCCGTCGCATTAAAGTTGGCTTCCATTGCACGTAGAACGAGTTCTGTAATGTTGACTGAAGAGCTCGCATACAAGACGCCATCGCCGACTACGAGGTCGTAGTTGGTGGTTTCCGCATAATCCTGCACTTCTTTCAGCAATGCGCGCTGCAATTTACCGAGTTCTTCGTTACGGCGTAGATTCAGGTCCTCTCTGAACTCGGTCTGCAAACGCGTAACTTCGCGTTGGAGGTCGCGGACTTCTTTTTCGGCGTTGCGACGTTCTGTCTCACCCATGACATCGAAGTCACGTCTTACTTTTTCGGTGAGTTCGTCGAATTCCGTTTGCTTGGCAACAATTACTCGTTGACGCGGAGCGAACTCTTCCTGTAATGCGTCCATCGCCACTTTCGCCTGGGGCGCACGCTCCATCAATACGGGAATATTGACGACACCGACTTTCAATTCTTGCGCTACGGCGACTCCAGCAAAAATAGAAATAAGCGCAACCGCCAGTGTAGCCATAACCCATCGTTGCTTTGCAAAATTCATAAAAAATCCAATCCTTAAAACGCCTGACCGATGTTGAACTGAAAACCCTCTACCACGTCTGCGTAATATCTGTCGTTGCCCCTGAACTCATTGAGAGGCACCGCATAACTGAATCGAAAAAGCCCCATCGGCGCAAGCCACTCAACCGCTATACCAACAGACGTCCTCAATTCATCGAAATCCGGTTCATAGGTCACCGGACTGCCCAACTTGTCAGTGAATGAAACCTCGCCGGTATTGAACACATTACCGATGTCGTAGAACAAACTGGCTCGCGTGCTACCGCTCCATTTCTCCGGAAGGGGGATTATAAGCTCAAGTTGACTCGCGACCAACATATTGCCGCCGTAGGGATTTCCGAAGCTGTCTCGAGGGCCCAGCCAGGACTCTTTGTAGCCCCGAACCGACTGCGGCCCGCCGCCATAGAACTGCTTATACGGGGGTAGCGCGGTAGTCAGGTTGAGTGCCTCGCCATAGGCAACTTCCATGTTCACGCGGAAGGTCCAGCGACCGAATAGCGGGACGTATTTTGTATAATTGTACCGCGCCGTCCAGTACTCGACCTCGCTACCGGGTATTGCGTAGCTGACCAGGAACTGCTGCCGGCTGCCCCGGTCAGCGAAGAGGCTCCGATTGCGGCTGTCATAGCTCCAGCCAGCAAGTAATTCAATCGTATCGAACTTGGTGCCGAAAAATACCCCACCGGTGCCAACATCCTGGATAAACGGGTTGCCGTTGTTCGCCACCCATTCCTGCGCCTGAGTGGTGCTCTGGGTGGAAGCAAGAAGTTCAGACCGATTGTAAGTCAATCCGATATTCAGCATTTGATATTCGGTAATCGGGTAACCGTATTCGAGCGTCGCGCTGGCATTCGTCGTCGAAAAATCCGATGCCGCCGATGTGAACTGCGTGATATCCCGGAAGCTGAGTGCCACTGTTCTTCGAACGCCGTTCTTGGTCGTGTACGGGTCCGTGTGCGAAATGCTGTAGAGCGTCGAGAATCGACCCGAACTCACCTGAAGCGCAACACGATTTCCCGAACCGAGGAAATTGGTATGCACGATGCTGCCGTTCAACATCAGTTTCTGCGATTCGGAATAACCCAGTCCACCACTGAACTGGCCCGGCATTCGATATTCTATGTCGAATTCCACATCGACCATGTCTGGACTTCCGGGTACCGGAACGTTGTCTACTTCGACTCTTTCTACGTAGGGTAATCGCTGCAGTCTTATCTTCGACCGTTCGACCAGACGATTCGAAAGAAATGCGCCTTCGGCCTGTCGCATCTCGCGACGTAAGACTTTATCATCAACCTGATCGATATTTTTGAAAACGATACGGCGAACATAAACGCGACTCTTCGGATCGACGTAAAAAGTCACCGAAGCTTTCTTGTTCTCGTGGTCGAGTGTCGGTACCGGTTCGACTTCGGCGTTGGAGTAGCCCTGCTCGCCCAAACGAAACTCCATGAATTCCTGCGATTGGGTCAGCCGCTGGAGATTAAATATCTCGCCGGGCCGAGCGAGAATGAGGGAGCTGAGCTGCTCCTCAGGAATCACCATCTTGCCGACCACCTTGGTATCGGAGATTGTGTACTGCTCGCCTTCGTGAATGCCAATCGTTACATATATGTCTTTCTTGTTCGGCGAGATCGCTACCTGCGTCGAATC
>SMUX01109260.1_pt1 | contig 12177 bp, 11 predicted proteins | sample 2456431 | NCBI WGS metagenome assembly SMUX01 (sample SAMN11095930, study PRJNA526329) | marine sediment metagenome | biome: Marine sediment; feature: Surficial sediment; material: Deep marine sediment; isolation source: Hadal surficial sediment | place: Pacific Ocean | collected 2014-11 | depth... | reverse complement strand
TGTGGACACCAACCACTCAAAAATGCCTCAATCATGTTTCTATTACTACAGTCAATATCAGTTATAGGAGAAAGTTCAGTAGTGTATACTTTTGCTGGGTCTTCAAGGGAGTTTATTCTGAATTTTAATTCATCTACTTCACCTTTTAGCTGAATAATTAAAGCAGCAGAATTACTCTCAGAGGGAGTAAATGAAGGCATTACATTTGGAATTAAGCTGTATTTTAATTCCTGAAAGAAACTAAATATCATATTCAACGGGTTTGATGTATTCTCATTAGATTCAACTGCAAATACTGCAGATACTGAAGTAACTATCCCAATGCCCAATGCTAGAACCATGACAAGCATGATTCGAGACTTTTGACCCATAAAGGATCAAGAGGCATTATTTTACTAAAGCAGAGAGGAAAATTACCCCTAGAAGAGGTTCCATAGTGGCAAAAACATCATAAAATTTTTCCGCTTCCAAGAATCCGTACTGTTGAGGATTCGGGTTTCAAAATCACACAAATCTCATTTTTATCACATACAACTGGTTTTTCAAATTCTAAAACAAGAGGATTAATCGATTTGAATTTTGCAGCTTTAATTTGCATTCCAATACTTGCAAGACACATTTGGTTTTCAGTTATTGGGTTTTTGTAAAATGGATTTTGTTTAAAATCAAGTTTTATCTCAGTTTGAATGTTTTGGTCGGTATCTTCACACAGATAATCACCTCTGTTGACTTCATCAACTTTAACACCTTTTACTGATAATCCTACTCTAGCAGGCGATATTGCTTCTTGTACAGGATCATCATGCATCTGAATTGATTTTATCATTACATCTGAACCGTTAGGTAATAATTTTAAATTATCATATTGTTTTACTTTTCCTTGAAGAACTTTTCCTAAGACTACAGTTCCTACTCCTTTAACATCAAAACAATGATCAATTACAATTTTTGTCTTACCTTCACTTGATTTTTGTGAAACTTTTTGTATTTCTTGTTTGATATCTGAAGAGTTAACACGTTTGTACCGCTCTAGTACAGTTCCTTTAATCATTGCATATAATCTGTTTTCATCTACTTCGTATGTATGACTTAGAATACCTTCAGATTTTTTTAAGATGTCTAATGCAATTATTTGTTCCCCTGTAGACTTGTCTAAAGATGCAACATAGAAGATCACAAATTCTGCCAAGTTTATTGCTTGAAATAATGGTTGAATTTTTTCAGGAAATCCATTTGGTGTAACCCAAGTTCTAATTACATCTAACTCTTTTTTATCAAATAATGTAACATCAGTAGAAGTTCCTTTTTTACCAAAATCATTAGCAATTGTTTGCTCGCCTAATACTACAAAATTAATTGATTGCATAATATTTTTTATTTAAAATTTACTTCATTAATACTTTAGTGAAAATTCTTTGTTGTCAATTATTAGCTTAAACCTACATCATAAATTATTTTGTTGATGATTTCATGTTCATCACCTGATTTATCAAATGAAATTAATAAAATACCATTATCAAGGGTAAATGTAGCTCTCTTTAGATTTTCATATGCCATCATAGAATACATTAGTTTACCAAGCTTCTCTTTACCTTGAGAATTTTCCATTGCCAAAAGTATTTGTTTTGAGACCAAAAATTCAGTATTAATATCATCAAAAAAAGGTGCAGCGCCTGATTTGTATTCTGCAGCTAAAATCTGACCATCTTTAGTAGCAATTCCAGCAAATCTTATTGTATCATCAATCTCAAGGATTTTTTTACATTTATCCTTATTAGAAACTGAAGAAAATTTATTTTCAACTAAGGTTATATTGTCAAATTCTCGTTTTGATGATTCTTCTCGTAAATGAACCATACTCATTCACCAATTCGAGTAAATATCTGAAAATATGTCAACATGTTATTTTTTTTGAATACAGGATAATAAGTGAAACTATTCTTTGTGTACTAGATCAAGGAAATGATTTTAGCATTAATGAATAACTTGCGAACCTGTGATTTTTTGCAAAAATTCGTTTTTGCATAAATTTTTTTACTGTTTTTCCAGAAGACCCGAGATAACCTAATGGATTTTTTAGCGTTCCGTCTTGATAAGATTGTTTTAATACTTCATCAGTAGGACAATAATAGTTTAGAATTTTATTTTTAACGATTTTCTCTAGAGATGTTCCGGATTTGTTTAATTGAGCAAAATTATTTTCTACGGACGAACCAAAAAAATATACACTTTCTATAATGTTATAATTCTTCGAGCTAGTTGCAAGTTTTTTTATAGTGCTAAGAATTACTTCGGTTCCAAGAGAGTGGCCAATTAATCTAATCTTCGTATTTGGGTTTTTTTTCTTAAAATCAATTATGAATTGAGAAAGATTATATCCATTTTGTTTTGCAATTTTTTGGCCAACACGAAGTGCTCTTACTTCTGATTTTTTAAGATGAGCCCCTTTAGTGTTAGAATCATAACTAAATCCAATTATTGGATATACATATCCTAATTTTTTTAATCGGTTTTTTGCGAGAATAATTTTCTCAATTGCTCCCTTTTTATCATTGCGAAGCCCATGAATCATAATAACAAGTTCTTTTTTCCCCTCTAATTTTTCAAAACTTTTTTTTGGATAAAGGTAATAAGAATTTTTTTTGAGTTTAACTCCAGTGGATAGATCATAATAGCCTCTTGTTGAAATTCTAGCAATATTCTGGTGTGTAGATTCCAACTTAATTTTGCTTTCCTAATTTTTTCTTCTGATTTTCAATGTCAGATGATTCTACCTTAGCAAATAATGGTGAAGGCGTTCCCAAACTGTGTTCACTCTTGATAGTTATATCAGAAATTGAATCCCATTTTTGTTCTGAAACATTACCTTGCAGTCCTAGTTGAGACCAGATTTTTTGAGATGATTCAGGAATAAACGGATAAAGTGCTATAGCCATACTTCGAACAGCATTAACAGACAGAAACACACAGGTATTAGTCCCCCTTCCTTTTTTCCAAGGTTCTTTGTGTTGGAAATATTGGTTAAAGTGTCCGGAAAATTCAAGAATTTTTTTTAACGCTCTATCTAAATGATTTTGTTCCATAAGACTTCCTACATCTTTAGAAAAGTTTTTGATCTTATTTTCTGCATCTTTGTCTAATTGATCAGGTTCTTCAGAGTTTGGAATTTTTCCATCAAAACTTTTTGTTGTGAATCCTAAGGCTCTATTTACAAAGTTACCTATATTACCAATAAGCTCCGAATTAATTTTTGTTTCAAATGAATCCCAATCAAAATTAATATCATCTTGCGAGTATGGGTTAATTGAAACAAGATAAAATCTCAAGTAGTCAGCTGGATAATATTTTAGAAATTCTTTTAGACCAATGTACCAGTTTCTGCTTTTTGAGATCTTTTTTGCTTGTAAAGTGAGATGTCCTCGTGTAGGAATATAATCAGGCAATTTGTATTCTTTTCCAATTCCAATTCTCATAGCAGGCAAAAACAAAAAGTGATGATAAACAATGTCTTTTCCAATAAAGTGGTAAATGTCAGCAGAGTTCCAAAATTCTTTACCGTCAATGCCTTTATCGTTTAGAAATTTGAGTGTCGATGAAATGTAAGCAAGATGGTTATCAAACCAACCATAAAACACCTGCCCTTTAGAACCAGGTATTGGAACGCCCCAGGAAATATCTCTGGTAATATCCCAGTCAATTAAACCTGATTTTATCCAATTTTGTACATATTTTTTAACATCTTTTTGAAGATACGGCGCATTATCTAGATATTCACTAAGGGGTTCAGAGAAATTTTTTAGTTTGAAAAAGAAATGAGTGGTTTTTTCTTTAACTGGAGGTTGACCACATAGAGCACAATGTGGATTATCAATTTCCTCAGGAACTCGACCACATTTTTCACATAAATCAGAATATTGTTCTTCTGCTTTACAATATGGACAGGTACCTATCACATATCTATCCGGAAGAAATTTTTTATCATTAGTACAAAAGAATTGAACAATTTCAGACTCGTAAATATGCCCAGCTTCTTGTAATTTTTTAAAAACATTTTGAACAAATTCTATATTTTCATCAGAGCTAGTTTTATAAAAAAAATCAAAGGCTATGTTAAGTGCAGAAAAATCATCATAATCTCGTTTATTCCAGTATGCTACATACTCCTCAGGACTTTTTCCCTCTTTTTCAGATTGAATGAGAATTGGTGTACCAAAGTCATCTGATGCACAAATGTAATAAGCTTCAACTCCGTTTTGCTTCAAAAATCTTGTCGTAACATCTGCTGGAAGATATGTAGAAGCCACATGCCCTAGATGAATTTCTCCATTTGAATAAGGCAATGCGCTAGTAATGATGGCTTTTTTTTGCATTCAATAATGGTTTGTCGTCTAACTATACTTGAAGGTATAGCTTGAAAACTTTCCAACAGTAACTGTGTCATTTACAATTATAGCAGATTAGCAATTACAAATTTCAGTTCTATACTATGAGATTTAGTTCCAACTGTTCATGTATACGATTTGCTCTTTTGTGAGCTTGTCGATTTTTACATTCATTGCTTTTAATGCGTCAAATGCAATTTGCTTATCAATTTCTTTTGGAACAGGAATTACTTTGTTCTTCATTTTTTTATGATTTTTAAGAATATACAAAATTGATCCTAGTTGATTTGAAAAAGATTGTGCCATAACTTCAGCTGGATGACCCTCAGCGGCAACTAAGTTTGCAATTCTACCTCGGCCTATAAGATAAATTTTCTTTCCATTTTTTAGTGTACATTCATCAAGATTTGGTCTAACTTCTTTTACTGATTTAGATTTTTTAAGTAAAAAGTTTGCATCAACTTCTACATCAAAGTGACCAACATTTCCAACAATTGCTCCATCTTTCATCTTTAAGAGATGTTCCTTTCTAATTACACTAGTCATGCCGGTACAAGTGATGAAAATATCACCAATTTTTGCTGCTTCTGCCATAGGCATTACCTCATAACCATCCATGTGTGCTTCTAGTGCTTTCACCGCATCAATTTCTGTAACAATAATTTTTGAGCCCATACCATGAAAACGTGTAGTAACACCTTTACCTACCCATCCATAGCCTACTACAACCACACGTTTTGATGCAAACATCAAATTCACTGCTCTAAGATATCCATCAATTGTGCTTTGCCCTGTGCCGTACCTATTATCAAACATATGTTTTGTATCAGCGTCATTTACAGCAATTACAGGATAGCGAAGCTTACCTTGTTTTTCAACGGCTTTAATTCTATTAACTCCGGCAGTAGTTTCTTCAGTAGCTCCTAGAATTTTTAATGACTGGTTTTGTTTCCCAAAGTGGGCCTTTATGTTCAAATCTGAGCCATCATCAGTGAGAATGTTTGGTTTGTGATTCAGTACTTGTTGGATACACCAGTCATATTCTTTTGCAGTTTGACCAGACCATGCATACATGTGAATGCCTTGTGATACTAAAAATGCGGCAATATCATCTTGTGTTGTTAGTGGGTTTCCTCCACATGCTGCAACTGTAGCTCCAAGCTCTTTTGCGCCAATTAGTAAGACGGATGTTTCTTTTGTAATGTGTAGACAAAATCCTAATGTGACTCCTTTAAGAGGCTTTGATTTTTTTAATCTGTTTAGTGTATTAGTGAGAATTTGCATATGACTTCTTGCCCATTCATATGATACTTTTCCTTGTTTGGCAAGTTTTATGTTCTTTACTTTACTCAATATTTCACCACAATCGAATCGTATTATAAAATCCTATCAAACTGCTAAGAGAATCTAAATATGTAGCAAATTTAGTTAGTTTTTAGATGTCTTGGAAAAAAGTAGCCGAAAAAGGATCAATTGCAGTGGGAAAAGGAAGAGAATTCACGGTAGATAATAAAAAAATTGCAATATTTAATCAAGATGGATATCATGGAATAGATGCAATTTGTGTTCATCAAGATGGTCATATTGCACCTGGTAAATTAGACGGAGATATTGTAGAATGCCCTCTTCATTTTTGGCATTATAACATCAAAACTGGCAAACTAATGGACTATCTTAAAGATGTTACACTTCAAACTTACAAAGTTGAAGTAAGAGACGATGGTATCTACGTAGAAGTTTAATGCTTTAAATTATTGCTGTTATCCTTTGTCATTAGAACCAACACCGTCAGTAATTTCAACAGTGATGGTTTTGGATTGTGATGAAAACTCATTTACTTCTACTGATTGCTCCTCATCAAAAATGTAATCTTGTGCCATAGTCAAGCCTACTGCTGATGACATTACTAGAAAAACAATCAAGAAGATTTTTCTTGATTTCATTAAATGCCGTTAGATAATAATTGCCTAATAGTTGGTGTGTGTTTGAATTAATCGATCATGACTAGTTTTTAGGATTAAAATGGTAATTTAATGAAAATAATCATTTTCAAAAAAAATGGGAATTTCCCAATAACTTTTATGTCAAAACCATTTAAAAGCAAAAATAATGAATGAAGAAATCCTTAAGGAAGTTGCAAATCAAGATTATTCTGCTATTACAAAAAATATAGAATGTTTTCTCAAGGATCAAGTTTCAAAAAGTAAAACTAATGGCATAATACTTGGAATAAGTGGAGGACTTGATTCTGCTGTAATCACTTTTCTTTGTTCAAGAGTATTAAAAGAAAAAACACTTGCATTGGTAATGCCAGATACAAAAATTTCACCAAAAGAAGAAACCGAGGATGCATTAAAGATTATTGATGACCTTGGGATTGATTACAAATTACTTGACATTAATTTAATAGTTTCAGAATATTCAAAGTACTTAGAACCAAATGAACGAGCGTTAGGAAATTTAAGAGCTAGAGTTAGAGCAAGTTTACTATACTATTATGCTAATTCTAAAAACTTGCTAGTTGCAGGTTCTAGTGATAAAAGTGAATTCCTTATTGGATATTTTACAAAATTTGGAGATGGAAGTTCAGATATCCGTCCTATAGTTTCACTTTACAAAACACAGGTAAGGGAGCTTGCAAGATATCTTGGAGTGCCTGAATCAATTATCGTAAAAAAGAGCAGTCCAAACTTGTGGTTAGGCCATATTGCAGAAGAAGAAATCGGAGTGCAATATGAAGAAATCGATTTAATTTTGTATTCTATTATAGATAAAAAATTATCAGTTGAAGAAACGGTTAAGACTACAAATATTGATAAAAACACTGTTGATAAAATTTATCAATTATACAAAACCAGCGAACATAAGAGAAAAATTCCCTCTATACTTTGATCAATTAAGGTAAAAAGAGATGAAGATCCAAGATACATTAAGTAAAAATGAAAAAGAGTTAGACACTTCTAGCAAAGTTAGGATCTATGTATGTGGGGTAACAGTTTATGAAGAGTCTCATATTGGCCATGCAAGAACCATAATTGTGTTTGATGTTTTACGTAGGTATCTTGAATCAAAAGGAATCGAAATAGAGTTCATACAGAATTTTACTGATGTCGATGATAAAATCATCAATAGAGCAAAGCGAGAAAACATACGCACATCAGCAATTAGTTCTAGATATATCGATAATTACTATAATGATTTTGATGATCTAAATGTTCTTCGAGCAACAAAATATCCAAAAGCCACAGAACACATTGAAGATATACAGAATCTAATCCAAAGTTTAGTAGATAAAAATATCGCATATACTTCTAAGAATGGAGTTTATTTTTCTGTTTCAAAGTTTCCTGAATATGGCAAGCTATCAAAGAAAAAAATTGATGAGCTTTTGTCAGGTGCGCGAGTAGAAGTAGACGAAGCAAAAAAAGATCCCCTTGATTTTGCACTATGGAAGTTTTCAAATGATGATCCATCTTGGGAAAGCCCATGGGGTAGAGGAAGACCTGGTTGGCACATAGAATGTTCTGCTATGAGCATAAAATACTTGGGAGAAAATTTTGAGATTCATGGTGGTGGAAGAGATTTAATTTTTCCTCATCATGAAAATGAGATTGCACAATCAGAGTCATATACATCTCAACCATTTGCAAAAATTTGGATGCATGTAGGAATGATTACAATCAATGGAGAAAAAATGTCAAAATCAAAAGGCAATATCAAAACAATTAGATATGTACTTGAAAATTTTGGCGCAAATATTATTAGATTGTTTTGTTTGACTGGTCATTATTCAAAACCAATTGATTATTCAGAAGATTTGTTACAAGAAAATATTACAAAATGGAGACAAGTTGAGTCATCTTATTATGAAATGAATCTTGCACAGGGGGATAGTTCTACTGATGATATTAAAAAAATAATTTCAGAGTGTCAAAATGAATTTGATAATGCATTAGAAGATGATTTTAACACACATCTTGCATTATCTGCATTTTTTAAACTTGTAAATGAAATTAATAAATTAGCTGCATCAGAAACTATTTCAAAATCTATTTCAGCTTTAGCAATTCCTGCATTTGAAAAAATGATTAGCGTTCTTGGATTAAAAATTCCAAAAATTACTAAAGAAGAAATTAGTTCAATAAATGAAATGATAAAAAAGCGTGAATCCCTTAGAGTAGAAAAAAAATTTCAAGAAGCTGATAGAATCAGAGACCAAATTTCTGAAATGGGAATCGAATTAATAGACCATAAAAATAGAACTACCTGGATTAAAAAAGAAAAAATTCAATGCGAGCATCATTAAAGCAAAAATTTGCATTTAGTGTAACAAGTTTGCCTAAATTACAAACAATTTACTACCTAGGAAAAGAAAAAAGAAAATTTTAACAGAAATGCATGAAGTTGCTGACCTTTGTTTTTTGCATGATTTTTGGTCATAATAAAATTCTAGGTTCAGGAAGTGATGGAAGATTTTCTATACATCATACAACATGTACTCAATGCCAAAAAAAATGGTTTACAAAAAGGCTTATCAGCACACCTAAAATTAAATTTAAAAAATATGAAATCAAAATGAGGGTTCAAGGTTAAAAAATAATTATCAAAACAATACAAGAAAGGATCTTACTTAAAAAACAAAAAGTAAATTTCTATGCGTTATAAAAATCAGAAAATATTTAGTTTACTTACTACATGTCGTTTGATTGTTAATAGTGCAACTACTGGCATTACAAAATACATTCCAATATTTAACAAAATAATTCCTATTCCATAAGTTAGAACGTTACTCTCTGTATCCATATCTACATGATTTAGAATTGAAAGAGATGTAAGTAAAGGAGTAAGCGTTATCTTTACAACTTCTTTGAATATTGGATTTTGTCTTTCCCAATCAGCAATTGTTGGTGAAAAAGAATAGTAAAATTCGTTAAAACCAGTCATGAATTTTTTCCCAGAACTTGTTTGAAGAAGTGAATTATCTCGTAATTCACGAAGCGATTGAACTTGAGGAGAAATTTCTGAACCAAATGCAGCTGTTGCAATTAAACATCCACCTCCAGATTGTTTTTCTGCTTCACAATATCCATTCACTAAAATAGTTCCAGGTCCACAAGTGCCTATTTGTAGAACAGGTTCTTCCACGCCTACTGCTTCATAGATGGTATAATCAGAAAAATTTTCATCAAACCATTCTTTGTATGTTGACTCATTGTTGTATCTATTAATGTAATATTGTGGATCTAGGGTAGTATCTATGAATGACAGAATAGGTTTTGCTGATTTGTCTTCAGTAAATGTTCCTGGAATTGCTAATTCTATTGCGTCTTCGATTGTATAGTCAGGAAAGTTTGTATCAAACCATTCTTTGTAAGCTACCTCGTTGTTGTATCTATCAAGATAATATTGTGCGCCTTGTTTTGGATCAATGAAATCTGGAATATTGGATACAGGTTCTAGTTCCTCAGGTTGAGGAGTCACACTGGCAGTAGCTGATGAGATACTCGTACCAATTGAGTTAATTGAATATACTTTATACTGATAATTCGTACCTGTAATCACACCAGTGTGAGTATATTGAGTATTTTTTCCAATATTTGATTGAAGGATTTTGTAGCTGTCAGTTCCTTCCTTTACCTCAATTTTGTAGCCGGTAATTGATGAGCCCCCATCATCAGATGGCTGTTTCCAAGAGAGATTAATTTGAGTTGAAGATACTGCACTAGCGAGTAGTGATCTGGGAGGACTAGGCTTTTCTTTAGATTGTGGAGGAGAGGAGCTTGTAGATGGAATTGTAGATGCTTCGTTAGAAGGACCACTAGTACCAACTGGATTAATTGCATAAACTTTGTATGAATATTTGGTATCGGTAGTCAGGTCTAAGTGAGAATATGTCCTAGTAGAACTATCAGTATCTTGTTGAAGAGTAATATAATTACTATTGCCAACTTTTACATCTATCCTATATCCAGTAATTGAAGTTCCGCCATCCTTATCTGGATAATTCCAACCAAGATCAATTTGGATTGGAGATATTGCAGTTGCAGTCAAACTTTGTGGCGGACTTGATACACTATATTTTGATGGAGGTTCAGAGTCTAATGTAGGAGTAGCAGATGCAGAGCTTGAAACAGAAGAGCTAGTTCCAGTATTATATCTAGCTTTTACCACAAATGTATATGCTTTATCAGTTTCAAGTCCAGTTACCGTATAGCTAGTTTGTGGAGTACTGGTGTCGGTAATAGTATCATAAACACCTGATGAAAATACTTTAAAAATTGTGAAACCAGTAATTGTCCCATATGTTAGTGATGGTGCAGACCATGTAAGAAGTATTGATGTAGGAGATATGTCATCAGCTTGTAAATTAGTGGGCACTTCAGTATGTTCTGGCTTACCAGTTGCAAAACCAGATGTAGAGCTTGTTCCTTCAGAATTTTTTGCATAAACACGATAAGTGTAAAGCGTTCCCGGAGTTAGATCAGTGTGAGTATAAGTTGTTACCAGACCAGTAGTAGTTAATAGAGCATATTCTCCTGAGGAAGTTTTGAATTCAATTTCATAGCCTGTTACATCAGGACCATTATTTGGAGTTGGTTCTTTCCAAGACAAAATTATTTCAGTAGGACTACCAGCAACAGCCTTTAGACTTTTAGGAGGATTAGGAGCAATACCTTCTGGAGAGGGGGAAGAAGAAGCAACTGGAGTTGCAGATGATTCATTAGAAGTAGGACTTGCACCAACTGAGTTAATTGCAGAAATTTTGTATGTGTATTCAGTATTAGTAGTCAGGTCAGTATCAGTATATTTTGTATTGGTACTTTGAGTATTTTCAATAAGGGTTGAATAAGTACCACTTTCTTCTTTTACTTCAATCTTGTAACCGATAACAGGAGGTCCATTGTTTGTTGCTGGCTTAATCCAATTTAGTTCAATTGACGTGGGAGACATGTCTACTGCAGTAAGTGAGGTGGGAATATTAGGTACAATATTTTCTAAGGGTTGAGAATTTGATTTTGGGGTAGCAACAGCTTGAGGAGAAGGATCATCACTTATTCCTTCAGCATTTATCGCATAAATTCTGTAAATGTAGGTTTCATCAGTTGTTAGACCTGTATGAGAATACTTTGTAGTTGCGTTACCGGTATTTAATTCCAAATTTAAAAAAGTAGTAACTGGAAGTTTGTAATACTCGATTTTATATCCAGTAATTGGAGATCCTCCGTCATTTTCAGGAGTATTCCAAAACAGATCAACTCGAGTTAGGGAGCTAGGATGCGCAAGTAGATTTGTGGGCCTATCAGGAACATCTGGGCTTCCAGCCTGAATATCTAAATAAAATAATGGAAATAGGGCAAGTCCTAAAAGTAGTAAAAATATTATATTTTGGTTCGTAGTCGTACTTGATATTTGACTTTTAGAAACTAGTGAATAAAAGATTCTATGGTTTTAAATCAACTTCTATCAATTAAAAAATGAATTATTTCTTGGAAGCACTAACTAGGCTAATAACGTCACGGTCTCGAAGTTGGTAGGTAACAGGTAGCCTCAATTTGTATCTCAAGTCTTTTCCATAAAGAAGACCTTTTGGCAAATCTGTGTGTATTTCTTTTGCTAAATCTGCTACCGTAGAACCGTCTCTCATCAATATCAGATCAGGTAAAATTCTCCCCTTCTTATCTGAAAGATTTTCTTCATTTGCTACAGGATAAACAGAATTCATCTTAAGTAATTTAAACACTGCAATGTTAATTGCAAATTGAACACCAGTTCTCATGTATTCTCCCATAATTCC
>SMUX01376248.1_pt1 | contig 12188 bp, 11 predicted proteins | sample 2456431 | NCBI WGS metagenome assembly SMUX01 (sample SAMN11095930, study PRJNA526329) | marine sediment metagenome | biome: Marine sediment; feature: Surficial sediment; material: Deep marine sediment; isolation source: Hadal surficial sediment | place: Pacific Ocean | collected 2014-11 | depth... | reverse complement strand
ATCCCACATGACACCCATGGGATCCTGACCTTGCTGTACCTTTTGGATGTTTTCCTTCAGGATTTCTCGGTAAATAATGACCCCTCTATCCGAAGTGCTCAGACGTTCCCTGGTACGATCTGCAACGGGCCCCTGGGTTTCCCAGGCCATGTGGTCCTGCCCGATCACCTTTTTCATACCCGTAGCGAAATGGGCTGCAGGATAGAGACCATTGGCAGGTTCCTTGTAAGGCTCTACGTAGTCCACTTCGGGGTTTTCATCTTCTTCCACCAGGCTGCCATCGGGGGTGGGCTCAAACACGATATGAAGATGGAACGTGTGGGTGTCGTCAATGGGCACCCGGTACTGGGCGGTCTTTCCCTGACGGAGAATATTGGGAAAGACTAAAGGGTGCTTATCCACTTGGCCGTTCTTGTAGGTTCGGATCTTCAAGATGCCGTAGGAGGTGATTTGGAAGTCGTAGTGGTCGACGTCATCGACGAATCCCCTTGTAGTATTGACAGGTTTCCTGCCACGACCAATGACGGTCTGGTGCAGGATTTCCAGGTGGGCCGGGTCCACCGAGTTCTCCATGGCCTGGACCCAGTTGCAGTCTAGCTGTGGGTGGACACGAAGCATTCTCCTGCCGTCCTTCCGTACCAACAGATCGTACTTCGGGATCGCCGGGGCGGGTTGCGGGCCCATGTAGGTCCAGTAGAGGCCGACAAATTTCTGCACTGGGTAAGCCTTGTGCTTTATGGTCAAGCGGAATTTGCTATCCGTGGGTTCCGGCGGGGTCTCCAAGCAATTGCCCTGTGTGTCATATAGCCAACCATGATAGGCGCAGGCGATTCCCCGTTCTTCAACCCTGCCATAGAGGAGGGAGACCCCCCGGTGGGGACAGCGGTCACCAATCAGACCCACGTTGCCCCTCTTGTCGCGGAAGAGCACGAGGTCTTCACAGAGAATTCTGACAAACTTAGTGGGATTCTCTTCAGTCAGCTCACTGGCAATGACAATGGGATGCCAGTAGCGGCGCAGCAACTCACCGCCTGGTGTGCCAGGGCCTACTTGGGTCAAAAATTGGTTTTCTTCTTGGGTGACCATATTAGCTCCTTTCTCCTCGTTGCCCCATGGGCATGCTTATCCTCTCATTTTCGTAATACCGACTCAAGGTATCCCACAGAACCATAAGGGTTAAAGGTTCTGTGAAACTAGCAGCCATAGCATACGTCACATGACCCCTGGCTTGTCAAGTCGTTAAGCACCTCACAACCAGAAGTGTGGACAGGCGCGGTTCCAGCAGGGTTCGATCTATTTCACGACGAATCCCCATCCATTTGCCTTTGTGAGATGGGGTTCGAGCAGCGGACGTGATACTTTTGGCGAGAGTTCCAAAGCTACCTAATAGTGATTTAGTACGCAGAGTCCGTGTGCCTTGTGAAATTGTTGAAGGGGGGCAGATTGAATATGCAATTGAAAAAAGCAACTTCGGTAAAAAAAGAAGGTTGGAAAAGGCGGCGTTTTCAACTTCATTGGGGAGGGGGTTGGATCACGGAAGAAGCCCGATCTGAGACGCCCTATCATGAGCCGTCAATTCAACTCCTGGCCTACGATTCGGGCGGCCGGGCCATAAGGTTCTGCTACTACCACGACGGAATGTACCAGGGAGGCCCTTTAATCCTGAGTGAAAATAATCTGAAGGATTTAAGGAAGGAGATCCGCAAGAACAAAACCATCCATTCATTTCTTAAGAGGCTGGTGTAATTTGCCGGCTAAGAACGTGGAGGGTCTCATAGCGCGCAGCGTTTTACGCCTCTGATCCCTTGTCAACTTGCTCAAATAGGGAAAGGTTCAGTGACCCGAAATTTCACGCCGCGATCAATAGCTTGAATAGTGGATCGAGAGAGTCACGCTCCTCCAGATGGTCGATGTGTTTTTCGACCTCAGCTGCGGCTTCCGTGCTTATGACTCGAGAGGCACAATCGGTGAACTTCATTCTCAATTCTTGCGAGCTGAAAGGAAACTGTAGGCCTCCTTTGGAGAATTCTACGAATTCCGAAAGGGTGCTCCCGTCTTTCCGATGAAGGATGACTTTGCAGGGACGGCTGCCCTCATTGTTTTCACGGAGGTCGGGGTCCAATTCCATCGCGACTTTTGCTCCCAAGCTGCGAACCAACGGATCGCGGATGGCTTGCTCGGAAAAAGTTTCCAGCCCTAATTTCCCATCCGTCAGGGCCCGGGCCACGATATAGGGCATGCTGAATTTCCCTTGAATGGCCGTTTCGGGAAGCCGATTCAATATCGTGTTGTAAACATGCTGGGTGACTCTCACCTTGATGGACTCAACCGCCTCTGGTGAAATCTTGTCCCGCTCGCGCATCTTCAACACGGCTCCCACGGCGGGGTGAGTCAACCCGCCACAGGGATAGGGCTTGAATTTAATTTTTCTAACAACCAGATCAAAGGAGTTCCCCAGTTCCTCGAAAGGACGGAGGTCAAACGGCAGGCTCTTGGAAAATGAAGTGAAAAAATTTTTCGTCTCACCAAGGATCGTTTGATTTGCAGTAAAACCCAACGCGGCCAGCCTGGCTGCTAGCACTCCGTTTTTCGAGGCCAGTCCGGCATGGAGGGGTTTCGTCATAGTGGCAAAGTTAGCCACAAGGCCAGAGGCCATAGAAGAAGCAATGCCGAGGGTCTGTTGGATCGCCTGGACATCCAACTTGAGCAACCTGGCGCACGCAACGGCGCTCCCAAGGGAGCCCAGGGTTGCCGTGGAATGCCATCCCCCTTGACTCAGGTCCGGCATGGAACGGGCCAGCCTTGCAATCACTTCAAAACCCACGACGTAGGCCACCAGGATGTCGCGACCACTTGCCCCCACCTTTTCGCCCAAGGCCAAGATGGCAGGTATCAAACCAGCGCTGGGTTGTCCTAAGATAAAACTGTGATCAAAATCCAAGGCGTGGCCTGCCGTGCCATTGGAGAAGGCGGCCATGAGAGTGGATGACTTGAACCCTTGGCCAATAACCGTCGACTCCTGACTCGAGCTTTCCTCCTTGGCCAACTTGGCGCAGATCTTGGCGCTCTCCTCCTTACTCCCTGCCAGCATGACCCCCACGCAGTCCAGCAGACCCCTCTTGGCCTCGTCCAAGGCGGCGGGAGGAATGGACTCAAAGGGTGTCTGTGACACAAATTCGGCGACTTTTTTTGTATAGTCCATGTTCGGGTATCAGGCCGCAGCGGGCAGGCGGTTCCGATCATGCCCCCAATCCAGGTGCTCCAGCGTTGGTCCTATGGGGACGATGCCGGTGGGGTTCACCTGACGTTGGCCGTAATAGTTCGCCTTGATCTTATAGAGATCCAAGGTGTCTTTAATCCCGGGCCACTGGTAGAGCTCTCGCAGGTAATTGGCGAGGTTGGGGTAGTCCTGCAGGCGGTGGCTGTTACACTTGAAGTGGCTATAGTAAACGAGGTCGAAGCGAAGCAGCGTCGGAAAGGCTCGCCAGTCCGCCTCAGTGATGCGTTCTCCGACGAGGTAGCGGCTCTCCGCAAGCCGCGTCTCCAGGGTATCGAGACCATGGAACACCTTGCAAACCGCCTCATCGTAGGCCCCCTGGGTCTTGGCAAAGCCGGTTCGGTATACCCCGTTGTTCAGGTGCTCGTAGACAAAGTCGTTCACTTTGTCGATCTCATCCTGTAAATCATTCGGATAGAAATCTAGACCCGCGTCTTCCCACTCATTGAACGCCGTGTTGAACATCCGGATGATCTCCGATGATTCGTTGTTGATAACGGTGCGGCGCTTACGGTCCCAGAGCGTTGGCACTGTTACTTTACCAGTGTATTCAGGATGGGTTGCCGCGTAGACCTGATATAACCGGAAGATGCTGTCCGCACCCGGTTTTAGATCGTCGATGCCTTGCGAGTAGGACCATCCCTCGGTTTTTGGCCGGTCGGCAATGGACATGGAGACCACGTCCTCGAGTTTTTTCAGCTTGCGCATGATGATGGTCCTGTGCGCCCAGGGGCATGAGGCGGAAACGAAGAGGTGGTATCGGCCCAGCTCGGCCTTGAACCCACCGTCGCCCGAAGGCCCTGGGCTTCCGTCCGCAGTGATCCAATGGCGGAACATTGAGGCCTCGCGGACAAAGTGTCCATTGGCATCACTGGGGATAGTAGCGTCGTTGTCCCATTTACCCTGAATCATAAGGCCCATAGGATGATCCTCCTTTTAAGTCGTCCGGCAGCTGGTTCCCGAAGCTTAGCCAAACTGGTCCTCACGGGTCAAGCCCACGAACCAACATGCTATGAATAGAGTAGTCTGGTGGCTCTTAAAACCGGCTCATTGAGGTTGTAAAGATGATTTATCCCGGCTAGTATCCATCGTCAAGTTCTCAGGATCGGTCCGATTCCGCAAAAATGAGCGTACACAACACGTAGAGGAGCTATGGCACAGAGATGGCTTAAACCCATTCGAATCGGCTACCGGTACAACGCAGAGGAAGCCCTATCCCAGTACGCAGGCGATCAACAACACGTTCGAAGTGGCACTGCGAGAGTATCGCGAACTCGAGGACCTAAATCCCGTCTCCATGTGGGATCTCCACTTTCTGCGCGAACTCGATGATGAGGGCTTCATCGACGGGCTCCATCAAAAAGCGGGTCATTAAGGGGTCGCCTTTGATATTCAGGTAAGTTCGGATCGCCGTCGGGTTGGGGAGGAAAATAGGGAATTTTTTTTGCTGGACAAAGTCCTTCGCTTTTGCGATTTTTAGGCGCTGGTGGCCGGGGAAACACGGTCTCTAAAGACAAGGGCTGCTAAATTCAGGAACTGAAAATGCCGGACATTCGGGAACGATTGGGTGAGGATCTCAAGGTGGCCATGCGCGCGAAGACCCAACTCCGGCTCTCGACCATCCGGATGATTCGCTCTGAGATCCAGTACAGAGATAAGGAGCACGGCAAGGAGACAGGCGAAGAGGATATTCTCAAGCTGCTCCAGTCGATGATTAAAAAACGTGAGGAGGCTGCCGAGCTATACACCAAGGGCGAGCGCGAAGAGCTTGCGACAAAGGAGCGCGAAGAGATCCGCATCATTCAAGATTACCTCCCCCCTCAGATAGACGATGAGGCGTTGCGTCAGGCTGTCCAGGCGGCCATCGCTGAGACGGGTGCTTCTTCAATAAAGGAGATGGGCAAGGTCATGGGGCTTTTGACCAAACAGCTCTCGGGGCGCGCAGCGGCGTTCCGGATTAGCCAGGTCGTAAAGGAAATGCTCGGAGGATAATCATTGCGCGTGAGTGGTAACGCAACTATGAATATCTGCATAGGGTCAAATAGTACTACAAGCATCAAATGGGCCGACGCCCTCAGCTTCGGTCTAAATCAAATTCTATTATTAGGAGGTATCTATGCACACGTATACAACAGACATGGTTGAAGGCATGACTGCGGAAACCGTCAACATAAAGGGGGCAAACGGGGATACGATCAATGCCTATTTTGCTCGGCCTTTGGGCAAGGGGCCCTATCCCGGCGTGGTCTTGATCCATCATATGCCCGGTTGGGATGAGTGGTACCGTGAGGCGACACGAAGATATGCCCACCATGGCTATATGGCCATTAGCCCCAACCTATACTGCCGTGCCGGTCACGGGACCGTAGAGGATGTAACGGCAAAGGTGCGTGCTGCGGGCGGAGTTCCAGACGATCAGATGCTCGGCGATTGCCAAGGGGCAAATCAGTACCTGCGCGCGCTGCCTGAGCAGAACGGCAAAGTCGGGGTCTTCGGCACCTGCTCGGGAGGCCGCCAAACCTTTATTGTCGCCTGTCGTGGGAAGGACTTTAACGCGGCCGTTGAGTGTTGGGGAGGACGTGTGGTGGCAAAAAAGGAAGACCTCACGCCCGCGCAACCCGTAGCACCCATTGACTACACGAAAGACCTCACTTGCCCGCTCATTGGCATCTTTGGCAACGATGACAAGAGCCCGTCGCCGGAACAGGTCAACCAGCATGAAGAGGAACTCAAAAAACACGGCAAGAACTATGAGTTCCACAGATATGACGGGGCGGGCCATGGCTTCTTTTACTATGACAGGGGAGCGTATCGGCAAGAGCAGGCAGTGGATGGCTGGAAGAAAATTTGGGTTTTTCTTGATAAGCACCTAAGCGCCTAGGTCCCGTGGGCGATTCTTTTAGGCGAGCAAATATAGGAGTGCGACCATGTGTACCATGATTGTAAATCAAGCGTTGATCGACGGGTGTGGCAAAGGGGCGACCGGTTGGTTCAAGGTGACCGAGGTCAATGTCTCTTACGACCACCCGGTTCACGCACCATACGAACATGCCGTAAACATCGACTTTGCAAATGAGGCGGAAGGGGTAGGGGCCCGAGTGGGGGTGGAGCTGAGCGTAGAGTCGGCGCGTAACCTTATGAAGACGATCCAAGCGGTGTTAGACCGGGCTGAGGCAGAAGGACACCTGGAAGACGAACCCCTGGCTGCGGCCCGCTGATTTGGAGTGTTAGCCCCGATCCGCGTGGTTACAGCGGTACGATCAATTTACGCACCACTGTTGTATCGTGCAGCGCGGGACCGCATTTAATTTGAAATTTTGCGGATCGGGTTTAGATGGGAGGGGGAGTTCGCAGTGCGGATTCCCCTACCGGATTTCCCGGCGGTGTGAAATTATCCTAGCCCCCTATCTTGAATCCATTGGGCTATGGTGGAGGCTACCTCCACCTGCTTATCCTCTTGTCCCGTCATAAAGTGGGTGCCGCCTTTGATCCATACCAGTTTCTTCTCCGGGTCCGGCGCCGCGCCAAAGATGTCCTGTGCAGCCCGTGGACCCGAAGCCTCCGCAGTGCCACAGATGACCAGCACCGGAAGATGGCAACGGTGGAGGTGCCTCATGATGTCGAACTGGGAGGTGGCGAGCCCGCGTTGGCTCAACCACGAGCGTGCGGTAAATACCCTCAGTCGAGTTGACCTTCCGCGTAAAGGGCCCACCGTGTAATTGGTAATACGAGGGTCCTCATCCCAGATGGTGCGCCCCGATCGATCCGATGGATCGATACTGGCGTCAAGATAATTTAGGTTGGCATCGGTCCGATGCACGATAAAGGGGAAATCCTTCAGCAGGAGATTCCCCACGTGCTTTAATTCCTTTAACTTCCTCTGGCACCAGCTGGTAATCTTATAATTGCGCTCCACCTGAGCTGCCTGGTAACGTTCCTGGAATGTCCGGGAATAGGGGGGACCGTTGTGGGGATTATACATGTCTAGGGAAGGATCGTAGCGCAGTGGGTTATTGCCGTCCTCCCCGCCAACGCAAGGATCGAGTCCACGGGTGATGCTCAAGGGGCGGCCTTTGTGGGAATTTAGAAAAATAAGACCGTCCATGGGGGGCAGCTTGGCCTTGGTCAAGTCCGGGGGATCTCCCAACGGAGTCCCGGTAATGGTAGGGTGCTCCACCTGACTTTGGTACACGGCGATGATCTCGCCGCCCCCGCTGTTTCCGATACCTACGACCCGAGAATATCCCCTCGATCGAAGGAACTCGATGCCTGCGGCAGTGTCTAAGATCGTATCCTCCAGGATGAGGTCTGCCTCCCGACCCGTGTATCGCGTGGTGAAGCCGAGGGCCCCGAGTCCACGCTCGGCTAGATGTTTTAATATATAGTGGTGGCGCCAGTCGGCGGTAGGATGCATGATAGTCAGAGCCGTGCACAGCGGGAAGGAGTTGTCATAATGAAGTGTCGCCTCAACCTTCACTCCATCCTGGGCGGTCAGGCTAACGGCTTCTTCACAGATCAAAGGTAGGCTTCTCCTTTCCCATAAATTCCATTCGCGCAGTCCCCAATACATTTACTCCCGTCGGTTCTAGAGATAGCATTATTTTTTACGCATCTGGTTTCGCAACAACGTTGTGGCGTTGGTGTCAATGATATGGGTTTCACGATTGATGACAACACCGTAGTCCTCACGGGCACCTGAGAGGCTTACATACCCATCGAGGACATCGCCTAAAACCAATTCCGGGTCTCGATCCAGGGGATTGCCGTATCCCCCTCCAGCGTTCATTTCGATCCTAAAAATATCTCCGGGATGGAGGGTCACCTCACGAGTCCGCTGGGCGACCTCGGTCCCGTTCACAAACCTGCTGCCAACCCGTGCGGGTTGTCCGCCAAAAACCCCCCAGGGCGGGACTTGGCTTCTCAAGTCCCCCCTTCCTCCCCGCACGGGTACGATGGCTTCCTCCAGTGCCTCGTACTCACGAACACAACCCAGACCGCCACGGAACTTTCCTGGACCACCTGAGTCCGTGCGAACGTCAAATCGAACCACGCGTACGGGAAATTCAGTCTCATGAATTTCAATGGGACCGGGACGAAATTGACCTACGCCTAAGGTTCCGTGAATGAGTGAGACGCCGTCCCGGTTGGAGGTGGCACCCAGGGCTGTATCCAAGAGCTCCATAAGCATCCATGGCTTTCTCGATGCCGATCTTGTTCCTAGGATGCGCATTGCACCTCCTCCACCTGCCGAGCCGACGGCCTTTTCCAGCCAAAACTGCCCCAGGGCCTTCAGCACCACGTCAGAGGTAAGGTAAGCCATGGGTACGTAACCGGACACCGGAGCCCCAAAGCTAGGACACACGATGGTCCCTTCACGAAAGCGGGTTTGAGCCACCTCTACGAAACCATGGTTAAAGGGGAGATTTGAGTCCACCATGGCCATGAGGCCGAAGTAACAGGTGTTTTTGATCAGGCTTGGAACTACGTTTACTGCTCCCTTGGCCTGACCATCGGATCCGCTGAAGTCAAAGAGGATTTCATCGCCTTTTTTATGCACCACGACGTGGACCTTTAACGGGCGATCATAATTGATGCTGTCATGGTCGAGGACACCCTCCGCCTCATGAGAACCGTCTGGCAGGAGTTTCAGCTCGTTGCGTAGACGAGCAGCCACCCTGGTCGTCAGTTCATCGCAAGCTGCCGCAACTGTTTCTACTCCGAAGCGAGCGCACAATTCTTTGATTCGATTAGCCCCAACCCGACAGGCTGCCACCTGACCGCGCAGATCGCCCAGGGTCTCAACGGGAAGACGGCTGTTCGCTGCAATGAGGTTTTCTACCTCGCGATTGGGCTGGCCACGCGCATAGAATTTGACCGGTGGAATGATGAGTCCCTCCTCCCATAGATCACGGGGGGAGACCAATCCACGGGGACCACCCAGGTCCGGTTTGTGGGCAAGGGTCCCGGTGAAAGCCACCACGACTCCATCAGAGAAGACGGGCATCAAGGTCACGGTGTCCGAGGAGTGAGTCACATTACCTGCGTAGGGATGGTTGAATAGTATAACGTCGCCATCCTCCAGCTCCTCTTGCTTATAGAAACGGGGAAGGTGTTCGGCGATGGCCGAAAAGGAACCAAAGTGCAGAGGTAGCTTTTTTGGTACGGCGATGGTGTGCAGGTTGGCATCCAGAAGGCCGGCGTTGCCGTCCTCCGATTCGCGCAGGACGGTTGAGTAGCCACTATGGAAAAGGACCACCCGCATTTCTTCCACGATGCTGGTAACCTTCGAATTGATCAGTTCGAGGACAATGGGATCGATGGTTGTCGGCATTTCACTCTCCGCCCTCTGAAAGCTCAATGATGATATTGCCGAACCGGTCCACATGGGCCTCTTGGTCAGGATAAACGACAATCGTGGAATCCACTTGCTCAATGATGGCAGGACCGCGCAACCGGTTGCCGCTGGCAAGGCGCTCCCGGGCGTATTGAGGACAATCCAACCACCCATCGAAGTAAACCTGTCTGGAACCCTTGAGAGCAACCCGTGGATCTTCACCTTGCCACGGATACTCCCGGGCCGGAGGTTTCGGAAGAACGACCTTGGCGGTGAGACGGTAGTTCATGATCTCCACGATCTGATCGGTTGCTCGGGTTCCATAATGCTGTTCATGCTTCTCATCAAATTGACGTCGCCAGGTGGCCTTGTCGGAATCGTGCAGGGTTCCGTCAGCCACGGGAACCCCGAGCTCGTACTTCTGGATACTATAGCGGAGGTCGAGGGAGCGTTCACACTGAATCTGTTCAGCCGGGAGTCCATCTTCCTCAAGTTCACGTCGGGCCGCAGCTTCCATGGCTTCAAAGCGGGCCTGAATTTCACCGGCAGCGATGTCAGACAACACAGCGAAATGACTTTGAAGGTGGTGTCGTTTCAGGTCTGAGACCAGTAGTCCCATAGCCGAGGCCACCCCTGGTACCGGTGGTACCAAAACCATTGGGATCTTGAGCTCCCGGATGAGTTGAGCGGCGTGGATGGGACCGGCACCGCCAAAGGCCACCATGACATACTGGCGTGGATCTTCCCCTCGACTGACGGTAACGAGTCGCAGGGCCTCGACCATCTGTGAGTTGACGATTTTTACAATGCCGTCAGCAGCAGTGATGAGGTCCAGTTGGAGAGGCTTGGCTACGTGGGACATGATAGCCTGTTCTGCCGAATTGCGGTTCAATGGTATCTTTCCCCCGAGAAAGTAATCCGGATTGAGAAAACCAAGGACCAGGTCGGCGTCGGTCACGGTTGGGCTCTGCCCGCCATGGGGATAACAGGCGGGACCGGGGTCAGCCCCCGCACTCTGGGGGCCCACCTTGAGCATCCCGGTTTGATCAATGAATGCGATGCTTCCCCCGCCGGAGCCAATCTCTACAAGGTCCAGGGAAGGGGCACTCAAAAGCCACTCGCCGGCCTGAAATCTCGGCACGATTTGCGGCTCGCCGTCCTCGATGATACCCGCCTTGGCTGTGGTCCCTCCCATGTCAAAGGAGATCAGCTTCGAATGGCCCGTCAGTCTACCGATATGGGCTGCCGCTAGGACCCCGGCCGCCGGGCCGGACTCGATCATCTCTATGGGGATCTTTGCCAGTGCCCCGCTGGTTAATGTTCCCCCCGTGGACTGCATCAGGTATAGGCGCCGATTCACTTGGCGCGAGGCCAGGGCTTCTTCCAAGCGGCGAACGTAGCGGATGACGATGGGGGCAATGTAGGCATTGGCGACGGTTGTAGCCAGGCGCGGATATTCACGGATTTGGGGCAACGTCTCGGAGGAAAGATAGATGTAGGCATCCGGGGCCACCTCGCCGATGAGCTCACGCAGGCGCTGCTCATGGACGGGATTCATGAATGAGAATAGGCAACACACCGCCACGGCCTCTGCCCCTGCACCCTTGAGGCAGCTCAGTCGACGACGGGCCTCTCCATCATCCAAGGGGCGGACCACCTTGCCCCGATGATCCAGCCGCTCTGGAATCTGGATGGTCTTGCGCTGGGGGACCAGAAGGCGCGGTTTAGGGTAGGAGAGATAGTCATAGGACCCCATGCGTATCTCCCCCAGCTCAGGGGTCTCGTAAACAGCGCTGTAGCCCTCGGTCATGACGAGCCAGGTGTTGGCGCCTTTCTGTTCGATCAACGTATTTGTGGCAATGGTAGTGGCGTGGAAGAGAAGGGTCAGGTCCTCGGGTGAACGTCCGTCTTTAAAAAAGACGTCGAGGGCCTCCATCACCCCTTGGGTCAAATCCTTGGGAGTGGTTGGGACCTTCAAATTGATCCATTCGTTCTTGTCTTCTTCCAGGACACATAGATCGGTAAAGGTCCCTCCAATGTCGATCCCTAACCTGAAATGTGGCACCTGCGGCTCCCATGAATTAGCTGGTTGCTAGATCCGGGGTTAAGGTTTAGCACTTTCTGGCCGCAGGGCAAACGGCGGATCAGGATTTGCTACTTCGTCGGTCTGCTTGCTTCAACAGGGTTTTTCTGAGCCGGATGGATTGCGGTGTGACTTCCACCAACTCGTCGTCATCGATCCATTCGATGCCGTCTTCGAGTCCCATCTGCCGGTGAGGGGTGATGAGGACATTCTCGTCGCTGCCCGCCGCCCGTATATTGGTCAATTTCTTTTCGCGGCAGATATTGACGGTGAGGTCAGCGTCACGGGAGTACTCACCGATGATCATTCCTTCATAGACGCGAGTCCCTGGCGCGATAAAGATCGTTCCTCGTTCCTGCATGTGAAAGATAGCATAGGGGGTCGCCTTACCCTCACGGTCTGCCACAATTGCACCATTGGTTCGTCCTTGAATGGGTCCGTTCCAGGGTGCCCAGCCGTCGAACAACGTGTTCATGAGACCCGTCCCCCTTGTT
>SMUX01101251.1_pt1 | contig 12188 bp, 11 predicted proteins | sample 2456431 | NCBI WGS metagenome assembly SMUX01 (sample SAMN11095930, study PRJNA526329) | marine sediment metagenome | biome: Marine sediment; feature: Surficial sediment; material: Deep marine sediment; isolation source: Hadal surficial sediment | place: Pacific Ocean | collected 2014-11 | depth... | reverse complement strand
TCCCTCGGTGTCCATCTGCGTAAATCTGCGGTTAATAGCTTTTGACGCTTTGCGCTCTGCGCTTAGCTGCCCGCTGCTTCCATCACAGCAGGCTTAGATTCTGAAGAGTTCTCCCATTCGGCGGCCGAGAAAGTGGCCTGCCACCACCAGACTGCTAGCCAACAGGAACAAACCCAGCATGCCCATGGCACTGGCAATGTAGGGGCCATCAGTGATCCGCCTCAATAAGACGTATATGGCCTTGGTGATGGGGTAATACTGTTCTCTCAGGGCCAGGATCAGGCTGTCGCTCACCTCCAACATGGCGAAGGAAAAGCACAGGATGGCGCCGGCGATGAGGTTGGCGAACACCAGCGGGAAGGTGATCTGATAGAGGGTCCGCATGGGACTGGCGCCTAGATTCATGGCTGCTTCTTCAAGGACAACGCTCGTCTGCTGAAATCCGGCGTACGCGGCCCTTACCATGAAGGGGAGGCGGCGCACAGAATAGGCGATAACGAGGAGCGGAATCGGATTCACACGCGCATCCAACAGGGTCCCGGAGAAGGCTGCAACATATCCAAAGGCTATGACCAGCCCGGGGAGGGCTAAAGGAAGCATGGCCAGGCTATCCAGTACGTTCTTTCCGGGGATGCGCTTGCGAGTCAGCAGGTAAGCGATTGCAACCCCTAATATGATGTCAACAACGGTGCTCAAACTGCTGAGCAGAAGGCTGTTTCTGATACTAAGCAGGGTGAGGTCGTGGACGAAGACGTCACGATAGAACCTCAGCGTAATCTCGGTTGGCAAGACACTCATAAACCAACGGTCAGTGATGGAAGTGAGTAAAACTCCGAAATGGGGAAGCAGGGCGACGGCCGAAATTCCCAGCACAAACCCGTAAATCAGGACGGTGACCCGAAACGATGCAGGTCGAACCGCGGAAGCTACATGGCCTCGCGCCAACATCTCAGTGCTTCTGCTGCCTGTTAGGCGTTTGGTCAGGTAAAAGAAGAAAAGGGTCAGGACAATAACGGTAGTCACAAGGGCGTAACCCATAGGGTTTTGATGTAAATCGGTCACCATATTGAAGATCTGAACCGCGATGACCTCCCGGTATTCAAAGACCAAAGGGGTGCCCAGGTCGGTAAATGCCCAGATAAACACGATGATGGCCCCGGCGAAATAGCCCGGTAACATCAAAGGAAAGGTGACCGTCCTAAACAACTTAAACCCGCTCGCACCCAGGTTGCGGCCTGCTTCCTCGAGGCTTGGGTCGACATTGGCCAGGGCCGCTGCCACGTTGAGGTACATGATCGGATAGAGGTGGAGCACCAGCAATATGACGACGCCCCAAAAACCGCCACCGAGCCAGTCAATGGGTTGGTCGATGACGCCCATCTCCAGGAGCAGCAGATTGATGGATCCGAAGCGGGCCATTAAATGACGCATACCAATGGCCCCCACGAACGGGGGTAACACCATGGGAACCAAGATCAACCCACTCAGTAGCCCCTTGCCGGGAAAGTCAAAACGGACCAATAGCAGGGCTAGGGGTAAGCTGAGCAGGGTGGTCAGCAGCGTCACCACCAAACCTAAATTGACGCTGTTGATCAGGACTTCCCGATAGTTGGGGTTGGTCAGCATGAGCCTAAAGAAGACTAGAGAAAACCCCTCATCCGTGAAAAAGGCACTGGAGAAGACGTAGGAGAGGGGGTACAACAGGAACAGGGAGAAGAAGGCCACCAGCAGGATCAAAACCAGCCAATTGGCAGGGGTCAAATCATAACGCCGCAACCACCGAGTCACCTCAATCCTCCTGTGGTAAAACAACCACATCCTGAGGTTGGAATTGGAGCGTCACCTGGTTTCCCACGTCGGCCTTTCTTGTATGAGGATTGTATTCCACCGCTTGCACAAGGGACCCATCAGCGAGACGGATGGTGTACTGTTCGTTGCTACCCAGGTACGTGATACTTTGCACTTCGCCTAACAGTTGATTGAGTTGGTTATCGGCAGAGGCTTGAGTCGTCTTGGCTGGCGGCCCGGTCCTCTCCAGTCGTAGGGATTCAGGGCGTATCGAGCAATGGACCAGGTCACCCCGCGATAGCCTCGCCGGGCTGTTCGTGGCCCGTAAGATTCCAACTGGTGTTTTGACCACCAGGGTATTGCCTGGCTCTTCCAATATCCCTGCCAGGAGGTTGGTCCCACCGATGAACTTTGCTACGAAGGACGATTCAGGATTCGCATAGAGCATCCGCGGTGGGCCCACTTGGACCACCTGTCCGCTCCGCATCACAGCGACGCGATCGGCCATGGAAAGGGCCTCGGTCTGGTCGTGGGTGACATAGATCATGGTCCGCTGGATCTGGGTATGAATCTGCTTGATCTCGGCTCGCATCTCGGTGCGTAGGTGAGCATCCAGATTGGATAGGGGCTCGTCGAGCAAAACCACGTCGGGTTCGATGACCAGGGCACGGGCCAGAGCGACCCTTTGCTGCTCACCGCCGGAGAGTTGGTTGGGCAAGCGTTCCGCGTAGTGATCCATTCGTACGATTTCTAAGGCTCGTCGAACACGCTTTTGTTTCTCACTGTCCGAGACTTTTCGAATGTTGAGACCATAGGCAACGTTTCGCTGCACATCCATATGTGGCCAAAGCGCATAATTCTGGAACACCATGCCCGTGTTCCGTTTATGGGGAGGAACACGGCTCTTGTCCTGACCGTCAAAAAGAATACGCCCCTCATCTGGTGTGTAAAACCCGGCCACCAAACGCAGCGCGGTGGTCTTACCGCAACCGGAGGGCCCCAGTAGGAAGAAGAGTTCCCTGGGCTTTATTTCCAGGGTCAGCCTGTTAACGGCCCTGACCTGGCCAAGAACTTTTGTGACAGAGTCAAACTTTACATCTACCATCCGAGTAACCTTTAGGACGATTAAAACAATTCTGGAGTCGAGTTGCCATCTAGGGCTCCATCCATTGCTAAATAATGTGGGGGACTGCTAGCCCGGCCTTCTCCAAAGGTAAAAGAGCATACCAGTTACCAGTATAACGCTGCTAAAGAGCGTCAACCACTCCGAGCGGATGAGTGGCGGCCTCAAATGGGCGCGATATTTCTTTCGGGCGAACAGAGCCCACTCGTTAAGCTTTTGGTTGCGGAAAGCAGGGTCTTGCCATTTCTCGCGAGCCAAACGCATCGCCTCACTTTCGGAAACGGGCATAGAGGCCAGCCGCTCCCATTCCGCGTCCGTCAAACCGTCGGCCAACGCAGTGCTCCAAGCCTGGTCGAGTAGAGATTTCTGGTCGATAATCAATGTACCGATTAAGTCGTTCACAATACCCCAACGGAGGGATCCTACCTCTGAGTCGAAGCTAAAGTCGGATTGCCACTTGAAAGGATTGAGCTGGATTGCGGTGTTTTGCGGTTTGATCTTGTCGTACAACGAAGGCAGCACACTGAAACGGTTAAGTTGGAAACGCTGGGGGCCACCCGGGAGTCCCTTGTTCAAAAACCAAAGCTTTTGGCCGTCTTCAGATAACACGAAACGGATGAAGGCCTCGGCCACCTCCTTGTTCGGTGCCCCCTTCAAGATGCCCATGGAATCCGGGTTGATGTTAGTTAAGTTATCGGGCATGACAAAACCGATTTTATCGGCCCCCGATTCATTCACCTGGGCCCAGGCATAGAAGTCAATGGACAAACCATAGGCCACCTCACCAATAGCCACGTCCTTGGGGACCTGACTTGCCGAATTGGTAAACTTGCGGGCGTTGGCCCCAAGGCCGGTGATGATCTTCCATCCCTTTTCCCAGCCATAGGCTTGCAGAATGATTTCGTAAGTCATGTGGACGCTGCCGCTTTTACGCGGATCGGCCGTACCCACCCAGGTGAAGGCGGAAGGGGCTGCCAAACCCTCCCAGGTGTTGATGACCTGTAGCCCGGTCAGCCGAAGCACGGCTTTATTATAAATGATCCCGAAGCCGGCAAGGGTCGCAGCATACCATTGGAATTCAGGGTCATACAGGGGAATGCCACCCAGACGGGGAGGAATCTGGCTGAGGAGGGCTTGCGGCAAGGCATAGGACTCTAGGAGACCAGCCTGTTTTAGCGTTAGGTAGGGGTCAAGCCCGCCCCCAAAAAAAAGATCAATACCGATTCCCGACGGTTTGCTCTTGAACTCTGACTGAATAAAGCGAATCGTCTCTGAGGTGCCACCCACATCCAACCAATCGAACTCCACTGTCCGTCCAGTCTCCCGCTGATAGTGAATCTTGAATGCCCTTTCAAACTCATATTGGATGCCTTCCCAGTGGGGAGAGATCAGCACCAGCCGATCAGCAAAGCCCGCAGCGGGCCAACCCAGGACCCCGAGAAAGAAACCCAGAGTGGTTATACGAGCCAGGTGAGATACCAAAGGGCACTTGTTTCGGATCATAGAAAATTGAATCGAAGCACATTGCAACGGTACCAATATAGCCGTCGGTGCCAAATAAACTTCGTGTCAATTATAGGTACCACAGAGATTGTATACCGCTACCAGGCTAAACGAGTAGAGAAAAGGATTCCAATCCTGCAGTTAACTCAGTAGCCAATCGAGGGAGATGGCGCCACCGCCTCCAATGAGCAGTGCCAGGGACATGAGCAGCAGGGCCATGCAATACTCGATTCCACTCCCTTCTCCTGGGCGTTGGGCCAAGAAAAAGCCATGTTCCCAGTGTGACTTCCAAATAGCAACCGCCATGAAAATGACCAATCCTAGCGCGGCGGGTCGCACGAGGAATCCCACCAAAAGGGCAAAGCTACCAAAGATTTCGGTCAAGACACCGATGGCGCCAATGGGTGTGGGTATCTGATATTTTTCCTTCCAATTGTTGATGGTTGACTTGAAACCACGCCCGCCATACCAACCGAGAATTTGTTGTGAAACGTGGGCGAAAAATGTGACCGCAAGCCCTAAACGCAAAATTAACAGAGAGAACGAAAGATCGAAGCTCATAGGGATTCCCTTTCATGAAGCAGAAATCTGAGGGATGTTACCTGGCCGGTTCCTTTATTGTCAAGGACCTTTATCGGTGGTTTGGCAGCGAGGCCCTCATGGAAGATTGACTCGCTCAGGCCTTTCAAGTATATAACTCCTCAGCGGAGGCCTTCAGGGGCTTCCCTATTGAAATAGATGAAAGGGGGGGTAGAACCATGCCCATTTGTTTATCGCCTGGAGGTCAAACCATGACGGTGGGTGAGACGCCCAGTGATCGGCTTTTTGTGGGCACAACCCACGGGGTTGTTTCTATTGCACGCCAGAACGGTTCCTGGGGATTGCAACAAACCTTTTTACCAGAGGAGCATATAAGCGCTCTCATCTTTGAACCCACGAGCCAAACGCTCTTTGCGGGGACCTATGGCCGTTCCATTTATGCAAGTAAGGACTTGGGGAGGAATTGGGACCGGCGTGACCAGGGTATCGGAGACCGCGAGATTTACTCACTGGCATTTCAGAAGGTCGGAGGGCGTCCGAGGCTTTATGCAGGAACGGAGCCGGCCCATCTCTTTTACAGTGATGATTTGGGACAGAGCTGGACCGACTTGCCTGGTTTGCGTCAGGTCCCCGGGGTGGAAAATTGGACCTTCCCTGGCCCTCCTCACCATGCCCATGTCAAAGACATAACCTTTGATCCCGATCATCCGGACAACATATTCGCTGCGGTCGAAGTGGGCGGCTTTCTTAAGAGTGTGGACGGTGGAAAGACATGGACAACGGTTTCAGGCTTAAACCCGGATGCGCACCGGGTATTGGTCCCTCTTGCTGATCCGAAAAAGGTTTATCTGGTCATGCCCACCACCAACTGCGATGAGACGGTGACCGCTGGAGTCTGTGTTAGCCAAAACGGCGGTGAGAGCTGGAATAGTCTTACCCCAAGGAATTTTAGGATTGGATATGTGGACCCAATCCTTGTGCATCCTGACAATGGCAACCTCCTGTTTACCGCAGGTGCTAAGACCGGCCCCAGAAGCTGGAGAGAGACGCACACGGCTGATTCACGCATTGCCCGGAGCAGGGATGGGGGCAATAGCTGGGAGTTCTTAAACGAGGGTTTGCCTGAGCATATCCGCGGCAACGTGGAGGCCATGGCCATGGATGTATGGAAGGGTAGTTTTGCCCTGTTTGCTGGGACTACGGATGGAGAGGTCTTTTACGGCGCTGATGAAGGGCAGCGCTGGCAAAAACTAATTCAGGGGATCGGTCCGGTATCCAAATCACACCATTACCGCAATCTCCAAGCATCAGCTGCGTAAGATTTTTTTTCACATTTCAAATCACAGGGGCCTGAGCTATTCGGGCCTCTGTTTTTTTTAACGGGTGGTAGCGCGTACGGTTCCTGAGGTCCCTGGGTTATGAGCTTTGAGCTGCCCGGGAACACTTCTCAACAAAGCCTCTGATGACCTGGTTGAAGGTTTCAGGCTGTTCCCGATAGCAGAAATGGCCGGCCTTGTTAATAACGTGCATCTCCGCAATGGGTGCACTGTCAGCGATGAGTTCAAAGAGGGCTTGACCGCGTCTCAAGGACGCCGTGGGGTCGTTATAGCCCCAAACAACGAGAGTCGGTGTTTTGAGGCGGCCCTGCAGGATCCAGTTCAAAGTCTCTTCTTTGTCTAGCGTCAGCCGAGGTAAAAAGAGGTTCCTCTTGAGGCCTTGTTCCTCCATCTTTTTTACTGCCTCGCGGTACTTGGGTAGGTTCGCGATTTCAACGGCAGCATCCAACATCGTATCGGTGATGTGTTTGTTGCTGTGGGAATAGTGCTCGATGACCCAGCGCTGGCTCTCCCGCGTCAACCGGGGGGTGGGCGCGTTGACCATGATCAGCTGGGTATTGGCAGGGCCCGGGGCCAGCGTCCCACTGTCGACGATGATGCAGGACCGGATGATCTCCGGATGTTCAAGGGTCAGGCGAGCCACCAGGTAGCCGCCCCGTGAATGGCCGACCACATGCACATTTTTCAACCCCATTTGCAGTAAAAACTCATAGGCGTGCCGTACCACAGCAGCGGGTGTGTATTCCTCGTCACTTTTAGGGTTGTCAGTGTGTCCCTGCCCCAGCTTGTCGACGGCGATCACATGAAACCATTCAGCCAGGCTGTCAAAGTTCAGTTCCCAGTCCACGGCACTGTCACAGGCATCCATAGTTCCAAAGTGGCTCCCATGAAAGAAGACTGCCGCCTCTCCAGTCCCCTTTTCGAAATAGCGGGTCCGAATGCCGTTCACGTCGATAAATTGTTCACCTTGCATCGTCATAGTCTCCTAAAGGTCTTTTGCTCGTTTTGTGGAATAAAAAAGGTTTTGTCAACCATTAGAAAAAGCGTCCGCATCAGAGGATAAGTGAGAAAACGATTGGGATGGTGGCGAGGGAGAGTAGGGTGGTGATCACGACGATGGAAGCGGCAAGCTCTGGGTCCTGACGGTATTTTTCCGTGAGCACGAAGTTAACGACGGCCGAGGGGAGGGCCCCGTAAAGGAGAATGACCTGGCGATTGACTCCATCGATACCGAGGAGAGTTACGGTAAGGTAGGCACAGGCGAACCCACCAACGATACGAATGAGTGCACCGCCCACGGAATGTCCCCAGGTGATTGCCTTCATGCTGTTCAACCGATAACCCAGGCTCACCAGCATTAGGGGTATGGTGGAAAACCCTAACAGGCGGATCGGTTCAAGAATGGGCCAGGGAACTTGGATCTGGTTGACGTTGACGAATAGCCCTAGAATAGTTGCATAGATTAGGGGAAGGCGAAAGATTTCCTGCCAACCTCGGTCGCCGCTCACGAGGTAGATGCCCAGGGAACTCTGAAGTGTGGACATAATGACGTAACAAATGGAGGCTCGTTGCAGACCCGGCTCGCCAAACGCAAAGAGGGCCAAAGGTAGGCCCATATTCCCGGCATTTATGAAAAGAACGGGGAGGATGAAACCCCGGGAGCGGAAACGGAATACGGAAAAATAGATCCAGATGAGCAATCCTACTCCGCTCATGATCCCGGCAATGCCGGTTAGAAGCACCAAGATATCCGTGGCGAACAGAGGCTTAGATAAAAGGGAAGCAAAAACCAGGGCTGGACTTGCCAGGTAGACGATAAACTCGGTAATGGATTCGAGAGAGATCTTTCTCCAACGGGCAAAGACGAAGCCGATCCCAATTAACGCAAAAACTGGTATGACGGGGGATAGCGCTCTTAAATCAATCACAGTTAGGACCGGGTGGGAAAGGCCGGCGGTATGATTTCTTCGACTGACCTTCCGGCCCAGTCCCGCTTGGGCCAGTTGTCCCATGCCCGCTGCGCCACGGCGTCGGCGCGGGCGTAGATCTCATTTTCGTCAATCCGTGTGGAGTGGCCGGCTTCAATAACGATCTCCCCGTTCACCAGCACGGTTTCCACGTCGGCGCCACTGCCATACTCCACCAGCGCCGTGATCGGATCACGAACGGGTCCGTAGCGGGTGGATCGTTGGGTGATGATGACGATATCCGCCTTTTTTCCAGGTGCGAGTCGGCCCAGATCGTCTCTCCCAAGGGCCTTGGCACCCCAAATCGTCGCGGCATTGAATACCCGTTGGGGCCGTCCACCAAAGTAATTCCTGTCCACCAGACGTGAAATCAGAGACGTGTAGCGCAGTTCCGAGATGATATCGAGCGGATAGGTGTCGGTCCCAAGGCCGACGTTGACGCCGGCGTCGAGGAAGCGGTCAAAAGACTCCATGGCTAGCGCTATCTTTGCGTACTTGTGAGGGCAGTGACCCACCGAGGCCCCCGACTCCGCCAAGATCTTGAGCTCGTCTCCAGAAGGATAATCGACCCTTGAATTGCCCACGATAAAGATATTGTGTCCGAGGATCGTCCCTGGTTGCAGGATCCCGGTATCGGCCAGGTACTCGATAACCGGTTTACGATAGTTGTAAACGATCCGCATGAACTCTCTCAGGTTCGCAGCCGCATGGATGTGAATGCCCACGCCCAGCTCTTTCGCCGCTGCTGCAGTCTCCTTCAAGAGTGAAGGTTCACATGTCTCGGCTTGACCCGGGTTGAGGATCCCCTGCAAACATCCATTCTTGGCTCCATGGTACTTACGGATGAAATCAAGGGCCGTTTGGAGCCCGGGACGGCCCCGATCCTCCCTGTCCTCGTAGTAGTGGCGGCCCTCCGAGTCGGTAAAGATGTCGCTGCTTCGGTAGGAGGGGCTAAAGAACACACGGGCGCCGATTTCCCCCACGATCTGTACGTAGTCGTCTAGGCCTCCAGGTCCGCTGCCCGGGTCCAGGATCGTGGTGGAGCCATTCTTAAGGGCGCTGAAGAGCGCATACTTTCGTCCAATGGCAATGTTTTCCGGCGGCGGTGGAGCCGCTTTCCCTTTGACAGGTGCCCCAAAGACGAAGTAGTTGGCCGACATATAGTCCTTCTTGGTCGCATCCGTTATTAAGTAGTCACCGATATTGAGCTGGGAGTGAACGTGGAGGTTGATAAAACCAGGGCAAACGAGTTTTCCGGACGCATCGATCACCCTGTCAGCCTGTTTTGCTCGGTCCGTGCCGATGTAGCTGATGGTGTCGCCATCGATCAATACGCTGCCCTCAGGAATCAGTTCGTGATGTTCCCCGGACCAGCCGACCACTATCCCGCCGTCTATTCTAATCGTCATTGCCTTGCCTATCCTTTCGCGTACTCGTCAGGCCAAATAGATAACTGATCCCTGTGGTTCTGTCAAAATTGCCTCGGGAGGCAGGATCTTGAAATTAGGGTCACAACGCTCCATATCAAAAAGTGTGGCGCGAGACGTTGCTTTGACCGTGTCCGACTGGAGGTGATGGTTGTTGCACACTCTCCATACCATTTACCTTAGGGCGTCGGGGTCTTGCTTCGCTCCACGGGACTCCCGCAGCGACCCACCGGGCCGGCGCTCGCACGAACCTTCCGGATCTCAGATTTGCCGTGGGCGGACTCCGGCTTTCATGCGGCGCCGACCTCGCTGGGTTGCCCGCTGCTCCGTCCATGTTTCGCTCAGCAAGCCCCCTCAGCCCACGGTCGATGCAACGGGAGCTGGTGTGCCTGAACGGAGGATTGGTTCTGAGGCGTTGGAAGCCTCTGCGAAGCTGAGGAAAAGCAGCATCGACTGTTTGAGCGCAGCGAGTTTCGAGGCTGCCCGAAGCGAGCAGCTAAGGCTTCCCGCCGAGGAACCACTGAAGCGAAGGGACGCCAGCTCCCGTAATAGCAGGTTCAATTCCTCGGCAGGACTTAGATCCTTAACTCACGGAGGCACGCTTTTCGTACTTCAGCCGGTTCAAAATTGACACTGCGCTGCCTGTCAAGTAGTCTTCTATCGAAGGTGGCGATTCAGGTGAAGTTTACTCTCCCGGGCTAGGAGGAAGGCCAATGCTGGAAATTAATGGAGAAAAGATCCTGATGATCGATGCAGATTCCCATGTCATTGAAAATGAGAGCACATGGGCCTACCTGGAACCCTCCGAAGAGCGTTTTCGGCCCAGGCTGGTGGAGTCCGAGACGGAACCTGGCCAGCAGTGTTGGGTGCTGGATGGCAAAATAATTGGGTTCCGTCCCACGACCCGGACCCCTCAAGAATTGGCAGAGCTGACAGAGCGAACCGGCCGTGACATGATCACGGAACAAGGGGCGCGGGAGTTGACCAAGACCGATCAGCGTGTACAGCATATGGACCAGGTCGGCATCGACATCCAGGTGATGCATAACAGCCTCTGGCTGTCGCAGGTGACCGAGGACCCTGAGGCCGAGATAGCGTTGTGCCGGAGCTACAATCGATGGATGGGCGACACGTGGGAACGCGGTAAAGGCCGGCTTCGCTGGTCCTGTTTACCGTCAACACTCAGTATCCCTGAAGCCATCCAGGAGGTACGCTGGTGTAAGGATCACGGCGCGGTGGGAATTTGCCTTCGACCCCTGGAGGGCGACCGCCACCTGACGGACCCTTACTTTTATCCCATCTATGAAGAGGCCGAGCGGCTGAATATCCCCATCACCGTTCACATTGCCAATGCCAACCCCGCAAATGCTGAACTGGTAAAGCATAGCCTATTCTGGCGATTCCGGGTTCCCACCGTTGCTTCTTGCCATTCTTACCTGCGCAGTGAGGTCCCAGATCTGTTCCCACGCCTACGGGTGGGCTTCATCGAGGCTGGTGCCCAATGGCTCGTGTGGGTACTGGAGGGGGTTGTCCGCCTGGATAATCATCCCAAAGATGCCAAGAAGGCCTTGTCCGAACTGATGTCTAAAAAGCGGGTGTGGGTGGCTTGTGAGTATGAAGACCACTTGCCCTATATTATGCAGTATGCGGGTGAAGACAATCTGATCATTGGCACCGACTACGGACACACCGACCCATTCTCCAACGTGCAGGCATTAAAGGTATTCGTGGATCGACCGGACTTGAGCGACACCGTGAAAAGGAAAATTGTCCGCGACAACGCCAAGGCCTTCTACGGTTTGTAACCGCAAGAGTCCTTGTACGGAATCAGCCTATCTCTGGATATTTCAGCAGAAAAGACATCAGCAAGGGTGAGGATACACACGTCCAACGGCTAGTTGCAGTTTAACCCGCTAGCCAGAAAAGAAGGAACGGGGAGGGGCGTACCGACCGAACGCCCCACTTGCTCAAGGTCTAGGAACCAGAGCTACCAACGGTTGTTTCGTCTACCGCCGCCGCCGCCACTACCGCCACCACCGCCGCCACTACCGCCACCACCGCCACCGCCGAAGCCCGATCGCCTCTCTTGGGGTCGGGCCTCGTTGACGGTTAGGGTGCGCCCGTCGACCTCAGTTCCGTTCAAAGCCTCGATCGCTTTTTGGGCCTCTTCGTCGGAACCCATTTCGACAAAACCAAAGCCCCTTGAGCGACCAGTGAACTTATCCGTGATTACCCGGGCTGATTCTACGGCACCATGCGCTGCAAAGATTTCCTGCAGCTGGCCTTCCGTAGTGCTGTAGGGTAATCCTCCAACGTAAATTTTGTTGCTCATGTTCTCCTCCTTAATAAATAATAAGAGAACGTTGACGTCTTTGACCCTGGGAATCGGATCACCGGTGGGAGCAGAACATGGGAAACGGTTGGCATGGAACCACGCTCTGGTCGGTTTGTCCTTAAGGTAACGCTTCGCAAGGCTAGACTACCTGGGCCTTCAACTACTCTC
>SMUX01112657.1_pt1 | contig 12194 bp, 10 predicted proteins | sample 2456431 | NCBI WGS metagenome assembly SMUX01 (sample SAMN11095930, study PRJNA526329) | marine sediment metagenome | biome: Marine sediment; feature: Surficial sediment; material: Deep marine sediment; isolation source: Hadal surficial sediment | place: Pacific Ocean | collected 2014-11 | depth... | reverse complement strand
TTGCCATATTGGTTTATCAGAAACAGCATTAAAAAGAACAACGAGGCCGGTATTCCGGTCATCATTTACTTTCATCCCTGGGAAATCGATGCCGACCAGCCAAGATTGAAATTGAGATTATCGAGCAGATTTCGGCATTATACCAATCTTGACTTAACAGAGGAAAAAGTACGCAGGCTGTTATCTGAATTTAAATTTACCTCATTAGGTGAGCTGGCGAAATCGTTCAAGATCGATTATCGCTGGCCGCAGATAACCAGTGACGCTCACAACAATCATCACCGGGGTAATCATAAGTTGGGCCAATGATGGCTTAACATCGAAAATTTGTTGTTGGTTGCGGCTCTATTAAAAGGGCCTTAATTAGAGTTCTTTAAAATAGGCTGTTCAACCTTTAGGTTGAGGCAGGCTGAAGCCTGAACAACGATTTTTAACGTCGTTTCGCAGAAGTCTAAGGACCTGTAAGAAGTTTTGGCTTTAGTAGTAGAGTGTTTTCGAAATAACGTTGCAATGTGGGTATTAGTGTTCTCGTGTTTGTGTGTTAGAGTGTTCAGGTGCTAATATCTTGAAATTAATAAACTTAATAAAATACGTAAACACTTTAACACCTGAACACGCAAACACTGTATATTGCCAGGTTGTTTAGGAATTATTACAGTAGTTAGATTATCATAACCTTAAAACACTTTGTTTGTGTTTTCCGATTCGGCGTTTATGGGACTGAGAGGGCGGAGCTGTGTTTAGCCAGGCGAACGTAAAAACGTAAAACGTCAAAAGTGAAACATGAAAAAGAGACTTCAAACTCGAACCTCGGTGGTATGCCTGACACACCTGCGCTCTTCGAAAAACAGTCGCCGGCCACCTACAGAAAACGCATCGAGAACTTCTTGCCGCTGCAGACGGTGATAAAGCAGCGGAGCGACCGCAAGAAGAAAATCGGGAGAACCGTTGTTTAGCTGCTACGTGTTTGTCCATGCGTCCACCAGGCACCGGGTGATGGCGGTTGAGACAGATGGGGTTGTAAGAATGGTCTTATTCAGGGGCGAGCCTGAGTCCTTACCGGATTCAGAAATTGCAGCGGTCAGAAAAGTGCGCGACCGTTCAGAGTCGTTTGAACCGGTTCATTCCGGCTATCGTTTACTTTCACCCCTGGGAAATTGATGTGGAGCAGCCAGGATTGAAATTGAGATTATCGAGTAGATTTCGCCATCATACCAATCTCGACTTGACCGAGGGAAAAGGGCGCTCGCTGTTATCTGAATTTAAATTTATCTCACTAGGGTGAGCTGGCGAAGTCGTTCAAGATCGATTATCGCTGCCGCAGATAACCAGTGACCGTCGTTCAGTGACCTTGCTATCAAAGTTTAAGGGACAGTCTCCTAGTTTAGAGCTCTCTACCAAAATCAGTGGTTTTTTGCCTATCGGTCTTTGCAATGGAACTGAGGTGGCGGAGCTGTATATAGACTGGGGTTGACTGCCAGTTTCGGTTGAAGAAATGAAGTCCTGTTGTTGAGTATCTAATCCGACGATTGCCTAGCGACCAATGGTATACAACAAAATTGCCACGGTTGTTGAGGCCGTATATGGCGTGTTTGCAGGGATTCAAAAAGAGGCGCTCAACGTCAGAACCAATCCCATAGATGTATGAGTAATTGACTAATGCGTCTTTCAAAGTGAATGGACTCTATAATTACGATTCCACCACCATCATGAAATACAAGTCTTTAATTTTTCCTTCGGAAAGAGTCAAACAAAATCGGAAACCGTATTGATGGGCTTTGTCAGAGACTTTGAGGAAGGCGATTTATCAAGAGTAGCAAAGTTGTACCAAAAAGTAAAAGGTGGTGGATATTCTGGATCACATCGTGCGCTGGAATCATACTTTCGCGATATCTTTTTTGACAACCCCTGGAACCAAGAATCCATCAGCTCTCTCGTTTACGAGGAAAAAAATGAGGGGGTAGTTGGTTTCCTTGGGGTCATCCCGCGACGAATGTGTTTTCAAGAATCAATCATCAAAGTCGCGGTCGGGAACAATTTCATGGTCGATCCCGAGTTCAGAACATCGATGGCCGGCATTCAACTTCTGAAGAAGTTCTTTGCTGGACCCCAGGACCTCTCTATAACAGACACGGCAAATGAATTGTCCAGAAGGGCATGGGAAGGATGTGGCGGTGTCGCATCTCAACTATACAGTATGCATTGGCGCAGACCATTAAGACCAACGCAATACCTCATGAGACCGCTAATGGGATCCGGCTTTTTGAAGGCTGTCCATCGCCTGACCAGACCTGTTTGCTACATGCTGGATTCCCTGTTCGTGCGGGTACAGGGTAGTCCCTTTTATTTGTCGGAACCCGCACTTCAATATGAAGAGCTGGACGAGATTTCGCTGCAAGAATGTATAACTCATTTTGCCGCCGATCGCCTTCTTTTTCCTGTATACGATGCCAATTCGTTGGGTTGGCTACTTGATATGTTGGCTCAGAAACAATCATATGGTTCCTTGCATAAAGCGCTTATTCGAGATGAAGAAAACAAAATCTTAGGATGGTATCTCTACTTATTGAAACCGGGTGAAAATGCTCAGGTAGTCCAGGTTGGTGGTAGCTCTCAAACAATCAAGGAAGTCTTAGAGTGTCTGATTTTCGACGCCTGGAGGAATGGAGCCCTTGCCTTAAATGGTCGCCTCGACCCAAGGTTTATGCAGGCGTTTTCGGAGTTGTACTGCTTTTTTGACCAAAGCGCTTCCGGGACTCTTATTCAGTCGAAAAACTCTTGCATCATCCAAGCTTTTCTGCAAGGAGATGCCTTTTTCACTAGGCTTGAAGGGGAGTGGTGGCTACGGACTCGTGAAGTTTTGAACGGTTACGATTCATTTTCGGTGTCGAGGAGGAAAAGATGAACTACACTGATGAACAAGTTTTTGAAAAAGTACGGACCATCATTGCTGGCGTGCTTAGAATTTCCCCGGGTGAAGTCAAACTTGATTCGGTCTTGACAGAAGAATTAGGAATGGAATCACTGGATTTTGTCGACATACAATTTCAATTAGAGAAGGAATTCAAAATCAGATTCTATGCAGGCAGCGTTGTTGAAAAACTAGCTGAAATCTTCGGGAACGATTCGATCTATCACAATGAACGTTTGACTGACCTGGGCGCGCAGGTGTTGCAAAAACGCATGCCGGAAATCGATTCGTCCAGGTTTGTTGCTGGCATGTCGATAGCTGGGGTCGAGCAAGTATATACGACCAAGACCTGGGTCAGGGTTGTTAAAGAGCTGCTCGAGTCAAAGCCAAATACCCAAGAAGAAGTCTTGGAGGAATGGGCGAAAAGCATATCCCAGTCATTAACGAATGCTTAAGCAGAAAAAGGTTTTGATAACGGGCGGCTCCCGGGGTATTGGCCGCGCAATTGCAATTGCTTTGTCGCGGGCGGGAGCTGATATCTTCATTACTTACTGTAATGATGTGAAATCAGCTAGGGCCGTCGCCGACGAAGTGAAATCGCTTGGCAGCGAGGCGTGGTATGAACGGGTCAATTTGGCGTACAAAGATGAGATCGAACAGCTATTTGAGACACTTGCGAAAAGATTTGATCACCTTGATATTTTTATTAGCAATGCCGTTGCTGCCACTCTTAAACCTCTGGATAAATTACCCTTGAGACATTGGGAATATATTCTTAACGCGAACTTGACGGCGTTCTTTGTTTGCAGCCGCATGGCCGCTAAGATGATGGAGGGCCGAAACGGAACAATTTTGGGCGTTTCAAGTCTCGGCAGCCGGATCGCGTTCCCTGGCTATGCAGCTCTGGGAGCCGCAAAGGCTGGAATGGAAGCATTAGTGAAATATATGGCAGTTGAATGGGTGGAGAAAAACATCAATGTCAACATGATATGTGCCGGACCTGTTGAAACGCAAGCGCTAAAGGCTTTTCAGGGAGCAGGTGCCGATGTGATGAATTTGAAGAAATCGTTTGTTGACCGCACGCCTTTAAAGAGGATTGCTGTTCCAGACGACCTAACTGGTTTGGTGACTTTTCTTTGCAGCGATGATGCTGGCTGGATTCGAGGACAAACCATAGTTATAGATGGCGGTTTTTCACTTACTTAGAGAGCCGAGAATAGAGAGCCGACCAAAGTGATAAAACCTGAAGAAAGGATCGTAATTACCGGGATGGGTGTGTTGTCACCACTGGGAAACTGCCTGGAAGAATTCCACCAAAACTTGGTTGAGGGCAAAAATGGCATTTCAGAAATCGAATACCCGTGGTCGACTGGATACAAGATTAACCACGCAGGGATCGTCAGGGATTCAGCATCTTTCCACACTGTCGACCTAGGTCAAACAGCCCAAGGCGGGAGAACGACAGGACTTGCCACTGCAGCGGTAAAGACGGCGTTGGCAAACGCTGAGATTGAAATATATCCGATGGCAAATCGAATAGGTTTAGTGGTTGGAACGGCCTTCGGAGAAGCTCCTGGTTTAGAAGATGAAATAAATGATGGCATTCCGACCCATGATAAACCGCAATCTGAGTTGGGTAGAATGGTGCGGATACAAGAGTCTATCGCCGAGAACTTGGGAATCATCGGACCGCGTCACTTGGTCACAACCACTTGTGCCTCTGGCAATCACGCCATCTCCTGGGCAGCAGATCTACTCAAAATGGCACAGGCAGATGTGATGATTGCGGTCGGCGCGGATACAATCGGCTACGTCGATATGCTCGGATTTAGCCGCTTACTCCTGCAGGCGCCTGAGAAGTGTCAGCCTTTCGATCTACATCGCAAAGGCACCATACTGTCAGAGGGCGCAGGGGCGCTCGTTCTTGAATCGGCCTCATTTGCAAAGCGACGCGGCGCGGACATATTGGCTGAGGTCGGCGGTTGCGGTCTGAGCTGCGATGCAGCCGGACCGTTTGAAAGCAAGGCGGGTGAAACCGCGAGCCTTGAACTCGCCGCAAACAAAGCTCTGTCGGAAGCAAGGGTCAGACCAGAAGATGTCCAATATGTAAGCGCTCATGGGTCTGGCACAAGGTTGAATGACGTTAAGGAAACTAACTTCCTCAAAAGAATTCTCGGTGAACATGCCCGCAATACTCCAGTGAGTTCGATCAAATCCATGTTAGGCCATGCTCAGGGCGCGGCTGCCAGTTTCGAAGCCATTGCGTGCGTGTTGAGTTTCAAACACAATATCCTCTACCCTACGACAAACTATGAAACCCCTGATCCAAAGTGCGACCTCGACTATATTCCGAACGAAGCGAGAGCGAGTCGTGTTGAGACAGTTATGTCCAATGCCTTCGGCGTCGGTGGCAACAATGCCATTATCATTTTCAAGAAGTGGAAGGGGATTTGAGTCCTGATTCAAATAGAGTCGTCATCTCGGACATGGCGGCTGCTACTTGCCTCAGCACCGGTGTCGAGGGTTTGCTCAGGCAGTTGAGAAAGGGTTTCAACTATTCTGAAAATGAAGATTCAGACTCCGCACAACCAAGAAGGTTCCGGAGGTTCGCAAAGGTCAGCCACGACTGCTCCAACCTTTTTCGGAAGACTCGTTTGGATAGCAGACTTGCCCGTTATCTGGTTGCCGCCGTCGATCTGGATCTAGGTAACAGGCTGTGTGCTTTAGGGGAGGCCGCGAGCGCCAACCTTGGCGTTGTCATTGGGAATTTTACAGGAAATTGTCATAGCTATTGCAGCTACTTTTTGACTGCTACAAGGGAAGGGTATGATTCTGTCAACCCCATTCATTTTCCGACGACGCTTTTGAACTATCCCACGATTCAATTAAATAACGCGTTTTCACTTCAGGGCTCATCAACGACGACCAGTTCTGGCTTTTCGGCTGGATTGGATGCGATTGGCTACGCATTCATCCAACTGAAGCTTGGCAAAGAGCAAATTCTGTTGGGGGGGGGCATTGAAGAGATTAATGACATTAATATCGGCTACTTAGAGCGTGACAACACTATCTCGCAGTCGGGAGTCATTAGGCCTTTCCACAAGAATCGAGATGGTACGGTTCCCGGCGAAGGGGTTGGTGTTCTTATGCTGGAGACAATAAAGCATGCCCAGGCAGGAGGACGAACCGGGTTATGCGAGATTAAAGCGTACCGCCTGATGAATGGATTATCTGACGATAGCGAATCCATTTTTTTAAAGAACGCGACCGAGACGATAAAGCACGCGCTAGCTGATGCCAAGATAAGATTAGGTGAAATCGACGCCATATTCCCGTCGGCCAGTGGCAGCCAACCTGGAGATGAACTCGAGGGATGCCTTCTTAGAGAGACTTTTGCCTCTCATCTTTGTATGATTCCGATCTATCCCGTAAAATCCATAATCGGTGAATGCTTCACTGCGGCCGGGCCTTTACAATGCATCGCTGCAACCCACAGCCTGCGCCTAACGAACGGCAGTATTGTGGCGCGAGATATGGAGCGAAATACTGGCGACCTGAATCTTCCCGAACGGCTGTGTGCCAGCAACAATGCTTTGATATATAGCCTGGGCCCCGATAAATCCTTCTCCGTTCTCATACTTTCGCGCTGCGCTCAGAGCCTAAATAGTGATTGACCGAAAACTCCAAATTTACTAGCACGAAGCCGTCCTTCGACAGAAGTCAGGACATGCCTCGCCGAGTATTTCTAAGCCCAGAGTTGCATGCAGAAATCGTTCGGCGGGACGCCTCACGCTAGTTTTCGTTCAGGCACTAAATAAATCCTAATACAGCTTAGCATAGAAGATCACTAAAATGGCAGGTGTTTTCCCGTTTTCGGCCAGACGTCATCTGAAATCAAAACGTGAGTTAGTATGCAAGACGATTTAGATATCCGAATAAAAGCGATTTTCAGAAATACCCTCCAAATTCCATCTGATAAGATCGCGGATGAGTCGCGCAGAGGCGACTTCGAAGAATGGGACTCGTTGGGACATATCATGCTCATTGACGCTCTAGCCAAGGAGTTCAACCTCAAAATATCCGCTGAAGAGGCGCTGGACATGGAATCAATCCAAGATATTAAGCGGACTATCGCCGAGCAAAAGCATTAAGATGGTTCAGAACATAAATCAATACATCGATCGAAGATACTGCATGTGGATCGATGGCTGTGAAGTTGAGGCAGCCGAAAATGAATGGTTTGACATCATCAACCCTTCCGACGGTGAAAAACTGACCCAGGCCGCCAGGGGCACGCGTGCAGACGTCGACCGAGCCGTAAGCTCCGCAAAGAAGGGGCTGCAGCGATGGCAGCAAGTTGCCAACGCAAACAAAAGAAAAATATTATGTCGGATGGCCGATGCACTAAGAGATAATGTCGAGAAGTTCGCGGTCATCGAGACCTTAAATTCCGGCAAGCCATTAGGCGAGTCTAAGACGGATATCCTGAAATGTGCAGAAGCGGTTGAATTTTACAGTGGTGTTACCGACAAAATTTTCGGCAAGACAATTCCTATATCCGAGAGATATTTTGACTACACACTCTTGGAACCCATCGGCGTCACTGCCCACATCGCCCCTTGGAATTTTCCTCTGCGTTTGGCCTTGCGCAGCATTGTACCTGCCTTAGCAGTTGGCAATTCCGTTGTGTTAAAGCCTGCCGAAGAAACGCCTTTGACTGCGCTTCATTTCGCCAAGCTGGCAACAGACGCGGGCCTTCCCGATGGCGTCCTTAACGTGGTTACCGGATTTGGGAAAGAAGCCGGCGCCGATCTTGCCAGCCACCCGGAAATCGCGCACATTTCCTTCACTGGATCGTTGGAAACGGGAATTAGGGTTATGCAGTTGGCAGCTCGCAATGTCGTACCGTTAACGTTGGAGCTGGGCGGGAAGTCACCCAATATCGTGTTTGCTGATGCAGACCTGGACCTCGCTTTAGATGGTTCGTTTAACGCAATTTTTGCCAATGCGGGTCAGGTTTGTTGCGCTGGATCCAGACTTCTGTTAGAAGACAAGATCTATGAGAAATTTGTGGAGAAATTGCTTGCAAAAGCAAAAGGGATCCGCTTAGGCCCAGGTATCGAAGACCCCGATATGGGGCCTTTGATTTCTGAACAGCAAAGAAAGCGAGTGCTGGATTATGTGGAACTTGGAGTAAGTGAAGGTGCGGAGAAATTATTGGGCGGTGGTATTCCTGACCACAATACCTGCCAACGAGGATTCTTTGTGCAGCCGACTCTACTGGGTAATGTGAGCAACCGAACGAAAGTTGCGCAGGAAGAGATCTTCGGACCGGTTCTGACTATCATAAGATTTAGGGGGGAAGAGGAGGCGGTTAGGATTGCCAATGAATCGCAGTACGGTTTGGTAGCGGGTATATGGACTTCGAATTTAGATCGCGCTCATAAAATGGCTTCGCAAATTCAAGCGGGGCAGATTTACATCAACGATTTTTTCAGCGGTTCGGTGGCGAGTCCGTTCGGTGGCTATAAGAAGAGTGGTTTCGGACGTGAACGCGGTATGGAAGCTCTGCGACATTATACTCAGATTAAGAACGTTTGTGTTAAATTGGGAGAATGATTCATGCGTCTTTCTGGTAAGGTGGCTATCATTACAGGAGGAGCGCGTGGGTTGGGATTTTTCTATGCCAAAAGAGTTGCGATGGCCGGTGCAAATGTTGTCATCGCAGATATCGTCGGCTGTGAGGAAAGGATTGAGAACTGGAATGCAGAATTGGCCGGAAAGTCGCTGTTTCAGCAGACGGATGTACGAGCGACTGCAGAGGTAGAGCGTTTGATCGATTTCACGATTTCGAACTTTGGCAAGATAGACATATTGATCAATAATGCTTCGCTTTTTGCGAGCTTGACTCGCAAGCCGTTCTATGAGATCTCTTCTGCGGAGTGGCAAGATATTTTTGCAGTAAACGTGCAGGGGACGTTTAATTGTATTAAGGGTGTTTTCCCACACATGAAGCAGCAGAAATACGGCAAGATTATCAACATTTCTTCGGACGCGGTTTTCAAGGGTTTGCCCCTGTTGCTGCATTATGTTGCTTCCAAGGGTGCGATTGTGGCGATGACGCGTTCTTTGGCCAGGGAGTTAGGACCGTTTAATATCACCGTTAATGCGATTGCGCCTGGATACACCCGGCAAGAGGATTTTAGCAAATGGGATGCAAAGAGAGATGAAATTGTGGTCAAGTTGCGCAGTATTCAACGCACCCAGGTGCCGGAAGATCTGTTGGGCACGATTATGTTTTTGGCATCAAGTGACAGTGATTTCATCACCGGTCAGACCTTGGTTGTTGATGGTGGTGAGGTGCTGCACTAGGGTGATCTAAGCCGGCCATGAATTACAGAGACTTGAGAGAATTTGTTGAAGTGTTAGAAGGCGAGAATAAGCTTAAACATATTTCAGCGCCGGTGGATAGAGAGTGGGAGATTGCCTGTATTGCACGCTGGGTGCTGGAATGTTTCGGCGAAGGTGAACAGTTTGCCCTGCAATTTGATCAAGTCAGAGGCTACGAGATTCCTGTAATTGTTGGACTCTATAGTTGCAGGGATTTTTATGCCAGGGCCTTGGGCATCGATTCGTCTGAGATCTTGAATCATTGGTCTACTGCACTAAGAAATCCGCTCAAACCGAGGATTGTTACAACGGCACCCGTGCAAGAAGTTGTTGCAACCGGCGGGCATGTTGATTTGAGCAGTTTACCGGTTCCTGTTTGGACGCCTGGAAGAGATGGCGGTCCTTATATACCGTCTGCGGGGATCATCACCAGAGACCCTGAGTCCGGGGTGCAAAATATGGGGGTTTATCGGGTTCAGGTACAGGACGCACAGCAGGCAGGACTGTTTTTTGGCACTGAGATGCAGCATGGAGCGATTCACTATGCCAAGTATTGTAAGCAGAATAAGCCCATGCCGGTAGCCATTGTAATCGGTGGTCCGCCGTCACTAAATTTTGCAGCGGCGGCCAAGACGGCTTACGGACAGGATGAACTGGAGATAGCCGGTGCCTTGGCAGGATTTGAGATTGAGGTTGTAGCGGGAGAGACGGTTGACCTTTTAATACCCGCCGCTGCAGAGATAGTCATCGAGGGACTGGTATGGCCAGAGAAGAGGTTTTCGGAGGGTCCTTTTGGGGAAGGTTTGGGATATATGAATTTTGCCGCGCCGGCCCCTGTTGTTGAGGTCAGCGCCATTTGCCGGCGCAGGGATGCTATTTTTCACGGCTATGTTCAGCAGTTAGGGCCTTCAGAGGGTCATGTGATTTGGGAAATGGGCTTGTTGGGACCTTTGTGGTTTTATTTAAAGGATAAGTTGAAGCTAGGCGCTCTCACAGATCTGGCGGTTTTGAGGGGCAGTGCTGGTCTGGGCATGCTGGCTGTTCAAGTAAAACTGGGTCACACAGCAGAGGCTCGAGAGCTTGGTAAGGTGCTTTCACAGATCAATTTTGGTCAGAAAACGATCTTGCTGGTTGATGACGATATTGACATTCATGATCTGGAGACCATTCAGTGGGCGTTGAGCTCGCGAGTGGATTGGGAGCACGATATCGAAGTCGTAAAAGATATGCAAACTTATCAGTTAGACCCTGCCATTCTCGCTGCTCTGCAGCGACAACATCACGCCGCCAACAAGCCACCGTACACGAGTTGCATGACCATCATAGACGCAACATTGAAATGCGATACCCCCGAAGTGTCCTTACCGGGTCGATCTCATATGGCTAAAGCTTTTGAACGCTGGCAAGAATATGGCTTACCCGAACTAAAAAAAAGGCAGCGATTAGAACGCTTATTGGAAAAGCATTCAGATGAAGGAATTCAATTCAACTTAGCAAAGTAGGCACTTACGGACTAAGTTGATGTCTCAGGGCAAACAATCTTTTTGCTCTCCAGGCTCTAACTTTTGCAATTTCATGAAAAAAGTTTAGTTTTACCTAAAATACGCTGGCCATTAGCTGTTGGCCTTTTTTTTTGATTTTTTAGAATTTACGCCGTGTCCCGACTTCTTACTTCTTCGGGATCACCTGTTAGTACCTGACGAGTCAAGTCCTGTCATACTCGATAAAAGCATTCGAGCACAAGCTTTTTGGCAAGACTTGAAATCACAAATCGCAAAAGCCCAATAACAAATGCCGACGGCTCGGCATCCCGGGAAGGCGGGATAAAATTCAATGCCCAATTTCCGAAACCTCAAACAAGACACAGGCGCTTGATAGCGGTGGTTGTTTGTTCATTGTGATTTGAAGTTTGAGATTTATTTGGGATTTTGTTATTTGATATTTGGAATTTCCGGCTTGTCCCGTTGGATCTGTATCCCACGGGGCTTGTCCGGGTTAGGTGAGTTACAACAACCATTTGAACTAACTGAATTTTATCAGCTAAAGGTTAATCGCCAAAAGCTAATTGCCAAAAGCCAATCACTCAATTTGGGTTTTAAAACTATGGGATACCACTTCCTTGCCTTCGACCTTTGATGAAATTCTCGTTCGTGGTAGGGCAAGATGGCCAGATCGACCTGCTCTTGTTTGTAGAGACAGGACGCTGACATACTGCCAGCTTGAAGAGATGTCACGCCAATTAGCGGAGGTTTTTGTTTGCAACGGTATTAACCATGGCGATCGAGTCGCGTTGGTTTTGCCGAATGGATGGCATTTTGTGGTTGCTACTTTTGCGGCTGTCATGGCCGGTGCCCTGGTTGTGCCGTTGGATTTTGCGATCAGGCCGGGTAATTTTGCGCATATCATTGACGATTGCGCAGTCAAAGCTGTAGTTCTGGATTATGCGGTGATTTCCAGGCTTGAATCCGCCCTAAAGCGATTGCGTGACTGCGACTTGATGTTTATAAAGGATATACATCAAACTCCGCCAATATTGTTGCATAAGAATGTGGTTTCATTTGAAGAGGCATTCAGCAGCGAAATCAGGAAATTCAAAGGAGATAGTTTTTCCGGCAATTCTCGATCTGTTGTTTCGATAACCTACACGAGTGGTTCTACTGGAGCAGCTAAAGGAGTGATGCACTCGCATGAGTCCTGGTTGAGCAGCGCACGCTACACCGCTCAATATTTAGGAATCTCGGCGGCTGACAAGATGATGATACCGCTTCCGCTGCATCATGCCTACAGTTTTCGTCACATATTGGCTTACTTGATGTGTGGCGGAACGGTTGCAGTCAGGGAGGATTTTGTTGATGGCTTAAAGTGCTTGCAGAAAGAGAAGCCTAATGCATTG
>SMUX01349038.1_pt1 | contig 12201 bp, 13 predicted proteins | sample 2456431 | NCBI WGS metagenome assembly SMUX01 (sample SAMN11095930, study PRJNA526329) | marine sediment metagenome | biome: Marine sediment; feature: Surficial sediment; material: Deep marine sediment; isolation source: Hadal surficial sediment | place: Pacific Ocean | collected 2014-11 | depth... | reverse complement strand
TGAAATTGTGATTCCGGTACCTATAACTCCTCTTTCTTTAGCTGTTTCAAGCAGAGTTCCAAGGCCACACCCCACTTCTAAAAGTCTAAATCCCTCTCCAGCCCCAAGTTCATCTAATAGATAATTATGCTGATTTTTTTGTGCAGTATCGTACGGTATGGAAGGATCTCCATCATAAATTCCTTCAGTGTAGTCTTGAATGCCTGCAAGAGGTGTTATTCCTGCTAGATCATATAAATTAACTACATTTTCTGGTGCAATTGTTTTTCCTTTTCCATTATTTTTAGAAATCAAAGAGGTTGAGGTGGTAGATAGTCGGAACTTCATAGTCCACCCAAGATGGTGACCTAAGGGGAAAAGCGTTGCCAAGAGGAGAGGAGAAATGAAAAACAATTCTAGTTGGTGTACAGGGCTTTCCCCTGTTCTGTCATCTTGTGCATTTCATTGGAACAGCCAGCCGTCTGAAAGTCAATGAAAAGACCCGTCAGTTTTTGTGAACTTTGCGATAGGTTGGAGTAGGTTATAGGGTAGTTATAGTTTACTTACCAGTCTGAAGTTTCTAAGCCTGCGAAAAACGGGGCTATTGTCAGTATGGTACTCCTGGTCTTCCATCGACATCAGCCACCATCACTGTGTCAGTGTTGGTGTCAGTTTGGTAGACGGAATCGAGGGTTCTGACTGCTCTCAGACGGTGGTCTAGAGCCAGGTGGGAGTATCTCATGGTCATGGTCAACGTGGCATGACCGAGCAGTTCCTTCACCGTCATCAAGTCCACTCCAGTCCTCACTAGGTGGGATGCGTGCGTCACCGCTCTACAGGCATTTCGAATGGTTCATTACAAGGGGAGCTTTTTCTGTGCTCTAGGGAGAGTGTACTGGATTGTCAGAGACGCTCCCTTACCTTTTCGGGGCTGAGACAGAATGGTGTCGTTGGCCCTTTTCTCTGCGAGCAGTACATCGCAACAGGTTGGCATACGATGATTTGGGCCTGGATAGCCGCCTACTTGCCTGTGGAGTCTTCTAGCTTCGATGGTTACGCTAGAGAGGTCACACTTTTCAGCTTCTGTAAACATTGCCAGAAGTTCGGACCGGAAATCCCGGGCAGTTGGCATGTCTTCACTCCTGTCCCTGGAGAGGTCTGTTTCCAACGCCTTTGCAAATAGCTGTAGAGTTCTTAGGGTGTCATCCGCAAAGTAAGTGCGAACGTCACTGAACACTTCTCCGATGTCTCTTAAAAGCTCCCGAAAGTCCCACAGAACTATGCCGTGCTGTTTAGCCTGGTCTTTTGCTTCATCTGTCCAACCCCATGTCACAATGACCTTCGAGTACCGTCCTTTCTTGAAACCATATTCTTTGAGCTTGTCTACTACCTGCGGTACACCAAACTTTCTCACGGCAAAATATCCAACCGTTCGTCGCTGAACAGCTTTTTTGACCTGGACCTCGAAGTCTTTGGGACTAAAGGGTTTAGCAGTGAGTTTGGAGAATGACCTAGATATCGAAAGACCTGTCTCAATGTGGTAGTGATCCAGAGTCCTCGGATCTACGGCGAGAAGATCAATCTCATACTGGCCTGAACACTTGATGTTTGGGATAGTTGCCCAGCCTTTGATGTAACGGCAGTAGGCCTCTACGATCTTCTCGGTTGTTTCCATAGGACTTTCGGTGTACGAATTGAGCTTAGTTTACAGTGCATAGGCTATCTGGGCAATTCCCATTGCCGTTAACCCCCTCCAGGCGTAACATTTGTAAAAAACACACATCGAGGGGGGCAAAGAGTGGTCAGTCAGACCATGGCTATTCAATCCAAGCTCTTTAACCCTGCTCAGCAAAGAGGGAGGTCTGAAATGAAAGCATTAACAACACTGTGGGTAGTCTGCATGTTTGCGATGACTGTCGCCATGGCCGATGATGTGGATGATGTGAAGGTGGCGGTGCTAGGTTATTCTGCTGCGATCAGCGCTGGGGATGCGAACTCCCAAACCCGATACCACATGCCAGAATACACCTCTTTCGGTCCAGGTGGTGGTCTCCTTGAAAGGGAGTACTCTCTTGAAGAGCAAAGGAACCGCTTCCAGTCCGCCTACGATGCTGGTCAGAGACTCAACCTACAGGTCCGGCACCTAGAGGTCAGAGTCTATGGCAATGCCGCAATCGTCACAAGCTACGTCGTCGGAACAATCAGAAATACCGATGGCACGACGATACAATCCAGAGACCAACGTTCAGCGATGTGGATCAAGCAGGGTGGACAGTGGAGAGAAGCTCATCGGCATAACTCGCCGTACTAGCTTCGCCGCATTAGAGACTCTTATTCATTGTCTTTAGCAGCCTCACGGCGTAACATCTAGGGAAAATCTGTCTATAGCTAGGGGGAGTCGTGTGCTCGGCACGACCATGAGCCATTACAAGGTTCTCGAGAAGATAGGCCAGGGTGGTATGGGCGAGGTCTATCTCGCCGAAGACAGCCGCCTGAACCGGAAAGTCGCCCTCAAGATCCTTCCCCAGCACCTCTCAGAGAGAGCAGAACTGCGTGAGAGATTTGAGCCCGAAGCACGGGCCATCTCCAGCCTCAACCACCCCCGCATCTGCACGCTTTATGACATCGGAGAGCAGCACGGCATCCATTACCTGGTTATGCGAGCATCCAATAAGAATCGGTGACACGCACGTAGTTCCCGAAATTGGCCCCATAAATCAAGGAGTTAAGAAAGGTCTGGCACCGAATTAAGTTAGGAAGGGCAAGCCGAGGATGCACGACTTGGGGCTTTACGGGGTCGCGAGCTGCCGGGGTCAGCGCCATCGGTACCAGACTTCTCTCAACTTGTTGATTTGCAGGAGTCCTTTTGGCAATTACGGGCGTGTCACCGATTCTCTCCTAGGCATTGTGTCACATCGAGGAGAGAGAAATCGGTAGCATCTACCCAAGGATCAGAGGCGCTGTTCAGCCGAAAGATAACCAAATAACGGTTGATTCAAGTTTGGAGAGTTGATAGGTTTTGGTCATTCATCACGGGGAGGCCAAACAATTCATGTCCGAAGTTAATATGAGGAATGTCGGGATGACACAATTATCCATCAAGGCGGGTCCTTTCGAGTTCAAGGCCAGGATGGAGGAGGAAAAGGCTCCCAAGACCTGTGAAGCCTTTCTGAAACTCCTACCTTTCCAGAACCAGATCGTTCATTGCCGTTGGAGTGGTGAAGCGGTCTGGATTCCCATGGGTGATTTTAAAATCGGCATAGATTTTGAAAACCACACCAGCCACCCTTCCCGGGGTGACATCATTCTGTATCCGGGAGGATTCAGTGAAACGGAGATCCTTCTGGCCTACGGCAACGCCTGCTTCTCCAGCCAGGTGGGGCAACTGGCCGGCAACCACTTCTTGACCATTGTAGAGGGGGCTGAAAATCTGGCCGAATTGGGCAGGTTGGCACTGTGGGAAGGTGCTCAGGACATTGTGTTTGAAAAGCTGTAGATCGGCGCTTTTTGCTTGTCCCGAGGCGGCAATGCCATAAGAATCGGTGACACGCACGTAGTTCCCGAAATTGGCCCCATAAATCAAGGAGTTAAGACAGGTCTAGCACCGAATTAAGTTAAGAAGGGCAAGCCGAGGATGCACGGCTTGGGGCTTTACGGGGTCGAGAGCTGTCGGGGTCAGCGCCATCGGTACCAGACTCCTCTCAACTTGTTGATTTGCAGGAGTCCTTTTGGCAATGACGGGCCTGTCACCGATTCTCCGATTCTCAGGCCATTTGAAGAAATACAACCCACGTTCTCCCGGGACGGCAAGTGGCTGGCCTATGTTTCCGATGAATCTGGACGATTCGAGGTTTACCTTCGGCCTTATTCCCGTTCGGGTGGGAGAATGCAAGTTTCCACGGAAGGTGGCACCGAGCCACGTTGGGCCCGAAATGGGAGAGAGCTGTTTTTCCGCAGTGGTAACAAGATGATGGTCGTGGAAATTTTAACAGAACCGTCCTTGAAAGCGACTGCACCACAGTTGCTCTTTGAGGGAAGTTACATGCGCAACGGCGCCAGACCTGGTTTCCCTGAATACGATGTCACTGCAGATGGCCAGCGATTTGTGATGGTACAGCTGATGGAACCGGAATCGGCACCGACCCAAATCAATGTCGTCCTCAACTGGTTTGAAGAACTCAAAGGCCTGGTGTCTACCCCATGATCGGCCAGACCATCTCCCCAAAATCCTGGAAAAGCTCGGCGGCGGAGGGATGGGTGTGGTCTACAAGGCGGAGGACACCCGATTAGGCCGCAATGTGGCCCTGAAGTTCCTGCCTGAAAAGTTTGCCCAGAAATCAAAATTACCTTCTGAGATTTCCTCAATTCCAGCCTCAGTCTCCCAAAAGTGGGCCAGGCCGTCCTCCGACCATTCGGCTTCTGTGGATGCGAATGGCAGTCCAAAAAGGATGCAAGTGGAAAGAGTTTCGGCACTATTTCAGATATTCCCTCCTCACAGAGGAGCAGCGCAGGGCCTCGGATGAGGACATCTGGAGCGTCCTCTACAAAAAAGGTTGACTCTCGAGGGAATCAGCGATCTCCTCATTGCCACGATTAGCCATCATGGTCGACCCGTTCCAGAAAACGCACAGATCGACCCGCAGTGATGGCAGCCAGCCCGAATTCGGGCTGCCTATGAAATTGTGAAGGATTACAGTACTGTTTCGAAAGAAATCTTTCTTTGGGGGACTCAGTTGGAGGCAAATGAGTGTACATTCTTCACTGCCGGAGGCCCAGAAATTCATTCCGGTTTGAAGCGAACCAACATTTGAGGTCGACCGGAAGGTCGGAAAAAGAGGAGACCCATGATGAGGAGCAAATTAAATTCGGGGCGATGTCGCGCGAGTGTTGTGGCGATGGTGGCTCTGTTATGTTCGGCAACGGCTTGGGTGCTTTCTGTGGGAGAAACGGGGGTCCCGGAATCCCGAGGCCCCCGGCTCGTCACGGCTCTGCAAGCGCAAAGCCTATTCAGAGGGTCCTCTCCAGACCAGAGACCCACCCTGATAGAGCGGGCTCCGCTGCAGATCCTGCGGGACCCCTATATGGATCTCAGCGGGGTGGCCGTGGATCCAGTGACGGACGAGATCGTGTTAGTCACTGGACAAAGAGCTGCACGCTTACTGGTCTATGACCGGTTAGACAACACTCCGCCCAATGCTAACCTGCTCGAGCCGAAGCGAATGATTCGTGGGCCGAAAACCAAGCTCGGGGCACCCGGCATCTATGTGGATCCGGGGACTGGGGAGATTTATTCTGTGGACACCACCCATGGTTTTCTCGCCGGCTCGGGTAATAGGATGGTGGTCTTTTCCCGCACAGCCCAGGGAAACGTTGCTCCAGATAGGGAACTCCTGATCCCGCACCGGGGTTTTGCCATCGCGGTGGACGAGGAGGCTCGAGAGTTGTTCTTCACGGTTCAAAATCCCCCTGCCGTCGTGGTTTACTCCAAGACGGCGAAAGGGAACGAGGCTCCCCTCCGTATCCTGGAAGGGTCGCGCACGCAGTTGGCCGATGTTCGTGGGATCGCTTTGGATACGAAAAACCAGTGGATGTTTGTGGCCAACCGCGGTGGGAGTGCTGTCAATGAGGGAATGGGGTGGAGCGGAGTCCCAATCCTGGAAAAAGGGGGAACCCGCACCTGGACCATCCCGAGGGATCTAGAGGCGCATCTTGTTCCTGGTTCGGGGAGCTTCAGATCTCCTTCGATCACCGTGTACCCATTGAAGGCCAGCGCGGATAGCCCGCCCCTCCGGGTCATTCAAGGCTCCAAAACCCAATTGGGCTGGCCGGCATTCATTGACCTGGACGTGGAGCACCAGGAACTGTTTGTGGCCAATGCCTGGGAGCACTCCATCCTGGTTTTCCGCGCGACGGACAGCGGCAACGTGGCTCCCATCCGGGTGCTGAAAGGAACCGGGACGGGGCTCGACAATCCGTATGGGGTGGTTGTGGATGAGAAGAACGGAGAGTTAATAGTAGCGAATTATGGGAACCACACAGCGACCGTCTACCCGCGGACGGCCGCGGGGAACACGCCGCCGCTTCGCACGATTCGCTTGGCTCCGGAGGGCACGCAGGTACCCATATTCCAGCATCTAAGCGCCGTGGACTATGACAGCAAACGGGACCAGATTCTGGTGCAGAGTTGCATCGCCCAACCGCAGATGGTGGCCTTCGCGAGGGGGGCCAGGAGCGGCGATAAGCCTGCCAGGATCCTGGCCGGGGCGGCGACTAGACAGGGTCGCGGGATGCACGACATGCGGTATGACGCAATCCATGACGAGATCGTGATAGCCAATCCCACTGCTCAGGCTGTCCTGACCTTCCGCGGCGGGGCCAGCGGGGAGGAGCCGCCACTACGGGTGATTCAAGGGCCTCGGACACGAATAGTGAAATCGGACTACGTAGAGGTCGATCCGATCCATGACGAACTTTTCGTGACAGGAGGTGGCCATATCCTGGTATTTCCCCGAACCGCTAACGGAGACGTGGCTCCTATCCGAGTTATCGAGGGCCCCGATACCGGATTGCGCGGCCCGCTGGGAGGATTCCTGTCGGTGGACCCAATCCATGATTTGATCGTGGTACCAAACCGTGGTCGGATTCTCATCTTCAACCGCACTGCCACTGGAAACGTGAAGCCCAAAGCGGTGATTGAAAGTTCTCAACTAGTTGGGATCCGACACCTGAGAGTGTACCCGCCGACGGGTTTGATCGTGACGGTCCTGGGCGGTAAAAGTAAAGGCGTCGGACAAGACGAAATGACCGCGATTGCTGTCTGGAGCATTCACGACGATGGCAACGTTCCGCCGCTTATGATCTTTACCGATCCCGAGGCTCCGGTCCCGGGAAGGAAACTCGCATTTAATCCCAAGGCGAAAGAGATCATTGTGGGGGGCGGCGTCTCCATACGGAGGTATAACTTCTTGGAGATTTTTTAGCTTTCGTGGCCCCGAAATAGGGCTAAAACAACTCGCCAAAGAATTAGAAAGGACCGAACACGAAAAGGAAGAGATCGAAAGAGGCAAGGCGTAATAAGTCAGGGCTCGAAACAAATTGCGCGAGCTCAGGGAACATGGTTTGGGAGGTAGGAAACCTTCTTTCAATCCAGCTATGATTACATTGCCATTTTCGGTAGGGGGCGCGCTTTAAAAGCAAGTGGGTTACGAGCCAGCTTGGATTGCGAGTGGCGCTCGATGTTCGACTTCAACTTGATTAAAATTACGGCTGAACAGATCCAGTTTGGGAGGACGTTGAGCGAGGCGCTCGCTGTGGCAGAGGCGCGGCGTATATATTTATCCGTAGAATCGTCCCCTCTATCTTCGGATTCATAGATACGGGCATCAGTTGAACATTGTGCAGCCCTTCGGCAAAGCGCCTCTGCAACTCGCTCAAACTGAGCAACCGCATTGATCGAGCAGATGCTCGAACGGCATCCCAAATTCACGGCGCTTCCTCTGTGCACCGATCCTAAAAGGCCTCGGGGACGTGGAACGTCAGGATTGCGTTGAGAGTCTTATCCGTCACGATGACGTTCTTATTCCTGATGTCGAGCGCAACTCCCCGAATATTCTTCAGGAGGCCGTTTGGCCCGCCGATGGTCCATCGAGGAGCCACTTCTCCCTGATCGTGGATACTCCAGACACCGACAAAGTCCAGTGCGTCGTGTCGTCCTCCTCCGCTGACACCAACAAAGATCATGCCGTTTTCCGGATTGATCGCCATCAGGCCGGTAGATCTCCGGCCCATACTCGCGGGTATGGTAATAACGGAGCGGGGTTGGGCTTTTCCCGAGGCGGTTCGGTCATAGATGCGGAGCCTGGGGCCTCCGGAGACGACGATCACATTGTTAACCGGATCTACGGCTACCCGGTCCGGTTCCGAGTCCGTTTCCAGAATTCGGATCGGAGCTACGTCTCCATCGGCCTCCCTCGGGAAGACTAGGATTCTGTGATCGTCCTCTCGTCCGGGAACGTAGATCTCCCCGTGGATCGGGTCTACAGCCAGGGCATGAGGATTTTTCAATTGGGTGCTGGGCCCGAAAATCTTACGGATGGGGGCCACGTTGCCGTCCGCATCTCCGGCGAACGTGAGGATGGCAAAGGCAAAGAACTGCGGCACCACGATCTCGTCGTGGACCGGATCGTACGCCATGTCGTGCATGGTGCGGGTGAACAGGGTGTTCTGGCCAGCAATTTCTCTCGTCGGTTGGGCGTTTCCATTCGCCATCCTGGCGAATGCCGCAATCTGCGGATGGCCCACTCAGTTGGCGACGAGAATCTCGCCTCGTTTACTGTCAAACGCTACGGTGTGCGCATTGCTGAGTTTGGGCGATGGGGTCCCCAGCGGCGCGCTTCGGATGACCCGTTTCGGAGGTACATTTCCCTCCGCGTCGAATTCGAATACCGTAGCCGCGTGACTGCCAAAATTCGCGACCCACAGTTCATTGTTTTCCAGGTCCAAAGCAATCCCGGTTGGATTCTTGATCATGGTCCGGGGGCCCTTGAGAACCCGGATGGGAGCAACGTTTCCACTCGCTTCGATCGGGAACACGATGACAGAGTTTCCTGTGTCGTTGGCGACAAAGATTTCCCCGCGGTCCGGGTGCACGGCAAGTGCAGTGGGCCAGTCAAACTGAGTCTGCGGACCCTGGATCACCCGCAGCGGCGCCGTGTCTCCTTGAGCAGTCTTGGAGAAGACGGTGATCGAGGGAGCCTGAATTTTCCCGGAAGCCGGGAAGGCGCGATTGCGGCCAACGGGGAAATCCGTTCGCTCGTGACGCGCATCTCCTCCACCCCCTTCAGAGAGGGGCGGCCGCTCATTGTTCGTTCCCCAATTGGAAACGAAGATTTCCCCCCTTTTCGGATCCAAGGCAATGCCGTGAGGATCAGCCAGCTGCGTGCTGCTCCCCTGGAGAATCCGCACGGGGCTATCCTCGTCCTTGGCATCCTTCTTGAAAACCACGACGGCGTGATCGTCCTGGATGGTAAAGAGCAATTCCTGCCGCTCCTCGTCCGCAACCATGCCGAACGTGGTGTGGGGAGTCCTTAACTTGCGTTTCGGCGCTACATTCCCCTCGGCGTCACGGCCGAAGACGAGCATCCAGTTCATCGTGTCGTTATTGACGGCGTAGATATCACCGCTCGTCGGGTCAACATAGACGCCGCAAGCATACTCGATGAAGGTTTCCTCTCCTCCGATCAAGCGCTTGGGTTCGGTCATGGCCGCAGCCATGGGTGTATTCAAACGCCGGTCGTAGACGACAATGTTGGAAACATTCTCTTCCGCCAGGACGATCTCGTCGCGGATGGGATCTACGGCGATGCCGGCAAAGGCGAAGTAGCGGTCCCGAACGGTATAGAGCGGTTGTCTTTCCGCCACCGCTTTCCTCGCCTCTTCGCTTGGGCGTTGCGGCGGGGTTGTTGCAACCGGGCGCGATTGCGGTAGAGCAGCCGCCGGAGTCAAAACCGCGCTGGCCTGCATCAACTCGCCCATGGAGCCGTTCGTCCCCGGCAGTGGCCTCCACGAAACAAGCCGCTCACTACCGATCGGAATGGCCCTCGCCGGTTGTTCCTGGCCGCGTGTGGCAAAAAGAATGCCGGCAATCAAACCCAGGAGTGCAAAAACAACTGGCACGAATTTCCTCCGATGATGACTCAACAGTTGAAGCTTGCGAGAGGACATCATTCATTACCTCCTGTCATGTGAAACGATGGTCAGTATTTCCCTGCACAGGATTCTAGAACCATTACCCCTGAAATTCAAGCCTCCGAATCTCGGCTTGCTTCCGTTAACTTGACAGTGCCTGTCAAGATGACCCGTCCGAACCTTCTCCCCCTTTCTCTTGCCGCCTTTTCCTCGCTGACATACAATCGACCCGAAAAAACAAACTCGTATAAAAGAAACGGGACGCGGCGCTCAGAGAGTAGGTTTTGGAAGCGATGAACCCGGAGGCTCCTTGACCTCTGGATCCCGCCCGGGGAAAAGCAATCAGGCAGGGTTCATCCCGTCTTGAAACAAAGTCAAACAGAGAGGAGGACCAGGATGATCAGGACTTTGTTCTTCGTCACCTCCATTGTTTTCGGAGTGATCACACCGGTGGCTTTAGCGCAGATCAAGGATTTTACGCCCGTGACGCGAGAGATGCTTTTGAACCCCAGCCCAAACGACTGGCTGATGTTCAGTCGAACCTACGACAACCAGCGATTCAGTCCCCTCGATCAGATCAACCGGCAGAATGTCGGTGATCTTGACATGGTCTGGTCGCGAGGAATGAGTCCCGGTATTCACGAGCACATTCCTCTTGTCTACCGCGGTGTCATGTACGTCGTCAACCCCGTAGCGGTCCTCCAGGCTCTAGATGCCACCAACGGCGATCTGATTTGGGAGTATCGGCGCAAGTTGCCCGACGACTTGAGGGATTTTATTAGCAGTCCCGGAAGAGCCCGGAACATTGCCATCTATGAGGATCTCGTTTTCTACGCTGCACCCGATGGTTACCTGCTGGCCCTGGACGCCCGCACGGGGGAGCTTCGATGGGAAACCAAGGCTCACGACTATAAGACCCGCACTCGGCACACCTCGGGTCCCATAGTCGTGGAGGGCAAAGTCCTCACCGGGCGGAGCTGCAGTCGGACACGAGCCGGCTGTTTCATTGCGGCACACGACGCCAGGACGGGAAAGGAATTGTGGAAGTTTTACACCACCGCTGCGCCGGGCGAGCCAGGAGGGGACTCGTGGGGCAATGTGCCGGTGGACGAAAGGCTCGCCTCGCCTTGGGGACTACCGGGAGCGTACGACCCGGTACGGAAGCTGGTCTACTGGGGAGTCGCCAATCCTAGGCCGTACACTCGGCTCAAACGCCATGGCGGTAACGTGGATGCCATCCCGCGGTCGGCGCCAGCCGAGCTTTACAGCAATTCGACCCTGGCCTTGGATCCCGAGACCGGCAAGCTGGCCTGGTATTATCAGCATCTGCCTGGGGACGACTGGGACGCCGATCATGCCCAGGAGAGAATCCTCCTTCGGACCCCCTTAAACCCGGATCCCAATGCGGTCAAATGGATCAACCCCCGGATTGCTCACGGGCAGGAACGAGACATCGTGGTCTCGGTAGGAGAACCTGGAGGGATCTGGGTACTGGACCCCGCTCAGGGTGAGTTTCTCTGGACCACGCCCTTCCCTTACGACGTCCCTGAATTCCATATTTCCGACATCGACGTGGAAACCGGCAAGACTTACCTCAATTGGGACCTGGTCTTGAAGAAGGACGGTGAGAGAAAAATCGTTTGCTTTGAGAACACCAAAAGTTATTGGCCCATGGCTTACCATCCGGGTAAGAACTCCCTGTACATCCCCTACCACGACTCCTGTCTCGATGTAACCGCCAATAGGGAGAGCGACAATGGGCACGGACCTCGGATCGGAGTTCCCCGTCCCGGCTCCGATCCCAACGCTTTCGCCGGGATCGCCAAGGTAAACATGGCTACCGGTGAGATCCAGCGGATATACACAGCGCCTGTTCCCGGAAATGGCGCCATGCTGGCCACAGGCGGAGATCTCATTTTTTGGGGAGATCTGGATCGAAGGTTCCGAGCCTTCGATGGCGACACTGGAAAGATACTTTGGGAAGCGATTCTCGGAGGGATCATTCAAATGAGCACCATCACCTACTCGGTCAACGGAAAGCAGTACGTGGCGGTGCTGACAGGAGATGGTGCCGGTGGCACCCGAGAACCCCTAGAGCAGGTCCCCGGACTCAATCCTCCGCGCGGCCACAATGCAATTTATGTTTTTGCTTTGCCGGAACAGCGATAAAGGCAACGGTCCCATTCAGGTGAGGATCACGGCAACGTCGTCCTCAACTGGTTTGAAGAACTCAAACGCTTGGTGCCCATCAACTGAGTCGTCTAAAATAGCTAACCAAGAACTAACGTACTCCCCATATTCCGGGCTAGTCTTTTTGTAAGGAGGAAAATGCCATGGTCGTTGGGAAGATGATGTCATCTGTTTGGGTCCTTTCAATTGCTCTCTTTCTCTTGTGGTTCACAGCCCAGTGTGGGCAAGGAGCAGGGGAAGCACAGCTACAAGAACAAGATGGCACAAGAAGTGAGCTGGAGGAAGTAGACGAATTAAAGGAAAAGCTCATCATAGGTAACCGAATCCTGGATCTAAAAGAATTGG
>SMUX01193047.1_pt1 | contig 12201 bp, 8 predicted proteins | sample 2456431 | NCBI WGS metagenome assembly SMUX01 (sample SAMN11095930, study PRJNA526329) | marine sediment metagenome | biome: Marine sediment; feature: Surficial sediment; material: Deep marine sediment; isolation source: Hadal surficial sediment | place: Pacific Ocean | collected 2014-11 | depth 0-1... | reverse complement strand
TGCACAAGAACACGTGGGCCCGCACCCGATCTTCCAGCCGATGATGGATCGGACGGACCTTCAAGTCGACGGGTTTGAGGCTGCGAAAGGCGTGCTCGACCACCGCCAGGTCCGTGTACGCCTGCACGGCGGCCTCTGCATCGAAGTGGTGCTCGGACACCGAGGTGCGAATGATATAGATCCCGTCCAGCGCCGCCTCGGCGGCGATCTGCTCCGCGTGACGCTGGTAGGCAAAACTCGTGTCGGTGATGGCCAGGTGGAAGTGCTTGGCCATCTTGTGACGATTGATCAGCTTGCCCACACGTAGCGCGATCCTGTCTTGGCCGGTGAGGGCTCGTTGTCTGCGCCGCGTGGCCGCCACGATTGTGTCCAACTCCTTCTCGGTGGCCTGCAAAAGCACCTCGCGCTTGCGCGTTCGCTCCGCGGCCAACAACGGATTGCGGCAGGCAATCAGTCGTTCCCCCGGATACTCCGGTGCGTGAATCTCCGCCAGGTCCCGATCGTCGAAGAGTGAGGGCTGTACGATCCCGGCTTCGGCCAGCTTGCGGATCGCCGGGGCTCGGAGGGCCGTAATCCAGTCCAACCCCTCGACGGGCTTGAGCTCGTCACGAATCCGCGCCGACGTGATCATCCCCCGATCCCCGACCACCACGACGTGACGGATCCGGAACCGCGCACGGATCTTCTGGAGCTGCGGCCCCAAGGTCGTGGGATCGCCGACATTCCCCGCAAAGACCTCCACGGCCACCGGGCACCCGTCCCGGTTGCACAACAGGCCATACTCGATCTGAGGAAACCCGGTCTTGCGGTCCCGGCTGTGCCCAAATTGAGCCAACGGACAGTGCGTGCCGGTGTAGTAACTCGAGCTCAGGTCGTACAGCACCAGGCACCCCTCGTCCAAGTGCCGGTGAGCCAGCTTGGTTTCGATCCGGGCCTGGCGCTGCACCAGCCAGTCCATGGCGGCGTAGAGATCCGCTTCGTCCACCGCCTCGACGCCCAGCTGCTGCCCCAGCGACGAACTGGCGGTGTCGGCATGCAGCGAGCGAGCCGTGGCCAGCTTGGACGCCGGTTCCAGGATACGACTCGCGATCATCGCCACGGCCAGGTCGCGCTCGACACACCGGCGGGACGCGATCAGACGGTCCAGGCCGACCTTCCGGAGCGTGCCGAGCACCGCCGCCACGTGCCCATGGGGCAGGCTGCGACGAATCTCCAAGGCGTGGTCCGCGACCACATAGTGCTCGCCGCGCAGGGCGCCGCGGATCATGGCAATCACGTCGGGCGGCAGGTGCGAGATGTTGCCCAGTGTCTCGTGCTGGACTCGGCCGTCCTGGCGAAAAGTCCGCCGCAGGAGATGTGTGGAGTACACTTTCCCTTTGTAGCGTCGTATGGTAGTGGCTACATGAACTGGTCCTGATCGACGAGACATAGCCATATAATAAGTATATACAGCGCCTTTGTCAAGGGGTTCATATTAATATTAGTGGCTACATATTGCACCGCGCACCAACTCTTAAGTCGAGGACCCTCAAACGGTTACGGAAGAAATCCGCCTTATTCCAGAGGGAACTTTGGACTAGACAAGGGCGCGAAGGCGTGAAGATGACGCGCCAGTCACCGAAACGATGCGTGCGCGATCTGATCGAGGCGGCGTATCACGACTTGGGGCCGATCGGGCACGGACCGTTCGCGCTGACGAACTGGAAGCCGGACCCGGACGAGCAGCCCGAGCCGGACGAAACGGGCGGGCCGCGCCCGGCCCCGCCCGCGGCGGACTGACGCGCGACGCCCTGGAGCCCGGCGCGGCGTCACGGCGTCGGGCTCCAGGGTGGACGGAGGCACACGAGAAAGGCGGGGCAGCATGACGAGACGCCATCGGCCTGACGGCCTGACGAAGTGGTGCGGCGGCCCGCGGCCGCGGTGGCTGGGGCGTAACGGGCTGCCCTGCGTTGTGTGTGCCTATACTGTGCCTAAATAGTCACGTCCAGGTTTCCTGTCTGGCCGTTACTTCCTGTATTAATTGGTATTTTTAGCTGTCTTCGGACCTGTTTCCACCTGAACGGGACTCAAGTCCAACACATCCGCGATGTCCAGCTCTGGATCGGTCATCTCGTTGACCCCTGTCCCGCGACCCCACTGTGACGCAGCGCACACTGGCGCGCGCGTTGCGCTGGTGGCGATTGTCGGGCTGTTGGTTCCAGGGGTCAATCAAATTTCGCCGCTCTCAGCCCTTTGGAGTTGAGCCGTGGGGCTCCAGCGGCTACGATTTCCCTTACCGACACGTGCCGAACGGAGAAGCCATGACCATCCCGAAGCACCAATCTCATCGCTACACGCGACGTGAGGCCCTGGGCCTGCTCGGCACAGCCGCCGGCGCCGGCGTCGTCGCGGCCAGCACGGGGACGCTCGCGGTCGAGGCGCAGCAGAGCTTCACCAGCGTCGACCCGCCGACCTTCCCGGCGGGGGCCCTCATCCGGACGCTGCAGGGCGACCTCGACCCGACGGAGCTCGCGACGGGCGCGACGCTCTTCCATGAACACGTCGGCCGCGAGGACGTCGACCTGGCCGTCGAAGAGTTACGTGTGTGCGCGTTCGACGGGCTCGGCTGCATCGTCGACGCGTCGACAGGCCGGCGGACGCCGGAACAGGTGCGCGACCTGAACGCGATTGCCGACCGCAGCGAGGTCAAGATCGTGATGGCGGGTGGCTATTTCGAGGACATCGGCTTCGCGCTCTACCCGGTGCGTGTTGCCGGCATGTCCGAGGACGCGCTGGTCGAGGAGCTGGTCACCGACGCCACGGCCCAGCGCTGGGGCGCGTTCGGGGAAATCGCGTCGTCGCTCGAGATGCGCCCCGACGAACGCAGAGTGCACCGCGCGGTTGCCCGCGCGCACGTGCGGACGGGACTGCCGATCTTCACGCACACGCCGCACGAGAGCTGTCCGAGCTGCGCCATGGAGCAGATGGATGTGATGGAAGGCCAGGGCGTCGACTTCTCGCATGTCGTCATCGGGCACATGGCGACCATCAGACCGGAGCACGACCCGCTGGGGACACATACCGCGATTGCGCGGCGCGGCGCGTTCATCGGGCTCGACACGCTCGGGCACGAGATGGGCCGGTCCGACATCCCGGCCGCCGCCAAGGTGCGAATGGTCCAGGATCTGCTCGAGGCCGGACTCGTGGATCACATCCTGCTCTCGTCTGATATGGGGAACGTGCGCCAGTTCAATCGGTTCTACGGTCACGGGTGGGCGTCGGTCCTCATGCAATTCGTCCCGAAACTCCGGTTCGCCGGCGTACCTGAGGAGACCATTCGGCAGATCCTGGTCGACAACCCGCGGCGATTCCTTGCATTCGTACCGAAGGCGTAGAGTGCAGGTGCTCGAAGCCCGGTGAACGATGTGCGATGACGCCGACCCGGTTCGTGCATCATGTCTTTCGATCCGACGTGGCTGTTCGTGTCACTCATCCCAGGTGGGATCGGATTCGTGCTGTTCGTGTATGGGAAGAAACAGGACCGCTGGCCGCAGCTCGCTGCTGGGTTGATATTAATGGTCTATCCGTATTTCGCCACCAGCCTGGTATCGCTGGTCGCAATTGGTCTGGTCATCGGAGGCGCCCTCTGGTACGCGCTCCGGCTCGGTTGGTAGGAGTCAGAGCCCGGTCGTCGGCGTGAATGTGACGGTGCCGACGGCGGTATCGCTCGGTTCGAGGACAATCATCCCGGTGTCGGTCCGCCCGTTCTCGGCCAGGTTGAAGCCGTCGATGCAGTTGGTCGCCGGTTCGACGCAGAAGAAGTCTCGGCCGGCGGGCGTATAGACGACAAGACACGCGTAGATCGGGTCGGCGGCCAAGGTGAGCCGAGCGTGCCACTCCGGCCAGTCGATCACAGCCCGCCCGCCGAACGCGACGAAGTTGTTGTCGAGCACGGTCGCGCCGGGACTGAGACCGGCACCCTCCAACGCGAGCTGTGATGGCGGCGCGACGAGTTCGGCCGGCATCGCGTTGGCGTCGGCCCGCCACATCCGGCCAACGGCGGCTCGCACACGGACGCGAGGTGTGCGGACGAAGTAGGGGTGGAGGCCGAAGCCGACCGGCATCGGTTCCGATGCCTCGTTCGTTACCGCGAATCGGACCGTGAGGTGGTCTGGCGTCAGCGTGAACATCTGCTCCGCGCGGTACGACCAGGGCCACGCGTCGGCCGGATGCTGGTACTGGACGGTCAGGCTGGCCGTAGACCGGGCGGTGACCCGCCACGGTGCGCGCCATCCATGTCCATGAATGGCGTGCGGCTCGGGCGGGAAGTTCTGCGGCAGCTGAATGACGCGGCCGCGGAAGCGAAAGGCCGCGTTCCGGATCCGGTTCGAGAACGGCACCAACGGAAAGCTCGAGGTGTTGCCGGCCGACCGATTCCGAACCGCCTCCGGCAGCGCCGGCCGCATCCATTCGAACGTCGTGCCATCGTGCCGAGACGCGTAGCGCGTGATGGATCCGCCGGCCGCGGGCGAGACGGCGAGGATCGCCGGCCCGGCCCGAAGCTCGACCAGCTCGGGCGCTTCTTGCAGCATGGCAGCGCTATCTTATAACGCGACGCGTCGGTCGTGCCGCGTCGCGTTGTCCACCCGCCGGACGAGCTCCTTCCGAGGATATACTCGGTTGATTCTTCGTCAATGGCGACCCTGACGCCAGGGTGCTGGCACCACACGATCGCGTGCGAAGGAAATAACGATGCGCATACGCACACTCATCGCCGTACTGCTCGTGGGTCCGATTCTCGCGACGACCGGATGGGCGCAAGGGCTGCCGACCGTTGCGCCTTCGGATGTCGGGCTCTCCGAAGCGCGTCTGGCCCGACTCGAGGAGGTCGTGCAGAGCTACGTGGACGACGATGCCATCGCTGGGGCGGTCACTCTGGTCGCGCGCAAAGGCCGCCAGGCGCACGTACGAGGCTACGGCATGGCTGACCGAGCTTCGGGCACGCCGATGCAGCCTGACACGATCTTCCGGATCGCCTCGATGACGAAACCGGTCACGAGCGTCGCCGTCATGATGCTCTACGAAGAAGGGCGCTTCAAGCTCAACGACCCGGTCGGTCAGTATCTGCCGGCGCTGGCCTCACTCGACGTCCTCACCCCGAGTGACGATGGGGACGGGCCCTTCAGCCGGGTGCCCGCCCGACGACCTGTGACGATTCGACAGCTGCTGACCCACACATCAGGGATCGGGTATCGGTTTCTCGGCGATCTGGGCCCCAGCGCCACGCAGCGTGCCCTCTCGGATCTGTACCGGGACGCGGGCGTCGCCGATGGGCTCGCCGAGCACGATGGGACCATCGAGGGGTTGGTGACGGCGCTCGGCCAGCTGCCGCTGTTGCACGAACCGGGGGCGGCGTTTTCCTACGGCCTGTCGAACGACGTCCTGGGCCGATTGGTCGAGGTCCTGTCGGGCACGACGTTCGACGAGTTCCTTCGGACGCGGCTGCTCGAGCCGCTCGGGATGCACGACACGTATTTCTACCTCCCGGCCGCCAAGGCAGACCGGCTCGCCTCGCTGTATGCGCCAGACGGAGCCGGTGGGCTCGACGAGGTCGAGGGGACCGTTGAAGGTCAGCATTTGATCTACTCTGCGACGTATTCGACCGGCGAGCATCGCACCAACTTTTCTGGTGGCGCAGGCTTGTCCTCGACCGTGTACGACTACGCCCGATTCCTGCAGATGCTCTTGAACGGCGGTGCGCTGGACGGCGTGCGGATCCTCAGCCCGGTCACCGTCGATCTCATGACGACGGACCACATCGGTGACATTCCCATTGGCTCGGTTGTGCAACCGGGCAGCGGCGGGTTCGGTCTGGGCTTTGCGATCCGCGGCCGGCCCGGCGCAGACGGCGAGCTCGGATCGGAGGGTGCCTATTATTGGAGCGGCTTCTTCAACACCACGTTCTGGGTGGACCCCACAGAGGAGCTGATCGGGATCCTGATGACGCAGATCTTTCCGTCCGGATCCGACATCCAGGAACGATTCCGAATCATGGCGTACCAGGCGATCGTGGAACGCGACTGATTGGGACAGGCACAACGAATGACCCGCAGACGCAGCACCTGGGCGGCCGGCATGGTCCTGGCGTTGGCCGGGCTCGCGGCGGCGCGCCGCGTAGTCTGTCGCATTGGTGTGGCGTGCCGGGTCGCGGTAGCCGCCTCGATGGTCGTGCTCTACGGGGCGACCGTGCTTGCGGCCCCCCAACCGCAACGTGTCGAGCGGATGGATGTCGTCCGCGTCATCGTTGACGCGCGGGTGGTCGATCACACCGGGCGACCGATCCTCGGGCTTGCACCGGGCGACTTCGACGTCCGCATTGATGGCCAACAGGTTCGCGTGGAGTCCGCGCAATGGATCGGCGGTGAGGTGCCCAGGAGCAGTCGCCGCCCGTCGACGAACGTCGCGGGCACACTCGAGCCGGTGGTGCGCGGCCAGCTGATCGTTTTTGTCGTTCAGAAAAGCCTGCAGGCAGACCGCCTGCTCGGGCTGCTGCGTGTGCTCCAAGAGAGTGAGCGACTGCTCGCATGGCTGACACCGGATGACCGCGTCGCGGTCCTCTCCTTCGATTCCCATCTCAAGATCTGGCTCGACTTCACCGGCGACCTCGACCGTGTCCGGCGTGTCCTCGCCGATGAGGTCATGTTCGGCACGCCCATCCCGATCGAACCGGGGCGCGGGCTCTCGTTGGTCGCGGGACTCAGCCAGGAGGTCGGGCGTGCGACCTATGCCATCGAGGACGCGTTGCGCCTGCTTGGGAATGCGCTCGAGCCGTTGCCTGGATCGAAGTCGGTCGTCCTGATTGGTCACGGTTTCGGGCAGTTCACCGTCACGCTCGGGATGGTCGGGGCGGTGCTGGACAAGCGCTACGCAGCGGCGCGCGCGGCGCTTCACGCTGCGCGGGCCGCGGTGTTCTGTCTCGACGTCAGCGACGTCGACTATCACACGTTCGAGCATGGTCTGGAGACAGTCGCCGTCGAGACCGGCGGGTTCTTCGCACGCACGCACCGCTTTGCGCGACGCGCTATCGATCGGGTGGCCAACGCACTCGTCGGGCACTACGTGCTGCTCGTGGAACAGCCCGATGTGGCACCGGGCAGCCACCGCATCGAGGTCGAGTTGGTACGACGCCAGGGCAGCGTGTTCGCGCGTAACAGCTATGTCGACTGACCCCGTCCGGTGTCCGCCACCACGCTGACAAGATACAGGGAGTCTCGAGATGCATCGACGATGTCTTCTGCTGATAGTCGCGACCACGATGCTGCCGCTCACGCTGGGGTCCGGCAGCGTGCGAGCCCAGTCCTCTGACGATTTCGTGCCGGTGACCGACGCCATGCTGCACGATCCGGCGCCGGCCGACTGGCTGATGTGGCGCCGGACGCTCAACAGCTGGGGCTACAGCCCGCTCGACCAGATCGATCGCGACAACGTCGCCGACATCCAGATGGTCTGGACACGCGCGCTGCGTCAGGGCATGCAGCAAGGCACGCCACTCGTCTACAACGGCGTGATGTATATGCCCAACCCCCGAGACGTTATTCAGGCGATTGACGCCGTGACCGGCGATCTCATCTGGGAGTATCGCCGCGACCGTCCTGACGACCTTGCGGACTACATGATCGGGAGCCTGATCGACACCAACCGCAACCTCGCCATCTACGGCCACCTCATCATCGACACCAGCGCCGACGAGTACGTCTTCGCCCTCGACGCGACGAGTGGCGAGCTGGTCTGGGAGACCCAGATCCTCGACTACACCGTGCACCCGGCCAATCAGACCTCCGGCCCGATCATTGCGAATGGCAAGGTCATCTCGGGGCGGAGCTGCGCACCGAAGGGCGGACCGAACGCCTGTGTCATCGTCGCGCACGACGCGACGAATGGTGAGGAGCTGTGGCGGCGGCGTCTGATTCCGGCCCCGGGTGAGCCGGGGAACGAGAGCTGGGGCGACGTGCCCTTTGAAGATCGCAAGCACGTCGGCGCCTGGATGGTGCCGAGCTACGACCCGGCGCTGAATCTCGTGTATATCGGGACGTCGGTCACCTCACCCGCTCCGAAGTTCATGCTCGGGGGGATCGACCGGAAGCACCTGTATCACAACTCGACGCTCGCGCTGGATGCCGACACCGGCGAGATCATCTGGTACTACCAGCATCTGAACGACCACTGGGATCTCGATCATCCGTTCGAGCGGTTGTTGATCGACACGGTTGTGGCACCCGACCCCGCGGCGGTCAGCTGGATCAACCCGCGGCTGCGAGCCGGCGAAGAGCGGAAGGTCGTGACGGGTATCCCAGGCAAGACCGGGGTGGTGTATACCCTCGACCGGGAAACCGGCGAGTTTCTGTGGGCGACGCCGACCGTCACGCAGAACGTCATCAGCCACATCGACGGCGCCACCGGGGCGGTGACGGAGAATGCGGAGGTTGTCTTTTCGCGGGAAGGTCAGGAGGTCCTGGTCTGTCCCACCTTCGCGACCGGCGGCAAGGATTGGGAAGCCGGTGCCTACAGTCCCTTGACCAAACTGATGTATTACCCGCTGCGCAACGCCTGTGCGCGCATGATGGCCACCACCACCGGAGGGCTCGCGCTCTACGCGCTGGCGAAGCGCGATCAGATTGCACCGGGCACCGACCAGGTCGGCACGGTGCAGGCGATTTCCGTGGAAACCGGGGAGATCGTCTGGAGGTACGAGCAGCGGGCCGGCACGACATCGCTCGTCGCCACCGGGGGCGGACTGGTGTTCGGTGGCGATGGGAACGGCCGGTTTCGGGCCCTGGACCACGAGACGGGCGAGGTGCTGTGGGAGATCAATCTGGGTTCGTCGGTCACGGGATTTCCGATTGCGTATGCCGTCGGCGGACGCCAATACGTGGCGGTCAGCACCGGGACGTCGCTGAGCTCACGGGACAACATGCGTCTGACGCCAGAGCTCCGCCCGACGACGGCGAACAACCTCTTCGTGTTCGCACTGCCGAACTGACGCCGAGTCGCCGGACTGTCACCACACACTGCTAGGCGAGCAGGCCAAAGATGCCGCCGGTGTGGATGAAGAGCGGCCGGGGACCGAACCGCTCCGGCTCACACAAGAGCGCGCGGAAGGCCTTGCCCGTGTACACCGGGTCGAGGATGAGCCCGCTGGCCCGCGCGACCGACTCGATGTCGGCCGCTTCCTCGGCCGTGCCGAGACCGTAGCCCCGGCCTTTGTAGCCCTCCACGACGCTCACCTCGTCGGCATGCACCCTCGGTAGATCGGGCCAGCGCTCGGTCGCCTCGGCGCTGATCCGCTCGACGACAGCCTGGAAGTAGGCCGCGTCGTCGCACACCGCCACCCCGTGCAGCGGGACATCGAGCCCGCGGCGGCGCAGGCCGATGGCCAGCCCCGCGAGGGTGCCGCCGCTGCCGGTGGCGCACACGATCGAGGACGGCGGTGTGTCCCACTGCGCTGCCATCTCGTCCACCGCCCGGATGTAGCCCCAGGTGCCCAGGGCGTTGCTGCCGCCCTCGGGGATGACATAGCCGTCGGAGCCGGCCGCGTCCGTCATGAGGGCGAGACGGTCACCGTACTGCGCCGGCGTGATGAAGCGGACCTCGGCGCCCACGATCCGGTCGAGCTTGAGGTTGCCGGTGGCGGCGTCGTCAGCGCCTGGAGGCTCGCGTGTGCGGAGGAAGAGCAGGCAGCCGAGGCCCAGACGCGCAGCAGCGACGGCGGTGGCCCGGCAGTGGTTGCTCTGGACGGCGCCGCAGGTCAGCACCCGGCGGGCGCCGCGCGCCAGGGCCTCGGCCAACAGATACTCGAGCTTGCGAGCCTTGTTGCCCGAGAGCGCCGAGCCGGTCAGGTCGTCGCGCTTGACGAGCACCGTCCAGCCGTCACGGATGCGGTCGAAGCGCTCGATGGGCGTGGGCAGCCGGGCGAGGCTCAGTCGATCAGGCTCGGTGCGGGTCGATGCCATGGCTGTCCGATCCAACAGGCAGGATCGTAATTGGGGCGACGCTGACGGATCAAGCGAGGGCGGTGACGAGGTCCAGCCACAGGTATGATCGGGTGACGTTCGGTCGGATAAGGCGGATCGAATCACCCAGCAGTCCGTGGTGAAAGTCGTGCGTCGCACCGAGGGTGGCGATGCGCCGATGTGGCACGGCGAGACGAGGGAGCATACCGGCCGTATTCGACCGAGGAACAATCCGCCTGTGCCACGGCTTCGGCGAGACCTGACCATAGCCCGAACATGAACTGGCCGGGCGGCGGCTGGCGCAGGCAGGGCGGATGTAGCGCCAGCCGAAGGCATATGACTGCTTGGACCTTCGAAGAATTCAGACTGACCAACGAGCGCTGATTCGAAAGCCTGGGTGCGGAGCTCGCCACCCAGCTGCGTGCGGTGGAAGCGGTCTCGGTGCGGCCAGCGCCACATCATCAGCGCGCGCGCCGAAAACCACAGCACCAGGACGAGCCAGCGTCCATCCATCCTCCAGGATCCTAACTCCCAGTGATGACTAGCCCGATCGCGACACCGTCCGCAGGGCGGGTCGTGCGCCTCTCGCCGCTGGGAGGCTGCGGTCTGGTGGCGATCTTCGCACTGAGACTCATCGCGTTCGGTTGCCTTGACGGTGTTCGACAGAACCGATCGTTCCAATGGTCGTTCCTCGGCTCCGGTGTCCTGCTGCTCGCCTGGAGCGGTGTGGTGTTCGGCTCGGCTCAGCGCACGGGTCGAATCCTGGCGTTGGAGATTGCCTTGCGGAAGCAGCACTTCGTGCAAGCGATCGCGCAGGGAGTCTTCCTGCTCTACTGGGGCTGGTACTGGCGCCAGGTCTACGACTCGGCCTTTCTCATCGCCGCCCAGCTGGTCTTTGCCTACGCGTTCGACATGCTGCTCTGCTGGTCGCGACGGGACACCTACACGTGTGGGTTCGGTCCGTTCCCGATCATTTTCAGCATCAACCTGTTTCTCTGGTTTGCGGACGACTGGTTCTACCTACAATTTCTGCTGGTGGCGCTCGGCTTCGTGGCCAAGGAGCTGATCCGGTGGGACAAGGGGGGACGGCGCGTCCACATCTTCAATCCGTCGTCGTTTCCGCTCGCGGTCTTCTCGCTCGCCCTGATTCTGACCGGGACGAGCGACCTCACGTGGGGCCAGGACATCGCGACCGCGCAGTTCTATCCCCCGCACGTGTACCTGGTCCTGTTTCTGGTCGGGCTGCCGGGGCAGTACCTCTTCGGCGTGGCGTCGATGACGATGTCCGCCGTGGCGGCCACCTACGTGTTCGGGCTTCTCTACGTTGCCGCAACCGGCACCTATTTCTTCTACGATTCGTATATCCCGATTGCCGTGTTCCTCGGTATGCACCTGTTGTTCACAGATCCGTCCACGGCGCCGCGGACCGAAGTGGGTCGCATCATGTTCGGTGTGCTCTACGGCTTGAGCACCGTGGCCCTGTACGCGCTGCTCAGTCGTGCCGGCGTGCCGCCGTTTTACGACAAGCTGTTGCAAGTACCCGTGCTGAACCTCTCGATGCAGCTGCTCGACCGCCTGGCGCACTCGCGGTGGCTCGGCGCGTGTGATCCCCCGGCGCGTGGCCGCTCCCCAACCGTCGGTGGTGAAACCCCGCGCCGGCGCAATCTCGCCTCCATGGCGCTCTGGGCGGTCGTGTTTACGGGCATGAGTACCGTCCAGGGCGTGGGCGACCGTCATCCCGGCCAGTTTGTACCGTTCTGGCAGGGAGCCTGCAAGGACGGGCGAGCACGAGCCTGCAGGTATCTCGCAGACATGCAGCTACGGTCGTGCAGGAGCGGTTCGGGATGGGCCTGTAACGAAACCGGCATTCTGCACGTCGCGCTGGCCCTGTCTGGTGAGGACCGACGCCGGGTCGACCCGTTAGAGGCCGCGGGAGCGCTGGGGCGCGGGTGTGATCTTGGTTTCGGGCCGGCCTGCCAGAACCTCACCAGGCTGACCTCGGGCCTCGGCCCCTTCGAGTTTGACCAGGCGCCGCCGACGCTCGAGGACTATCCGATTGTCCTGCGGGGAACCAAGGGGCCAATCCGAGACCGCTCGCCCGCGGCCCTCTACGCTCGGGCCTGTAGCCATGGCTGGGCCGACACGTGCGGCCGGGGCACCGACAACAACCGGCGCCCGAGCTCGAAGACCAGCCCTAATGATCGTCTTGTGT
>SMUX01390550.1_pt1 | contig 12206 bp, 12 predicted proteins | sample 2456431 | NCBI WGS metagenome assembly SMUX01 (sample SAMN11095930, study PRJNA526329) | marine sediment metagenome | biome: Marine sediment; feature: Surficial sediment; material: Deep marine sediment; isolation source: Hadal surficial sediment | place: Pacific Ocean | collected 2014-11 | depth... | reverse complement strand
CGTCATCGCCGCGCCGCATACGCCGGAGACCGAGGGCATGCTGGACGAGGCCGCGTTCACCGCCATGAAGCCGTCCGCCTATCTCGTCAATGTGGGACGTGGTCAGATCATCGAGGAGTCCGCGTTGATAGGGGCGCTGGCGGAGCGTCGCATCGCCGGCGCCTACTTGGATGCCTTCGACCAGGAGCCCCTGGATGCTGACCACGTATTGTGGAACATGGACAATGTCCTCATCGTGCCCCACGACAGCCACTCGTCTCCTTATAGTGGAGACAGAATGGTGGACATCTTCTGCGGTAATCTACGCCGCTACCTGGCGGGGCAGCCGCTCCAAAGTATCTGCGATCCTGGCAAAGGTTACTGATTTACCTGGCGTAGAGCGCTTTCGCCAAGCCCTATGAGGCGGGCCGCTGTTCGGCCACCCTGGACTTTCGGGGAACGGGCTTTTAGTCTTTCGCGCGCTGGAGCTGATCGTGGCTACCTTGGCAATTATTTTCCGTCATCCGCAGGAGTCGAATTCATGAACGCTGGAGGGATCTCGATCACGTCAGCGGTTTTCTGCGCTGCCACACTGGCGTTGGCGGCTGCGCCGGCGAGCGCGCAGCTGAGCCCCGACAAGAACACGCTGTCGCCCGACTATACGGCGAAAACCTATTCTCCTTATGCCCATCGCGCCTTCCCGGAGAAGCCGCTCTGGGGTGACTCCCACCTCCATACCGAGCTGTCCATGGATGCGGGGCTGTTCGGTAACCGCCTGCCCCCTCGCGAGGCCTACCGCTTCGCCCGCGGCGAGGAAGTGGTGTCCTCCAGCGGGCAGCCGGTGCGGCTGTCGCGCCCATTGGACTGGCTGGTGATCGCCGATCACTCCGACGGCATGGGCATGGCGGGCGATCTGGCTGACGGCCGGCCGGAAGTGATGATGTACGAGCAGGGAAGGAAATGGAGCAAGGGGCTGCAGGAAGGGGGTAAAGCGGGGGTCGAGGCGGCGCTCGATCTGATCATGAACTTTTCCCAGGGCACCGTCGATCCGAAGATGATGGCGCTCTATTCGCCCGGCTCGAAGCTCTACAAGAACCTCTGGGAAAAGGTCGTCGCCGATGCCGAGGCGTTCAACGATCCGGGGCGTTTTACCGCCTTTATCGGCTTCGAATGGACCTCGCTGATCAAGGGCGCCAACATGCACCGTGTCGTCATCATGCGTGACGGTCCGGTGCGGGCACGGCAGGTGGTGCCGTTCACCATGACGGCGCCCCAGGGCAGTCCCAACCCCCGGGACCTGTGGAAGTATCTGAGCAATTACGAGGAAACCACCGGCGGCGAAGTGCTGGCCATCGCGCACAATGGCAACCTGTCGAACGGCATCATGTTTCCGCTGGAAGCGCAGTTCGATGGCAAGAAGCTCGATAAGACCTATGTCCTGCAGCGCAGAAAATGGGAGCCGCTCTACGAGGCCACCCAGATCAAGGGCGACGGCGAGGCGCACCCTTTCCTGTCACCCGACGACGCGTTCGCCGATTTCGAGACCTGGGACTTCGGCAACCTCGACCTCAGCGCGGTTAAGGCCAACGACATGCTGGCCGGCGAATATGCCCGCGAGGCGCTGAAACGCGGGCTGGCGCTGGAGACGCGCCTCGGCACCAACCCGTACAAGTTCGGCATAATCGGAGCCACCGACAGCCACACCTCGCTGGCAACCGCGGAAGAGGACAATTTCTTCGGCAAGCATGCCGGTACCGAGCCCAGTCCGGAGCGGCTGACGAAATATTTCGTGAAAACCGACCTGGGCCAGATCATGGACTGGCAGATGGTTGCGTCGGGGCTCGCGGCCGTCTGGTCGCGGGAGAATACCCGCGAGTCGATCTTCGATGCCATGCAGCGCAAGGAAGTCTATGGCACGACCGGCCCGCGCATGACGGTGCGCTTCTTCGGTGGCTGGAAGTATACGGAGCAGGATCTGAATTCCCGGCTTCCAGTCATCGCAGGGTATGAGAAAGGTGTGCCCATGGGTGGCGACCTGCGGGTCATGCCCGAGGATGCCAAGGCGCCGAGCTTCATGACCTACGCGCTGCGTGACCCGATAGGGGCCAATCTCGACCGCATCCAAATCGTCAAGGGCTGGCTCGACGCCAAGGGTGCGACCCACGAGAAAGTCTATGACGTCGCGTGGTCGGGCGACCGCAAGTTGGGAGCAGACGGCAAGCTACCGGCCGTTGGCAACACCGTCGATGTGGCCAACGCCAACTGGACCAACACCATCGGCGCCTCCGAGTTGGCGACGATCTGGACCGACCCGGACTTCGACCCGAAGCGGAAGGCCTTCTACTATGTGCGGGTGCTCGAGATCCCGACCCCGCGTTGGACCACCTACGACGCCTTCCGTTTCGGTGTGGACCTGCCCAAGGGTGCGCCAACCTCGATTCAGGAACGCGGCTACACGTCGCCAATCTGGTACACCCCCGCATCGTGATCGCCAGCGGGGACCGGTGAAGCCACTACTGCTGCGGCTCCTTCGGGAGCCGCTTTTTCATTTCCTCGCCATCGGCGCTCTGATGTTCGCGGTGTTCACGGCCATGAACGGCGCAAACGAGCCGCCCCCCGATGTAATCGTCATCACGCCCGGGCGCATCGATCAGATTGCAGCCGGATTCGAGTCTGTCTGGCGGCGCAAGCCCACAGAGGACGAGCTCGAGGCTCTGATCGAAGAGGACGTGCGCGAGGAAGTCTATTACCGCGAGGCGATGGCCCTGGGCCTGGACAGAAACGATGCCATCGTGCGGCGGCGCCTGCGCCTGAAGATGGAGTTTCTGATGGACAGCACCGCCAATGCCGTGGATCCGGCCGCCGGCGAGCTCGCAGCCTATTTCGCCGCCAACGAAGAGCCCTATCGACTCGAGCCGCGTCTGGCCTTCGAGCAAATCTATCTCGGTGAGAACGCCAGCCCGGAAACCGTTGCACGCTTGTTGAGCGTGCTCCAATCCGACCCCGCCACCGATCCTTTCACGTTGGCGAAACCCACCCTGCTGCCGGCCGAGCTCGGCCTCTCGTCAGCAGACGTCGTTTTCGGCGTGTTCGGCAAGGGCTTTTTCGAGCAGCTCGTGGCGCTCCCGCCCGGTGTGTGGGCCGGGCCCGTGGCGTCCACCTATGGCGTGCACCTGGTGCGCATCGTTGACAGTCTGCCCGCACGAACACCCCGGCTCCAGGAGGTTCGCAAGGACGTGCTGAGGGATTGGAAGACGGTGAAGGCGGACGAGATCCGCGATCGGGACTACGCGAAGCGGCGCGCGCGCTTCGTGGTCGAGATACGCCGCCGCGATAGGCCCACGGTGAAGGTCCAGTGACGCGTTCCACGGGCAAGCGAACGCTGACGCTGTTGACCTTCATGGTCGGCGTGCTCGGATTTGCCCCGTCGTCCTACGGCCATGCACTGCAACCCGGGTATCTGGAGCTTCGCCTGCTGGACAAGGAGCTCTACGCGGTGGTCTGGAAGACGCCGGTGGACAAGTCGCGGCCCATGAACATCTCCGCCGTGCTGCCGGAGAGCTGTGAAGCGCGCACACCGGCGGAGTCCGTCTGGGACGGCAGCGCGTACGTGGCACGCTGGACGACACGCTGCACGGGAGGCCTCGAGGGGGGCCTGATCCATATCGACGGGCTCGACCGGACGAGGACGGACGTGCTCGTGCGCTTCGACTTCGCCAACGGCATCAACGAGTCCCGCCGCCTGACCCCGGGCGATTCATCCTTCACGGTTCCCACCATACCGAGCCGCCTGGAGGTGGTGCGAACCTACCTGGTGCTCGGCATCCAGCACATCTTGAGCGGCATCGACCACCTGATGTTCGTTCTTGCGCTGCTGATCCTGGTCAAAGGCACCGGCCGCCTGATCGTGACCGTCACCGCGTTCACCCTCGCCCACAGCCTCACCCTGGCCGGCGCCACGCTTGGTTTCGTCAACGTGCCCGGACCGCCCATCGAGGCCACCATCGCACTCAGCATCCTGTTCGTCGCTGCCGAGATCATGCACAGCCGTCAGGGAAGAACGGGGCTGACGGAACGCTATCCATGGGTTGTCGCGTTCATCTTCGGCCTGCTGCACGGCTTCGGCTTCGCTGGCGCGCTGGCGCAGATCGGCCTGCCGCAAGCGTCGATCCCCATGGCGCTGCTGTTCTTCAACGTCGGCGTCGAGATCGGCCAGCTGTTCTTCATCGCGTGCGTGTTCGCCGTTATGGCGCTTGCACGGAAGATCCCACGACGCACCAGCTTGGCGCCACCCACATGGGTCCGGGCCGTGCCACCGTATGTCATCGGCAGCGTCGCGGCCTTCTGGACGTTTCAGCGACTCGCCGCTTTCTGACTATCGGCTTAAGCTTTCACGGATAGCAGCGGCAAGTTTCTTTTAAGGCGCCGGGGCCGATATTTTTCTTTTTCCGGAGCTACTCCCGGATCAGTCTTTTTCCCGCTCGCGCAACAGGCGTGCGATTTCATCCTCGCCCAACGGCGTGTCCTGCTTGATACGCAGACTCTCGGACCATTCCCTGGCGAAGTCTTTGTCCAGATTGATATTAATGAGCGCCGTGACACCCATGGCAATAAGGGCACCGAGGGTTGCCAGTGACATGTCCTTCCGGGCATCCCAGACGTCCCCCTGGGCACCGACAAACGCGATACCCAGCTCGCCTCCGAATACTTCCGCCGCCCACCACTCGACCAGCTCATAGAACATCGACGCAGCCATGGTCAGGACCCCGGCAGGGAATACCCCCAGAAGCCTTTTACCTCGGCAACGCGCAAAAACAATTCACGGATCGGATAGGCGAGCAGCAGACCATAGGCAAGATGCACGATTCGGTCGTAGTGGTTGCGTTGCCATCCCATCCACTCGTCGAAAGAATAGCCGGTGGTGGCGTGGAAAGTCTCATCGTATGGCACCAGCGAATAAGTCCAGTGGGCGCCGATTGCGTGCAGGCCCAGGAAAATGAATATCAGCGTGTACGATATCCGTGACAGGAGCACGCGCTTATAGCTGAAGAACAGTAGAACGGCGGCCACTACCACCAACACGTTCTCCAAAGCCCAGTCGCCGCGATCGTGTGGATCGATGGCGAGAGCGGCCCAGAAGATCGCATACACGGCGCTCGAGACCAGAAAATAACGACGATGAGAGACCATCTTCCTGTTTCGTTCGCAGACTCAGTCGGTGCTTTCCCGCACGGCAACGGCGCACAGAATTCCCACTACGCAGCCGGCCACCAGCACGCCGAAAGCCAGATTGTACGCTCCCGTGGCATAGACGCGGGCGCCGTCAACCATCAGGCCGTCCCAGCCCAGGTCCAACAGCCAACCGATCATCGGTTGGAACAGCGCGCCGGCGCCAGTGACGAGCGCGTTGACCATGCCGATGGCGGTGCCGCTGTACTGCGGTAGATTGTGCTCGCGTACCAGAGCGAAGCACACGATCTGTGCCGATCCGCCGAAACCGATACCGAAGCAGAGTACCCCAACACCCCACAGCGGGATCCCCGGCAGGTACAGAATCGCGACCAGCGACAGGGCACTCAAGATCATGCCCGCAATCAACGGGCTTCGGCGTTTGCCGATGCGATCGGAGAACCAGCCGATCAGCGGCGCACCGATACCCCAGCCGATGAATGTCACGGAAGTCACGGCGCCGGCGGTAACACGATCGATGTCGTGAACCGCCTGCAGATAGGGCACACCCCAAAGTCCGGCAAACGCCAGCAGCGGGCCGGTGGAGCCGAGGCCCGCGACCGCGTTCAACCAGGTCTCCCGGTTGGCGGCAACACGGCGCAGCCCCTGGAATACGGCGCCCACACCACCGCTGCCGCGCCGCCGGTCACGCACGAACAGCCACGCTGCCAGCATCAGTCCGAAGCCGAAGACGGCCACCGTCGCCATGGTGGTGCGCCAGTCCGTGGCATCCACCGCCACGCGCAACGGCGCCTGGCCGAAGACGCCGCCGGCCATGCCGAACATCATGGCGAGGCCGGCGAGAAGCGCGAAGCGCTCGCGTGGAAACCACTGCCCCGCCACCGCCATGGCCCCTACCAGACTGAAAGCACAGCCGGCGCCGATGAGAAAGCGCGCCACCGATGCACCGACGAGCCCATCGCTCCAGGCGAACATCAGGCACGCCACGGCCACCACACCGGCCGCCACAGTCATCAGTCGGCGGGGACCGAAGCGGTCCAGCAGCAGACCCACCGGGATCTGCATGCCCGCGTAACCGTAGAAGTACAAGGCCGAGAGATTGCCGACGATGGCGCCGCCGACCGCGAAGTCGCGCATGAGCTCCTCGACCATGACACTGGGGGAAACGCGCAGGATCCAGGCATAGAAGAAGAACAGGGAGCCGACCAGCCAACCGAGCAACGGTAGCAGACCGGTCGAATCGGCGCGGCCGGTGGATGGGGGGAAATCAGAATTCGACACGTCGATGCACGCGCAATTGCCGGCGCTCGCCCGCGCCCGGGACCTCGGCTACTCTAGCGAGTGCAAGGCGGTCACAGCCACGCAGTATCGGTCGAGCCGTTGGCCGATGCAATCTTCTGACCTGCCGCCTTCACCAATTGCGGGAGAACAACATGGCCAACAAACGCGCGGGAATTCCAGTATTTTTTGTGGGGCTCACGGTCATGGCCCTGTCAGCCATCATGGGCAAAGTGCTTCAGTCACGGCTCTTTGAAGTTGGCATGACGGGGTTTCAACAGGACCATGGCATCGCGGGCATGGTCCTGGCGATAGTGTTCTTCTTCAGCTTTCCCGTGGGATTGGTGATCTGCCTGATGGGCGCGGTCACCATGAGCAAGAGCCTGACGGGGCGCGTCTGGCCTTTCGCGTTGCTGATAATACCTGGAATCGCCATCGTCATTCTGGTGCCAGTGATTTTCGGGAGGGGATTGAGCGCGAGTTACTTCGGCATCGGCGGTGTTTCGATCTTGGTGCTGTCGGCGGCGACCATTTATTACTGGGGGGCCTACAGAGCGCGGCAACCAGGAAGCCGCCACGCCGCCCTCGATCTGCAGGCGATCGGGTATTTTTGCTTTGCCCTGGCAGCGTGGAACAGCTGTGGTTTCGGCAGCGTCCCTTCTTTCGCATTGTTTCCGGAAAAAATGATTGCTCTCGGCAGCCGCGATTTCGCGGTGGGTCAGCTCAAGTCGATCATGGCCTTCTTCGTCCTGGGCTGGCTGTTCACGATGCTGGGATCCTTCAAAGCCTCGAGGGCCGGAGGGCGCAGTTCATGACTTCAATAAAAAATTCATTCTTTTTTCTGCTTGGGGGGTTGTTAGTCGCCTTGTTGATCGCACCCATTACAACCGAGCACTTGCCCGGGATTGCAGGAATGATATTAACTGGGACTCTGCTGATCGCGGTTTTGAGTCTGGCTGCATCCAAGCGCATGTATATGGCAGCCTGGTCGCTCGTGGCTGCAAAGGTCGTTCTGGATATAGTCGCCTACATCGAGCCGTCCGCATGGGTTCATATTGCGGAGACCGTCGTGATGTTCACGTTCTTCGTTCTCGCGACGGCATTCTCCTTGCAAAGAGTGCTGGAAGGCGACGTTGTCGATATGAATCGCATCGCGGGGGGAATCAGTATCTACATGCTCATCGGATTGAACTGGGCTTCTTTATATTTCTTCCTTTCCCTGGTCGATCCCCAGGCGTTCAATGGCGTCTCGGATTTCAGGTCCGATGACGCGCAGCTCCTGCGCAACACCTATATGGATCTCTTGTACTACAGCTACGTAACCCTCAGCACCTTGGGCTACGGCGAAATTACGCCCGCGAGCCGCGCCGCCCAGTCGCTCGCCTATCTCGAAGCCATCTGCGGTGTCATGTACGTCGCGGTGCTGGTCTCGGCACTGGTAGGATCCTACGGCCGCAAACGCGTCGCCCAGGCCTGATACATCAGCGGGGGAGAGGCACTATCTGTAGGTTGGGCTGAGCAAAGCGAAGCAGGAGTTAAAAGGGGACAGATCTATTTTCTTGAGGGCGTCCGAATGGACGCCCTCAAGAAAATAGATCTGTCCCCTTTTAACTCCTGCTTCGCTTTGCTCAGCCCAACCTACAAGAGCGGCGGCACGACATCAGATCGTGCTGTCGTCAGCCTTCGTCGTGCTCGAAACCCGCGTCGTAATGGGAACCGTCGCAGAAGGGTTTGTTTTTCGACGCGCCGCAGCGGCACAGAGTGAAATGCTCCTGTGAAGCACCCTCGCCGAACTCCATGCCCTCCAAGCTGACACCACCGGTGACCTCGTAGGGGCCATTCTTTGCGAGTTTGATGGCGGCCGGATTGTCGCAGTCGCGATGCTCCTCGTCATCGATGGTGTAGCTGAGCGCGCCGGAGGGGCAGGCCTCGATGGTCTCGATGATGGCCTCGACACCGGCGCCATCGGGATCGATCCAGGGCGTCTGACCCATGCGCCACACCGAGGACAGGCGATTCGTGCACACGCCAGCGTGGGCGCACATGCCACGGTTGTCGTGAATGGTAATCGACTTGCCCACGTAGTCGCGTCGCTCGCCTTTCGCGCGCTCGGGCTTTCTGCTGTCCTCGAAACCGATGTTCGCGTGGCTGCCGTCGCAGAACGGCTTGTTCTTCGACCCACCACAACGGCACAGCGCAATGGTCTCTTTGATGGCGATGGCTTCGCCACGGGAATTCGTGAACGTCGTCAGGCCCTTGACCAGATAGGGACCGTTCGGTTTGCAGGAAATGACCGGTAATGGACTCGTTTCGTTGGACGCCATATTTCACTCCTCCAGATGATCCTTAGAATCGCCCCTCACGGAAATCCTGAAAGGCATCCATGACTTCCTGCCGGGTGTTCATGACAAAAGGACCCGCCCGGGCCACCGGTTCGTTCAGTTGCTTGCCCGCGACGAGCAGAAAACGGTTGCGCGCTCCACCGCCGACGACGCGCACACCCTCGCCGGATCCCAGAACCGCCAGACTGCCGGCTTCGATCTGCGCATCGCCGCCTTCCGGCCCGGTGATGACGTTGACCGCACCTTCGAATACGTACAGGAAGGCATTGTGCGACAGCGGCAGTGGCTCGGCCAGCACGTCACCGGCAGCGAGTGTCACGTCCAGGTAGAGGGGATGCGTCGACACGCCGGTGACGGGCCCGGCCGTGCCCTCGACTGTTTTTCCGGCGATGACCCTGACGACGGCGCCTCCGTCCCTTTCTTCCGTAGGGATCGCCGCCGCCGGAAATTCCTGGTAAGCGGGTGCTACCCACTTCTCATCGGCGGGCAAGTTCACCCACAGCTGAAACCCCCACAGCAATCCGTCCTCCTGCTCCGGCATCTCCGAATGCACGATACCGCGCCCGGCGGTCATCCACTGGATACCGCCGGCCTCGATGACACCGGCATGACCCTGATTGTCCTCGTGGCGCATGCGTCCGGCGAGCAGATAGGTGACAGTCTCGAAGCCGCGGTGGGGATGATCGGGAAAGCCGGCGATGTAATCACCAGGCTGGTCGGATCGGAACTCGTCGAGCAGCAAGAAGGGATCCAGCATCTCCAGCTCGGGGGAACCGATGATCCGCGTCAGCGCCACGCCGGCGCCATCGGAGGTGCGCACACCCTCGAGCGTGCGCACCACCGAGCGCAATCCGCCGTGCCCGTCATTCGACACGGATCAGGCCGTACTGGTAGCCGCGCCACGGGACTTACTTCGGTTGTCCAGGGCGAGCGCGCCGGGGCCGTACGCCGCCAGCATCAGGAATCCACCTGCCACGGCCAGATTTTTCATGAACATGATCGACTGCATACGGTCGGCGAAGTCCAGATGGAATATGAATGCCGCCAGCAGGCAGAAACCGGCGAGGAGAATCGCGACGATGCGGGTCTGCCAGCCGGCGATGATCGCCAGCCCGCCACCGAGCTCCAGGATGATAACCAGCGGCAGAAGCATACCCGGCACGCCCACGGTGTCCATGTAGCCCTGGGTGCCCGCATAACCACCGATTTTCCCGTAGCCGGCGATCACGAACATTATCGCCAGCAGCACCCGCCCGGCTAGCCCGAGGTAGGGGTTCAGTTTATCCATGTTTGCACTCCTTGGCAGCTGTTCCTCGAATCGGCAGGAGTCGCTTGTCCGCGATTCTCCTGCCGATGCGTTCCCTGTATCACCCGACTCCGCAGGCACGCAGATGGTAGGATTCTACACCGACAGCATCCTCGACTGAATCAGGGCAGATTCGTGCCGCCGAGGGTTTCAGTTTGATACTGCAGTGACCGATTCCACGATTCCGGTCATCCCATTACCATGACGCCGCAACCTCGACCCCTGGAAGGTCTGCGCATACTGGATTTCTCGCGGGTACTGGCAGGACCTTTCTGCAGCGCGCTGCTCGCCGATGTGGGCGCCGAGGTCGTCAAGATTGAAGCCCCCGGCGGCGACGATTACCGGCACATCGGGCCCGGAAAAACCATGGGACTGAAAGGCGGTCACGTGTTCGGTCTCGCCTTCGATTGCGAGGTTGCGCAGGATGCGCGCATCGGGCCCGAAGGCTCGGGATTCAAGCTCGCCATGCAGGTGCTGGACCGCGGCCGCGTGGAGGTCGCCAGCCAGTGCATCGGCATCGCCCGGGCGGCCTGCGAAGCAGCCCTGGCCTGGGCTCGAGAGCGCCAGGTCGGTGGACAACCCCTGGCACAGTGCCAGGGCATCCGCTGGTTGCTCGCCGACATGGCCACCTCGCTGGAATCGGCACGCCTGCTCACCCACCGGGCCGCGAGCCTGCGCGAGCGGGGGGATGCGCTTCTCCACCGAGTCCGCCATGGCGAAGCTCAGCGCCTCGGAAATGGCCGCCCGGGTCACGGACACGGCGCTTCAGATCCACGGCGGCTACGGCTACAGCCGCGACCTGCGCCTGGAAAGGTACGTGCGCGACGCACGCATCATGCGTATCTACGAGGGCGCCAGCGAAGTACAAAAAAACATCATTGCCCACAACATCCTGGACCGATAATTTCTGGACACCCACAAAATTCCCACCCCGAAACAGTTTGCGGGTGTCCAGTAACTTTCAGTAACTTTCTGTCGATTTGATCAATTCCTGTACGCCCCGACGGCAAGCCATGCCTCATGATTCGGAGCTACGAAGCCTTGGGGATTCCGCCAGCCGACCATCTTCTCATTGTGGATCAAAGCGTTAGATCCTCATCGCTGATTCTAGCATCTGTCTTGCTGCTGCTCTTCTGGAGACAATCCTGGCGGGCACGGAGCAGCCCCGATGGGCCTCTGTCAACCGGACGCCATCAGCAGGTGCAGAGATCGTTCCGACGCCGCGCTCGGAGGTGTGATGCAGGTTTCGGTTCGCGATGCCGGCAGTACGTTTCCCGGCACAGGCTGCCGACTAATTCAGTGTCAGCAACGAGTTTCGTGCCCGGGCATGACGCCCATGAGGAAGACCCTTTCATGTCAGCACTTCAAAGCATCGCCAACCCGATCAGCGGCGTGGTTCCCGGCGGCCCAGGCGGCTCGCTTCGCCCACGACGCCTGAGACACGTCAAGGCCAGTGGTGCATGCCCCCGCCAGATGGTGCTCGCGCTGCTCGAAGAACACGCCCAGCACCACCCTTTGAATCGCGCCCTGGTGATGCTGGACGGCAGGCACCGGGACGCCGTCAGCTACGTGGAGCTGGCGCAGCGAGTCAAGCGGGTCGCCGCCTGGTTATCTGCGCGCTTTCCCGATGGCGGTGAGAGCATCGCCATCCTGTCGGAATCCGGCCCGCTGTGGGGCATCGTGGCGCTCGCCACCCTCGCGTCGCGCAACGTCCTGGTACCTCTGGACACTGCCATGGAGCCCGAGGCCCTGGGCGAAACCTTGCGGCGTGTGCGTCCGGTGATCCTGTTCAGCTCAACTTCCTGTTACCACGTGGCGAAAGCGCTGGCTGGCGACGGCGCACCGGCGGGCGAGATCGTATGCCTGGACGCATCGCGACTGGATGTGACACTCCCGCAAGCGGCCGTGGCGATCACCGGAGCCAGAGGTTACAAACCGGCTCCCGGCACCGCCGTGATGGCATTTACCCCGGGCACCACGGCGACACCCGAGGCGGTGGAGATCAGTTTCGACGGCCTGCTGTTCCAGATCCGCAGTCTTACGGCTTGTTTCACGCTGGGGCCGTCGGATCGACTCCTGTCACTGTTACCCATGCACCTCATGCTGGAGCT
>SMUX01080950.1_pt1 | contig 12215 bp, 10 predicted proteins | sample 2456431 | NCBI WGS metagenome assembly SMUX01 (sample SAMN11095930, study PRJNA526329) | marine sediment metagenome | biome: Marine sediment; feature: Surficial sediment; material: Deep marine sediment; isolation source: Hadal surficial sediment | place: Pacific Ocean | collected 2014-11 | depth... | reverse complement strand
CGCAGCCCAAAGCTTTATGGACATCGCCCGTTCTTTCCTATCTCTAATTTTCCCTCTCGTGGCTGGACTAATTGCCGACATCTACGGTCTGAGCTATACGTTTTACCTGTTTGGCGCAGTTAACCTGTTGGCAGCCCTGATTATCCTCTCAGTCCCGCAGCGTACCGCAAAGGCATGAGACTCCAGGTGGCCACTCCAACCACCATCTTTTAAAAACCTAGCCAAAGATATTTGAACTTTTCGGTTGAATTTTGGATTACGGAATCGGATAAGCGATGACTCTCGCAAAGGCGCAAAGGACGCCAAGGAGGAGAATCAAAAAAGTTTTCTTTGCGATCTTGGCGTCCCTTCGGCAGAGTTTATCCTGACAGAGGAAGGGCTCAGGACAGGCTTGGCGCGAAAAACTTTCTTGAAGTCGTTCTGTTGAACATTCTATCGGTAAGAATCTATGCGTTCGAGAGCACTTGGAGAGTTTGTATTCGCCGGTCCCACTTATAGATTAATCTTCTCAGCGTAGAGATTCTCCACGAAGCCACTGGCCTTGAGTTTTTTCAGAATACGCAGATTAAATAAATCCGCCGGCTTAAGAGACTTTGCCCGGCTATCAGCCACAGAAACAGCATCGATCAGCGCCTGAACCGCCTCTATATTGGGAAAAGGTGACGGCTCAAGTTGAGCTGCCAAGGCATGGTACATGGCTTCTATGGAAGTTCGACCCACAATCGTCACATGTCTCTCTATGATCCCCATGCTTTCATCCCGATGGGTCAGATAATAGTGGATTGCGGTCAGGTACCCTTTCATAAAGCGTCTCACCACCTCGTTATCCCTCTTGATCAAGGATCGGGTAGTCATTAAGAGTTCTGAGATAACAGGCACCCCCTTGATATCGAGGATCTTGAGCCCTAGTTTTTCAGCCTGTAGGGCTATTTCACGAACTAAAGGCGCGCCCTGGATCAGATTCTTCGAGAGCGCTAATGCCCTTTCAGGGGAGTATCCAATCTCTATCATCTCAACATCAATTAATGGGTCAAGCCCGCCCCTGCGAAGAACCACACGAGCAATGAGATCCGATTTTCGGCCCAGCCCGGATACCCCGATTTTTTTCCCTTTGAGCTGTTTGATCGATGAAATATTGGGAGATACACCAAACCTGTAGTGCTCCAGGCTTGAATGAGATCCGAGAAAGATAATGTCTGCCCCTTTGAGAATGGCCTGCAATGGCACAACGGGATTGCCCGAACCCAAAAAGATATCAATTCCAATTAGTGCCTGAATGCCGCCAGTGGGTGCATCATCGATGTAGACATTTTCGATTTCAAGGCCGTATCTCTTAAAGAGACCAGCCTCTTTGGCCACCAGTGCAACGGCAGTCCCCACCCCAAAGCCGGAATAGGCCAGTCTCAGCCTCTTTACCGTTTCCCCGGTATGCGCGAGGGAAGGCCAGAGCAGCATTGTCAAAAGCGAAACAATTGGTAAAGCTAACCATTTTCTTAGGGATTCCATTGCTCTCCAAGGCTCCCTTCTATTTTCAGTTCTTCTCCGACTCTCACCACTCAGTGTAGGCCAATTAGACGAAGAGTACAGCCATCTGGCAAAAATAAATTCTATTCGCACTGGCGCACTATGGGCGGGCCTTGCCGCACAAGATCGGCAAGCATCTCGATAAAACGCGGGTGGTCGTTGACGGGGGCGGCCCGATGGAAGCGCAGTCCAAGTTCCTCTGCCACTCTTCGCGCCTCTACATCCAGGTCGTACAGTACCTCCACGTGCTCACACACAAATCCAATAGGCACGACGACCACATCCCCCGCCCCATCCCTGGCCAGCCCGCGCAGAACGTCGCAGATGTCGGGCTCTAGCCATGGCTCACGAGGCGACCCGCTCCGACTCTGATAGGCAAGCGACCAGCGTGGGTGCCCGAGCCGATCAGCTACTGCCCGCGCAGCACCCGTGAATTGCGTCACATAAGGCGATTCACTAGCCATAGCGATAGGCACGCTGTGGGTAGTGAAAACTATTGGCGTGAACCTTCGCCGGTCCGGGACCACCCTGGTCAGGGCGCTGTCCACACGCTCCGTCATAGCGTCGATGAACTGCCGGCGCCCGGCCCACACCGGGGCAAACACAACCTCGGGAGCGCCGCTTCCAACCTTCTCACAGGCGGTGGCAACATCCCCGATATAGCGTTCCCAAGAGGCCTCGGTCTGAAACGCCGAAAGAATGATCCCCAGCGCGCGCCGGTGGCCCCTATCCTTCATTTCTGCCAGTGTCTCATACAGGAAGGGGCGCCAGTTCCGCATCCCGACGAATACGGAATGCGGAATTCCGTCACGCCTTAAAACCCGGCGCAACCCGTCTGCCTGGCGGAAGGTCAGCTCATTTAGCGGTGAACCGGCACCGATCACTTCATAGTGATGCGCTACCTCCTCGATGCGCTCGGGAGGAATATTGCGACCTGCGGTGACGATCCGTAGGAAAGGACGTATTTCCTCAGGTTTCTCCGGCCCGCCAAAGGCAATTAACAAGACCGAGTCAAATGAATGGTCTTTCTGAGGATTCGTTATTTCTTTTTCTTCTTTTTCTTCTTGCTCTTATCAATGACCAATGGTGCCGTGGCCAACGTATTACCGTCTTCATCCACGATAGTAATCGTGTAAACCGTCCCGGCCTTCAAAAGCCCCCTTTTGAACTCCCGACCCCGAAGCTTCCATGTGCTGGCAAACGCCCCATACTCGTTGACGATCGGCCGCGGCTTCACCAAAAAGCTGATGTCCGACAGCACGCCGCCCATCATCACTCGTATACCCAACTCCTGCTTGGGTTTGAACCCCGAACCGGCAATCAGTATCTTCCCCTTCTTTGGCTTCACCAGTGCCGGCGAGACGGTCACATTCGGTCCAGCCTCAGCAATGGCCACCTTCCCCAACAGAAACGAATACGACCCACCACTCAGCAGGGTCAGAAAAAAGGCAAGAGCAAGGCACCCTGAAATCCTAGCTAGTCTCTTCCTGTGTGTCATTTAGATACCCTCCTTCCAAACGTATTTAAAATGCCCACCTTAAAACAGGGGGCATTATAGGAACTGCCCTCACCCCATGTCAAGACCATCCATGTAGTTTATTACTAAGTCCTTCGATTCATAAATTCGGTCACGAAATAGTTTCTTCAGGACTTAGTGCTGAGGGAGCATTTCTCATGGAAACTACAGACACCAATAAGTAACCGTAGGTGCGATCCGAAGCACTAAGGTCAAATTCTACCCAACCTTCACCCATCCATTTCATAAGGTATCACAAGCGAGATCCTTGCAACCGCTAGATATTGACAACGATCCAACAGATGAAATAGGTCTATTATCAACCTTAATTCTCTGTTGCTTGACCACAGGGGATTGGGATGAGGAGCTGGAAGAAGAGGCAAAGCCGGCGATCGAGGGCGATTACTTGCGTAATGGTAGAAAGTTGAAATGGCACCGGGGTAAGCTTTAGGTGGTGAACAGAGCGGCCTCTGATCCCTGCCGTACCGACTATCATTCCAACTCGAGAAAGATTTCAAGGAGGTAAACCCCGTACCACGGACTTACGTCCGTGGCTTTGGGGCGTTGCCCTTACAGGGGGGGTCGGAACATTCATCCCCGCGCTTACGCACGGGGCGTTCTGTGGTACGGGGTAAAATATGCGCCTGAAGGACAAGGTCATTATTGTTACTGGTGGAGGATTAGGAATCGGCCGGGCTTACTCCAAAGGTCTGGCCAAAGAAGGAGCCAAGGTAGTCGTCGCGGACATCCAGGTTGAGGCGGCTAAACAGGTGGCCGACGAAATCACAAAGGAGGGGGGAGATGCTCTGCCGGTAGCTGTGGACGTCACCTCACCCGAGAAGACTCGCAATATGGCCGACACAACCCTCAAACGCTACGGCCGCATTGACGTGCTGGTCAACAATGCCGGACTCTATACTGCCCTTAAGAAAAAACCCTTCATGGAGATTCCTGTAGGTGAGTGGGACCAGGTCATGGCGGTCAATCTAAAGGGGCTCTTTCTCTGTGCCCAGGCGGTCCATCCGGCCATGAAAAAGCAGGGAAAGGGGAAGATTATCAACATCTCTTCCGGAACCGTGCTTGGAGGGACACCCTTCTTTGTCCATTATGTAGCCTCCAAGGCTGGGGTCATTGGTTTTACCAGGGCCCTGGCCCGAGAATTGGGCCCTGACAACATCTCCGTGAACGCCATTACCCCTGGTCTCACCATCTCCAGTCCGCAGCAGGAAGGAGTCATGACTCCGGAGCAGCGGGAGGACCGAAGGCGCCGCCGATGTTTCCAGAGGGATCAATTGCCCGAAGACCTGGTTGGCACGGTCGCTTTCTTATCATCCGATGACAGCAATTTTATCACCGGTCAGACTATCAACGTCGACGGGGGCCAAAACCTACACTGATGATAGGGGCGAACCTTCCAAGCACCGTAATCTTGTGTTATTCTAATATGTTAAATGAGTAAAGACACTTCGCATTCAGACAGCCGACCTATCCATCTGCCCACCTTTCCCCTTTTGATCTTTATTTTCCTAGCCTCTTTATCTTGTTTTAACCTCGCCTTGGCCCAGGAGGCAGAGTCCGTACCCAATTCCTCATTAAATGGACGAGGGAGGATGGAATGTCCGGATTGCCTGAATAACGAGTCTGAGACCTCTCAGCTACTCCAAATGGCCGATGCCCTTTATGCCGACTTCAAGCCGAAAGAAGCTTTAGATGTGTTTTTAAAGGTCCTCGATATAGACCCTCAGAATGACGAGGCGCTGACTAAGACAGCCCGAGTCTATATCGATTTCGGCGACACGATCCCGGAGTCTACACCTGATTTTAGTGACAAAAGGCTAGAACAATATCTCATCTCTGAGCAGTACGCCCGTAAGGCAGTCAAGGCCAACCCCGCTGGGGCATGGGGCCATTTCTTCGTAGCTGCCTCCTTGGGAAAGATCTCTCTGGAGTCCTCCGTCTCCAAACAGATCGACCTTTCCCATGAGATTCGAGCTGAAGTCGATAAGGCCATCGCCCTCGACCCACAGAACGGGTTTGCCTACCACATCCTAGGTATCTGGAATAGAAGGCTGGCAGAAATAGGACTGATGAGCCGCCTCCTGGCTCAGACAATTCTGTGGCGCTCTGTCCCTAAGGGGAGCTTCGAGAAATCGGAAGAGTATTTAAAAAAGGCCCTCTCTATCAACCCCGATGTGATCAACCACCACCTGGAATTGGCCAAAACTTATGTGGCCATGGGTAAATGGAATCTCGCCCGGCGATACCTCAGATCTATCGAGAACCTTCCAATCCACTATTCCGACGATCAAAATCACAAGGAAAAGGCTCGGCGCCTTCTCCAGGAAATTAAGGATCGCTAAGAAGGCATGCGCATCCCGCCTGCCGTTTCGCCTATACTGGGGCTCAGGAATTCGGGTCTCTGACATGATCCAAAAATGGCTCCTGCTGGGCTTCCTCCTACTCTTACCTTTAGGGGCCCTCACCTGCAGCAAGGCCGAAGAGCAGCGCCGTGTCCTTCGGGTGGGATTTGTCCCGGCCGAGAACGCCCAGCAGGTTGCCCTGAACGCACAACCGATCGTGCTGATCCTGCAGAAGGAACTCGGGCTCGAAATCCAGTCCTTTGTAGCTACGGACTACACAGGAGTTGTTGAAGCGCTTCGAGCCAACAAACTTGACATCGCCTTCCTCACTCCTGCTTCCTATGTACTGGCCAAGGCTGAGGCCAATGTGAAGGTGGTGCTGAAATCTCATCGCAGAGGGAGGCCTTACTATTACGCAGCCATCATCACCCATGTCGACAGCGGAATCGAGGCTTTGGAAGACCTGCGTAACAAGACCTTTGCCTTCGGCGATCCACTTTCAACTTCTGGTCACATCTTCCCCAGAAAGATGTTTGAGGAAAAAGGCATCAACCCAGTCAAGGATTTTAAAAAAGTTATTTTCTCGGGCGGACACGATGCCACAGTCCTGGCGGTCCTGAATCATAAGGTCGATGCGGGGGCAACCTTTGCCAACTTTCCGGACGGCAAGGATGCTGCCTGGACTCAGTATCTAAAGGACCCCAAAGAGCAAAAAAAGATTCGGGCCATCGCCTACTCTGAGCCCATCCCATCGGACAACCTCGTTGTCAACGCCAATTTGGATCCACGGCTCACCAAAAAAATAGTGAATATCTTCCTGGATCTAAGCAAGGACCCGGCGGGCAAGAAGATGTTAAGAGATCTCTATAAGATTGATGGATTCATCCCGGCAACGGACCGAGATTACGACTCGGTCCGAGAGGCATTCAAGATTGCCGGGATTGACCTCAAAGAGGAATTGAATAAAAAACGGCCATGATTATTCTGGAGGTGAGAGACCTCTATCACTCCTTCGGTGAATCCTCCCCCGTGCTCCATGGTGTCAGCCTTAAGTTGGAACAAGGAGAGTTCCTGGGCATCATCGGTATGAGCGGCGCAGGAAAATCAACACTGCTTCGCTGTATTAATCGCCTCATAGAACCCAGCTCGGGTGAGATTCTTGTTCCCCGGGCCGTTTTTATTCCGTGTGCTGACGGCTCCTGTATCGATATCCTCAAGCTGAATCGGCCGGAGCTTCGCCTTCTGCGACGCAAGATAGGCATGATCTTTCAGCAGTTTAACATTGTTAAGCGCCTCTCTGTGATCGAGAATGTCATATCGGGGGGATTGGGCTATCAGTCAAATTTTAGGAGCTGCCTCAAGCTCTTCTCTCCAGCAGAGAAAAAGAGTGCCCTGATTAACCTCAAGCGGGTGGGTCTCTTGAGTCATGCCTATAAACGGGCCGATGAGCTGAGCGGTGGAGAACAGCAGAGAGTCGCAATCGCTCGAACCCTAATGCAAAACCCCGCCATAATCCTGGCAGACGAGCCAGTCTCTAACCTGGACCCCAAGCTCTCCCGGGTGATCCTGGATATCCTGAAGCGCGTCTGCCGTGAAGACGGGATTACGGCAATGGTGAGCCTTCACACATTGGATCTGACAAGGGAATATGCGGACCGAATAGTCGGGCTCAGCCAGGGGCGGGTCCTCTTTGATGGTCCAACCAAAGACCTGAACGAAGCCGCCGCTGAAAAGATCTATCAAGACAACCTATAAAACCGAAAACGTAGGTATTAAATCATCTATTCTAGAAGGCGGGAGGGAATGATCTTGGCACAGCAATTCAAAGAGAACATTGGCGGCGTGGAGAGAGACATTTTCCACGAGGCACCTCCACCACCAAAAAAAACGGTGCGCTCCGTACTGGTGCTTGTCGGTTCTTTACTGGTCTTATGGTGGTCCTTCGAAGGCGCAAAGATCAAGCCCACTGAGCTGATGGAAGGGATACCTCAGATTGCAGTCACGATCGGTCGGATGTTGCCCCCCGACTTCACCAAGGTTACCGACGCCAAGAGTTATTTCTTTCCCGAAGAGATGCCACTCAGTACGCTACTCCTCCCCGTCCCCGTGTCTGGTGACCAGGCAAGGATCAAACAGCGATGGTGGAATAATACTTTCCCTCAAACGATTGTCGGCGCGACCATCGAGACCATCCAGATGGCCCTAACGGGGACTTTTTTGGCTCTGGTGGTCGCCTTTCCAATCGGTTTTTTGGCAGCGCGCAATACGACCCCCAATCTCTTCGTCTATCACGGAACCCGTCTTGTTATGAATTTTCTCCGTACCATTCCTGACCTGGCCCTCGGGCTATTGTTTGTTGGGGCAGTAGGACTCGGGGCTTTCGCCGGCACTCTCGCCCTGTTCATCCACACAACGACCGTACTGGGAAAGCTCCTTTCGGAATCGGTGGAGAACATCGATGAAGGGGTGGTCGAGGCGATCCGTGCCACTGGGGCCGGCCATGTTCAGGTTGTTACTTTTGCCGTGCTACCCCAGATATTGCCGGACCTTATCTCCTTCACCCTCTACCGGTTGGAGACCAATATCCGAGCAGCCTCTGTCCTTGGCCTGATCGGCGCTGGTGGAATCGGATACCTGATGAACACCAGCTTTAGAACCTTTCAATATCAGGAGGCGGCGGCCATCGTCTCTGTTCTGATCATCCTGGTCATGCTCGTGGACTACGCGAGCTACCGCCTAAGAAGGTTAGTCGTATGAACAAATCTAGGCGAAGGAGGTAAGGAATGGAATTCAAGGTTGTGGGACATCCGATTGGGAGAATTGAGGGACCCGAAAAGGTCGCCGGACAGACCCTTTACACGGCCGATGTCCAGCTACCCGGACTAATCTGGGGCAAGTGCCTGCGCAGTTCTATCTCCCATGGGAGACTGGTAAAGGTAGACACGTCAAGTGCCAAGAGAGTAATAGGAGTCCATGCCGTGCTCTCGGGTGAGGATTTGGGTCCCTTTCGGGTTGGTCTTCGCTTGCAAGATGTCCCTGTTCTGGCCCAGGGCAAGGTCCGATTTATCGGAGACAAAATAGCCGCGGTGGCGGCAGAGGATCCGGATGCGGTCGAAGAGGCACTCACTCTCATCCAGGTCGAATATGAAGAATTGCCGGCGGTCTTCAATCCCCTCAAGGCGATGGAGCCTGACGCTCCTATTATCCATGAAGAGCTCTCTTCATACGCCGGCCTCCCCCACTCGCCGGTTGATACGCCAAACGTTTTTTCCCTCCAGAAGTACACGTCGGGGGATGTAAACCAGGGGTTCAGCCAGGCAGACATCATTCTGGAACACAGCTTTCGTACCCAGCAGGTACATCAAGCCTATATCGAGCCCCACTCCGCCCTGGTCACCGTCGACGATTCTGATCGAATCGAAGTATGGGCTTCTTGTAAGGCACCCTTTCGCGCAAAAAGACAACTGGCAAAGCAGCTGAACCTCCCTGTGGAGAACATCCGTATGCACGCCACCGCCATCGGGGGCGACTTTGGAGGTAAAGGTTCTCTGATGGATATTCCGATTTGCTATTACCTCGCCAGGTCCGCAGGACGCCCCGTAAAGATGGTGATGAACTACACAGAAGAGTTGATGGCGGGCAATCCCCGCCATCCCTCCCTTATCAAGCTAAAGGTGGGATTACAGAAGGATGGGAAGTTGATCGCTATCGAGGCCCATGTGGTCTTCGACAGCGGCGCCTATGCTGGTTTTAAACCCGCCGAAATCGTTAATCTGGCTGGGGCTACATATGTCACCAACGTTTACCATTTCCCTAATTTTTCGATCCATGCTTACGGGGTATACACCAACAGTGTCCCCGGAGGGTATATGAAGGCCCCAGGACAGCCCCAGATAGTCTTTGCCGTGGAATCGCTCATGGACCTTGTCGCCAAGAAGTTGGATATGGATCCTCTAGAGCTTCGACTCAGGAATCTTCTCTGCGACGGCGCCGTTTTACCTCGCGGAAGGCGCATGGAAAGGGTCCGCTGCCGAGAGACCCTGGAAGCCGCAGCCAAGGCAGCCGGTTGGGGGAGGCCGAAATCGGGGAAAAACATTGGTCGTGGGATTGCTGTCTCGTTCCGGCACACCGGCGGCAGCGGCGTAGCCAACCTGGAGATGTCGATCTCACCAAAGGGAGATGTCAAGGTCGTCACCGCAGTCCTAGACATCGGGACCGGGACCCACACGGTGCTCACCCAGATCGCGGCAGAGGTGCTCACGATCCCATCAGAAAAAATCCAAGTCGTGATAGGAGATACCGAAACTTTCGACACCGATGCAGAGCCGGGGGGAAGTAAGATAACCGCAATGACTGGTCGGGCCATGATTGAGACTGCGGTCGAGCTGGTTGGAATGATGAAGCCCATTGCAGGGTCGATCTTGGGATGCAAGCCACATGACCTGGTACTAAAGAATGGTCGTTTCACGGCTAACCAAGACTCGAAAAAAACCGTCTCGATTACAGAAGTGGCCAAGGCCGCTGCGGAGCAAGGCCACCATCTATATTTACGCAAATCCTATAAACCCACACGTTCAGGGGTCGCGGGTTTCTTCGCCCAGGTCGCCGAGATACAGGTCGATACCGAAACAGGAATCCTGAGGATCAACCGCCTGATCACCGCTCACGACGTCGGCACAGTGATTAATCCCCTAACACATCAAGGTCAGATCGATGGCGGCATCATCCAAGGTTTGGGCTTCGCCACCATGGAAGAAATGACAAAAGAGGATGGTAAAATTTTAACGTTGAGTCTCGGGGACTATAGAGTTCCCTGCACCAAGGACGTGCCGGAACTGAAAACGGTTCTCGTCAAGGATCCTGCCGGGCCGGGTCCATTCGCTGCAAAGTCGATAGGAGAAAACAGCATTGTTGCCACGGCTGCAGCGATCGCCAATGCGGTTGACGACGCGTTGGGAATCAGAATTTTTGACCTTCCTGTCACAGCGGAAAAGATATTTTTTGCCCTAAGCCAAGCAAGCAAGGCCTGCCCTTGAAGCTCAGTGTTACCTTCGGGTTCTCTAAGTCCTGGCGGACTTTATCCCGTAGCAAAGAACGCCCCCGCACGGGAGTGCGGGAATGAACCCCATACGAACTCAACCCCAACCTCAACAGCAATCGTACGGGGTGACCCTGTGGAATATTATCGACGGTCAAAGAATCCCAACTCTACCGTGACGTTATTCCACGGGGTGAATGTTCTGCATTTCCCGAAGGCCCGCGACCGCTTGCCTGGGCACGGGCAGGCCCCAGAGCCACAGACGTAAGCCTGTGGTACGGGGTTTACTTGGGCCAGGCACGGATCTCCCGGTTCGACCGCAGCTTTTTTGGATCATAGCATTCCCAGTGAACGAAGGCCGAAAGTTCTCTGCGTCGTCTTGGCCTGGGCCAAACCCGGGCAGGACCGATGGGGACCACCCAGAGGAGGCGAAGCGGCTGAGGTACCCCGAAGAGCATTCTCAATTCCGCCTCCACCTCCTCACGCACCGAAACCCACACGGTTCCCAAACGCTCGCTCGCCGCCATTAACATCATGTGTTCTACCGCATTGGCAACACTCGCCTGAAAGAGCTTTTCGCGATCAGCGGGTTGGCGTGTGGTGAGATAAACCTGCATCGTCCGCGGATCCCCACAGATCAGAACCAGTACACTCACATCCCCCACATAATCTTTCTTCAGTCCCTTATAGTGGACAGGGTCCTCAAGCTTGCGCTGTTTCCACTCGTTGAGATAGATCTCGCGCACTTTTTTCATCTTCTTCTTATCCCGAGTCACGATGAACTCCCACGGTTGGCTGTTCGCACCCGATGGGGCCCAGCGAGCCGCATCTAAAATCCTCTCCAACTGTTCGTCGGTAACCTTTCCCGTCTTGTAGACCCTCACACTCCGCCTCGAGTGTATGGTTTTTAAGAGCTCCCTGCTGTTCACCCGATATCCTCCCTTACCTTTCCCTCATCCTTTCTATACAGACAAGAGACGGGAGAAGTCGAGCTATAAACCACCAGTCCCATTAATGATGATGGTTACAAGTTCTTTAAAGGCTACCGTTAGCCGTCCTCCCACCTGAAGGCACGCCTCAACTATGGACAAATAGAGCTATGGCTTTACCATGGACTTTTTTTCCCACGGTGTGATAATGTCACGCGCTATAGAAAGGGCAGCAAATGATTAACGTCGTAGGTCTGGTAGCCAAGTATGGAGAAGCAAAAGCGGTCGAGATGGCCGGCTGGCTGGTGCCTTGGCTCAAGGAAAATGGAAGGCAGATCCTGGTAGAAACGGAGTTCAGCCAGGCAGGCGCAAGGGCGTGTGACAAAAAGGAAATGGCCCAAAAGGCTGATCTGATCATCGTTCTGGGAGGAGACGGAACCTTTCTCAGCATAGCGCGTTTGGTGGAACGTCGGGATGTACCCATTATTGGTGTGAACCTGGGTGGGTTAGGGTTTATCACCGAAATTGCCGCAGATGAGCTCAAGTCGATTCTCGCCCAAACCTTGGAGGGGAAGTTCTCCGTGGAAAAGAGAATGACCCTGGAATTTCGTGTCTACAACAAAAAGGATAGCCCGAAGAAGTTTCGGGTACTAAATGACGGTGTCATTACGAAAGGGGCATACTCCAAGATCATTGAACTGGAGACCTATGTGGGTAAGGAGTACCTGTGTACCTACAGGGCCGACGGGTTGATCATCTCCACACCTACAGGTTCAACGGCCTATTCCCTGGCTGCCGGAGGCCCCATCCTATACCCCACCCTGGGGGCGATCGTTCTATCCCCTATT
>SMUX01292373.1_pt1 | contig 12226 bp, 10 predicted proteins | sample 2456431 | NCBI WGS metagenome assembly SMUX01 (sample SAMN11095930, study PRJNA526329) | marine sediment metagenome | biome: Marine sediment; feature: Surficial sediment; material: Deep marine sediment; isolation source: Hadal surficial sediment | place: Pacific Ocean | collected 2014-11 | depth... | reverse complement strand
TCTGCTCTAAATCACCAACTGACCGCAATTCCTCTCTTCTCGTGGCTGAAGAAACCGGCGAAGCGATAAGTGATGGTAGAAAACTATCAGAAGATTCGATTTTGGCACGAAGCTGGAAACGGCGGATACAGCCAAGGGTTGGCCTAAAGGCGGTTGAGCCTGTCCTCTACTCTACCCCACCACGATGATGCGGGGCGGGGGGAGCGACAACGAGTCAAAAGTGGTAGGGGTAAACGCCAACGGCACACTGTCTGCGTTAATGGGAAGACCAGCCAGGCTTAAGAATCCGGCACTGGCAACCTTCAGAAATTGGCGCCGCGTTAGGGGCATTGTCGCCAAGTCTACCACTCCTCGCAGTGGCCGCAAGAAACTTTTTAAATAGCTGGGGCAGGCTGTCAATTCTTGCGTTTCTTCTAAGGTGCGGCCCTTTTTTTCATTTTAACGTATTGATTAAGATATGAATTGGAGTAATAGAGGTGAGCGCGTGCCGGTAAGATGCATACGGGAAACGGTGCAATTGTGAAACGAAGGAGGGTCAACGGCAATGTTTACCAAGATCAGACATGTCGCCATCTACACCGAAAACTATGACAGAATGGCAAAGTTTTATCAGACCATTCTTGGAATGAAGAAGATTACCACCGGTATGACCGACGAGACCGGTACCTACAACCCCAACCGCGGGCATATCAGTGACGGCATCATAGGTCTGGCACTATTACAGAGGCAACCCGGTTTCCTTGCGGGACTCGATCACTTCGGTATCGAGGTGGGGGATGTCCAAACGGTGATGGACAGGCTGAAGGAGAGCTATCCGGATATAATTGTGGCAAAGAGTCAGGAACACGTGCCGTTTGCCGGATTGAGGACCCATGATCCCGCGGGCAATCAATTTGACCTTTCTCAGAAGGGGATGGCCAACGTGCGGGAAGGGTATACCGAGAAAAGTTGGGAACAGCCGCGGCACCTCGACCACATCGCCATTCGAGCTGCCAATCCTGGTGTTCTGGCGCGATTTTATCAACGGGTTTATGAGCTCAGCATCAAGGAAGATCTCTCCAATCAGGAGAACTTTTACCTCACCGATGGTACCGTGTGCCTGGTCATACGCCCCTGGGACATGGTCGCTTACAGGGGCATGAGGGAGGGAATGGATCACATTGGTTTCAAGGTGGAAAACCTGGAAAGCGCCAAAAAGGATATGGAAGAAATCGCCGAGTCTTCACCAGGGTCGGGCTCGAGAAAGATAGCCATTGGAAGGGACGGGGCGACCAAGCAGAAGAACTTGGAGGCTTGTCGAATGGGGTGTTATGCAACCTCTGACCCTGACGGTGTCTTGCTACATTTTTCAGATTAGCGCGCCAAGCCCATAGACTGGGGTCAACCCTAACCCCAAACATCGCGCGCTGTGTCCACCACCAGCTCGAGTTTTCTCCATTGTTGCCGGCAAAATCCGGTTCCCCTTGACCTTAAACGAGCGTACCATTAAGTTTATGGATCTGAATTTGCCGGAGTCACTAAGGGCCAATCTTGTCTCGGCCTACGGCATCCGATATTTTATAAATCGCTGATGTTATAGGAGAAATCATCATCGCTCGCAGCCGCACCCTCAAGATCGGATTGGGAATTATCGTTACGGTTGCCAGCCTGGTTGTTGCCTTGTGGGGCATCGACCTGGATGAGATTCGTGCCAGTTTCCAACGGGCAAACTATGTGTCTTTACCCGTGTTCTTGGCGTTTCTCTTTCTATTCTACTGGTTGAAGGCAGTTCGATGGAAGTTGCTGCTCTGCCCTTTGCGCCAGTTTCAGATTCGCGAAGTGGCAGGACCCATGATGATCGGGTTCATGGGAAACAATGTCCTCCCACTCCGTTTGGGTGAGTTGGCCCGTGTCCTGGTCTTTGGGCGAGAGTTCAATATCTCTAAGACGGCTGTCCTGTCGAGTGTGGTCCTGGAGCGGGTCTTTGATACTGCGACCATTCTAGTTTTCTTTGGTGGTAGCCTGCTGCTGGTGGAACTCCCCGCCTCCTACGCGGTCGCAAGCCTCTATTTGGGGGGGGTGACTGCAATCGCCTTCCTGTTATTTGCGATCTACGTCTTCTGGACGAAGCAGTTCGTGGCTGTGGCGGAGTGGGTATTGGATCGGTTACGAATTTTACCCACAACTCTTCGAGCCTCGCTTACCGGAATGCTTGAGTCCGGAGCCGAAGGACTTGCCTCGCTCCGTGACGCCAAACTCGTTTCTTGGATCGTGATTACCTCTGCCATGCAGTGGTTTTTGAACGGAGCGATGATCTATGCGGCCTTGTGGAGTTTTGGCGTCCATTTGCCATTGCGCGCCTCCTTCGTCGTGATGGGTGTGACGGCATTCGGTGTAGCCGTCCCATCGGTGCCGGGGTTTTTCGGGGTGATCCAGCTCTGTTTCTGGGTGAGTTTGAGCTTTTTCGGCGCTGAAAAGGTGGATGTCCTGGGCGCCTCGGTGTACTACCATCTTGCTCAGTATATTCCAGTCACGCTGGTCGGGCTCTACTATCTTGGCCGCCTCGGCGTCCGGATTGGAAACATTACCACTGAGGCAGAGAGCGAATCCGAGTACAGACCTGCAAAAGTAAGCCCTGGTACGAGTAAGGCCACCCACTAAGTAGGGATAAGTTCCTAGCGTGATTTGAATCGTTCAGTGGGGACCGTCGTTTCTTTGCCTCCCACCATCGGTAAGATTTCCGAAGAATGATTGATGGGCTGATAGAAGTTGATTTTTCATTTTACTCAAGCTACTGAATCCCTAAAAAGGGGGTTTGGTGGATCAAATTTGGAGGTAGGGTGAGGTGTTGTCGAAAGAAGAAAATGAATTGTTGACTCAGACCGGTCCTGAGACTCTCTGCGGTAAACTCATGCGCCGCTACTGGCAGCCGGCCGCCCTTTCAGAGGAGTTGCCTCAAGGAGGGGCTCCCTTGCCGCTACGGCTGCTGGGAGAGGATCTCGTTCTTTTTCGTGATGGCCAGGGTCGGCCAGGGTTATTAGGGATCCATTGTTCTCACCGGGGGGCGGATCTGACCTATGGCCGGGTTGAGGACGGGGGGTTGCGATGTATCTATCATGGCTGGCTCTACGACATTCATGGTCGCTGCCTTGATCAGCCCGGTGAGCCTGGTGGTGGAGAGCACAAAGGCTCTATTCGGCACCCTGCCTACCCCTGTGAGGAGAGGGGAGGGATCATTCTTGCCTACATGGGACCCGGAGACCCACCTCTACTGCCAAACTATGAGTTTTTTAATGTTCCGGACGATCATCGAACTGCCCACAAGCTCTACTCGGAGTGCAACTACCTCCAGGGCAATGAGGGTAACATCGACCTGATTCACAATAATTTCCTCCATTTTGTCAAAAGGGATCTCGAGCGACTCAACCCGGAAGAGTACCAACAGGTAATGGAGCGTTTTGGCGACCCTGGGACATTGACGGGGAGGGGTCCTGACCCGGGCATGGAGTCCACCGGTGCCCAATTGCTGGACCTTGGAGTCAGGATCTGCAAGCAACGGGACATGGGAGAAGGCAGGAGTTACATTCGGGTGGCGACCTTTGTCCTGCCGAATTTGACGGTCATACCCGGAGGAGGGGTGAACTGGCATGTTCCCATCGATGATACCCATCACTGGAAATACATCATCGCCTTTAGCAGGGAGAAGGCCATTGGCAGGGGGGAGAACCGAAGAAGCGAGCTGGCTCCGGCTCCCACCTATAGGCCGGTGGCGAATAAGTCCAACCGGTACCTGCAGGACAGAGAGGCGATGAAGACTACTATTTATAGTGGCATCCCTCCGCAGTATTTTGCGGCACAGGATCTATGCGCCGTTGAGGGGGCGGGTATCGTTCAAGATCGGACCAAGGAGCACCTCGTGGTCACGGATGCTCCCATTGTAATGTGTCGTAAGGTCCTTCAGAAAGCCATACAGGATGTGAAAGAGGGGCGCGAGCCGGCGCATGTGATCAGAGACCCAAAGTTAAATCGATTTCCACAGATCGTTGCCACCTACGGTGTCTTACCGGATTCCAAGGATTGGAAAGAGTACTGCAATCGGCTGGAGGCGGAGGGGACCGGATGGCATACCAAGGCCGCCCGTTAAATTAGAGTTGGTCTGATGGTTCAGTGAATGTTAGGAAAGTCCCATAAGAAAGAAGCTTATTATGCTGTGGAATAGTTTGCGTGAATATTTGGACAAGTTAGCAGAGGTGGGCGAACTCAAGAAGGTATTGGGGGCCAATTGGGAGGATGATATCGGTGGTATTACGGAGCTCTTGACCGAAAGTCAGGGCCCTGCGCTGCTGTTTGATGAAATCAAGGGATATCCCAAGGGGTATCGGGTTGCTTCCAACTTGTTTAACACTCCCAAGCGAACCGCAATCGCCTTTGGGCTTCCCCCTGACCTGTCACCTCAGGCCTTGGCAGAGCGGAGCGCTGCCACCATGCGGGATTTTCGTCCGGTGGCACCGGAGACGGTGACATCAGGGCCCGTGCTCGAAAACGTTCTCAAAGGAAACGACATCGACCTTTACAAGTTTCCCACTCCCAAATGGCATGAAAACGATGGTGGCCGATATATAGGGACTGGGGTTTGTGTCATTCAAAAAGACCCCGACACGGGATTTGTAAATTCCGGCGCCTACCGTGTCTCTGTCCACGATCGTCAAACATGCGCGATCTTCATCGAGCATGGGAAGCATGGGGATGTCATTCGGAGAAAGTACTGGGACCGGGGAAAAAAATGTCCTGTGATCGTATCCGTAGGCCAAGAACCGGTCCTGACCGCCCTCTCTGGATCAAGAGTGCATTACGCTGCACAAGGGGTTTCGGAATTTGAAGTGGCTGGGTTCATTCATCAATCGCCATATCCCGTGGTCAAGGGCGAGTTCACCGATCTCCCTATTCCCGCCGGGAGTGAGATTGCCATCGAGGGTTTTATTCCCTCGCCCAAGGACGTACTGGTGCCGGAAGGGCCATTTGGAGAATGGACCGGTTATTATGCCCACGGCAGACGACCGGAGACCGTCATCGAGGTCAAGGCCATCTATCACCGAAATGCCCCGATCATCTTTGGGGCCCCCCCCACGCGTCCTGTGAGGGGCGAGTATTTTGCCAGCTTAGGTGGAGATAACATGCGTGCCATAGAACGGCTCAAAAAGGCCGGTATACCAGGCGTGACCAGGGTCTTTGGCCTATCCAAGCCGCATTTGAATGTGGTGGCCATCAAGCAGATGCATTCGGAGCACGTAAGCGATGTGATTCAGGCCCTCGTTCCCGGAGGGGAACAGTACAACGGGAACCAAACCTGGATCGTTGTGGATGACGACATCGACATCTCAAACAGTGACGAGGTCCTTTGGGCCGTTGCCAGCAGGTGTGTGCCGGAGCATGGTGTTCAGGTCATACCGGGGACGGCGGTTTGGCAGCTGGATCCCCGGGTGCGTCCCGAAGACCGTTCCGACCCGGACAAGGATCAGGGGAGAAAGCGTTACACGGCTCACAATCTCGTGATCAATGCGTGCCGGCCCTATGATTGGATCAAGAAATTTCCACCTGTCTGTGTCAATAGCACCGAGTTCCGAGAGCAAATAAAGAAAAAATGGAAGGACCTTTTTGCTTAAGGGCAGGAGAGGTGATAGCCAGAGTTGGACGAGTTTAACTGAGTGTTCATTGCATTCGTGATGAATTACTGTTGGGGTGCTGATGGATTGCCATCTAACTCGGTTTGGATCAATAATGGGAAGGAGTTGCTATGGGTAAAGTTGTGGCGGGCATGGCGTCTTCACATGCCTATGCGTTAGTGAATCCGACGGGCTGGGAGGCAATGCGTCAGCGGACCAAAGCAAATTACCAGCGCCGGTATGGGGTGGAACCGCCACTGGACCCCAGGATTGCGGAGGAGACCCTGGAGGGTAACCAGGAAAGGTATAGCCGGGTGAGCGCGGGTTTCGATTTTTTCAGAGAGAAGCTCAAGGAGAAAAAACTCGATGCCTTGATTCTTATCGGAGACGATCAAGACGAACATTTCACAGAACAGAACGTACCGCAGTTTGCCATCTACGTTGGAGATGAGTTTTTTAATACGGAGCGTAGTCTGGGAGGGGTGAGAAAGCGTGGATTGAAGTATGCTTGTCACTCTGTGCTTGCCCAAAGCCTCCTCGATGGTTTCGTCGACCGGGATTTCGACATGTCGTTTTGCAGGACTTTCCCCAATTCGGAGCTCATCTCCCATGCCCACGGGCCCATTTTGAAGAGGGTGATGCCCGAGGGAGAAATTCCCGTGGTTCTTATCTTTGTCAATGCGATCCACGTGCCTGCCCCTAGCCCCGCAAGGTGCTATGGCCTCGGTCGCGCGATCAAGGAAATTGTTGAGAGTCGACCTGCAGATGAACGGGTTGCCATTTATGCATCAGGTGGGCTTTCCCATTTTACCGCCGGCTATCCCTGGAAGCATTACAAGGGGCCTTACGGCGTTGGTTCCATCAGCGAGGAGTTCGATCGGAAGGCGGTAGCGCACATGTCTAAAGGAGACGGAGAGAAGTTAACCCAACTGACCTCTCAGGACTTACTCGACAACGGAGGCATCGAAATGAGAAGTTGGATTACCCTTGTGGGCGCGGTAGGAAAGGTGCCTGCAAAGGTCCTTGCCTATGAACCCTTTTACAGCGGTGTCATGGGAATGGGCGTTGCTTATTGGGAACTGGAAGGTGGGGGATAGAAAGATGAGGATAGAGAATAGAGAATCGAAGATAGAAGGGTCCTTAATTCACAGAAGATAACAACATCAAACACTATGACGAGGTATTTATGGCACGACTGAGCATTCCTGATTTAAACCGCATGAGGGCTGAAAAGAAAAAGATTGTAGTCATGACAGCCTACGACTATTCCATGGCTCAACTCATTGACCGCGCTGAAGTCGATATGATCCTTGTGGGGGACAGTGGTGGGAGGAACCTGCTGGGACACGAAGACAATAACTCGGTGACGATGGATGAAATGGTCCTGATGACCAGGTCCGTGAGCCGGGGTACCAAACACGCGTTGGTCATAGGGGACATGCCGTTCATGAGCTATCAGGTAAACAAAGAAGAGGCGATCCGGAATGCCGGCCGGCTGATTCAGGAAGGAGAGGCTCAGTCGGTGAAGTTGGAGGTGGGAGCCGAATACGCACCGACCGTTGAGGCTATTGTGAAGGCAGGTATACCCGTGATGGCCCATATGGGACTGACGCCCCAGACTACAATGGGAAGTGGGGGGTATCGTTCAGAGGGGGCGAGCATTGCAGAGGAGAAAGTTTGGAACGATGCCCGCGCGCTGGTAGCAGCGGGATCCTATTCTCTGCTCCTGACGAGGGTACCTCCGGACCTAGCTAAACGTATCACAGAGGAGGTGAGTGTCCCCACTATCAGCGGCTTCGGATCGGGAGACGACTGCAGCGGCAACATTGGAGTCACCCATGGCGTGATTGGGTTCAATGTTGATCAGTTGGACCGGCCACGTGCCATCTACGGCCCGGTTGCAGTGCCCTTCTATGAAGCGGTGCGTAGTTTTTGCGCTGATGTCCGGGCAGGAAAACCAGTGCGCTCGCGGCAAAATCAATAGGAGCGGCTACAGAAAACCACCCAACCTGTCCGGTTCTCAGAGGCTCGGGCGGAATTAAAGCTTCAGGTCTGTCATAGGCTTGTTTCGTGTAAAGCCGGATTTCAGTGGCCTTCTCTTGGGTACCAGCCGCCGCGACGGTGGAGACTTCGTAAATAGAGAATCTGTCCGCAGATCTGGATGTCAGAAGTGATGATGCTGACCAGCCGCACTGCAACTGTAGGCAACGGCTGGTAACGGGGCTCGTTGAGTTCACGGTCCAGCACCTGAGCCGTCCGGTCTCAGGTCCAAATCTTTAGGCGCCGAGAGTATGTGAAATATGGGTTACACTGTCAACCCAAATTAGGCTGTATGAAGGGTTCAGGAGGTCTAACGACGGGTTTGTTCCAGATCACTCAATTTTTTATCCGGGTGGTAAGTGTAATAGATGGCGTCGAGAAAGTTCGCATAGGGTTCCCCGGTACTCATCCGTAAGATCGTTTCTCGTAACCCCTCGCGTTGTACCAATCCGTCTTCGAGGAGGCGAACGGTAATATAGCGGTTTCCCTCCGCGTGACCCATCACCTCGTGCCCAATGGTCTTTCCCGCCTCGTGGTCACCATAGGCATCTGCCTCCGCGTGCGCTGCGAAATAATGCGCATCCTCTTTGCTGATGCCATAGTTCTTTGTGAGGCTATCAAAAAAGAGTCCGCAAAATTTCCCGTACCACTCTTCAGTGGTGTTCGCGACGCCAAATTGCGTGTTGACCTCGAGGTTCCAGACATTGGCATCCAGCATGCCCCTCATGGCAGGAATTTGCTGGTACTCCTTTAACTCCTTTAACTCTATGCCAAGGGCCTTCCCGAGAGCATCCATCATCCTCTGGTGGCCTCCTCTCGCGGGGCTCGAAAACTCGTCTGCGTAGCGGTCGGCAAGGAGCTCGAAGAGATCGGGCCGCTGGCTCAGCATGCTATGGAAAAGATAATATTGGCAGGGGAGTGACATGTTGATTTCCAGCGCCCATGCGTAAGAATTGAGCAGCCAGCCTTTGATACACTCCATGGGAAGAGTCCCGGCCTTGAGTTCCTGGGTGAAAGGATGGGTGAAGACACGTTCGTGGGCGAACTTGATAGCCGCATCCACCGCCTCATTGACCAATTTCCAGCACTCTTCCCGGCTCAACTTTTTTCCTTCGTTCGCTTCCTGCAACGCCATTCTTAGGAACTCCTCCGTTAAATTAATTTAGTAGTACGGGCCTCCACGGTTGTCAAGATTTTCGCTCCTTATGCCTGTTGACACGTTTATCCCATATTGATATGGGTGCCTTCGAGTATCAAATAGCCGGCTTCGCTAACCGTAGGGATAGGAAGTTCCTTTGGCAAGAAAATACCGTTACATTTCGGCTGACTCCCACTTTGAGTGTCCGCCTGACCAATGGACTCACAGGGTCCCAAAGGAGTACCGGGACCGGGCCCCGCGCCGTATCAAGCTATCCGATGGCAAAGACGCCATCATTTCAGAAGGACGGCCCATCACCTACGGGGGGACGAGCTGGGTTGGGGGTCGGTCTCCCGAAGAGTTCAATCCAACCAGAATTGATTATGACGGTACGCCTGGTTGTGGAACGCCGGAGCAACGACTTCTGGAACAGGATAAAGACGGTATTGATGCAGAGGTGCTCTTTGCGCTGGGAATTCGCCAGCCCTCGGTTAGGGACAAGAACGCACGACTCGCAATCGTCCAGGGGTTCAACGACTATATGGCTGAGGAATACTGTGCCATTGCGCCGGATCGCCTTATCGGTGTTGGTGTCCTGCCGGATTGCGGTGCTGAGGAGGATATCGCCGAAATGGAGCGCTGTGCCCGATTGGGCTTGAAGGCGGTCTGCTTGGAGGCCTTTCCTAGTGGGCAACGTTACCCCATCCCGCAGGACGATAAGTTCTGGGCGGCCGCGGTCGACATGAACATGCCGATAACGATTCACACGTCTTTCCACCACCATGTTCAGGGACGTGATGTATACCAGTTGAAGTACCCTATCGAATTGGAAGGAGAGGAACGGCCCCCGACGGATTTTGTCCAACGTCTCGCACGCCAGGGGATTTACCACTGTGGGGCGCTAGAGGCCGTCCAGCTTATTCTCTCGGGAGTATTCGACCGCTTTCCAAAGCTCAGGATCTACTGGGCGGAGAACAACCTTGGATGGATTCCCTACTACTATGAGCAGATGGATCAGGAGTACCAAACCAATCGCCACTGGGCAGAGCGTCTCCTAGGGCTAAAGCCGCTGTCCCGGCTGCCCAGCGAGTACCTACGCGAACACGCCTACTGGGGATTCATTGAGGATTCCATCGGTGTTCGCCTGCGCCATGAAATCGGCGTGGGTCGGGTCATGTGGTCCACCGACTTTCCGCACATTGTTAGTCGCTGGCCAAATTCTTTAAAAGTGATGGAGTCGCAGATGGCGGGTGTTCCGGAAGAAGAGAAGTACCAGATGGTGGCGGGAAATGCCATTGAATTCTTCCATCTAGGGAGCGGCTAAGAAGCGGCAGTCAAGCTAAGAGACAAGGCCTAAATATTGATAAGCATAACGATACGGTGAATTGCAGGAAAGGGGGAAAGATACGATGAAACGTCTATTTAAGATTACGCTGGCGATCGCCCTATTGGTAGGATTGGCACTCCCAGTTGCCAGCACAGCTGATCAACCCAAACGAGGTGGCACCCTCACCATGGCCACCAGGAAGGATCTGACCACCATGAATCCTTTGGTGACCACCAGGTCTACCGACAGATCGATCCGTGATTTAATGTTTGAGCCGCTTGTTGGAATCGATTTGAAGGGAAAAATTCAACCCTATCTGGCAGAGTCCTGGGACATCTCCAAGGATGGTAGGCTTTACACTTTTCACCTGCGCAAGGGGGTTAAGTTCCACGATGGCCGGGAGATGACGGCACAGGACGCGAAGTACGCCATCGACTACTCTATGAATCCTAAAAATGGGGCCTACGGACTGACCCGCCTACGTTTAATAGAATCAGTCGAAACACCCGACAAATACACGCTGAAGCTCTCCATCAAGAAAGCCAGTCCGGCATTCCTGACGCAACTCACTACAATCGGAGCCTTTTCCGTCATACCCAAGGAATCTCTCCAGGAGGGTGGCACTAGGCCCGACAGGTTTCCTCCCGGGACAGGCCCTTTTAAGTTTGTCGAATGGAAGTCGAAGCAGCGGATGGTCTTTGACAGGTTTGACGAATACTGGGGGCAAAAGGCCAATGTAGACAGGGTGATTCTCCGTCCCATTGCCAATTCGACGGTGCGCTTCACAGCACTTCGCGCAGGTGATGTGGATATCGTGGAGCGTGCCCCCTACGAGTGGGTAAGGGCGGTTGCCGATGGGAAGATCAAAAACATCGACATTGTGAAGGCGCCCTATGCGGGCTTTCGGCGTCTCTATTTTAACGTGGCGGATCCCCCGTTCAATAATAAGCAGCTACGCCAGGCGGTGGCCCATGCCATGAACAAAAAGGAGATTCTGAGCGCCGCCTACTTTGGATTTGGTGAGACCACCGATCAGAAATACCCAAGGGGTCATACCTGGTATATTGATGGGGTACCCTCACCTTCCTACGATCTCGAAAAGGCGAAGGCCCTCCTCGAGCAGTCGGGTTACAAAAAAGGGAAAACCCTCACGATCATGCTCAGGCAGGGGGAAGACCAGGCGACAGAGGCGACGGTGCTTCAAGCCCAGCTCAAAAAGATCGGATTGAAGGTCAAGCTGGACGTACTAGACTATGGAAGCTACACGGATCGCCAGCGCAGGGGCGATTACTCCTTTATGTTTTTTGGTGGCGGTTATGATCCCGATCCCACCCTTGTTTACGGTCCAGACTTGACATGCGTAAACCCTAAAAGACGGATCTCCAATGTGGCCGCATACTGTAATAAAGAAGTGGAGGCCCTGGTCAAAAAGGCGGAGACCGAGATGGACCCTACAAAGCGGAAGGCCCTGTTTAAAAAAATTCTAACCCAGGTCAGTGAGGACTTACCTTTCATTCCTGTCGGGTACGTACCACGGTTCTTTACCGTACGGACTTACGTCAAGGGGTTCACGACCGATGCCGGCGGTGCGTTCCGCCCCTGGGGTGGAGGGCTAAACCACGTATGGCTGGATAAAATGCGCTAGGCGCAAAGCGCAGGGCGCCAGGCGTAATGACTGAGCAGAAGGCAGTGAAACCAGTGTTAAGTGTAAAGTGTTAAGCCGGGGAAAAAATAGTTCAAAACCTCAAGGATGATCAATTCTTAACACTGGAAGCTTAACACTCAACACTTCTTAGCTGACGGCTGAGAGCTGATAGCTTACAAGAGGACGCTTTGCGCTATGCTCTATGCTGTTACCGGTACAGTCCGTCAATAAATCCTGAATTGTCCAGGTCGCGCAGATAATGAATGTCCCACATCGCTATGGGACTGAGCTCCCGGGCCTCGGGGGCCTGCATGCAACAAAGCTCATAGGCGTTCGCGATTGCTTGCATATCCGGGTACGGTTTGGCCAGGAGTTTGGCAACGCTAATGTAGCTCACTGATGCAGACTGTGGGACCCGCTTCTTGAGCCTTTCC